>Ga0209415_10012154_pt1 | contig 14391 bp, 16 predicted proteins | sample PeaSoiSIISIP2007_FD_187696 | JGI IMG/M metagenome (GOLD analysis project Ga0209415, IMG submission 187696) | Peat soil microbial communities from Weissenstadt, Germany - SII-SIP-2007 (SPAdes) (version 2) | ecosystem: Environmental > Terrestrial > Soil > Wetlands > Peat | place: Germany...
ATCGAGGGTCCCGAGATGATCGCGGTTTACATGTTGGTGGCGTGCCTTCCGGTCATCCTCGTCACCTGTTACACTTTCAGCCGGCTCTTCGAAATGCCGTTCATGGCGACCAAGAAGAGTCGCGTACCGACTCAGCGCGAGATGGGGGCACCGGTCGCACTACCTCTCATCAGCGGCATGGCCGTGGTCCAGACAGAAAAAGCTGCGCGGGCCGAGGCTTTAGTCCAGTCCACGTTGGCGGCGGCGGAGAAGACGGCTGCCGCGCCTGCGGCGGGAGCGTGAGGGATGATGATCGATGATTGAACTCTGATGCCGCTTTGGCACCGAGCGCCAGGCACCGTCCATCAACGTCAACCATCAACCATCAACCATCAACCATCGACCATCAACCATCAACCATCAACCATCGACCATCATGATTCGCATCATCGCCTTCATCCGACCCCATCAGCTCGAAGCTGCCAAGTCGGCAATTGCTGCAGTCGGGGTTGGCGGCTTGAACGTCACCGACTGCAAGGGACGGGGCAACTCGGAGGAGAAGGAGCAAAGGTTCTTGACCGAGGTTGACGTCCTGCGCATGCGCTCGCGCGTCGAGGTCGTCTGTTCGGACGACTTGAAGGATGATGTGGTCCGTGCTATTCTCGATTCAGTACAAACCGGACAATCCGGGGATGGCAAGGTATTCGTCGAGCGCGTCCTCGATGCCGTTCGCATAAGGACCGGCGAGGAGGGCGATGCTGCAATCTGAACGAATGGTTCCAAGCCAGAATCCGTCATACTCCAGGGAGAGAACTGTCTCCGATCCATCATGAAACTTATTGGCCCAATCCTCGTATTCGCTCTGGCCGCATTCGCGTCCGCGCAGAAGATCACGCTCAACATCAATGCCAAGAACGGCGACGTGATCTCGGGTGAAAAGCACTTCGTCGTCACCGTGCAGTCGAAAAATCCGGTTACGCAGGTCGAATTTTATGTCGGATCCGATCTTCGTGATACCGATTCGAGCACGCCCTACGAATTCAATCTCGACAGCCTTGCGGAGAGCGATGGCGATCTCAAAGTCAAATTCGTCGCCTATACGTCGGAAGGCGAGAACGCCGCTTCGACCCTCGACTTGACGATCGACAACGGCATTTCGAAGGGCGCGCCCTACCATTTGGCCAAAGCGAAAGATCTGCTTTCCGTCAGCAAATGGGACGATGCCATCACGGAGGGACGCATCGCACTCAAGGCCGATAAGAACTCCAACGAGGCTCGAATCGACCTGGCGCGGGCGTACATGGGCAAGGGAGTCTGGGACAAGGCCCAGAAATTCGCGGAGGATGCAGCGGCCGCCGATCCGAAGAACCTGGAGGCAATGGAGCTCGTCGCGGGCATCGACCTGAATCGAGTGTTCGCGACCGTGAGTCGAACCGGCGATCCGGCCGACTCACTGACTGCGATCTCGGATGCCCTGAAAGCCGCTGTCACGGCAAGCCGCAAGAGCCTCGATCAGCAGATCGACAATTATGGACCGGTAACCGACGCGAACCGGCTGGATTATTGCGACCTCGCGATTCGCGGTTCCCGCTACTCGCTGGCGATCGAGCAATTGGACCCGACATTCCGGCGCGATCCTAAGAACAACGCCGTAGCCAACAGGCTCATTTTCGCCTGCATGCGGGCGGGACGGCTCTCCGAAGCCCGCTCGGACTTGGACTCTCTCAAGAAGTTTGGCAGCCCGGATGCTTACGGCAGCGCCCTGGAAGCGGTCTACGACGCTCAGGCCGGGGACGACCAGAAGGCCGGGGATGCCATGAAGGATGCGATCCTCAGCGACCCGGACAACCTGGGGGTCAAGTCTGCACAGGCGTTTATCGCCCTGAGGCAGGGCAAAAAGCAGGTCCTCGAACAGGTTGCACGCGACCTCGCATCCACCGATAGCCAGCTAACAGAGGTCAACTACTTCATCGCTGCGCTGTACGACCGGCTTGCCGACCCTGACGCGGAGAAGTACTTCAGACGGGCTGTTCTCATCAAGCCCACCAACTACGACATGTATATCGAGTGGGGCAACTATGCGATCGGGTTCGCCGTCAGCGGTCGGCTGGATAAGACCGGGGAGCACAAAAATGCGGACGCTGAGGTGAATTACGCCAAGGCGCTCTTTGAGGCGGCAAGCCTCGCCGACCCGTCCTCGGCTCAGGCTCTGACCGGCCTGAGCATCGTCGCCCTGTACCAAAACAAGATCGACGATGCCGTCAAACTGGGAAGGGCCGCTACGCAAGCAGCTCCCCAATATGCGGCTGCGCACTACGTGTATGCGGCGGCGGCGAGCGCCAAGGCGACATCGATCCATACGCTGGGAGTTGCTGGTAGCCAAGCCGATGCTCTTCAGAAGCTTCAGGACCAGATGACGCAGATCGCGGCGCATGAGAATGACACGGCTGGGAAGCTGGATGAACTGGCCTTGTCCGGCGCCCAGATCCCGACCGTCGCTCAGGCGTGGGGCTACTTCACCAAGAACGGGCGAACCGTGGTCATGGTCCCGCCTGCTCACGGGTCCTAGAACGACAGAGGTCGACAAAAGGAGCGAGAGATTCTATTCTGGCGCTCACTGAGCCTTTTTTAAGGCCCGATGTCGTCGTCGGCAACATCCTCGACGTCGATCTCGTCTTCGGCGAGCTTGGCGGCCGAAGGCGATTCGAGTTCTAGGCTGACAAACGCGATGTTCTTAGTCTGCCGGTTCGGGCAGTTGTTGCAAACGAATTCTACTTTCGCGGTCCGCAGCCAATCGGGGACTTTCTCGATGGGCTTGCCGCAACTGGAGCACTGAATCATCCTTCTTTCCCCTCGCCATCGCCCACCGTTTCCTTGTAATGCTGGACCGTCTGGGCGTGGCTCATCAATCCGTTCAAAAGCATGATGCCGGAGGCGACGAGATAAAGCAGCCAGAGCAGCCCTTCCCGCTTTTGGCCCGGATCGCGAATCGTGTTGTCACCGGCCACGAGGCCGACGATGAACAAAATGAAGAGAATCCCGGCAATCCAGAAGTAAGTGTTCTTGTACCAGGCCGGCTTTGAGATCCTCTTCTGTGTCACGAAAGCAGATTCTACCACTTGGGGTGTCGTGCATTAGGGGTGAGGCGTCGGGGCCTTGCGGCGTCGCGGCGTCTAGGCGTTTGCGCTCGACGCCTCAGACGGAAGTATCCAGACCCTGGCAAATCTGCCGATACCTACTCTGGCAATGAACGTCTCTGGAGTCACCAATTCGGCCGCACAGGTTCAACAAACGCCGAGCTTGCAGAATAAGCGCGCCGAACTTCAGATGATGCTCCTCAAGAAGAGCCTCGAGATGCAGAACGCCGAAACCGCGGCCGTGATGCAACAGACCGAGGGCAAGGGCCAGACGATCGACATCCGCGTGTAGGAGCCGGGTATTAGGGTGTTAGGTATTTTGGGTATTGCCCTTGCTAGGGCTTCGACGCTCAACTTGTAGGGGCGCCCAACACCCCAATGCCGTGCCCCGGAAGGGGGTAAACATTCCGGCATGCTCTGCGCCCTCGTTGCTCTTACTTTGTCTCAGCCCGACTCGATGATCCGCCAGCCCGACCCTCGGGAGAAGCACTTCAAGACCCTTCGTCAGCTCACGTTCGGGGGCGAGAACGCCGAGGCTTATTGGTCGGTCGACGGCAAATATCTCTGCTATCAAGCCTCGACGCCGGACAAGAAATACCCCGACGAGCAGATCTTTGTGATGAAGGCGGACGGCTCCGGGAAGACCCTTGCCAGCACCGGAAAGGGCCGTTGCACCTGCAGCTACTTCACGCCTGACGGCAAATGGCTTTACTTCTCCTCGAGCCATGCTACCGAACCCCAAGGCCAGCCACCCGTAGACATGAGCCAGGGCTACGTCTGGGAGGTGAACCCGAACTACCGGATGTACAAATTGAGTCTTGCCGCCGGGGTCAGGCTCGCAGAAACCTTGGGCGATGGATCGCCAGACGGGTTGATGGGCCACCAAAACCCGGATGTCCTCATTGCTCACCCAGGCGCATACATCGCAGAGACCACGATTGCGCCAAACGGCAAGTACATGGTCTGGACGAGCGATTTCCAGGGCGATCTCGACATCTACCGATCCGACCTGAACGGCAAACATGTCAAGCGCCTCACCAACCAGGTCGGTTACGACGGCGGGCCGTTCGTGAGCTGGGATTCGAAGCACATCGTCTACCGCCGCGATTCGTTCGACAATCCGAAAGAGATTCAGGACTACAAGGACCTCCTAAAGCAGCATCTCATTCGGCCAACCAAGCTCGAAATATGGATCATGGACGCGGATGGCAGCCACAAGCGCCAAGTGACGCACCTCAACTGCGCCTCGTTCGCCCCTTTCTTGAGCCCCGACAACAAGCACATCGTCTTCAGCTCGAACTACGGCGACCCGAAGGGCCGGGAGTTCGATGTTTTCATGATTAACGTCGACGGAACCCACCTGGAGCGGATTACCTACACGAAGGAGTTCGACGGGTTTCCGATGTTCACGCGAGACGGAAAGAAGCTCGCCTTCTGCTCGAACCGCTTCGGCTCCAAGCCGCACGAGACGAACATCTTCGTCGCCGATTGGAAGTAACTTTGGGAGTGCGCGAAGTTCTTCGCGCTTTGCACGACGACCTATAGCGCTGCTTTTCCCGTGGACAAGCGTCTAGAATAAGTGCAGCGCGAAGAGCTTCGCGCACTCCCAAAGATGATTGGACGAATTCGCGGTGAGCTGATCGAGATCGAGGGGAACCTGGCTATCGTCGACTGCGGCGGCGTTGGTTATGAGGTCGCCCTCCCCGAGGCCGTGCTCGTCCAGCTTCCTTCGCCGGGCGAGCGGGTCGACCTCTTGATCCGGCAGATCTTCCGCGAGGACGGCGTCTCCCTCTACGGGTTTCTTCAACCCTTCCAGCGCCGTCTCTTCGATCTCCTCCTAACCGTCAAAGGCTGCGGGCCGAAGGTTGGCCTGGCGCTCATCGGGCAGGTGGGCGAGGAGTCGGTCGCGAGTGCGATCCTCGTCCAGGACCCCAAGGTTCTCGCCCGAGCGACGGGGGTCGGCCCAAGGCTGGCCGAGCGGATCGTGTTGGAACTGAAGGACAAGATCCAAGAGGAAGCCGTGATGAGGAAGATCGAAGCGTCGATCCCGCCGGCTCGCGCGGCGGTACGGGTGTCCGACGAATTGGTTGAAGCACTCATGGCCCTCGGCTACACGCGGCGCGAGGCCGAACCGGCGGCGTTGACGGCGCGGAGCGAAGCCGAAGGCGTCCAGGAACAGCTTATGGTCGCGTTGAGGTCGCTGCAGCGATGATTCAGGGGACAGGGTACCGGGTGCTGGGCGCTGGGCCCCTGGTGTCGTTCTTCGCTACTTCAGTGAGGCCCTGCGCACCGGCGGTGCGCGTTCCGGGGCAGAAAGAGAAATGAGACAGCAAGACGAACTAACGCCGGAGCGGCTGCCCGAGGATGGCTGGAGCGAGCTTTCTTTGCGCCCGAAGCGCCTCAGCGAGTTTATTGGCCAGCAGCAGATGAAGTCCAACCTCGCGATCTTCCTGCAAGCCGCACAGCAGCGTGGAGAGCCTCTGGACCATCTCCTCCTCTATGGCCCTCCCGGCCTGGGAAAGACCACTCTGGCTCATATCGTGGCGGCCGAGATGGGCGCGACCATCCACATCACGAGCGGCCCTGCCGTCGAGCGGCCCGGCGATCTCGTAGGTATCCTCACCAACCTCGAAGACAATGCGGTGCTGTTCATCGACGAGATCCATCGCCTGAGCCGCCCGGTCGAGGAGATCCTCTATCCGGCGATGGAGGATCACAAGGTCGACATCCTCATCGGCAAAGGCCCGGCCGCCCGCTCGATCCGTCTCGACGTCCGCCCGTTCACGGTGGTGGGCGCGACTACCCGCCAGGGCCTTCTCACCGGTCCTTTACGGGACCGCTTCGGCATCGTCTGTCACTTCCAGTTCTATGGGCAGGACGCGCTTTTCGAAATCATCACGCGGTCGGCGAGGATTCTCGGCTATCCGATCGCCAAGGACGGTGCCGAGGAGATCGCGCGCCGGGCGCGCGGCACGCCCCGGATCGCGAACCGGCTCCTGAGAAGGGTGCGGGATTTCGCCCAGGTCGACGGCCTCGAGGCCATCCAGAAGCCGATCGTGGACAAGGCGGCGCTGGCCCTCGAAGTCGACGAACTCGGTCTCGACCGGATCGACCGCACGATGCTGCTTGTGATGATCGAGAAGTACCGGGGCGGACCGGTCGGCCTCGACACCCTCGCCGCTTCGACTGGCGAGGACGCGACGACGATCGAAGATGTCTACGAGCCTTATCTGCTTCAGCAGGGGCTACTGCAAAGAACCCCGCGCGGCCGGGTGGTCACCGACGGAGCCTACAAACACCTGGGTTTGAATCCGCCGAAGCGGGCGCCGGATAGCGGAGGCTTGTTCGACGAACCGCACGGATCGTAGCCGCCTCCCGTAATGCAAAGCAACCTCCGAGCCCGTCTACAATGAGAGAGGAAGTTACGCGCAGCGCGTAGATTCCATTAGATTCCCAGGATTGAAGGATTCTGAGGATTGGAGGATTGGAGGGGGACATCGAGCAACAATCCTCAATCCTCTCGTCCCCCAACCCTCTCACCAGCCATGGCCGGCCTTCTACCACCACCCCTCCTTGTCCCTGAGTCGGAGGAGACTCGGTTCATTACCCAGGGCGATCTGACCAGTTCAGGACGCTTGGGCTCGTCCGCGCTCGTCGTGACCGACCAAAACGTGCGGCGATTCGAGAAGACTCCCCTCGCGGAAGAGACGTTGGCGACCTACGAGATGGGGGATCTCGCCAATCCGCGCATCGAGACGCTGGTCGATGCCAGCGCCCTCGTGGCAGACTTCCGCGGCCAGCCGGTCGAGCTTCTGCGCGTCAGTGCGAAGAAGGGGCTCCAGCTTGCGGGCGCCGAGAAGCGTCTCAAGGCGCTTCTCGAAGGCAAGGACATGCCGGAGGTCGCCGACCAAGTGCGGCTTTGCCCGAAGTGCGACCGCCCCCTTCCCGAAGACTCTGAGCTCTGTCTCGGCTGCGCGAGCAAGGGCAAAACCCTCCTTAGGCTTTTTGGCTACACCAAGCCCTACAAAGTGAGGTTGATCATCGGCGTCTTCCTCACCCTCGGCGGCGCGATCATCGATCTCCTCCCGCCTCTTCTCACCCAGAAGCTCATCGACAACGTATTCCAGAAGCATCAGATCTGGCTATTCACCTGGCTGATCCTCGCTTTCTTTGTCGCGCGTTTGATCAGCGGGTGTGTCCAGATTGCGCGTGCCCGCAACGTGGCGTTCCTGAGCGCGAAGATCACAGTCGCCATCCGCCAAAGCCTCTTCAATAGGCTCCAGCAGCTTAGCCTCAGTTTTTACGACCGGCGCAACGTCGGATCGATCATGAGCCGGATGACCAACGATACCTCGTCGCTTTACGACGTTCTGATCGACGGCATCCCGATCATCCTGAACCAAGGGATTCTCCTGATCTTCATTCCGACCGCCATGCTCCTCATGAACTGGCACGTCGCGATCTGGACCCTGTTGCCGGTTCCCATCGTTATGTTCGGCGTTTACAAATTCCGCCGACGCATGATGCGGGTTTGGAGCCGCTTCCATCACTCGAACGCGCGACTCAGCAGCGCTCTTAGCGGCGTCCTCCAGGGAACGAGGGTCGTCAAGGCCTTCCACGGAGAAGAGCGGGAAAAGTCCCGATTTGGCCGCCGGCTAACCGACGTCGCCGGCCTCGGCTACGTCACTGAGTCAAGTTGGGCGACCTTCTTCCCGATGGTCCTCTTCCTGATGTGGATCGGGACCTTCGTAGTCTGGATCGTGGGTGGTCGCAGCATCATGAACGGATCGATGACGCTCGGGCAACTCTTCGGCATTCTTGCCTACGCAGGCATGATGCAGCAGCCTATGATGATGCTCCAGCGAATCGTGGACTGGACGTCTCGGTCGCTCACCGCGGCTGAGCGCGTTTTTGAAGTCATCGACACGCCCATCGACATCGAGAACTCGCCTCATGCGGTCGCGATGCCGCAGGTCGATGGCGCGGTTACGTTTAGGGACGTCCATTTCAGCTACGACAAGACCCGCGAAGTGATTCACGGAATCGACCTCGAGGTCAAGGCCGGCGAGATGATCGGCATTGTGGGCGCGTCCGGCGCGGGCAAGTCGACCCTGATCAACCTGCTGCTTCGTTTTTATGATCCGACTCAAGGCACGATTTCGCTCGACGGCGTCGATCTGCGCAACATCGTGATCGACGACTTCCGCAAGCAGGTCGGCGTTGTGTTGCAGGAAAGTTACCTATTCCCCGGCTCGATCAAGGACAACATCGCCTATGGCCGGCCGGATTGCTCGCTGCAGGAAGTGATCGAGGCTGCGAAAGCCGCGAACGCCCACCACTTCATCGTGAATTTCCCGGACGGCTACGATACTTACGTCGGCGAGCGCGGCCAGCGGTTGTCCGGCGGCGAGCGGCAGCGGATCGCGATCGCTCGCGCGATCCTCCACAACCCGAAGGTGCTCATCCTCGACGAGGCGACCTCCAGCGTCGACACCGAGACCGAGCGCATGATCCAGGAAGCTCTGGAGCACCTCGTAACTGGCCGCACCACCTTCGCGATCGCCCACCGGCTTTCGACCCTAAGGGAGGCCAACCGGCTCATCGTGATGGAGGATGGGAAGATCGTCGAGATGGGCACTCACGACGAGCTTCTCGATAAGGAAGACGGCGTCTTCAAGCGGCTGGTCGAGATGCAGACGCAGATCAACAAGCTCTCAGAGAACTTCCTTCCGGGCGGAATCCACTTGGAATCCGCCTAAGCGTGGCACGGGCGCCCCGCCCCTGTGTGTTTTCAAGGCCGTCCCGGCCTTGAGGTCCCCTCCGCGAGGTAAAATGAATTCCGTGCCGAACTTGAAAGAAGGCGAACGCGTGCGAGTGATCGAGCGGCCGGTGACCGAGGAAGACCGGAAGAAAAACCGCTACTTCGAGCACATGGCGAACCTGAGGGGCACGATCCAGAACATCTACAACTCGGAGGAGATCGCCGTCCGAATCGATCCGGAGGTGATGAGCGACGTGACCAAAGAGGTGCACCGGAACGCGGTGTCGCGGATGCGGGAGAAGTTTGTCGCGTCGGTGAGCGAGGAGCAAAGGAAGCAGCTCACGCCCGAGGAGTTGAACTTCGACGCCCACTACGTTCTTCTCGTCCGCGCCGCCGATCTGGAACGGGCTTAGCTCCCCGCCAGCCCATCAGCCCATCAAGCATCATCCGCAATGGCCACTCAAGATTTCTCCTTCGATATCGTCTCTCGCGCCGACATGATGGAGGTCAAGAACGCGATCGACCAGGCTCAAAAGGAACTGCACAACCGCTACGACCTCAAGGGAACGAAGTGCGCGATCGAAGCCGAGAAGGATCTGTACACCCTGATCGCGGACGACGAGTTCCGCATGAACCAGCTTAAGGACATCGTGTTCTCAAAGCTGATCAAACGCGGCATCGACGCCCGCCAGATCGACTGGGGCAAGCTCGAGCCGGGCGCCGGCATCAGCGTCAAATCGAAGCTCACGTTCAAGGTTGGGATCGCCCAGGACAATGCCAAAGCTCTCATCAAGCAGATCAAGGACAAGGGGCTTAAAGTAAACGCCCAGATCCAAGGCGAGGAGGTGCGGGTCAGCGCAAAGGTCAAAGACGACCTGCAGAAGACCATCCAGTTCGTGAAGGGCCTCGAACTCGACTATCCGGTCAGCTTCGTGAACTACAGGTAGGGGTGTTAGGCGTTGTCGCGTTACGGCATTGCGGCGTTGCGGCGTTGGGCGCTGAGATCGGAGTGCTGGAGTACTCGTCGGGTAGCGAAGGTTCCTGAGCCCGTTTGCCGGAGCCGTGTTCCTGAGGCGACGCGGAAGAAGGACAAGGTCCTCACTTCCATCACCTCCATCATCTCCATCACTTCCATCAGCAAGTGAGCCGGTCGGCGCCGACGTAGGGCCGAAGCACCTCCGGAAGGAGCACGCTTCCGTCCGGCTGTTGGAACGACTCCAGAATCGCCGCGAACAGGCGCGGGGTCGCCAGGCCTGAGCCGTTCAACGTGTGGACGAACTCCGGCTTCTCGCCCTGGGTCCTGCGGAAGCGGATGTTCGCCCGCCGGGCCTGGAAGTCGGTGAAGTTGGAGCAGCTCGAAATCTCCAGGTACTTGGCGACTCCCGGCGCCCAAACCTCCAGGTCGTAGCACTTCGCGTTGGAGAAGCTCATATCGCCCCCACAAAGCACGACGACCCGATAGTGCAAACCGAGGGTTTGAAGAACGCTCTCCGCGTCGACCGTCAGCGCCTCCAACTCGTCCCAGCTCTCCTCGGGCCGCGTGAGCTTGACCAGCTCGACCTTGTCGAACTGATGCATGCGCAGAAGGCCCCGCGTGTCCTTCCCCGCCGCGCCCGCTTCCTTGCGAAAGCAGCCGCTATAAGCCGCCATCTTCACCGTAAGAGTGTCGTTGTCGAGGATCTCGTCGCGGTAAATGTTGGTGACCGGCACCTCGGCGGTGGGGATCAGATAGAGGTCGTCGTCGGCCTTATACAAATCTTCCTCGAACTTGGGAAGTTGACCGGTTCCGATGAGGCTGGCCGCGTTCACCATATAGGGCGGATAGATCTCTCGGTAGCCGTTGCGGAGAGTTTGGTGATCGATCATCCACGTGAAGAGGGCGCGCTGCAGCCGTGCGCCGAGCCCGGTGTAGAGGGCGAAGCCGCTGCCGGAGATCTTGGCGCCGCGCGCCAGGTCGAGCATGTTGAGCCTGGCCGCGACGTCCCAATGAGCCTGGGGCTGTTCCGCGAACTTGGGCTGCTCGCCCCATTCGCGCACGACCTTGTTGTCGTCGGCGGTGAGGCCATCCGGCACGGATTCATGCGGAATATTGGGGAAGCTCAGCTCGAGGTCGTGGAGGCGGGCCTCCATCTCTTTGGCCCTCGGGCTCTCTTCCGCGATCGCATCCTTGATCGCCTTGGTCTGAGCCTTCGCTGCCTCCGCCTCGTCCCGCTTTCCCTGGCCCATCAGCATGCCGATCGACTTGCTGATCTGGTTCATCTGGGCCTCTTTGGCCTGGAGTTCGACTTCGAGGGCGCGCCACGCCGAGTCGGTTTTCAGCCACTCATCGACGGCCGCATCGATGTCGATGCCCTTGCGTTTGGCGCCTGTCTTTACTAGCTCAGGCTCGCGTCGGATCAGGTTTCGGTCTAGCATGGGATGTTTGGTTGTACCTGCTTTGGGAGTGCGCGCCTGCCCCGCTTCCATCAGGGAAGCTCTTCGCGCTTTGACATGCGGCGGAGCCGTACGCGGGATTTACGAAGCTCCAAGAGCTTGACGCACTCTCAAAGGGGCATAATTCCCTTCGTGAAAGTTTTCATCTCCGCCGACATCGAAGGCGTGACCGGCGTCGTGACTTGGCATCAGTGCGGGACTGCGAGCGGGGACCACTACGACTGGCCCTTCGCCCGGCGAATGATGACCCACGACGTGAATGCCGCGATCCGGGGCGCGCGAGCCGCCGGGGCGGCGGAGATCGTCGTCAAGGACTCTCACGGCAACAGCAAGAACCTTCTCATCGATCAGCTCGAACCGGGCGTCCAGCTCATTAGCGGGCTCGGCTCCGGCATTCACGGCATGATGGAAGGCATCGACGCGAGCTTCGACTGCGCGATGCTCGTCGGCTATCACGCGATGGCGGGGACGACCGCGGGAATCATGGAGCACACCTACACTGGCGGCGTGCATCGGCTCTCGATCAATGGAACGCCATCCGGCGAGATGGCGATGTCCACTGCGATGGCCGGCTCCTTCGACGTGCCGGTCGTGATGGTCAGCAGCGATAAGGCGGGTTGCGACGAAGCCGCCGCCCTTATTGCGGGCGTTGCGACTGCGCCCGTCAAGTTCGGCCTCGGCCGCTACATGGGCCGCGTCCTTCACCCGAGTGAGACCGGGCCGCTGATCGAAGCCGCTGCCGAGAAAGGCGTACGTGCGGCCAGGTCGATTAAGCCGGGCAAGGTCGCCGAACCCAGCACCTACCGGATCGAATTCAACCGCTCCGAGGAAGCCGACTTCGCCGCCAAGCATCCGGCCGCGAACCGACTTGATGCCTACACGATCGAGGTCGTCGGCGCGACCTACGAGATCGCCCATCAGCTCGCCCAGAACATCATCTCTTTCTCAGCCAACGGAATCCGGTCGCAGAACTGATGGCGAGGCGAGGCGCTCTCCTTGGACCGTCAAGGAGTCGCGATGTATCTTCGAGCCGGCAAAGACATGTCCGCCAGCGTGTCGTATGCTAAGCACATGAACCGGCTGCTTCTCTCCGCCCTCGTCTGCAGTGCCGCTCTTGGCTGTGCTCCTCAACCGGACGCCCAGACTCCTGCGAGGGGCCCGGCGCCGCCCGTTCAGGCAAACCCGGCCGCGCCAGGCCTAAATTCGCCGGCCAGCGGTTCCTCAAGTGGAGGCATCGCTCCGATCGGACCGAACGCGGGCGGGATTACGCCGGTTGCGGGAACCGACAGCGTGGAGGGCGCAGGCGGAGGAGGAGTCGATCAAGCTGCTAAGAACGCGGCCAAGAAGGCAGCCAGCCAGTCGACGCCCAATTTGGGCGACGACGGCCAGTAGAGTTCGGTGCTCAGTGGGTTCCCGGTTCTAGGCCCTGCGTAAAGTCGCCCTCCGTGCTGCCGTCGTCGTGCTTGATGGTCCAGTCGACCACGCGCTTGTTCGGGATCTCGATCCGATCGCCCAGCTTGAGGCCACCGAAGTAAGGTTGCTCCGCAATCTCGCCCGAAAACCCGGTTGCCGTCAAGGCGACGCGGCGGACCCACAAGTATTCGGTTCTGCCCTCCCTGTCGGGAAACTGCGCCCGGATGAAGTAGGCCCTGTCGTGAGCGCGAGGATGCACGATCCGGTCGCGAAACCGCGGCAGAGATGCCCTGGCCCGCATGATTGCTGCCGAAAGTTGGGCTCCCAGAAGATCGGTTTGCTTAATCCGTTGGGCGCACTGGAGTCCGACAACGGCGAGGATGGCGGCGAGGACCGTGAGCCCCATCAGCTTGAATTTCATTTTGCCTAGCCCACCGTCATTCGTTCGCGAGCGGCGACGACGTATTCGGCCACCTCGCGGACAGGGGCGACGAGCAGTTCGTCTCTCTTTGCGCTCACATATCGCAAGAGCGATTCGTGGTCGTGCTCTCCGCACGAGTGGGCGCCGGCCCCGATCCCTTCGAAGGCGAAAATCGCCCAAGCGCCGAGATCCAACGCCTCCTCGAGCTTTTGGGCCAGCCCAGCGCCGGATACACCGAAGCTGGGCACGATCCTCAGAGATCGCGGATTGCAGAAAACGGCGTGGTTGAGACCCTCCTGGCGAGTCCTAGCCCATTGGAAGATTTGCTGCACAACCGATTCATACGAGCCTTCGGCAGAAATGGGATTGTCTCCGGGATAGGCGAAGCTTCTTTCCGAAGGACCGGGCACGTGGCCCCGGAGCAACTCCTCGAGGTGCCGGAGATCATCGTCGACCATTTCCAGCGTCCAGTTGGGAAGCTCCCCGCCGGGGCCGGTCACGCCGAAAAGACTGCAGTTGCCGATCTCGTGGCCACCCGAGGCGAGAGCCGCCCAGGCGCGCGGATTCTCCAGGAAGAAAGTCGCGCTCAAGTAGAAAGTGACCTTCAAGTCGAGGGTGCGGAGCAGCGGCTCAACGAGAAACAGGTGCTCGGGCAAGCCGCCGTCGTAGGTCAGCGAAACCGCCGCCTTCGCCTTCCCAGGCCATCCGATGCTTCCTATCCGTGCCGACATCCTCGTAGCCCATTATAGGGGAAAGCGGGATGGTGATAGGCGTCGAGGGTCACGGCTGGGCTATCGGGCCAGCCTTCTCAATCAGTCCGATCGGTTCAACGGTGTCCAGCCGACAACCCGGATGCCTAATGCGGAATCGGCCGCTGGAACTCGAAACGTCCCGTGATTCGGCCAAGAGTGATCATAAGTCCGGTTAGGCGCCGCCGATCTGTCGACTCGTCGAGCACCAAAGGACGGCCGAAGACGGCTCGGATCTGGTCAGGCGTAATGATCTTCAGGCCAAGGGCCGTCTGGTCTTCTTCGCTGGGATTCTCGAAGCTGTAGTTGTCGGCGTTCATCGTGACTCTGCCGCCTCTCTCCGCCGACCACTTTCCGAGGACGCTGAACTGCTGGTGCCGGGCCGTCATATCGAGCCTGAACTTCCGGTCGGTCACGTAAATCTCCAAATTGCCCTGCAACGCCTCGGCCTGGATCGTGGTTGCGTCGGATTTGCCGTCGACATTGTCGATATGAAAA
>Ga0209415_10012155_pt1 | contig 14390 bp, 16 predicted proteins | sample PeaSoiSIISIP2007_FD_187696 | JGI IMG/M metagenome (GOLD analysis project Ga0209415, IMG submission 187696) | Peat soil microbial communities from Weissenstadt, Germany - SII-SIP-2007 (SPAdes) (version 2) | ecosystem: Environmental > Terrestrial > Soil > Wetlands > Peat | place: Germany...
TGCTGATGCCTTTGCTGAACGAAGCCATGTATGCCGTGATGGAGGGCGTGGCTACGGCGGAGGCGGTGGATGAGGTGTTCAAGCTGGGGATGGCGCATCCCATGGGCCCGCTGACTTTGGCTGACTTTATCGGGCTCGACGTTTGCCTGGACATCATGCGCGTGCTGCAGGATGGGTTGGGTGATCCTAAGTACCGGCCTTGTCCGCTGCTGATCAGGATGGTGGATGCGGGGTGGCTGGGGAAGAAGAGCGGGCGAGGGTTTTATAAGTATTGAAGATTCATAGTACCGGGCACCGAGTACCGAGTGGTAAACCCGCAGACCATGACGACTGAGACAGTCTCTCCGCCTAGCCGCAGCGACGCTCCCTTCTATCTTCTGGCCGCTCTGGCGGGCATGGGCACGGGGTGGGTGGATGTCGTGATCAATGATTTGCTCTTTACCGCGTTGCTGGTGTTGATGGCTTGCATGGTGCTGGGACTGCTGCGGCCGCGCTGGCCTTGGAGGTGGGTGGTTGTGGTGGGGATGTTCGTCCCTCTGGCCGAGCTTGCTGCTTATTTGATTCTGACGGTGAAACCCACGCGGGCTCAGGTGTATGGATCGTTTCTGGCGTCGTTGCCGGGCATTGCGGGGGCTTATGGTGGGTCGCTGATGCGTGGGGTTATCGATAATTTGCGGCAGGGGAAGTGAGAAGACAGTGGTCAGTGGTCAGTGGTCAGTGGGCAGTGGCCAGTGGCCAGAAAACCTGAAACCGAGACTGGACACTGATCACTGACCACTGCTCCAAGGTATTGGATAACCAGGAAGTTACTCCCGAATCCACAGGATGGGCGCGTATGCTGCGGACATGGGTGTGACGGTTTCGATGCTGGCCAGCGGGAGCCGGGGGAATTGTGCGTTTGTGGCCAGCGCGCGCACCCGGATTCTTGTCGACGCCGGCATTTCCTGCCGGGAAACTTTCAAGAGGATGAAGTCGCTGGGTGAAGATCCGCAGTCGCTTTCGGCGATTCTGATTACCCATGAACATTCCGATCACATTTATGGTTTAGCAACGCTGGCGAAGAAGTTGCGCATCCCAATCTTTATGACGGGGGCGACGCATGCGGCTTGGGCGCGGGCCATGCGTGACAAGAACGGGGAGCGGCCGCAACTGGAGAGGCTGGAACGGTTTGAGTCGGGGCATCGGTTTCAGATTGGCGATATTGAAGTAAAACCTTTCACGATTCCGCATGATGCCGCCGATCCGGTGGGGTTCACGTTTCGGGTGGAAGGCACGAAGGTGAGCGTGGCTACCGATTTGGGTTACCTTCCGGTTAACGTTCGCGATCACCTGCGGGGGTCGGACATTTTGGTAATGGAATCGAATCATGATGTGGAGATGTTGCGCGGGGGTTCTTATCCGTGGGCGGTGAAGCAGCGGGTGGCGAGCAACGTGGGGCACCTGTCGAACGAGAAACTCGCGGATTTCCTGGCTAACGACTATGATAATAATGCAGCCTTTGTCGTCCTGGCGCATCTCTCTGAGCAGAACAATCATCCGGAAATAGCCCGGAGAGAGGCAGAAAAGGCGCTGGCCGAGCGGGGCGGGTTGTTTCAGAACCGGGTGCTGGTGGCGATGCAGGGCGAGGTTTTGCCGCCGATCCAGATCTAGCGGGCGCTGTGGTTTGATAAGGAAGGGAGCCAAACGGGCCCTTCGGTCGCTTGCGCTCTCTCAGGGTAGGCTCCGTGGATTCGCGCGGCTCGCCCAGATTCCTCAGCACGCGAAGAACGCTTGTTCGGAATGACAACGCAGTTACTTATGAGTCAGCAGTGCATTGATCCGATTGTGGGCAAGATTCTGGCGGGCTGGCGCTACGACATTTCCGGCCTGGCGCCGGAGATGCGCAGCGACTACGAAAGCCATTTTGCGGAATGCGAACGCTGCCGCGGGCGGCAGCGCGTACACCGCAGGATCGACGTAGGTCTGATCGCGCTGGCCTCGATTTCGGGCGGGGTGTTTCTGTTGACCTTTGGAGTGATTCGCCACTTTGTTCCGCGGCATGCCTTCTGGCTGGAGATTGCGGCACTGGCGGGCTTTGCCTTGTCAGCACTGATCTGGCTGGTGGTGGCGGTGGCTACGCCGGCTCCGGTCACGGTGCTGGATGCGGCCAAGCAGGGCGCGCGGCGCGTGCACGACCGGCTGCCGCAGGAAATTCGCGAACGCCTGCCGGAAGAACTGCGGGTGAAGATCACCGGGACTTAGCCGGCAGCGAGATCCACGATTCCAACCTGCAATTCCCCATTACATCTCAAACCCCCCGGCGCGACGTGTGGATTGCCTTGTCTTCAACAAATCCCTTGACTCTGGAATGCGTTCGAGGGTTGATACTGTTCATGGTGAAAGGGACTAGAGAGGTATCGCTTCATTCCGGGGGGCTCGCAAAAGCGACGGGCGTAAGCCCGGACACGATCCGACACTATGAAAAGATAGGCGTTGTTCCCCAAGCGTCGCGGACCGGATCCGGTTATCGGTTGTATCCCGTGAGCGCGGTGGAGCGAGTGTTTGTGGTGCAGCGGGCGCTGCGGCTCGGCTTCACTCTGGCCGAGCTGGCCGAGGTGTTGAAAGCGCGCGACTCGGGCGGGGCTCCATGCCAGCGGGTGTACAAACTGGCAAAGGGAAAGCTCAAGGATGTCAGCGCCGATATCGAAGCGCTGAAAAAAACAGAGACGTATCTCAAGCAAGTCCTGTCGGACTGGGAGCGTCGCATGCGGCGAACCCGATCCGGACAACCAGCCAACCTACTGCACTCGCTCACGGGGGCGGTCAAGGGGCAGCGTAAAGCGACTCAATTTCGGAGAAGAAAACCATGAAGATCATCGTCAGTTTGTTTTTGTTTTTCGGCCTGCAACTGGCGGCGCAGGACACGCAGTCCTGCCCGATGCACAAGGAGCACATGAACGGCTCACAGCATCAGGCAGATGTGGAGACGCACGGCGATGCGGCAATGGGATTCCCGCACGACAAGACGACGCATCATTTCCGGCTTCTGCCGGACGGCGGAGCGGTTGAAGTTACGGTCAACGACAGCAGAGACACCGCAGATCTGCAGGCGATCCGGTCGCATCTGACGCACATCGTCACGATGTTCTCTAACGGCGACTTCTCCATCCCCATGTTCGTACACAGCAAGGTTCCTCCCGGCATTACGGAGATGAAGGACAAACGCACGGACATTTCCTATACCTTTGAGGAGTTGCCCGCGGGCGGCAGAGTGCGGATTGTGACGAAGAATCGCGACGCACTCAATGCGGTGCATGACTTTCTGAACTTCCAAATCGAAGATCATCAAACCGGAGATAAGACCGGCGACTGATTGGCTGCGTTCGTGACGGGTGCCGGATCGCGACCGAGCCCTGTTAAATTAAATCCAGTCATTTTCTTGAGCGGGAGAAGCGGTGGCAAGAGTCTGCCTGCGTTCCATGGTTGTCTGGTCAGCCGTCTGGGCGATGCTGGTGAGTCTGGCGTCGGGGCAGGATGCGTCCATGAGCGGGATGCAAATGCCGATGGAAGGGCACGAAACTTCGCAGTTGCCTTCGCCGCACGCCGGCTCGGGAACGGGGTGGGAACCGGCTTCTGTGCCGGGGCACGAGTGGATGCTGATGCGCGGCGGCTGGGAATTGATGGCGCATGGCGTGATCTTCGCCGACTACAACCAGCAAGGCGGGCCGCGCGGCGAAGGGAAAGCCGAGTCGGTAAATTGGGGCATGCTGATGGAACAGCACCGGCTGGGCGGCGGAACGATTCTGTTGCGGCAGATGTTTTCGGCCGAATCGCTGACTTCGCCGCATCCTGGCTTTCCGGAGCTGTTTCAGACGGGAGAGACTTACCACGGAGAGCCGCTGGTCGACCATCAGCATCCGCACAACGTATTCGCGGAACTTTCGGCGCTGTATACGCTGCCGCTGTCGGAGAAAATCTGGTGGGAATTGTATGGAGGGCCGGCCGCGGAACCTGCGCTCGGGCCCGTTACCTACATTCACCGGACGTCGGCGTCGGAACTGCCGCTGGCGCCGCTCAGCCATCACCTGCAGGATTCGACGCATACCAGCTTCGGCGTGGTCACGACCGGGCTTGTGATCGACCGGGTCAAGCTGGAAGGCTCGGCCTTTACTGGACACGAGCCGAACGAAGAACGCTGGAGTATCCAACCGGCTGCACTGGATTCCTGGTCGGTGCGCGGCAGTATTGCTCCCGATCGAAACTGGACGGCGCAATACAGCATTGGGCACCTCGACCATCCGGAGGCGCTGGAACCATGGAATCAGTGGCGGCAGACGGCTTCGGTGGAATACAACTGTCCGCTGGCTGCGGGGAATTGGGCGACTTCACTGGTCTGGGGACGGGTGCACGAGATCGGAGCGGGAGCGAACCTCAACGGTTACCTGCTCGAATCCACGGTGAACTTTCTGCGGCGTGACTATGCGTTTACGCGTTTGGAACTGGTGGACAAGGACGAATTATTTCCGCAGGCGGCGGTGCATCCGGCTTACCGCATCGGCGCCTACACCTTCGGCGGGGTGCGCGATCTGGTGCAGAACCGGGCGTGGCAACTGGGGCTGGGCGCGGATGTGACGGTTTACTCGAAGCCTGCGGTGCTGGATGCGACCTATGGCAATTATCCTGTGTCGTTCCAAATCTTTCTGCGGGTGCGTCCGGGATTGCGGCCCGGCGAACATCCTCACTAGTCGGCTCGGTACTGTATTGTCTTGGAGGATTCTGGCCGAAAGATAGATAATCACTCTCGGGGAACTGCGGGAGAATATCCCTACAATGAAATCGGCGCTGAAGACGCTACGCGTCTTGCAGTGGATGTTGCTGGCCAGCATCGTGCTCTGTGCCCTCCTGGGCGAGGTTGTGGGCTCAGTCGCTAGAGCCGTGGATCCCTCCCTTAGCTATGCTTTCTCAACCGCCGCGGTGGCCGTGGTGGGCGTGATCTTCGTAGTGAGGCGCACTCTGGTATTGCGCTCCGCGCAAGGTTTGGCGTCTCACCCGGACGATGCCGTTACCCTGCGGCACTGGAAGAGCGGCTACTCTGCGACTTACGCGTTGTGCGAGGCTCTGGCCTTGTTTGGGCTGGCGCAGCGCTTGCTGGGCTTCAATTTTCAGCAGAGCCTGCTCTTTTACATTGGCGGGTTTGTGCTGCTTTTGTTTTTCGGGCCTAGAGAACCTGTCAAGTCTTGATGCGCTCGTAGTGAGCTATGTCGTGGAAGTATCATGCGGGTGAGGGAATGTCATGTCCATCAATGAGCCGGAAGAATTGACCGGGATGCGTGCCGCGGGCGCGGTAGTTCGCCTCATGCTGGAGGCGATGAAGAGCGCAGTGCGGCCAGGGATCACGACGGCGGAGTTGGACGAAGTGGGTGCGGGCGTGATGCGGCAGCACGGAGCCCGATCTGCGCCAGCGCTGGTCTACGGATTCCCCGGGGTGAACTGCATCAGCCTCAATGAGGAGGCGGTGCATGGAATTCCGGGCAAACGCGCGCTGCAAGAGGGCGACCTGGTCAAGCTGGATGTCACTGTCGAGAAAGATGGATTCATGGCCGACGCCGCGGTCACTGCTCCTGTGGGCAAGGTGACGGAAGAGCGCCAACGCCTGGTGGTGTGCGCGGAGCGGGCCTTCGCCAAGGCCATGCTGGTGGCGCGGGCGGGATTTCGGGTTTTGGAGATTGGGCGAGTGATCGAGCGCGAGGTGAGGCGCGACGGGTTCTCAGTGATTCGCGATCTGGGTGGGCACGGCATTGGGCGCACCATCCATGAAGAACCGAGAGTGCCCAACTATGCTGATCCTGCGGCGAATCAAGTTCTCACCGAGGGACTGGTGATCACCGTCGAACCCATTATTGCCGCGGGCTCGGGCAGGGCGTTCGTGGCGCCGGATAAGTGGACGGTGGTCACTGCGGATCGCAGGCCGTCGGCGCATTACGAGCATACGCTGGTGATCACAAAGGGTGCGCCGATGCTGTTGACGGCGGCGTAGGGCTTAACTCACAGGGGGTTCTCCAGGCGACGGTGGCCGGCGATTTCGCAACCAGGCTTAGTGAGCCACTTCGCGGCGCTGTGCGCGAGATTGTGCGCAAAGTTGCGCGTCCGCTGCTGCCGGCGTCGAAGTACCTGAATCAGCCCTTGGCCACCTGGCCGCCCATCTTTGGTGCAGTCCATGAGGTGAGGGTGCCGCGCAGGACGCGGCCGTATCCTTTTCCTCGTCCGACGGGGGCTGCCAATATCAACATCTTGCTGGCGATGATTGACCGCACGATCTCGATTGTGGGCGACGTTGCCGAATGCGGAGTCTTCCGCGGCGCCACGCTGGTGCCGATGGCGGTTCATTTGATGCAGCGTGGCTGCGGCAAGCGCCTGATCGGCTTTGACTCATTCGAAGGATATGACAATTCCATACTGCTGGACATCAGCATGGACGCGCCGGATGAGCCCTGCAAGCGCGTGGGGGCGTTTCGCAACACTTCCAGCGCAGTAGTCCTCGGAAAGCTTCGCCGCTTTCGCGCCGACAACGTTACGCTGATTCCTGGGTACTTTCATGACTCGTTGCCGCGATGCGCGGATCACAGGTTTTCGTTGGTCCATCTCGATCTGGGGATTTACCAGGCTTACAAGGAATGTCTGGAGTTTTTCTATCCGCGGATGAGTTTCGGAGGTGTCATTCTGGCCAACGACTACAATAAGCCGCCATGGCCGGGATGCAATAGGGCGGTGGATGAATTCTTGACGGGGAAACCGGAAAAGCTGCAACTCATCGAGATGGATAACTACCAGAGGTTCTACATCTGCAAGACTGATTGAGAAACGTGCCGCAGGATAAGTGGACCGTGGAAACGCCGCCTTCGGCGCGCCCTCAGGGGCTGAAGCCCGGCGACCTTTGGTGCTTTTGACGCAGGCCAGAAGGCCTGCTCCACCTTCGTGATTCGCGAAACGTTGGACGCGTTTCGCTGCCCAACCCCACTAGTTGGCTACGCCTTGATGTGGCAGCTGGCCAGGCCGCGCTTCTCCAGATACTGCTGGTGGTAGTCTTCGGCGGGATAGAACATCACTGCCGGGACGATCTGGGTCACGATCGACTTGGAAAAGCGGTGCGCCTTTTCGAGCGCTTCTTTCGAGGCTTGCGCTGCCGCCTGCTGTTCCGGCGTATGGAAGAAGATGGCGGAGCGGTATTGCGTGCCCCAGTCCGGGCCCTGGCGGTTGAGCTGCGTGGGGTCGTGGTTCTCCCAGAAGACTTTCAGCAAGTCGCTGTAGCGAACCTGGGCGGGATCGAACTCCACCTCTACCGCTTCGGCGTGGCCGGTGCGGTCGGTGCAGACTTCTTTGTAGGTGGGATGGTCGGTGCTTCCGCCGGTGTAGCCCACGCGGGTGGACACGACGCCAGGCATCTGCCGGAAAGTGGCTTCCACTCCCCAGAAACATCCCGCTGCAAATGTGGCTTTCTCCATTTTCAGATTGCTCCTTGTTGCACTCCCATTAGATGACGAATCCGGCAGAAAGTCACGCCCTGGGGAGCCCGGTTGTAGCGGCTAAAGCTGTCGAGCTTCGCTCGACGGACCCTTCGTAGCTCAGGGCAGGCGGCCGAAGCGGCTGTCCCACATTAGCATTTTCGCGAGCCTAAACGTTACCAAAGTGCCGATGACCTTATCGGGTAATTGACGGGTATTAGAAATTCATTATAAAGTGCGGCAAGGTTGTCGAAGTCGTTGTCCCAGGAGACGTTCCATTGGTTTTGGAATCCAGCCGAGCCCGGAGTGTGCAGAAGTTTGCGATTTGCCTGCTATTGACGCTGGCAAGCGCGCAGGCGGCGCTGGCGGTTCCGAACTTCACTTCGCCGCGTCGCGTCGGCTACGATAGCGGGGATCAGTGGGAGCCCGCTCTGACGGCGGATGGCCACGGACACATCTACATTCTCTTCCCCCAATATGGGGCAGTGAGCGACTGCCCGGCCTGCACTGCGCCCACGATCGCGCTTTCGGTCAGCAATGACAACGGAGTGTCGTGGCAGGCACCGCATCCGCTGGTGGCTTCTTCGACTGGGCAGTTTGATCCGCAGATTGTGGTTGATCCGGTGGACCGGCAGACGGTTTACGCCTCCTGGCTGCAGAACAACAAGCGCGATGTAATGGTGGCAAGGTCGCAGGACTTCGGGCGGACCTGGTATTTTGCGGTGGCGGAGCGCTCGCGCGACTACGAGGATGCCGACAAGCCCGTGTTGGCAGTGCACGGTGCGGACGTATACGTGGGATTCAATCACGAGCAGACGTTCCTGGTGGCCGCGTCGCATGATTATGCCCAGACCTTCTCTTCTGTGGCGGTGAATGGGAATGCGGAACCGGGCTGGTCGCTGGCGGGCGGAGCTACGGTCGGTCCAAACAGCGATGTCTATTTTTCGTGGACAGCCTATGCGCGGCGGGAACTCAGTACGCGCCCGGTGAGCATTTACGTGAGCCGGTCAGCGGATTCCGGACGGAGCTGGAACACGGTTCTGCTCGACGTTTCGAGCGCGCCGCCGGGCTGCGCGGCCCAAGGATGCGAGGCCGAGTACCTGGGCGCGCAGATTGCGCTGGCCTCGGATGCGGCGGGAACGGTCTATGCGCTGTGGAATGCGGGCACGCGGCACGGGGGGCCGGAACGCATATATTTTTCGTCTTCTACTACGGGTGGGGCGAGCTGGTCGGCGAAGGCAGACGTCTCGGCTGCGGATGATCAAGTGGAACACTGTTTTCCGGCGATTACTGCCGGCACGGCCGGCGATGTGCGCATTGCGTGGATGGACGCGCGCGAATCTTCTCTGTGGAATGTTTTCCATCGTAGTTCGAGCAACGGTGGCGCCACCTGGTCGGTGGAGAGCCAACTCTCGGGGCCGGCGCGGGGCTACGATTATGTGCGTCCCGATGGTTTCCGCTTTCCCTTCGGCGATTACTTCTCCATCGCCATCGATAACCTGGGAAACACGCACGTGGTGTGGGGCGAGGGGCGGAATTACAAATCTCCGGGTTCGATCTGGTACACTCACGGGCGTTAACGACCGTGGCAGTGCGTCCTTCTATTCAAACGTCATTCATTCTCATCTGGCATACCTGCATTCGTAGCGGGCTGCGATCCCCAATCTCGATTTGCTAGCGGAGGTGTTTGATGAGGTTCATAGGCGTGAACATCTGGGCTGTGTTAGCGAGCGCACTGGCCACGATGGTGGTCGGGTTTGTATGGTACTCGCCTTTGCTATTTGCGCGGCCTTGGACAATCTTGATGGGGTACGACCCGGATGACAAGGCGAAACTCGCCGAGATGCAGAAGAGCGCGGGCCGTCATACATGCTGTCGCTGGTGGCTAGCCTGGTATCCGCGGCAGTGCTGGGGAAAATCATTGCTGTCGCGACCATCAGCAGCCCGCTGTATGGCATGAAAGTGGGGCTGGCGGTGTGGCTGGGATTCGTGACCACGGTGCAACTGACGAATGCACTCTTTAGCCGGCAACCCGCCAAACTCTACGCGATCAATACGGGGTATCAGTTGGTGTGCTACCTGGCGATGGGAGCGATCATGGGGACGTGGCGGTAGAGTGCTGCGGTTGATGCTGCCCCGTCGCTTTCGCGACTCAGGCCCGAACTTCCCCTACTCCAGGATCATGCCGCCGGTGAGGTCTGCCAGGCGGGTTATGCTGCGATCCTGGCACCAACGTTGTAGTTCGTCCACGATCTTCTCCGTGGCGCAGGGATCCCAATAGCTGGCTGTGCCTATCTGGACGGCGGTTGCGCCTGCGAGCATGAATTCGACGACATCGGCCGCGGTTGAGATGCCTCCCATGCCGATCACCGGAATATCCACGGCGTGGGCGGCGTCGTAGACCATGCGCAGCGCAATGGGCTTGATGGCCGGACCGGAGAGTCCGGCGGTTACGTTGGCGATGCGGGGCTTGCGGGTGTCGGCGTCGATGGCCATGGCCACGAAAGTATTGATCAGCGAGATGGCGTCGGCGCCTGCCTCCTGCGCAATGTGGGCCATCTGCGCGATGCTGGTCACGTTGGGCGAGAGCTTCACGATCAGGGGCCGGCGGGCGGCGCGTTTGGCGGTGGTCACCACCTCGTCGAGGGAGCGGGGATCGCTACCGAACTGCAGTCCGCCGGAGGTGGTGTTGGGGCAAGAGACATTGAGTTCGTAGGCGGCGATACCCTCGCCGTCGTTGAGGATTTCGATGGTTCTTTCATAGTCCTCGCGGGTGTAGCCGAAGACGTTGGCCAACACCACGATGTTTTTCAGCTGGCGTAGCCTGGGCAGTTTCTGTTCGACAAAAGCGGCGGCGCCGATGTTCTGTAGGCCGATGGCGTTGAGCATGCCGGCCGCAGTCTCCCACAATCGGGGCGGCGGGTTGCCGATCATGGGTTCACGGGAAAGACCTTTGACGACGAATCCACCCAGCTTGTCGAGGTGGACGACATCCTCGAACTCGACGCCGTAGCCAAAAGTTCCGCTGGCCGCGATGATGGGGTTCTTCAGCTGGATGCCAGCGAAGCTCACGCTGAGATCCAGGGAAGACTTGCCGCCGTTTTCGGAGGAGGAGGTCACTGGGGCGGCCTCTCGTTGGGGGAGCCTGCAGGAGATCCCGGAGCGTTCTCCGAGCGGTGCGCTGGGGCGAGCGCCTCGGTGAGCACGCGGCCCACGTCGTGGGTGGGAGCGTTGATGCCGAGCAGCGACGCCAACGTGGCGGCCAGATCGACTGGCTCGGCGTGCGTGCGATATGTTCCTGGGCGGAATGGCAGTCCGTAGAAAGCCAGGGGCACATGGGTGTCGTAGGTGTAGGGCGACGCGTGGTCTGTGCCTTTGGACGAGCCCACGGTGTAGATTTCGGGAACTCCCATGACGTACCAGCCGCCTTCGGGAGAATAGCTGTTCAAGAACTTTTTACCCAGAGCGGTGTCGGGCACTTCGCCTTCGGCGAGTTGCGACTTGGTGAAGTAATCGCGCAGTCCGGCCTGCTTCATTGCTTCGCCGACAGCATTTTCGGCGTCGCGCTCTTTTATGTGAGCAGCGGCGAAAGCGTCCTGATCGAGCCAGGCGTCCGGGTAGTCGAGCTTTATGTAGGAAGCGGCGTGCGAAAATTTCGTCGTCAGCGCGGCGTTGATCTGGGCTTCGAGTTTCTTGGCATCCAGATTGGCGGCGGGAATGCGAAGCTTCTTCGCGGCATCGGGCAGAGCGGAGACACCGTGGTCGGCTGAAAGTGCGATCCACAGATCCGCGAGGCCGACCCGATGGCCGAGAAAGTTGAAGAAGTCGGCAAGTTCACGATCGAGTGAGAGCGCCATGGCGGCCATCTCCGGCGAGTCGGGGCCGACCTGGTGACCGAGAATGTCGTTGGGAGAGAGACTGATGGCGAGCAAGTCGGTGGTCTGTCCGGCGCCGAGATTCTCGTAAACGACCAACTCCTTGGCGAATTCCAGTTCGTAGTCGTTGGCGAAGGGAGTGGAACCGACCACCTCGTAGAAGCCTGCATCGGAACCGTCTTTTCCCTTGCGATGCGCGGTTGAGCGCAGAACATCTCCGATCGCATTCTTCCAGTCGCGGTCCCAATACTTCGCGGCGCGATTGGCGGCGTTGAAATCTTGCGCCCACCTGGGCAAGTCGCGGCGATAGTAGGTGGAAGTAATCCAAGTGCCGCTTTTCGGGTCGATCCAGTAGGCGGCATTGGCGGCGAAGCCGCCGGGGAGAACGGCAGCCCGATCTTTCAAAGAAACGCTAAGCACTCGCGCCTGGCCTTGGGTAGCGAGTTTGAGTTCGTCGCCCAGGGTGTCGGCGAGCAGGTTGTGAGGCGACGCGCCGACTTTGTCTTCCGCTATGCCAACGAGTTTGGTGTCGTCGTCCTCGACCGACGTGACCATTTTCTTTTTCTTCGGATCCCACCATTCGTTGGCCACGATGCCGTGGCCGTTGCTGTAGGCGCCGGTGAACAGCGTGGCATGGCCGGGAGCGGTGCGGGTGTTGGCGTAGTCGTAGTTGCAGTCGGTGAAGTTCGCGCCGTGGTCGAGGAGCAGGCGGAATCCGCCTTCGCCGAAACGGTCGCGGTAGCGCTCCAGATAGTCGCCGCGAAACTGGTCGATGACAATCACCACGACCAGCTTGGGATGGGCGTTGTAGGCGGAGGCAGAGGCGGGACGGATAGAAGTCAGGATGAGGACGGCTACGACTAACGGCAGAAAACAGCGAGACGCGGTAATGGCGCGGGGGGAGAATCTCATCGCGAAGGTAGTTTACACAGGGGAAGGCCCGGACGAAAGGTGGGAAGGGCGGTCGAGCTTCGCCCGACGGACAGCCGGAGCGGCTGCCCCCACATGACATCTCCTGGCGTGCATTCCCCGCCCGGCTTCCGGTAAAGTAGTTGTTTCCTATGCTTGATCTGAATTTTGTTCGCGACAATCTGGCCCGGGTGGAGGAGATGCTGCGCCAGCGCGGCGCGGATCCGGCTGCCGTGCTCAAGGATTTCCGCGAGGTGGACACGCAGCGGCGGAAGGCCATCACTGAGGCCGAGACCATGAAGGCGCGGCGGAATAAGGCCTCCGAGGACATATCCAAACTGAAGAAGAGCGGCCGGGACGCTACGGCCGCGATCGCTGAGACAAAAGACCTGCGCGAGCAGATTCAGACGCGGGAGAAGAGTGCCGCCGACCTTGATGCCCGCTTGCAGGATATTCTTGCCGGAATTCCCAACATGCCGCACGCCGGTGTGCCGGTCGGCCACAGTGCCGACGAGAATGTGGAAGTCCGGCGCTGGGGCGCACCTCCCAAATTCGACTTCACGGCCAAGCCGCATTGGGAGATTGGCACAGAACTCGGCGTGCTTGATCTGGAACGTGCAGTCAAGCTTACCGGCGCACGCTTTGCGGTTTACTGGGATCTGGGCGCGAAGCTCGAGCGCGCGCTGGCGAACTTCATGCTTGATCTGCACACGCGCGAGCATGGATACACGGAGGTTCTGCCGCCTTACCTAGTTAATTCTGAGTCGATGTATGGCACGGGACAGTTGCCCAAGTTTGCCGCCGATTCGTTTCGTGTGCCTCATGGCGAAAAAGATCTCTGGCTGATTCCGACGGCCGAGGTTCCGGTCACGAATCTTTATCGCGACGAAATTCTCGATGCAGCGCGATTGCCGATTTCACTCACCGCCTACACGCCGTGCTTCCGCAGCGAAGCGGGATCTTATGGCAAAGACGTGCGCGGAATCATCCGGCAGCATCAGTTTCAGAAGGTGGAGCTGGTGAAGTTCTCCCGCCCGGAGAATTCGTATGAAGAGCACGAGAAGCTCACACGGAATGCTGAGACGATCCTGCAAAAGCTCGGTTTGCATTATCGCGTGGTGACTTTGTGCACAGGCGACATGGGGCCATCTTCGGCGAAGACCTATGACATTGAAGTCTGGTTGCCGGGGCAGCAGTTGTTTCGCGAGATTTCGTCTTGCTCGAATTTTGAGTCGTACCAGGCGCGGCGGGCGAATATCCGCTACCGTCCGGAAGGCAAGAACAAGACCGAGTTTGTGCATACGTTGAACGGAAGCGGGCTGGCCGTGGGTCGAACCTGGGTGGCGATTGTTGAGAATTATCAGCAGGCCGATGGGAGCGTTGTGATTCCCGAAGTGTTGCGGACTTACATCGGGGCGGAGCGGATTACGCGGAAGAGTTTTTAGGTCTGAGGTCTTAGGTCTTGGCTTCTAGTTGGGCCAACAGCTAGCGGCCAGAAGCTTCTCCATTGCCAAGATAAGGAAAAGGTCACTAAACTTGCAAGGTGTGGACATCAGCACGACCGCCGCAGGCGCGCCTTCCCCAACGATGAACGGCGTCTGGCGGACAATTCGGAGCTACGTCCTGTGGCAGCATGAGCGGGGCACGCTGCACTACGACATCATGGTTACGCTGATTCTGATTTTCGTGTTCCTGTCGCCCAGGGTGATCAATTTCAACGACAAACCCGCTCTCCAAAGCCCACATGCTGCCGATGTGGTGGTCACGTCTGATGCGCAGGGCGGTCTGGTCTACCAGATTTCCGGCAGTGCCATTACGCCGGGGGACGATCAGTCAGTGCGCGATCAGTTGCTGCGCACTATCCAACCGATTTCCGGCGAGGTCACGATCGTGAGATACGAAGGCGTTTCCGATCGCAAGGGGCAGGTGCAGAGCTACCGTGTCTGGGTGAAACGAAAACCGTGAAACGGAATTCGGTGAGAACAATCTGCGACAAGCCTCTGGGCAACCGGCCATGATCCCCCTCCACATTTTGTTCCTCTCCCTGAGTATTCTTCTGCAGCAGCAGGCAGCGCCTTCTCTCGATAGCGTGCTCAAGAAGATGGACTCCGCGGCCGCCAATTTC
>Ga0209415_10012158_pt1 | contig 14386 bp, 11 predicted proteins | sample PeaSoiSIISIP2007_FD_187696 | JGI IMG/M metagenome (GOLD analysis project Ga0209415, IMG submission 187696) | Peat soil microbial communities from Weissenstadt, Germany - SII-SIP-2007 (SPAdes) (version 2) | ecosystem: Environmental > Terrestrial > Soil > Wetlands > Peat | place: Germany...
GATAGTTCGTCCCTGTACACTACCAACTCGGGAATGTACATGGCGACCATCCAGGTCGCGCTGAACGAAGGCCACGAAATCGGCAGCTTCGAGTATATGGATCGCGTCCGGGAGCAGATTGCCGCTAAATTTCCCGACGTGCGCGCATTTTTCCAGAGCGGATCGATGCAGGACGCCATTCTGAACCAGGGCCAGCCTGCGCCGATCGATGTTCAGGTCAATACGAAGGATCTTAACGTAACCTACAACGTCGCCCAGGATCTGGCGCGGCGGATTCGGCAATTGCCGGGCGTGGGCGAGATTTATATTCCGCAAGACATGAACTATCCGTCGATTCGCATGGATGTGGATCGCGTGCACGCCGGTGAGTTGGGGCTTTCCCAGAAAGATGTGGTTGACAACGTCATTACCGCATTGAATTCGAATATCATGATTGCGCCCAACTATTGGGTCGATTATCAGACTGGTAACGATTATTTTCTCAGTGTGCAATACGCCGAGCACGGGAAGCCTGCCATCCATAACCTGGTCGACCTGAAGCAAATTCCGTTACGCGCGCCCAACCTGAAAGATCCAACTACTCTGGACTCGGTTGTGAAGCTGGTAAGCCTTCAATCCCCGACGGAAATCGATCATTACCAGATTCAGCGAATCGTGGATGTGTATGTGACGCCGGCTGGAGAGGATCTGGCCAAGCTTCGCGCGGGAATCTTGCAGACCATCGCCGACGCGAAGCTTCCTTCGAATATCCGCGTGACGCTGCGCGGCATGGTGAACAGCATGGATGAGTCGTTCAAGAGCTTCACGCTCGGGTTCGGCATGTCATTCGTGCTTCTATTTCTCATCCTGGTGGCGCAGTTTAAATCCTGGATCGATCCGTTCCTGATCATGCTGGCGATTCCCATGGGATTCGTAGGAGTGTTGATCATTTTGCCTCTGACTCATACGACATTAAACGTAATGTCGTTGATGGGCGTGTTAATGCTGATCGGCATCGCGGACTCCAATAGTATTCTGATTGTCGATTTCGCTCACAAACTGGAAGAGCAGGGTATGTCGGTCACGGATGCTGTGGTGATGGCCTGCCGCGTGCGCTTGCGGCCGATTCTGATGACTTCGCTTGCGACCATTATCGGCATGATTCCCATGGCGATGAAACTTGGCGAAGGCGGCGAGCAGTACACTCCGATGGCGCGGGCTATCATTGGAGGCCTGACGTCATCGGTGATTCTCACGGTGTTCATCGTACCCGCCGCTTACCTTCTTGTGTATGGAAGGAAAACGCGCAATGTTCCGCAGACTCAATAATCCAATTATTTTCGCGATCGTCTTCGTCGCCGCCGCTGCCGCGCAAGCTCCGAAACTTACTTTACAGCAGGCAGAGGCGCTCGCCGTTCAAAATCATCCTCAAATTCAGGCCGCGCAGAATGAAATTAATTTCGCGAGTCAGCAGATTGTCGTCAACCGGTCCGCTTATTATCCGGAGATCACCGGCGATCTGACCGGATCCCAAGGAAATGACCTGTCGCGAATTGGCGCCGGGGACCTGTCCGCTTCCCGTCTGTTCAACCGTTTCGGGCAAGGCGTTATCGCCCGCCAGTTGATTACCGACTCGGGGCGCACTTCGAATCTTGTCGCGAGCTCACGGCTGCAAGCGCAAGCGACGCAGCAGAATTCTCAAGCGACCCGCTACGATGTGCTTCTGGCGGTGAATCGCGCCTATTTCGACGTTCTTCACGCCCAAGCGGTGGTGAAGGTGGCACAGCAAACCGTGAGCGCGCGGCAGTTGCTCGCCGATCAGGTGAATGAGCTCGCCAAGAACCTGCTCCGATCGCAGCTCGATGCCAACTTCGCGGACGTAAACGTGTCCCAGGCGAAGCTGCTGCTTCTCCGTGCGCAGGATACTGTGCAGGGCGCGCTGGCCGAATTGGGCCGCACCCTCGGTTCCGACCAGCCGGCTCATTATCAGCTTACGGACGAGCCGCTGCCGCCAGGCCCGCCGGCCGCGCCTGACGATTTGGTCGCCCAGGCCCTCGGCAACCGTCCCGAACTGGCCGCGCTACGCTACTCTCGCGATGCCGCTTACAAGTTTGCCGATGCCGAAAAAGATTTGTCGCGTCCCACCGTCACCGCGATCGCCGTGGGTGGATTCATTCCGCTGATCAACACGCCGCCGGCGTCGCCGATTCCGGCAGAATACGAAGGCATCGCCGGCAACGTCAGCATCCCGGTATTTAACGGACACTTATTCGCAGCCAGGCACGAAGCGGCCCGCCAGCGTGCAATGGAATCCGATCAGCGCCTGCGCGATGAACAACAGCGCCTGTCGCGCGACGTTCGCGTGGCTTGGGCTGGGGCGATGGACGCGTTCCAGCGAATCGACGTCACCGCGCAGTTCTTGCGCCAAGCCGCCATGGCTCTCGATCTGGCGCAGGGACGCTATAACCTGGGCCTGTCGAGCATCGTCGAGCTCACGCAAGCTCAGTTGAATCTCACCCAAGCCGAAATTGAGAACCTCAATGCCAAGTACGACTATCAAACCCAATATTCGGCGCTGCAATACTCCATCGGTCTGCTTCGATAAATCTACTGCCTTCCGGCCCTCGCGAATACCAGGCGCATGGTATTGGCGAGCCTTTGGTTTGCGCTTAAACTTAAGTCAACTTATATCCCCGTTACGACAGACGGGCGCTCCTTTCCACTCACCACTCCAGAGCGCCCGTCAAACATTTCAACTTCGCGGATAATTCGGATCCTGTTTCACCGCTTCCATGTGGTGCGCGTGATTTTCGACGTGGAGGGCACAAGCGACCAGCCACTGGTAAGCGTCCATGGGTCCGAACACATCGTGCGGAAACATGTGATCGCGCAGCGGGTCCTGCGTTTCGAGCGCATATGCGATCGTCCCCTGCCGCTGCCGGTTAAATTCCGCCACGGCGTCCGCCAGCGTCGGGAAGCGATTATGCGGGCAAAGGCTGTCGGGCGCCTTATTCAAGCCCTTGGGATGCGGCCGAAACTCGCGATGATAACGAAAATCGTTGGCCTGCACCTGTTGCTTCAGCTCCGGCTGCGCCGGCGACTTCAGTGCGCGTTGGATCAGCCCGCGCAGCGATTCGTCGCTGATCGCGATATGCTCAGCCAGCTCCAGAATGGACCACTGCTCCGGCCTCGGCTTGAATTTCGCCTGCTCCGCCGAAACTCCGTCGATCACGCTCATGAACTTGTCGCGCGAGCTGTGCAGCCGGTTCACCGCGAGTTTGCGCTCTTCCTCCGTCATCTGTCCCGATCGTTCCATGCCCGATCCTCCCGGACACCAGAATCGCAAATCGTTCAAGCCTTCGGGGGAGCCAAAGCTTCTCGGATGAGTTCCTCGCTCAGCGGCACGAATCCGTCGCCCTGATCGAAGTGCAGCGTGCTGATGCCGTGCACTGTCGACCATACAAATCGCGCCAGCGCGTCCGGATCTCCTGTCCGAACGTCGCCACGTTTCTGCCCTTCGCGAATCGTATCGGCCAGAATCGCAAACGCCCGCGCGCCTTCCGAATCATGCGGAGCCTGCGGTTCATCGCCGAGTTCCTCCACGTCGAACATGACGTCGTAGTATGCGCGATGTTCCCGCGCAAACTTCAAATACGCGGCGAACATGGCGGACATCCGCGAGCCGAAATCGGGCGGCGCCGAGTGCGTGGCGGCCGCCAGCGCGTCCGCAAACTCGTGGAATCCGGCTTCGGCGATGGCGCAGACCAAGTCGTGCTTATTCGCAAAATGCCGGTATGCGGCCATCCGGGAAACTCCCGCGAGCGATCCGATTTCACGCAGTGTTAACGCGCGAACCCCTTTCTCTTCAATGATCTTCAGGCCGATTTCGATCAACACCGCGCGCAGGTTGCCATGATGGTACGCGCGTCTCTTCCTCGCCATTCAAGAAAATTGTCGCACGAGGGTGTTGACATGGTCAACATTCTTCGGATAGTATGTTGACGAGGTCAACATGATGCGCGCCGAACTCAGGAAACTCTGGAACGAAAGCGCTCCTCTCACCGCGACCGCTGTCCTGATGCTGGCCGCCTTCCTCGCCTCGGTCGTGGGAATCTTCGCCGATCCCCGCATCATCACCGGAATGCCCGCATGGCTCAAACCGGCGAAGTTCGCCATTTCGGTCGCGATCCTTTCCGCCTCTATCGCCTGGCTGTTCCGCTACGTGGATGTCTGGCCTCGATACAAGCGTGTCTCCGGCTGGATTCTATCGATCGTCGGAATCGCGGAAGTTGTGATTATCGATATTCAGGCAGCCCGCGGCGTCCCCAGTCATTTCAACGCCGCTACTCGTTTGGATCAAGTGTTATTCGCAGTCATGGGACTGATGATCCTGATCCTGTGGATGGCCAGCGTCGGGATCGCGATTATGCTGTTCAAGCAGCCCTTCGTCGACCGGGCCTGGGGATGGTCGCTGCGGCTCGGGATGCTGATCAGCGTAATCGGGTCCGCCACGGGAGGCATGATGGTGCGTCCGACTCCGCCGCAGATCGCCGCGATGCGCGCCCATGAGAAAATCACCGCGGTGGGCGCCCACACGGTCGGCGCGCCCGACGGCGGACCCGGCCTGCCCGGCGTCGGCTGGAGCGTCGATCACGGCGACCTGCGCATCCCGCACTTCCTGGGGCTGCACGGATTACAGGCGATCCCGTTCCTGGCCTGGCTGATTTCGCGGCGCCGTGATTCCACGCGCAACGTATTCGTGCTGGCTGCCAGTTATTTCGCTCTTTTTGCGATGCTCATGTGGCAGGCGCTGCGCGGGCAGTCGCTGATCGATCCGGATTCCACAACACTATTCACCGCAGCAGCGTGGCTGGTCTCGACGCTTGCCGGACTTGCGTGGTCGATGCGGAAGCAAGGCCTGATCTACGAGAACAACTCGTTGATCGGCACCCAGTAATTCGGTCCATTCGACTGCGGCACGTACTCGAACCCGCGATGGAACGGATCGTTGTAGCACACGTTGGTCCAGTTGATCCCCATCGCCGAGTAGATGGTCGCCTCGATGTCCTCGGGATTTACCGGCCGGTTCTGTGACCACCCGTTGTCCGTAATCTCCGACCCGTCCGCGCTGGTCGTGCCGATGATTTTCCCGCCGGTCACTCCGCCGCCCGCGAACATCGCGAACTGGTTTAGGTAATGGTCGCGTCCGGCTGCGGCGGTCACATAGGGGGTCCTTCCGAACTCGCCCATCGCGATCACCATCGTTTCCGCCAGCGCACCGGAGCTCTTCAGATCCGCCAGCAAAGCCGATAGCCCGCTGTCGAACTGATTCCCCAGCGTGAAGATGTTCGGCGCCTTGGTCACATCGCCGTTCGGACCGTAAATGTTGACGTGCATATCCCAGCCGCCCACCGTCACTTGCACGAACCGGGCCCCCATGTTGGCGGCCAGAGCCTGCTTGGCGATGATCAATGAGTTTCCGAATGACGTATTGCCATACCGCGTGCTGTCCGCGCTCGAGTAGGTGAACACGCTGTTCACCGATGGGTTATACATCATGCTCTGCGCCGACGTGTAGAAATTAGCCATATCGTCGGCCGGCTTGCCCAGCAGAGAATTCGTACGCAGCGGAGCGTCTTCCGTGTACAAAGTGTTCACCATCTCGGTCCAGCGAGTCTGGCCGAATGGGTTCGAAGTGTCGGGCAAACCCGCCGTGGTCGGATCGTACTTGAACGGCGCATAGCTCGCGTCCAGATAACCCGATCCCACGGCCCCATCGGAGTTCAATGCCAGAAACGTCGGCAGCACATCCGTCGGTTTCCGTTCGCTGGCCTTCTCGAGGGCAACGATGCTTCCGATATTCGGCGCGATATTCCCTAGGGCCGCCGCCGGGTTTCTTCCGATCTGCACCCAGGTCTGCCCCAGCGAATGCACCAGCGCGTGCGCTTCAAGCGATCGCACGATCGCGACGTCCCCGACATGCGACGCCAGGTTCGGAAAAATTCCTGTCGGCCACAGAATTCCATTGACGGTTTCGGGCTTGGCGGCCGTCGGCGTGACGTTCGGCGTCATTTTGAAGTCGAACGTGTCGACGTGGCTGGGAGCGCCCGCCATCAGAATGAAGATCATGTTCTTCGCGGTGTTCTGCATGGTCACCTGTTGCGAAGTACAGCCCGTGAAGGTCGACTGCGCGGCCGCTTCCTTCGCGAAGCAGGACCCCGCGACGCCCGCGCCGAGAATCTTGAAGAAGTTCCGCCGCGTCCAGTCCGGCCGCCGGAACATCCCCGGTCTGCGCGCGCCCGGATTCTCTTTTAGAAATTTCTGAAATTGTTTGCGGTTCATTTTAATGATTTGCTGAGAAAGGGGTCAGGCTACTCTGTCCCCGCCAATGGTCAACACGCGCCACACGCAACCGGTGGCCGTGGACAGAGCGGTCTGACCCCTTTTTCAGCATCCTTATCCCCTTAGTAATTGAACATGAAGTCGACCTTGTTATATAAGGTCCACATCAGCTCCTGCGCCTTCTGGGTACGATTTCCCGAGCCCAGCAACGTCTCGGCGGTTTGCATCTCCGCGGCGGTTGGATTCCGCGACAGGATGCTTAGATACAGCACGCTGGTCAGCCCGTCGTTGCCGGTCTGCGCCAGCGCTCTGCTCAACAGGCTCTGCGTCGCGCCCGTGCCTGTCGAGTTCAGCTTCGACATCACCGTGTTGTCGTTCATCAGCACCAGCGCCTGCTGGATGGCTCCATCGGGACGCCGTGGATTCAGGTCGCGATCCCCGGGCAGAAAGGCTTGCAGGAACGGCTTCGATTCCACCGCCGGCTCCGGATATTGCATGGCCCAGTTGAAGGTGACGCTGTTGGTGGTGTAGGTGTTCGGAATATTGCTTGACAGCGCGATCGAATCCGCGACCTCTTCGCCCCACAGCCTGCGGACCAGTTTGCGCGCGAACAGCGTTTGCCAGTTCGGATTCCACGTGTTGGGATCGTACTGCGATTCCAGTTGATACGTATTCGAGTTCGCGATCAGCCGCATCAGATGCTTGATGTCGTACTTGTTGGCCACGAAATCCTCGGCCAGCGCGTTCAACAGATCCGGATTCGACGGCTGCAGCGTCCACGGCGACGGCGGAGGATTGTTCGGATCCAGGCGCGCCGGGTCGAACTGATCCGGTGGGTCCACAATTCCCATGGTGAAAAACGCCGCCCAGACATAATTAACCGTGGCGCGTGCAAACTGCGTATCGCCGGTCACCAGCCGAGCCAGCGCCTGCCGGTATCCCTCTCCCGAGTTCGGTGTCTGCCCCGTGAAAATGTAATTCGGCGCAATCGTTGACGTCGACCCGATCGGCTGCCGCGGCGGCCGGTTCCCGGTAGTCGTGTTCAGCGCGTAATTGGTCTTGTACGCCGCGTCGTTCACGTACCATAGGCGAGCGCTGCTGGTATTCGAGGGATCCGATAGCGGATCCTGCAAATTCGTGTGCGCCAGAAACGCCGACATCCCCCAAGCCTGCAGCCGGGTCGTGTTGGCGCCCCACAGGCTCAGCGAATCCAGATGACCGCGGCCGTTGTGGCACAGCAGGCAATTCAAATGCGAGATCCCCAGGAATGTATCGGCCACATTGGCAGTCTCCTGATCCCAGGTATCCTGAATCGGAATCCCGGTTCCAGTCACCCGACCGTTGATGATCCAGTTCAGCTCGCCCTGCGTAAAATTATTGGTCCCTTGCGATCCGATCAGCGCGCTCGCCACCTGGTTATACGGAGTCCCATTGGTCAGCGCGTTGCGAATATAAGTGTTGAATGCATCTCGACCCTGCGCCGCAATCGAAGTCCCGGTGCTCGGCCACGTCTGCGCGTTCTTATAAAGGTCGCCGAAGAACATGGTCCACCGGTCTACCCATTGCGATGAGGCAAGCAGCGTTTCAATAAGATCGGCTCGCTTGTTCGGCGTGGTATCGGCCACGAACGCGAGCACCTGATTGGAGGTCGGAATTCGCCCGGTCAGATCCAGGTAAACGCGGCGAATAAATTCCCAGTCTGTGGTCTGTTTCGCCGGAGTCACTCCATTCGCCTGAAACGCCTGCCAGATGAACACGTCGATCAGGTTCGTGCTGCTGGTAGCGCTGGTGCCAGTTCCAAACGTCCGGCTTCCGCCCGGAGCGCTCGGCATCGAAGATCCGGCCGACGCGACATGCGCAATTTCGGAATTAGTGCCCAACATGCCGGTCACCTGTGCCGTCATTTCGCTCAAACGCCCGCTTCGGTCATGTGGCAGGAAGCGCTCGCGTTGCGGACCGAAAAACGTGCATTCAGCGTGCGCGACTCCCGGAGGCGCCGGCTCTTGCTCCTGCGCCCGAATGATCCATAAACCGCCCACCGTCGCCGCGAACGCGCAGGTTGTTAATAGGAGTCGTTTTATCATCGTTTGCCTTCAGTTCGATCCATTATGAAGCAAGTAACCCTCCCCGAATGGCTTAGTTGCTCGGGTTAGGGTCGTTTTCCGCCTCCGTTAGGGCGATTGTGCAATTAATTCGTCTTCACCCCCGCGTCCGACGAGTGCGTCACCGGGTTACAGTTACTTGAAGATAAATGAAACGGGGAAAACGCTACTGATGAAAACAAGGTACGTTGGCTTGGCCATACTGGCCGTCCTGGAGGTAAGCGAGGCTCTGGCCCAAGTCTCAACCAACGCATCACTGACGGGCAAGTATTACTTCCGCCAGGTCTTACTCATCACGGATGGGACCGCCAATGTGACCGATACCCACTCCGGCGCCGGCACACTGACCTTCGACGGCAAGGGCGGGTTTACAGTCGCAGGGCAGGTACTAGTGGGAACCGCCGCAGCTGTAAATCTGGCGACGAGTTCTGGAACCTACGCGGTCAATCCAGGCGGATTCGCGACGCTCACTAACCCGCTCAAGTCCGGAGCAACTATAAACGCCCGGCTCGGCCAGAGCGCTCTGGTTGGTTCGTCGACGGAGGCTGGGCCAACGGTCTTTGACCTGTTCATCGCGATTCCAGCCCCCGCGCAGCCGACTTCCACTTCGACCTTGAATGGCGCGTACTGGATTTCGAGTCTCGAATTTCCGAACGGAGGCGTGGCCGACATTCGCGATGCCAATTTCAAGCTGACGGCCAACGGCTCCGGTAGCTTCGCGGAAAACATGGTCACGGGGCAAGCCGCGAACCTCAACAATCACTTGCAAACTCAGACCGTTGGCCCAATGACCTATACCGTTGCAGCTGACGGAACCGGCACATTGACCTTCCCGCTGGCAGCCGGTCTGGACGCGACCACCCAGCTAATCGCTGGAGTGAAAAACGTCTACGTTTCGCAGGACGGAAGCTACTTCATCGGTGGATCGTTGGCCGCGGGTTTGCATGGGCTCGTCGTCGGCGTGAAAGCCTTCGCGAGTGGTGCGACCGACGCGAGCTTTTCGGGTCGTTTCTTTGCCGCAGGCATGCGATACGACACCGCGCCCCCTCGCCTTGCCGCAGTTTCCGGGGCCGCGAACACAACCGGCGACGGCAACTCCGAATGGTCCCGCCGCACGCGTCAGTCCGACGGACTGTTCGACGCCGCGCCACTCATATCCTACAGCCTCACCGCCGACGGCTCCGGAGAATCTTCATCAACCACCGGTCATGTCGACGTTGCCTCGACTGGCAACACGTTCGTCACCAGCGGAGTCGATGTTGCGGATTCCGAAAGCTACGAGATCTATTTTGCAACCATGATGCCGCCGCAAACCGGGACCGGCGTCTTCCTCAATCCGCAGGGAATATTCAACGCCGGAAGCTTCTCGCCGGCGGGCTATCCGATCGCCCCCGGCGAATTCCTGCAGATCTACGGTACCGGTCTCGGCACCGCGTCCGCATCCTCCAGCACATATCCAATCAAGACCACGCTTGGGGGAGTTCAGGTAAGCATCAACAACCTCCCAGCTCCGGTGTATAGCGTCACTGTCGGAAGCCTGAATTATATCGATGTGATCGTCCCGTTCGGCGTCACCGGATCCACAGCCACCATTGTGGCAACGGTGAACGGAAACAAATCGAACTCCGTAGTGGTTCCGCTCGCGGCGACGGCTCCCGGCGTTTTCAGCATCTCGCAGAATGGAATCAGCGCCGGAGCCATACGCCACGCCGACGGCTCACTTTGCAACCAGTCGAGCCCGGCTACCCGAACCGAAATCGTCGCGGTTTACGTTGGTGGCCTCGGGGCGACGAATCCGCCCGTCACCGACGGCGAAGCTACGCCCACCGACACCTTCTATAAAATAACCGGCCCTGTGAACGTCTACGTCGGCGGAGTCCTGGTCACTAATATGACGTTCGCCGGCTTGGTGCCAACCGTCGCCGGACTTTACCAGCTCAACATCCAGATCCCCGAAACTGTCGATTCCGGCCCGCAAAGCTTGGCCGTCCAGACCAACGAAGGCTTCACCGACATGGTGACGATTTATATCCAGTAGAGCGCCCGATCGATATCTTCTTCGGTGATGTAGAAGTGCGGCGACATTCGGATCCATCCAGCGCGCGCCGCCGCGGCCACGCCGTTCTGCTTGAGGCGCGCGACCATCGCAACCGTGTCGACACCGGGTTTGCGGAAGCTCACGATGCCCGAACCGGTTTCGGGAGTTCGCTCACACGCGGTCTCATATCCTTTGAGTTTTACGCCTTGATCGATCCGGTCGCCTAATGCCTGCACAGCAGGACCGATTTCCCCGAGGGTCACGTTCAAAATGAAGTCGATCGACGCCCGCAATCCATAGCACCCAATGGTGTTAAGAGTCCCGCATTCGTACCGGCCGGCATCCGGACGCAAAGTCATGTCGCGCGAGCCGTAGTCGTTGTAACCGGCAACATTGGTCCAACCGAACTCGACGGGCGCTACTCGCTCTTGAAGTTGCTGAGAAATATATAAGATTCCGCATCCTTCGGGCCCCAGGAGCCATTTATGACCATCTGCGGCTAATGCGTCGATATACGCCTGCTTCACGTCCAGCGGAAACACGCCCAAGCCCTGGATCGCGTCGACAAAAAAGATCGCTCCGCGGCGGTGGCAGATCTCTCCGATTTTTTCGATGTTTGCACGGTATCCAGTCAGAAACTGGACAAAGCTGATCGCAAGGAGGCGCGCCCCTTTCGCCGCTTCGTCGATCTTGTCTAGCGGGTCCATTACCGACAGCCATTTTGTCTTCACGCCCTGCGATTCCAGCCGCTTCCAAGGGTATTGATTGGCCGGGAACTCTTCATTGAAAGCGACAATCGTATCCCCCGGCCGCCAGTCGAGCCCCATTGCGATGGTCGCGATCCCTTCCGAGGTATTCTTCACCAACGCGATTTCGCCGGGCATCCCATTCACCAGCCGCGCCGCTGAATTTCTCAAACCGTCATATGTTTCGAGCCACTTATCGTAGTGCAAAGAGCCGTTTTCGAGAGCATCGTCCGCCAGCCATTTCATGGCTTCCGCAGCCGGCCGGCACAGCGGCGCAACGGACGCATGATTCAGGTAAATCTGGCTCTTGGTTACCGGGAAGAGGTCGCGATAGTTTTTGAAACCCATCTAAATGAGCATACGTTAATAGAGCATGCGAATCGCGCTGGTGTTCGCTCTTTTCGCGTCCGCGATACTTGCGCAGGATCCCAAAAAAGACCCGGACCAGATCGGGAGCCGCGACGTCAGCAAGGGGCTGAACTGGTACTCGATCCAGCAGGAAATTGCGCTGGGCAAGCAGATGGCTCAGCAGGTGCAGCAGAGCGCGCGCGTGATCGACGATCCAGTGGTGGCCGAATACGTCAGCCGCGTCGGGCAAAACCTGGTTCGCAACTCGGATTCGAAATTCCCATTCACGATCAAAGTCATCGAGGACGACAGCATCAACGCGCTGTCGCTTCCCGGGGGATACTTTTTCGTCAATACCGGGCTGATTCTCACCGCCGATACCGAAGCCGAGCTGGCCGGCGGAATGGCCCATGAAATTGCCCACATCGCCGCACGGCACGGGACGCGGCAGGCGACGCGAGCGCAGGTCGCGCAGATGGCCACGATCCCGCTTATATTCATGGGAGGATGGGCGGGCTACGGCGCGCGCCAGGGCGCAGGGTTGCTGATCCCCATGAGCATGCTCCAGTTCGGAAGGGCGTTCGAGAGCGAAGCGGATTTGCTGGGCCTCGAATACCTGTATAAAACCGGCTACGATCCGAACGGGATGGTCGACATTTTTGAAAAGATCGAAAAGCTGAACACCCGGCATCCGGGTCGCGTGGCGAAGGCTTTTTCCACGCATCCTCCCACCGGAGATCGCATCGTGACCGTGCAGAAGAATATCCAGGAACTGCTGAAGGATCAGCCGCAGTACGTAGTGACGACATCGGAGTTCGACCAGGTGAAGGCGCGGCTGGCGATGCTGCTAAACCGCCGCAAAGGCGACGTGCCCGATCCGAGCCGGCCGACCTTGCATCGGGCGCCGGAGCCGAAGCTGGTTGCATCCCTTAAGCGGCCTGGCGCATAAAGGTCTATACTGTCAAATGAAAGGAGTCCGTCGATGGCCTTATTAGTTTCGAGGCGCCTTTTAGGACTCACCGCGATTCTCACTCTGCTTTCGGTCACGGCATTCGCCGACGACAAGAAGAAGGACCCTGACGAAATCGGCAACCGCGATGTCGGCAAGGGGCTTAACTGGTATTCGATGGAGAAGGAAATCGCACTGGGCAAGCAACTCGCTCAGGAAGTGGAGCGGCAGGCCAAGATCATCGACGACCCGATCATCGCGGAGTATGTAAATCGCGTGGGGCAGAACCTGGTGCGCAATTCCGACGCGAAGGTTCCGTTCACCATCAAAGTGATCGACACGGAAGATGTGAATGCATTCGCGCTGCCGGGCGGATTCTTCTTCGTGAACTCCGGTCTGATTCTGAAAGCGGACAGCGAAGCGGAACTGGCAGGCGTGATGGCGCACGAAATCGCGCATGTGGCGGCACGGCACGGCACGCGTCAGGCGACCCGCGGCGAAGTCGCGAACCTGGCCACCATACCGCTGATCTTCATGGGCGGCTGGGCTGGATACGGAATCCGCCAGGCTGCCAGCGTCCTGATCCCGGTGGGTTTCCTGCAATTCTCGAAGGCCTTCGAGAGCGAAGCAGACATGCTCGGGCTGCAATACATGTACAAGACCGGCTACGATCCGGAAGCGTTCGTGGACTTCTTTGAGAAGATCGAATCGCTCGAGAAGAAGAAGCCGGGGACCATGGCCAAGGTGTTCTCGACGCATCCGCCGACGGACGACCGCATCGTGAGCGCGCAGAAGAACATTCAGGTGATGCTGAAGGAGCGTCCTGAATACGTGGTAACCACTTCGGAGTTCAACGACGTGAAGGGCCGACTGGCGATGCTGCACAATCGCCGGAAGACGGACAGCAAGGACCTGAACGGTCCGCGGCTGAAGAAAGCTCCAGGCTCCGGCACGACGACTGACGACGGTAGCGGGACCAAGGGCAGCGACGACGATCGCCCGACCTTGAAGCGCCGGCCTGACGGATCGTCACAGCAGTAAGCAAGCTCTCCCTTGCGTTACGGCCACCGATAAACGCAGATACTGAAGGGTTAAAGGTCCGTCGTACAAGCCGGGCAGCGGGTTGCGGCTAGCGGAATCGCGGTGCAGCAGCGCGGGCAGTCCTTGGTTGTCACTGGCGGCGCCGGAGCTGGCTTCATCAACCGGTTTACCTGCTTCACGATCAGGAAAATCACAAACGCGATGATCAGGAACTCGATCACAGTGTTGGCAAAGACCCCGTAGTTCAGCGTCGGAGCGCCCGCCTTCTTGGCATCCGCCAGCGTGTCGTAGTGCGTTCCGTTTAGGGACACGAAAAGATTTGAGAAGTCGATCTTTCCGATCGCCAGGCCGATCACTGGCATCAGAACGTCATTCACCAGTGAGGTGACGATCTTTCCGAAGGCTGCGCCAATGATGACGCCGATCGCCAAGTCCAGCACGTTTCCCCGCATGATGAACTTCTTGAATTCGTTAAGCATGAGGTCCAGTGTAAGACTTCAGGAGTCGCGCCACAACGAAAGTTTATGGCCGCTTGGTTGCACTGCACATACCGGTTGAGTTCGCTGGATCAAGCAGCGCATGTGGTTCATATTGCGTAACTTGTGTAAGTTGATACGGACATGCTCAGATTTGTGGACATTCTAGCACTCATGTGATATTCTGGCTTCAACGAGGTTGTATATGGACTTCAATCGATTCACGGAAAAGCTGCAAGAAGGGGTGCGGGCGGCACAATCGCTAGCTCAACGAAATGGGCAGCAGCAACTTGACGTCGAGCATGTCTTGCTGGCTCTTTTGGAGCATGAGGGTGGGCTGGCGCAGTCAGTTCTCGCGAAGGCCG
>Ga0209415_10012159_pt1 | contig 14385 bp, 10 predicted proteins | sample PeaSoiSIISIP2007_FD_187696 | JGI IMG/M metagenome (GOLD analysis project Ga0209415, IMG submission 187696) | Peat soil microbial communities from Weissenstadt, Germany - SII-SIP-2007 (SPAdes) (version 2) | ecosystem: Environmental > Terrestrial > Soil > Wetlands > Peat | place: Germany...
TGAAAGGCGTGCTCGATAGCCGACAGATTGTTGAACGGCAGCGCCAGCGTGAACTGAATGAATTCCTCGGGAACTCCCGCCGAGCCCGGAATGCCCAGGGTCGCCACGCCCGATCCGGCCTTCACCAGCAGGCAGTCTGCGTGGCCGTGATAGCAGCCCTCAAACTTTACAATGTATTTGCGTTTTGTGTGAGCCCTCGCCAGCCGGATCGCCGACATGGTGGCTTCCGTCCCCGAACTGACGAAGCGCACTTTCTGCACGCTCGGAAAAGCGCCCAGCACCAGTTCTGCCAGATCGGCCTCCGATGGCGTGGACGCCCCAAAGCTCGTGCCGTTGCAGGCCGCGGCCACAATTGCATCCAGCACCGCCGGTTCGGCGTGGCCCAGCAGCAAAGGTCCCCATGAGCCGATGTAATCGATGTATTCGTTTTCGTCGGCGTCCCAGATGTGCGAACCTTTGCCGCGCACGATAAACGGCGGCTCGCCACCCACCGAACCAAACGCCCGTACGGGCGAGTTCACTCCCCCTGGAATCATGCTTTCCGCACGCTGCTGCAGGCGATGCGATTGCTCGCCTTTGCGCGCCTTGGTGGACGGCATCAAATCCTCCCGGCCAGAAATGCAGCAGTTCTCTAAAGGATGCTCAGTAAATGCAAGCGAATACTATAGCAGCGCCCCCGACAAATGAATTCATCAGATATTCATCATTCTGCAACCCCCTTGCAACCTCCGGACGCTACCTTGGCTGCATCAAGTTGCCCTTCTAACCGGGAGGGTTTGAGGGACAGTCTCGGGGGCTCCGGGCTGTCCTTTTTGATTTTGCTTGTGGTTTGCTGGTGTGGCGCGGGCGCCCCGCCCGCGTGGTCCTGTGCCCTGGCCAATGGTTTGAGTGCGCCCTCGCAACTCTTCCGTAAGCTCTTCCCGCGATCCCGCTTTGGACTGCTGAATCCCGACTTATGGGTCGAGCAGCTGTAATATTCCTGTAACCAACTCTGGGTAGGCTCGGGAGGCGAAAAGCGGGCAGATTAAGCGCTGGAGATTTCCAGACGCATGTATTAACTATAGTTAACGACTTCCTGTATGCTGTTGTTAACTAAGAGTTTGGAGATCTGCGAGCACCAAACCAGCATCGGCCCGTGACTGGAGTCACGCGGAACCGTGCTGCGCGTCACGGAGCAATGCCGGGCGTCCGATTAGCGTGGGGGCATGAAGTTGAAATTGAAATTCATTTTCATAATCATAAAGCGCCTCCCCGGCGCCCGATGCGCCCGCGGGCTGGCTTTCACCCTCGCCCTGGCCATCTCCGCATGCGCCCAGCAGCAGGTTCCGGAGAATCCCGTTTCGCAGTCCCCCGGCACACCCGCCGCCACGCCCGCAACCGATCCTGCTGATCCGCCCCCTGACGACAGCACGGAGTCCATGTTCCCCCATTTCAAGGACACGCGTTTCTGGCTTTCCGGCCAGGCCAATTTCATCTTCCAGACGCATCCTGAATTTCACGCGCCCTACAGCGGCGCGCACAGTCTCGGGCCGCACTATGACAAGGCCACTTCTCGCGTGATGACGCTGTACACCGGAGTGCGCCTCAACCACTCCACCGAAGTCCTGATAGATGTCGAAGAGGCCGGTGGCGCCGCGCTCAGCACCGGTCTTGGCCTCGCCGGCGACACCGATCTCGACATTGTGCGCAACCCCTCCCTCAGCAAAGCGCCTTACCTGGGCCGCGGCATGATCCACGAAGTCTTCGCGCTCTCCGACGACAAGGTCGAGAACCAGCGCACCGCCTTTTCCCTGTTCGACGAACTTCCGCGCCGCCGTATCGAGATCCGCTTCGGCAAGTGCAGCATGCCGGATTTCCTCGATCTCAACTCCGTCGGCTCCGATACCCATTTCCAGTTCACCAACTGGACCATTGACAACAACGGCGCCTGGGACTACGCCGCCGACACCCGCGGCTACACTGTCGGCTTTACCGCCGACTACGAAGACCGCAACTGGGGGTTCCGCTTCGCCGAAGGCCTCATGCCCAAGGTCGCCAACGGCATTGACTTGGTCTGGAAGCCCTGGCAGGCCCACGCCGAAAACTTCGAATACGAACTGCGCCGCGGCTTCCTTCCGAAGAAGGCCGGCGTAGTCCGTCTTCTGGCTTTCACCAACTACGCCAACATGGGGATCTACCGCGATCAACTCCTCAAAGCGGAACAAGCGGGGACGACACCTGACATCACCGACCATCCCTGGCACATCACGCGCAAGTATGGATTCGGTATCAACCTCGAGCAGAATCTCACTCGCTATCTGACCGCCTTCGCCCGCTTCGGCTGGGACAACGGCAAGACCGAGTCTTTCGCCTACACGGAAGTGGATCAGACTTTCGCCGAGGGCGTAGGCGCAAGCGGCGCGTGGTGGCACCGCAAGCAGGATCGGGCCGGAATCGCTTTCGTCAGCAATGCGCTCGCCAAAGATCACCAGAACTATCTCGCCGCCGGCGGCCTTGGCTTTCTGCTGGGCGACGGCCATCTCAACTACGGCCGCGAGAATATCCTCGAGTCCTACTACACCCTGCACCTCTGGCGCGGCATCTATCTCGCCCCCGGCGTGCAGCACATCAACAATCCCGGATACAACCGCGACCGCGGCCCAGTCCTCGTGCCAGCCTTCCGCGCCCACGTGGAGTTCTAAGAAGATTTCATTTACAGGAATTGATCCAGAACCGCGGTCTCGAACTCGCCCACTCGCTGGAAGACAGGATCATTGGTCACCACCGCGGTGGCATGGACCTGCATGGCCGTAGCCGCCTGCAACGCATCGGGAGTCCTCAACCCGTGAACTGCGCGGAGCCGCGCTGCGGTATCGGCGATTTCGAGATTGGGAGCGATCCAATCGAGGTTCGGGTAATTGGAGAGCAGCACAAACAACAAGTCCGCGCGTTCCTGGTCGTGGTCGCGATAGGGCTGCACGAGAAGTTCCGTCATAGTGATGGTCGAGGTCACAGCCTGGCGCCCAGGCCGTTCGATCCAGGAAAATATGGCGTCGGAAAGCTGGAGATAGCGCGGATTCGCCTCCAGTTGGTAAATGAACACGCTCGTATCTACGGCAACGTGGCGATGCCGGCGCAGCCAGGCGCGAAATTGTTCTACTCCCAACTCTCGCGTTCCTTTAGAACGTGGCCCTTGGAATACGGCTTACCAGCCAGCCCGCGGAGAGCGGCATGCGGGGATTTTGGTTTTTGCAGCACCAGCACGCGATCCCCGCGGATGACCACAAGGATCTTATCCCCCGCCTTCAGTCGCAACGCCTGGCGCGCTTCCCGCGGAATCACGATCTGGTTCTTTGAAGAAAGGGTTGCTTCTGCCATGCTTTACATTGTAGCAGAAAGTAAAGCGCTGGCGTACGGCTTTGCCGCTCGGTACCCTAGAGCAAGACTAGGCCACTGGAACGATGACTTCCTTGCAGCCTGCCTCTCAATTCAACGGCCACTCCATGGTCGGCCCGCTCCAGCGCGTGCTGGTCTGCTCACCCCGCACCGCCGCGTGGAATGAGCCGGAGCGCTCCGCCCGCTGGCGTGAACTTGGCTTTCATCACGCCCCCGGCTTTGCCACCGCCCAGTCCCAGCACGACGCGCTCTGCCGCGAGCTGAATAACGCCGGTGCTGAAGTGCTAGAACTCTCTCCCGCCGCCACACTCTCTCTCGACGCCGTCTACGCTCACGACGCCTCCATCGCTACCGACTTCGGCCTGATCGTCCTGCGCCCCGGCAAAGCCAACCGCGTTGCCGAAGGGCAACACCACGGCGCGTTCTGCGCGGCTCACGGCATTCCCACGTTCGGCGCCATCGAGGCTCCCGGCACAACCGAAGCCGGAGACATGGTTTGGCTCAACTCGAAAACGCTGCTCATCGGCCACGGCTACCGAACCAATGCCGCTGGGATTGCCCAGATGCGCGCGCTGCTCGCGCCGAAGGGAGCCGAGATCCTCTCTGCCCCGCTCCCCTACGGCCCCGGCCCGTCCGCCTGTCTCCACCTGATGTCGCTGATCAGCCTGCTCGACGAGACCACCGCGCTCGTGGATATTCCCTGGCTGGCCGTCGAAACCGTGGAACTTCTCAGGACGCGCGGTTTTCGCTTCCTCGAGATTGATGACTCCGAACGCGACACGCTGGCCTGCAACGTGCTCGCCCTCGGTCACACAAAACTCCTGGCCCTCGAGGAAAACCCGCGTACCAACGACATCCTCCGTCGCGCGGGATTCGACGTTCGCACCTTCCCCGGCAGCGAACTCTGCATCAACGGCAGCGGCGGCCCCACCTGCCTGACCCGCCCCCTGCTCCGGGCCTAAGCTTTTCCGTCAACCTTCGTGCCCTTAGTGTCCTTAGTGGTTGAGGTCTTAAGACGCCACCCGGAACTCCCCCGCCTTGTCTCTCGTACTAAGCCACAGGTAGAATTTTGTCTCCCACGGAGGTGTCCTCATGCGGTTCGCCCGTCTGTCCCGTGTCTTCTCGGTTGTTCTGCTGACTGTTCTTTCCACCCTCGCGTTGGGGCAAGCGTCCCTGATTCCACGCAGCGTGCTCTTCGGCAATCCCGAGCGCAGCGCGCCCGATATCTCTCCCGACGGCGCCATGCTGGCTTACCTGGCGCCCGATCAGGGCGTTCTCAACGTCTGGGTGCGCACCCTGGGTAAGACCGACGACCGCGTCGTCACCAACGACCGCAAGCGCGGCATCCGCAACTTCTCATGGCAGTTCGACTCCCAGCACATCCTCTACGGCCAGGATCAGGGCGGCGACGAGAACTGGCGCATCTACCAGACCGACATAGCCACCAAACAGACCAAGGACCTCACGCCGTTCGAGAAGGCGCGCGCCGACATCGTCGCCCTCGAACCCGAACATCCCGACACGCTGCTGATCCAGCTCAACAAGCGCGATCCCAAAGTGTTCGACATTTATCGTGTGAATCTGAAATCCGGCGAGATGACTCTCGACACCGAAAACCCCGGCGACGTTGCCGGCTGGCAACCGGATCACGACCTGCAGGTCCGCGCCGCGCAGGTCACCACCGACGACGGCGGCACCATCATTCGGGTTCGCGACGACGCCAAGTCTCCCTGGCGCGAACTGGTCAAATGGGGAGCCGATGAAACCCTGGGCAACGTCTACAGCTTCTCGCCCGACAACAAATCGCTCTGGGTCGTGACTTCCCTCGATGCCAACGCCGCCCGCTTCGTCTCGATTGACATCGCCACCGGCAAGCGCACCGTGATTGCAGAAGACCCGCAGTTCGACGTTGCCTTTGCCGTTACCCAGCCCCGCACCAACCAGCTTCAGGCCGTCGTCTTCCTGCGTGAACGCCGCGATTTCCAGATTCTCGACAAAAGCATCCAGGCCGATTTCGATGCCCTGCATAAAGTGCGTGACGCCGACATCAGCAATGTCAGCCGCGACCTCAAAGACGACAAATGGATCGTCACTTTCGAAGGCGACAACTCGCCCGTGTATTACTACCTCTATGATCGTGCGACGAAGCAGGCCACCATGCTCTTCAGCAACCGGCCCGCCCTCGAAAAGTACAACCTCGCCAAAGTGAAGCCGGTCTCGTACAAAGCCCGCGATGGCATGCTGATTTACGGCTACCTCACCACTCCCGCCGGCGCCGAAGCCAAGAATCTTCCGCTGGTCGTCTTCCCGCACGGCGGTCCCTGGGGCCGCGACCTGTGGGGATACGATCCCTACGCCCAATGGCTGGCCAACCGCGGCTACGCCGTTCTGCAGCCCAACTTCCGCGCCTCCACCGGATACGGCAAGCAGTATCTCAACGCCGGCGACCGCCAGTGGGCCGGTACCATGCACACCGATCTGCTCGACGGCAAAGATTGGGTGGTTCAGCAGGGCATCGCCGATGCGAAGAAAGTCTGCATCATGGGCGGCAGCTACGGCGGATATGCCACGCTCGCCGGAGTCGCCTTCTCCCCCGACGCCTTCGCCTGCGGCGTGGACATCGTCGGCCCATCCAACCTCAACACACTGCTCAAGACCATCCCGCCGTATTGGTCCACCCTGCTGGCCGTCTTTCACAAGCGCATGGGAGACAACGAGGACTTCCTGAAATCGCAGTCTCCGTTGTTCAAGGCCGATCAGATCAAAGTTCCCCTGCTCATTGGCCAGGGTGCCAACGATCCCCGCGTCAATAAGGCCGAGAGCGATCAGATCGTCGCCGCCATGCGCAAGAACAGCAAACCGGTGCAATACTACGTCTTCCCCGACGAAGGCCACGGCTTCGCCCGTCCCGAGAACCGAATGGCTTTCAATGCGGCGTCAGAAGAATTCCTCGCCAAGTACCTCGGTGGCCGATTCGAGCCTCCCACCGACGCGGAGAAGAAGTTGCTGGAGAGTGTGAAGCAGTAGAGCCACGTCAACAACTTTGGACAGGGCACGCCTGCAGCCGTAAGCAACGCGCCCACTCCTTCAACTCGTCATTCCCTGGTCGAAGCTCTGGCTCAGCGCTCGGTCTCCGTGCGATCCAGGACGTCCGAGGAAGTACCGATGAAAAAGAAGCTCCGTACCTGGCTGGCTGGTGTGAGATCGGCCTTTCCCACCACTTTCAGTCCCTACTGGCGCAAGGTGCCGCTAGACCGGATGAAGATGTTCCTGGCAGGGTACTTCCTCGTCGGAGCTGCCGGTGGTTTCGCGTTCGACCTATTGCAGCTCAATACTCCGCGCGTCGGCGGAGGTTTCTTTTGGCCCGTCTTAGCGGGCACGGGAGCGATGACGCTTAGGGCCGCCGCAATCAAGAAAGTGCGCCTTATCCCTTTCCTGTTTCTGCTGGTTGGCGTGACCGCCTGGCTGGGCTACTGGGCCTCGCACGTTTCGACGCCTCTCCCGGTCCCCTCCGCCGTACAACGGCGCGTGCTATTCGATGCGATCGGGATCCTGGTGGGTATCGCTTTCGGGATTCGATTTCTGCTGCTCTTCGCTGGTACGGAGGGCGTGGCCAGCGTGCGGATGCAGGCAGAGCTTTCTTTGGCCCACGGTATTCAGGCGACCCTGGTTCCGACTGTCTCTTTCCAGAACGCCAGTTTCGAGCTATATGGCAAATCGATCCCCAGCACAGAAATGGGCGGCGATCTGATTGACGTCATCGAGAGCGATGGTGGGTTGGTGGCCTACGTTGCCGATATCTCCGGCCACGGCCTGCCCGCCGGCCAGCTCATGGGGATGTTGAAGACTGCCATGCGACTCGCGGTGCAATTCCGCCAAATGCCGGTAGCAGCGCTCGAAAGTGTGGACCGCGTACTGCCGGATCTGAAGGAACCTGAAATGTTTGCCACCCTGGCACTGCTCCGCTTCGACGGCTCCCGTGAAGTCGAATACGCGGTGGCTGGTCATCCGCCGATCCTCCACTATCGGCACAGCAGCCGGGACACGGCCCGTCTCTTCATGGAGCAGCTTCCACTGGGACTGTTCCCCGGCGGTTCCTATGCCAGTGAGCGCGTCGTCTACTCACCGCTCGATCTCTTCTTGATGCTTACCGACGGCATAGCGGAAGTGGCCAATGCCAGAGATGAAGAATTTGGCCTGACCCGCCTGCAAGAGCTGCTGACCCAGCACGCTACCGGATCCTTGCCGGAGATTTGGGATCTCATAATGCGCGAGGTGCGACAATATGGTCCACAGCTGGATGACCAAAGTCTGCTCCTGCTGCGCGTACTGGACCCGCCATCCCTCTCGCAACCTGATTCCAAAGCAGCGCAGGAAACCTGAAACCCACTTGGACGCGCAATGGGCGAATCGTGATGTGGCCAGGGGACAGGCGAATCGGAAGGAATTCTTAGATTGGCAACTATCGGGTTTATCCCCCCGCAATCGCCCCAATCACCATGAACGGCTCTTTCCCCGACGCTACCGCCTCGGGCAGAAGCGCCTCCCGCGACTCATGCGAGAGATCCTGCTCGCAGGCAAAGAACCGCAGGAACGCCCGCCGCTCCAGCGTCACATGATCACGGATTGCGCCCCGCAGCATGGGATACCGATCCTCCAGCGCGTCCAGCACCGAGCGCTGCGTGACCGCGCCCGAGACATCGAGCGTCACCTCGCTCCCGACATGCGCCAGGGTTCTCAAATGGGGCGGCAGCATCACACGGACCATATTTAATTTACGTGACCACTCTCGGGTCCCTACTACTGCAGTGTTTGCACTTCCACCGACAGCACGGCCGGCAGGTCCCGCACGATCGGAGCCCACGAATCCCCGGCATCGGCCGAGCAGTACACTTGTCCGCCTGAGGTGCCGAAATAGATCCCGCATTTATCCAGGGAATCCACCGCCATGGCGTCGCGCAGCACGTTCACATAGCAGTCTTTTTGCGGCAGGCCCTTGGTCAGCGCCTCCCACTCGTTCCCGCCCGCACGGCTTCGGAACACGCGCAGCTTGCCATCTGGCACAAAGTGTTCGCCGTCGCTCTTGATCGGCACCACGTAAATCGTCTCCGGCTCGTGCGCGTGCACGTCGATCGCAAATCCAAAATCGGTCGGCAGATTTCCACTAATCTCTTTCCAGTTGTCGCCCGCGTCATCCGACCGCATCACGTCCCAATGCTTCTGCATAAACAGCACACCCGGACGCTTCGGGTTCATCGCGATGTGGTGCACGCAGTGCCCGACCTCAGCCGTCGGGTTGGGAATGTATTGCGAATACAGTCCCTTGTTGATCGGCTTCCAGCTCTTTCCTCCGTCGTCCGTCCGGAACGCGCCCGCCGCCGAAATCGCAATATAGATGCGCTGCGCATCGCTGGGATCGAGAATGACCGTATGCAGACACATCCCGCCCGCGCCCGGCTGCCACATCGGCCCGGTGCCGTGCCCGCGCAATCCGGGCATCTCTTTCCAATTCTTCCCGCCATCGGTCGAACGGAAAATCGCAGCGTCCTCCACTCCCGCATAAACCGTATCCGGATCGCTCAGCGACGGCTCCAGATGCCACACCCGCTTGAACTCCCACGGATGCTGCTTCCCGTCATAAAACTGATGGGTAGTCAGCGGCTTGCCCGTCTCGGCCGAGGTGTCGTACACGAATTTGTTGCTCTCACCCCTGGGCATGCCCCCTGGCCCTTTGGTTTCTCCCGGAGGCGTGCCCGGCTGATGCCACGTCTTGCCGCCGTCATCCGATCGCTGAATGATCTGCCCGAACCAGCCGCTCGTCTGCGATGCATAAATGCGATTTGGATCCGCCGGCGATCCCTTAAGGTGGTACAGCTCCCACCCGGCAAAAAGAGGTCCGCTGACCGTCCAGTTCTCCCGCTTTCCGTCCGATTCGAGAATGAAGGCGCCTTTGCGCGTCCCTGCCAGAACTCGCACTCTGCTCATGCGTCGTTCGCTCCTTCCAGCCTGAATCCTGGCCGCCATCAATTCTTCGGGAAGTTTGGATCCGCCTTCACTTCCAAAATCTGCTTCGTGTGCCGCTCGCTGTGTGCCCCGATAAACAGCAGCCATTCATAGGCATCGAGGGGCATGCCGAGCGGGCTGTCTACCACGTGCTGCCGCAGATCGGGAGTGGTTTGCATGAATGCAACTGTCTTCTCCCGGCTCTTCAGAAAATGCTGCAGAGTCTGCGTTACCGTCCAGCGCCCGGTCGGAACCAGCGGAGGCGGCGCCTGCGCTTTATGGCTGCGGTCCGGAATCATGGCCAGCACCCCGGCATCGGCCTTGGCTGTATCACGATCCGCCGCCCCGGCCGGAGCCTTCATGATCTTGTCCGTGACGTTTTGGAAGATGAAATCCTCCGCCAGCGCAATATGCTCCAGCGTTTCCGCCACCGACCAGCGATCAGGCGCAGGCTTGAATTTCAGCTGATCCTCCGACAATCCCTTCACCGCAGCCGCCACGCCATCCCGCGTCTGCTCCAGATATTGCACCCCTTTGTCACGGTCTGCCTGGGTGAGGGTTTGACTGAACCCGGTGCTGGCCAGCACCAGCACGACTAGAAGCCACGAAACTTTTCTCATTTTTGGTTTTCTCCTTCGGAAATAGACCTCTGCAATCGCATCAGCGGCCGTCAGGCGCCCGACCGTTTTACCTTGATGCTCGGGGAGCGTCAAGGTATTCAAAAAACATTCACTAGGGCCCACCCGCTCCACCTTTGTCTCCGCTGGGGGACGTGATTTTGGGTGGAGCTCCCGAGCCAGCGGAGGCTTGATTTTGGGTGGCGCAGCGCTTCAGCGCTGCGATCAGCCTCGGTTTCATCAAATGGCTTTAGCCGCTGAGGGAGGCCTCAGCCCCTGTTAGAATCGAACTGCATGCTGCTTCCCTTCGTCCGCGAACTTTTCGCGGACGTGGAAATGCTTCCCGGCTTTTCGCGTGCAACCTCCCACCTCAAGGAGGGCACGGGGCGGCTTCGTGTCTCTGGACTGACGCCGACGGCCAAGGCTTTGCTGCTCGTGCTGCTGCGCCGCGCCGCCGACCGCCCGCTTCTCGTCGTCGTCCAGGACAACCGCGCCGTCGAAGACTTCCTGCCCGTGCTGCAGGGGTTCTGCGAGCTGACCGCCGCCTGCGATTCCGACTCCATCGTCGGCCTCCCCGCCCGCGACGTGCTCCCCTTCCAGAATCTCTCCCCGCACCCTGAACTTCAGGAGGAGCGCGCCACCGCCCTGTGGAAAATTGCCACCGGCAAAGCCGCCATCGTAGTCTCGCCCATCGCCGCCACCGCCATCCGCCTGCGGTCCGCCGAATACTACGCCGACCTTGCCCGCACCCTGCGCCGCGGCGAGACTTTTGACCTGGATAACCTGCTCGCCCACCTGAACACCGTCGGCTACACTTCGGCCGATGTTGTGGAAATGCCCGGCCAGTATGCCCTGCGCGGAGGCATCCTCGATGTTTACTCGCCCGAGGCCGAGCGCCCCGTCCGCATCGAATTCTTCGGCGATGAAGTGGACTCCATCCGCCGCTTCGATCCCGCCTCGCAGCGCTCCTCGAACCCCATAGACGAAGCCCTGCTCCTGCCCCTTACCGAAACCCCGGTCAGCGACCACCTGCTTGGCGCCATTCACACCCGTCTGTCGGGCAAACGCATCACCGGATCGGAAGAGATCGTCGAAGCTGCCGTGCGCGCCGGCGGCGTGACCGTTTTCCCCGGCTGGGAGTTCTACGCGCCCGTCGCCGGCGCCGACCACAGCATCTTCGATCTTCTGCCCCGCGCCGCTGTAATGCTCGACGAACCCGACTCGCTCCGAACCGAATTCGACCGCTTCTGGACGCGCGTCACCGACATGCACGAGCGCAGCGGCATCGGCAACCTCGTCCGCCCCGAGGACCTCTACCTGCCTCCCGAGGATTGGTGGAAGAAGTCCACGTCGCTCCCCGGAGCCGACGTCGAACACCTCGGCATCACCCGCCCCGAAGACGGCGACTCCACCGTCAGCTTCCTCACCCAGCCCACTCCACGCTTCCACGGTGCAGTCCCCGCCATGCTCGAAGAAGTCCAGAAGCTCACTCGCGACGGCAAGCAGGTCATGTTCGCCGTCCCCAACACCGGCGAAGTCGAGCGCCTCGCCGATATCTTCACCGAATACAACGTCAGCTTCCGCCTCGGAAGCCGTACCCGCGGCGGCGAGAGTTACGCCGATGAGACCAGTTACTTCGCCGGCGAAGTCCTGACCACCACGCTCGCCAAAGCCTACGTTCCCGATGGCGTGCTCCTGCCCGAGGCCCACCTCGCCATCTTCGGCGCCCGCGACCTGTTCGACGAATCCGACGCCGTCGCCTCGCGCCCTCAGCGCCAGAAATCCAAAGTCTCCGCCTTCCTCTCCGACTTCCGCGACCTCCAGGTCGGTGACTATGTCGTTCACGTCGAGCATGGCATTGGCCAATATCAGGGCCTGAAAGAAATCAACCAGGGTGACGGCAACGCCGAATTCATGCTGCTCGAATACGCCGAAACCGCCCGCCTTTATGTCCCGCTCACGCGCCTCGACCTGATCCAGAAATACCGTTCTTCCGAAGGCGCCAAGCCCGCTCTCAGCCATCTCGGCACGCAGGCCTGGGCCAAGACCAAAGCCCGCGTGCGCAAGGCCATGAAAGACATGGCCGACGAACTCCTCAAGCTCTACGCCGAGCGCAAGATGGCGCAGGGTCACGCGTTTCTGGAAGGCAACGAATTTGTTCGCGAATTCGAAGACGCCTTCGAGTTCAGCGAAACCGAAGACCAGGCTCAGGCCATCAAAGACGTCATGCGCGACATGGAGTCTTCGCTGCCCATGGACCGCCTCCTTTGCGGCGATGTCGGCTACGGCAAGACCGAAGTCGCCATGCGCGCCGCCTTCAAGGCCGTCGGTGACAACAAGCAGGTGGCCGTGCTCGCGCCCACCACGGTGCTCGCGTTCCAGCATTTCGAAACCTTCAAGCAGCGCTTCGGGCCGTTCCCCGTCACCATCGAAATGATCAGCCGCTTCCGCAACCCGAAGCAGCAGAAAGAAATTCTGCAGAAACTCGAAGCCGGCAAAATTGACATCCTCATCGGCACCCACCGCCTGCTCTCGAAAGATCTCAAATTCGCCGACCTCGGCCTCCTTATCGTGGACGAAGAACAACGCTTCGGCGTCCGCCACAAAGAGCGCATCAAGCAGATGCGCAAGCAAGTGGACGTCCTCACCATGTCGGCCACGCCCATCCCGCGCACCCTGCACATGTCGCTGGTCGGACTGCGCGACATGAGCGTCATCGAAACCCCGCCCAAAGACCGCATGGCGATTCAAACCATCGTCGCCAGCTGGGACGACAAGCTGATTCAGTCCGCGCTGGAACAGGAACTCGATCGCGGCGGCCAGGTCTATTTCGTTCACAACCGCGTCGAAAGCATCTGGGAAATCGCCGCCAAGCTGCAGGAACTCGTTCCGAAGGCGCGCATCGCCGTCGGCCACGGCCAGATGGGCGAGACCGAGCTCGAAAAAGTGATGCTGCAATTCATGCACCACGAAGCCGACATTCTTGTCGCCACCACGATCATCGAAAATGGCCTCGACATCCCCCTCTGCAACACGATCCTGATCAACCGCGCCGACCGCCTCGGCCTTTCCGAGCTCTACCAGCTTCGCGGACGCGTCGGCCGCTCCAACCGCCGCGCCTATGCGTATCTTCTGATCCCGCGCGAAGTCGAACTCACGCCGATCGCCCGCCGCCGCCTCGCCGCGTTGAAGGAATTCTCCGACCTCGGCGCCGGATTCAAAATCGCCGCCCTCGATCTCGAACTCCGCGGCGCCGGCAATCTCCTCGGCGGCGAGCAAAGCGGACACATCGAAGCCATCGGCTTCGAGCTCTACACCCAGATGCTCGAGCGCGCCGTCCGCGAAATGAAGGGTGAAGCCGCTCCCGACGAAGCCGAAACCCAGCTCAATCTCGGACTCAACATCCGCATTCCCGCGGACTACATCCCCGAAGAAAACCAGCGCCTGCAGATGTACAAGCGCGTCGCCCGAGTCGAAACCGAATCGCAACTGAACGATGTTGGGCTGGAATTGAAAGACCGCTACGGCCCTCCGCCGCCCGCCGTCCGCAACCTGCTCGACTACGCCAGCCTCAAGCTGCTCTGCCTCCGCGTCGGCGTAACCGCCATCGAGCGCAAGCGCGACAGCGTGACGTTCAAGTTCCGCCAGAACGCCGCCGTAGATCCCGAACAACTGGCCAGATTCGTCTCCGCCCAGCGCGGAGCCCAGTTCACTCCCGATGGCATGCTGAAATTCGTTGTGAAAGCCACCGCCGCAGCCGATGTCCTCCGCGCCCTCCACACCGTCCTGGAACAACTGGCGAGCACGGAAGCCGCATCCGCAGTCAGCGCGAGCCCGCAGGGCGGCATTCACTAGCCCGGCAGTCAGTGCCGGGTCAAAATCCGGAAAACCAGAACGAGTCCCGTAGGGACGGCACCCTTACCACCGTAATCTCTCCCACACCCATCTTCATAACCGCCACTCAACACCACCAGTTACAATGATTCGTTTGCCGGAACGATGAGGGAACGACCAACGACAAACGACCAACGACTGCCATGATGAAACTCCGCAAAGCCGTCTTCCCCGCCGCCGGACTGGGCACGCGCTTCCTGCCCGCCACCAAAGCCCAGCCCAAGGAAATGCTCCCGATCGTAGACAAGCCCATCATTCAATACGGCGTCGAGGAAGCGCTGAACTCGGGCTGCGACCAGATCATCATCATCACCGGACGCGGCAAGCAATCCATCGAAGACCATTTCGACGTCAGTTACGAACTCGAGCGCATGCTCGAAGACCGCAAGAAGACCGAACTCCTCAAAATCGTCCGCTCCATCTCCGACATGATCCACCTGGCCTACGTCCGCCAGAAAGAAGCGCTCGGCCTCGGCCACGCCGTCCTCATGGCCCC
>Ga0209415_10012160_pt1 | contig 14385 bp, 20 predicted proteins | sample PeaSoiSIISIP2007_FD_187696 | JGI IMG/M metagenome (GOLD analysis project Ga0209415, IMG submission 187696) | Peat soil microbial communities from Weissenstadt, Germany - SII-SIP-2007 (SPAdes) (version 2) | ecosystem: Environmental > Terrestrial > Soil > Wetlands > Peat | place: Germany...
GTCAGCCGGGCCCCTTCGAGAGGGTGGTTCTTGATGATCTCCCACTCGTAGTGGTCGAGCTTGCCGGGCTTGTTCAGCGTGAGGGGGTGAACGGCGAGCTTCCCGATGTCATGGAGGAGGGCCGACCATCGCAGGCGGTCCCGGTCATCGGAGGGCAGGTCGAGTTGCTCCGCGATGAGGTCGGTCAAGACGCGTACTCGTTCGCCGTGGCCGCGAGTGAACCGATCGTGGGCATTGAGCGCCCCTGCCAGGGCGAGGATCTTCTCAGCCGCCACGACGGGCTCGTCTTCGACCCCCTGGGTCCGGGCCTCCTCAACACGCCGCGCCAGGTTCCGCGTGCTACCCGACTTACGGACCACCGCCAAGCGCTTGGGGGCTCGGTCGGGGAAGACCATGGTCATCTTCAACAACACCGCCAGCGGCAGCGCCCGACGAGCAAGACGATCGGTCGCCAGCATCACCGCCGTCGGCACGACCAGTACCGTTGCCCACCACCCTGCCAACCAGGGTGCCGTCCGAGGCCTGGGAAGGAGGTGCGCAGTGACCGTGGCCGCCACGATGGACAACGTGATGGGGACAACGAAGACCGCCCCGCTCACCAGCCCCGACAGCACCGGTCGACCGTGCCACCGGTCGTCGGCGCTATCCCCCTTGGGCTTCTTGCGGGTCATCACCATTCTGAACGTCCCCAGGTCGCCAATGTGCGGTTACGAGTCGGTCGACGTGAGGGAGTTGAGTTCGGCTTGTGCTTCTTGGCGCTGAGCCCGCAGCGCTGCGATCTCAGCGTCGATCCGCTTCAGGGCCAGTTGGAGTTCCGCAACCCTCTTTGTCTCTGGGCGCGACAGCTGCCTGATCATGGGCCATTCCCCTTTGTCGAGCCGCTTGAACGGGCGCATGGAACTCAGGTATCGGCAAATGGGGACGCCAGCCTGAGCATCAACCGGGGTCCGTCAACAGCTCGAAAGCCCTGGTCGAAGGACTCGATGGCACAGAAAATGCCCGGAGGCCACCTGCCTGGCAGGTCGAGGGGTGAACTGTGGCGACAGCACCAGCGGGCTTCCCTCGCCAGGTCCATCATCCCGCCCATGCCTCGAGGGGACCCGACGAGCCCTCTATGCGGTCGATCGAACCGTCTGACGTTTGATCAGAACCGATGGGCTCCGATGCGCTGTACAACTAGGAGATGCGGGTCGAGATCCATGTCCGGCCGAGTTCTTCGGCCACGGCGGTTGGCGGAGAATACGACGGTGTTCTCGTCGTGCGTGTCATCGAGCCTGCCGACTCCGGCAGGGCGACGGAGGCCGCGCTGCGTGCGGTCGCCAAGGCAGTCGCAGTCCCCCATCGATCGGTAAGCCTCGTGAGAGGATCCACCAGTCGGCGGAAGTTGATCGAGATCGAGGTGAGCCAGCAAGAAGCTCGGTCGGTCAACACGGCGTTACAGCGCCTACGCGGCCACAGCAGTGGGTGATGCAACCCGAACGCCCATTCGACGCAGGGTCGACCCGAGCATCGAATGTGCTCACCCCTGGACCTACGCGTGCCCGAGCCCGAGACCGACCTACCTCCGTCCGAAAGAGGGACCTCGTCGTCGTCCATCGGCCATCGTGCCACGTCGTCCGTGTCCCCGGCGTTCCGACGAGGACTGCTCCGAGCTACGCCACACCCATGTCCACGGCTCTCGACACACCTAGGACGACACCCTTCTCCCGGACCGGCACAACCGGGATCACGGGCGCGATTCGCGCCACAGACGTGCCTTGCTTTGCCACTTGGATCGGATCTACAAGACGGCGATCGGGTTTACCGGTGAAGCCGTTCCCCGATTCAGCACCAGCGGTGCGACCACGAAGAGGAAGGTCCAATGGCCTCTACCGGCGCACGCGAGGGACAACTCGTCGAGGTCGAGATTGTCCAGAAGATGCACACCCATGGCGACAATGGCCACCGTGTGAATCGGCATGGGCACGTTGCCGATGCGGGAGGGCCAGACATCGGAGATTCCGTCACTGGCCAGCACGGCTATCTCGCGCTCGTACAACCAGGCCAGACACGAAGCATCCAGCCCAGCCATGCCCTCAGTCGGGGTCCAAGGGCCGTGCAACTCTCGCCACCGCCAGCGTCCCGTTCGTACAAGGAGTGCATCTCCGCGCTGCACCAGGACCCCCACATCTTTTTCCGCGGTTTCGAGGTCCTCGGGGAAGATGGGTTCGCCCGGTGCCAGTGCTTCAACACCGCGTACAGAGGGGATGTCCAGCAACACCCCCCGGGTGATGACTCCGGATCGGAGATGATGGATTCCGAGCTTGCCCGCCCCGTGAGCCGTAACCGTCTCCGCCGAATACCCGTTGTACATCTTGCCTTCGTGGAAGATGTGGCAGAGGGCGTCGATGTGACTCGTTGCGTATCCATGCGAGGCAAGGGCGAAGTAGTCCGCCCCATAGCCTTCGGTGGCGGTGCCGGTCATGTGGTGAACGACTGGGTTGAGGTTGTCCGGCCCGGGGTCCGTCGGAAGGGGGCGAGCGCAAGACACCGTCTGCCCAGACCGCACGGCCGATACCGCTGCCGTGGTCACCTCCGGCGTGACGAAGTTGAGGGTACCGAGCTGATCGTCGGGTCCCCATCGACCCCAGTTGGAGAGTCGATCGTGGAGATCCAGGACTTCGTCTGTGCTCAACGGCTCGCGGGCCATCTGACCAGAGTAACGGGACCTCGCTTGGTCTAGAGGCCCCCCGCACATCACCCCTGGAACCTCGAACCCCCTGCACCTAACATCATCCCGAGTTGGCGTTACTGGGCCGAGGCGGAGGTGCTCCAGCATGAGTGACGTGTCCCAGGGACCCGGATGGTGGAGGGCATCAGACGGGAAGTGGTACGCCCCTGAGCAGCATCCCAACTACACACCGCCACCTCCCCCACCCCCATCTCCACCGCCGACCCCGCCGCCACAATCTGCCCCGTTTGGGGCTCCGAACCCTGCTCACAACGAACCGTCGCTGGGAGTCATGCCTGCACCGCCACCGCTTCCCGAATACGGATATGGGCAGCCCGGCGCTGTACCGCCAGGCATGTACTTCGATCAAGCGAGCGGGCTCATGCTTCCCAATGGCGTTCAGTTGGCGAGTGTCGGCAGACGGATCGGCGCCTTCTTCCTGGCCATCCCGTTGTCGATCGTCACCCTCGGCATCGGTTACGTCATCTGGGGCCTGATCGTCTGGGGGCGCGGCCAAACTCCGGCGCTCCAGGTGCTGGGGATGCGGTGCTGGAGGCCGGAGACCGCGCGTGGCGCCGGTTGGTGGTGGATGGCGCTGCGCGAGATCATCGGGAGCTTGGCTGAGGGCATCCTGAGCGTGATCAGCCAGCTCATATCGTTCATTCTCATGGTCACGAGCAAGGACCGTAGGTGCCTCCATGACATCATCGCCGGAACGGTGGTGCTCCATGATCCGAACAAGGTCCTTGTGAGCTGACGGCTATTTCGGTGCGGCCGCGAACGTGTTCGGAGACACTTAGGATCGGGTTCGAGACGCACGTTCGTGGACACCTCGGCTTCGTGAATCCCCGCGCGCGCCTCTTGGTTCGTCGGGTGCTCGGAGCCCTTAGCCTCCTCGGGCTTAAGGCTGGAGTCCCCGCCCGATGAGTGGGACGTCGGAAATAGCAACCGAATACCTCGTCGTCGGCGCGGGGGCACTGGGGATGGGCTTCGTCGATACCCTGATCGAGAACTCAGATGCCGATGTCGTGATGATCGATCGGCGGCATCGGCCGGGCGGCCACTGGCTCGACTCCTACCCATTCGTCCAACTGCACCAACCGTCCATGAATTACGGCGTGAACTCGACCCCACTCGGACAGGATCGAGTCGAGTCCGACGGCAGAGACGCAGGATTCTACGAGCGAGCCAGTGGAGCAGATATCTGCAGCTACTACGACGAGATCATGCGCCACCGGTTGTTGGCGTCGGGCCGGGTGCGTTTCTTCCCCATGTGTGACTACATCGGGGACAGGCGATTCCGATCGCGATTGACCGGCATGGAGACCGGGGTGTCGGTGCGACGTGCTGTCGTCGACGCCACCTATATGGCGTCGCACGTTCCGGCCACTGACCTGCCACCTTTCGAAGTTTCCGACGGGGCCACGTGCGTCCCGGTCGGCGCACTCACGAGCGTCACGAAGCCCCCCGCCGGCTACGTGATCATCGGCGGAGGCAAGACCGCCATGGACGCCGGGTGCTGGTTGCTCGATCAAGGTGCTTCGCCCCACGACATCACGTGGATTCGTCCTCGCGACTCGTGGATCCTGAACCGCGCCTTCTTCCAGCCCGGTGATGGTGTCCTCCCTACGTTCCATGGAGTCGTTCTTGAGCTGGAGGCGGTCGCCGAGTGCGACTCGCTCGAGCAGGTCTTCGAGCAACTCGAGGAACACCAGGTGATGTTGCGTATCGACCGCTCCATCCAGCCGTCAATGCTGAAAGGTGCCACGGCCAGTCTCGGAGAGCTCGACCAGCTGCGACGCATCGAGAACGTGGTCAGACTCGGACATGTTGAGCGAATCGACCTCGAAGAGATCACGCTCGAACAGGGGTCGATCGCAACCAGTCCTGAGCACTTGCATATCCACTGCGCCTCGGCCGGACTGAGCGACAATCCACCCAAGCCGATCTTCGCCGACGGCTCCATCGTCCTTCAACCGGTCACGCGCGTCAGCCTCAGCCTCTCCGCGGGGTTGATCGCATTGGTCGAGGCGTCAGAACGGTCGACGACCGAGAAGAACCGGCTCTGCCGACCGAACCCGTGGCCCCACACGCCGTTCGACTGGATACGACACATCTTGACGGGCATCGGGACCGAGATCGAGTGGCAGAGTGCTCCCGATGTGATGGCGTGGGTGGAGACCTCGCGCCTCAATCTCGTGAAGGGTCTGGATCAGGACCCCGACAGGTCCGCGGTGGCAGACCTACGGAGGCGGTTCTTGACGGCCCTGTTTCCAGCCCTGGCCAAGCTCTATGAGCTCGCGTCGCACGCCACACCCGTCGAGCTGGCGCGGATGCTCGACCCGGTGGCGTGACCGACCACAAGACGTCCAATCTTGCGTGCCAATGGACCTGCCCGCGAGGCCCCCTGCTTCTATCATCGGGTGCTAACCCGAACGGCATGCGCGGGAATCAGCGCGTCCGGGGTGTTGACCTGGAGCCAACGCCTGGGGGGTAGACAGACGAACATGGCATTGGTGGTCGAGATCCAAGCAAACCCGGCCCAGTAGTTGCGATACATCGCCATCTGAAACCTGACCCCTCTGCGTCGCTCCGACTGAGAGGCCATGTCACTCACCAGCCAGGGAAGCCGACGTAATCTCAGTCATGGCTCAGACGAAGCACGCCCTGTGCGGCGTGGATTCGGGTATCGGGTTCAAGGGCCGGGGCGCTCACGAGCTGAGGGTGTTCCACCCGGAACGGTCATCATAGGTCGGTGACTTTCGCCATCCGGACTGCCGTTGCTTCTGACGTGGAAGCCTTGCGCGGGTTGTTCGGAGAGCGTCGCTGTCAAATGAGGGAGATCGGCTTCATCTGTTGTCACATCCGGAGTCGCTGGTGTTCTCTGACGACGCCGTTCGACAGGGGCGCACGCGGGTGGCGGTCGAATCCGAAGGTGACATCGTGGGGTTCGCCTCCTGGGTGGTCAACGACAACGCCATCGAGTTGGAGGACCTGTTCGTGGAACCACAGTGGATGAGACGGGGGGTTGGACGGGCGTTGGTCCTCGACGCCGTGGCCATTGCGAGAACGCGGTCATTCGACACTCTTGAAGTAACCGCAAACCCTCATGCGCAAGAGTTCTACGAGGATGTGGGATTCGTCGTCGATTATGCAGTGGAAACGGACTTCTACCCGGGTCAACGAATGCACAGAGACGTTCGCTGAGATCGACAGGCAATCGACCGTCTGGCGCGGGCGGAGCATTGCGGTGCGCGACGAACCCTGGGTTCTCGTGGTGGCTCGACCGGGCATCCGATCGAATCGACTCTCGCTGCTCCCAGCCGATCCAGAATTTTGGTGCTGCTGGGCCACCAATCGTGGGTCTATCTCGCACCTCCCTCGTCGGCTATATCCTGCCGAGGTGTGCAACGACCGTCTGAGATCAGATCACACTCCTTTCGGGACCATTGGAAGAGATCGCGCCGCCCCGCTGCCCGCTGCCCAATTCCGAACTCATTTGAACTGGTGGCGCTTGATCACCTCAAGGGTATCTTCGAGTAGTGATCGGTTAACTCGAATTAGGTTCGCGACGATGCCCAGTGTCACGGAGACGAACGACGCATTGAGCAGCACCGCCCCGATCACGAGCGATTGCAAGTGATGCGCACCGTTAGGGTTCTTGACAGTGAGCACCAAGTACAGATAGTGAACAAACGGTATCAACCCCAGGACGAAGAAGACCCCCCCGATGCTGAGAAAGACCGTATATGGCTTGTACATCGTGAAGCTATTAAGCATCGCGACCGTGCTCTTCCGGACGTGCTCCCACGAAGACTTGAACAGTCGTGACTCACGTGTCTTTGGATTTGTCTCTATGGTGATGGTGGCTAGAGCGAGTCGCTTGTTCGCTGCTTGAATAGTGGTCTCTGCGGCGAAGTTGAAGCGCCCGATCAAGTTCAGTTTGATAGCCGCCTCTTTCGAGTAGGCGCGAAAGCCACTGGTCCCGTCCGGCAGATCCGTTCCCGCCGCCAAATTCATCACTCCAGTCCCCACCCTTTGCAGGACCTTCTTTGTGGGAGAGAAATGCTCGATGTTTTGAACCTGTCGGTCCGCGATTACGGTGTCGGCCTGCCCTTCGAGAATCGGACGAATCAGATCCGGGATGCGTTCTTGAGGATATTGGTTGTCTCCGTCAGTGAGAACCAAGATGTCGGCACCCAACTCTAAGGCCCGTTGTATGCCGTCGCGCAATGAGTGCGCGAGGCCACGGTTTCGTGGATGATGGACAAACTCTGTTACGCCGAGGTCTCTTGCTACCTCGACGGTCTTGTCTGTGCAACCATCGTCTATGACGAGGACCTCGATCCTGTCGACGCCCTCAATCTCCTCGGGGATGGTTCTCAGGACCAAAGGAAGAGTCGTCTCTTCATTGAGACATGGGATCATAATCACGAGCTTCATCCTGTTCAGGATATCCCATAGCGGATCCACCGAGACCACGAAAGAGCACCCGACTCGTGTTTGAATCTGAAGTCCTTGACAACCCATCCAGGCAGAGAGGTAGCTCGACCGGGGGACAGCGCCAGACCCACACGATGGTTCTCACAGCTCGGGCGCGGACACTGTGGTGGCTGCGAGGCAGTCAATCCACGAGAAGCTCCCATGACCACTTCCTTCGGTCTACTTTGGCGTGAAGATCGTCGAACAAGTCATTCCTCCATTGTTCACGTCTACAGCGCCCTGCACTGTGTAGCCCAATGATTGGTGACCGATATTGAAGGTGATCGACGCTGAGCCGCTTCCGTCAGTTATTCCCCGAAATCGCTTCCTGTCCTTGTCGCGTGGTTCTATGGACCGCTATCTGAGCATCAGGAACGTTCGACGGCACGTGTACGGTCTCGCCATCACTGCCGCCATTCGGCGAGCCACAGCCGGAGACAAAACTCACCACTGCCCTATCGATCTGGAGATGACCGACGAGGAGAGTCGACGCGTGGGCGGAACGCTTCGTTGATGCGGTCGTAGGAGACCGCCATGCAAGAATGTGATCCAAGATGGGCGCTCGCCCGGCAGCCGCACTCAGCTTGGATCGGAGTTTAGCGATGCTCACGCCGATCTGGCTCCCACCGCATTCCCCACGTGGCCAGCCCCACGAGGCGTGGCAGTCGAGTCGTCACGCACGAGTTGGGTCCTCGCAGAATCGCTTCAGGCGAGCCATCGAAGACGAGACGTTCGCCTGAGTGAGTCGCACCGCCAACCACTGCAACCCCGGGACCCGCGAGCGAACATCGTCGTCAGTCACGAGGGTCGTGCCACCTATCGAGGTGGGGAGCAGACGGTATTCCTCTTCGACGCGCACGAAAGCGATGTCAATGGTGGCCGCCATTCGCCGGGTGTCCTCAATTACTCGGACGCGGTCATGGAGAGTAAGCCGCAGCGGCCCGAATGCACTTTGCCAGCGCGCATGCTGTCCGACCTGCGGGTAGTCAATGGGTACCCGGAGCGCGACCACGCCGTCCCAGATGCACACCTCGTCCGGGCTCGTCAACGCCCGCCACACCTTCTCGACTGGCGCCGAGATCTCGGTCACCACGCTGACGCGCACGTGTTCAGGCTACCGAATCGGTGGAAATGCTCGTCTCTGTACGAGCCCGCCAGAGGCCATGGCGAGATCGAGGGCCCACTGACAATCTGCCTTTTTGCGCCAGGTGGAGTTCAGAGCCCACGCGGTGGTGGCTTGGGGCGTTCGACGTCGTGGAAAGGAGTGACGGGGACCTGCGGCTGACTGGCGTATGTCGGGCCAGTTCGTGAAGGAGAGATCGGAAAACGGACGGTGGGTGCTGAGGTTATGGGCGGATTTCGTCAGTATTGATGAGGTCGATGCCCAGCGGTCTGAAGCATGGTGGAGGTGGCAGGCATGACTGCTCTGAAATCAGCCCCGGGGGACGCGAGGCGACTGGCGCCATGCGTTGAGAATGAAAGCAGTGACAATGCGCCGCTTGCACGCCAAAGCCTTACGAATCGCGCTGACAGGGTTCGCCGCTCTGTCCTTCGGCATCGCCATCGTTATCGCATCATTGGTGCAAGGATCCGGGGCACCCGCCTTTGCCGATTCCTCACCCTACGAGCTGTACTGCCCGGGCACCCCTGTCGGCAACATCGTGCTGAACGGAGTCGTCACGACCGGCATCATCACACCGGCCTCTCCGGCCGTGGGCCAACAGTTCAACCTGACCAACTATCAGTCCGTTGTGGCACTGCCTTCCTCCATCGTTTCAGCGGCTGCTGCCCTCGGGAACTCCGCCATTACGGGCACCGCCAATCTCAAGGTTGACGCCACCGGCGCAACCCCGGCCTCGGTCGCCGCCCCTCCTATCACCATCGACGCACCGATCCCGAGCCCGGTGCCCACGACAGGCCTCGCCCTGAACCTCCCCTCGACGCCAGGGACCGTCGGTCCCTTCACGGCATCGGGCGGTGCCATCACCGTCACCGTGGACCCGGCCATCTCGCTGGGGTTGGTCGTGTCGGGCAGCACTCTCAACCTGACGTGCACCCCGTACCCCAACAACTCCGAGACGACCGGGATTGTCGCGTCGGCGCCAACGGCGGCAAAGGCCTCGCCAGTCATCGCCACAGCTACGGCGGGAACGGGTACCACGACAACGTCTTCAGGCTCTACCAGCTCGACCCCGACGACGACACCCTCGACCGCGCTCACGGGTGCCTATGAGTTGTACTGCCCAAGTACCCCGGTGGGCAACGTCGTGCTCAACGATGCAGTGACCTCGGCCACGCTGTCGCCGACGGCTCCAGCCACGGGGCAGTCCTTCAGCATCACGGGTTATCAGACGATGGTGAACCTCCCCGAGTCCCTGGCTAGCGCGGCGGCGTCCTTGCAGCCCAACCTCGAAGGCTCGGCCACTGCCCAGATCGACGCCAGCGGGGCCGTCCCTGCCACCACGCCCCAGGGCCCCCTCGACTTCAACGTTCCCATTCCGAGTCCCGTGCCTGCGGACGGTGTGACCCTGTCGCTGCCATCCACGGCGGCGACGGTGAGCGGATTCACGGCGACAAGCAACCAGGTCACCATTCAGGAGGACTCGGCTGCCAGCCTGACGCTCACGGTGTCGGGCGCCCCCCTGTCGCTGACCTGCACGGCGTATCCCAACGACACAATCACGCCTTCGGGCATCACCACCACGACGCCCAGCGCCAGCCCCATCGCCCCCGTGATCGCGGTGGGTAGCGGCGGGTCGACGACGACCAGCGTCGCCCCTGTCACTACGACCACGGGCCCGAGTGCGACAACCACCACCGCGTCGATTACTACGACTACCGGTTCGGGCTCATCCACCACGCTCGCATCGGCCACGACGACAACATCGGCCAGTACGACCACGATGGCGAGCTCCACCACGACCACCTCCGCCGTTACGGCAAGTACCAAGCCGCCGAATACCTCGGGCACCAGCGGGACTACTTCTCCCCCAAGCCGCACTGTTACAGCTCCATCTGGATCACTTGCATTCACTGGCTCGGGGCCAGGCCTCAAGACGATGACTCTTATTGGTGCAGGCGTGGCTCTGCTCGGGCTCGTGTTGCTGGTCCTCGTCGATATTCCGCGCCGGGTGCTGCGGCAACTTGCCTACGTGAGTCCCGCGCGCTGGAAGCACCGAGCATCTGGCGGCGCGCGAACCATGGCTAACGCGGTCGGCCGAGAGGCTGCACACAGGATCACCTGGCTGCTGGGCCGCTGATCTCAGTGCGTCACCGGGGCCGCACTCTGGGCCCCGAATTCAGGTTGCACGACCGGTCCGTCGTGGGCACCCGAGCCGTCTCGGGGCATCCTTTGCAGATCCGGTAGTGCTAGCACGCGCATTTCCCACCGGCTGGCCACCTTGGAACCAGGCTCGAGGTGAGCCACACTGCCCAGAACCGGTGATCCGACAGAGCGGGCATGGGAACAGGGGCTGTAAGGTGCTTGGGAGTTCCGGGCCGTGACGGAACAAGCGTAACCCGTACAGGAGGTTTGCGAGATGCGGAAGGTGTTCTTGACAAGCGCGGCTGTGATGGCCCTCGGGATGGCGGCGGGGATGACAGGCTGCAGCAGTTCCCCGAGTGCGGCTTCAACAGCTGCGGCCCGAAAAACAGCCTTCTGCGGAGGGAACATCAAGATCGACAAAGCCAGCGGCAACGTCGACTCAGCTGCTGGGTTCTTAACCGTGCTCAAGGACCACAAGTCGGCCCTCTCTGCCATGGAGAAGAATCTGCCCTCTGGCACGCTCGGTACCGAGGCACGGGAGGAAATTGCCGCCGCCCAGGCGGCTGTTGCCTCGGGGAACGCCAATGACCTCAACAACGCTCCCTCATCGTCGGGGGGGGATATCGACACATACTGCGGGGTCGACGGAAATGGCGATCCTCTGCCTGCGTACTTCGCCACTGGCAAGGGGAGCAGCTTCTGCACAACCTTCATCCCCATTTATGATGCGGTCGGCAACGCCACGTCTGCTAGTGGGGTCCTCGCCGCTCTCGAGGCCAACAAGACGCAGATAACCGAGCTCGCGACCGAAGTCTCAGGGTTGCCCAGCTCAATCAAAGGCAAGGCGAGTGCAACTGTGAGCAAGGCTCAGACCGCCATAGCAGAGAACAGCGCCGCTTCATTGAAAGGGAACGGCAACGGACCAGCGGCAGCCGTCGCGCTCTATTGCGGGCAGAACCAGTAGCAGATTGATGCACGCGCGGGGAGAAAGTACCCCGGTCGAGCGTCAGCCTGGTTGACCGACTTCACCCAAGCAGGATCGCATTGCGACGGCTGCTCTCCACGATCTGCACGCCACCGAGGATCGCGATCGGGCGCTCGCCGACGATCTCGGGAACCGGCACGCGTTCCAAGGTGATTGAGGACCTGTTCAGAGCGATGCATGGCTTGCTGATTCTTCTCAGGCACTCGGGAGAACTTCGGACTCACGAGCAGCTCAAAGAGGCCGGTATCGAACCCGTCCGCTATTCGAACCCTCCACCGTGGGTGTTCAATCACGGTCGGCACCATCACCACCATGGGGGATAACGTCAAGCACTAGGCCGTCACATCAAGGCCGGAGCCAGCCTTCGTGACGAGCAGGATGCCGCTGGTCCTGTCGACCAGGACCACAAGGCGATACGAACGGGCTCGGCACAACCTGGACCGATACCCTACGTTTGCGCTGGCTGGGCTGGTGACGTAGCAACGGGAGCACCTGCTGAGGCGGGCATCCCCCGCTCCCCACCCGCTGGGCCAGAGAATCTCTGGCATGAACGGGACGGTCACGCATACCGACGGGACCACAGCTCCGGCCACCGTCGAGGATGTCCAAGGGCGCTGCCAGGGAAGCGAGTTCTTCTGGCTAGACCTGGACGGCCTCGACGACGAAGCGACCGACCTCCTTCTGCATGGCTTTCGGTTCCACCCCCTCGCCGTTGAAGACGCTGAGCACTTCGGCCAGCGACCCAAGCTCGACACTTACGACGGGTTCACCTACCTGGTGGTCCATGGCGCACAAGCAACATACCCGTCCACCACTATTGAGGTTCACCTCTTCTATTCGCCTGGGAGGCTGGTGACTGTCCATCACGGCCAATGCGCTTTGATAGACGAAGCACGCTCCCGGTTCTCACGGCATCGCACCGATGAGGTGTCCCCGCCTGAAGTCCGTGCCCTCTATGTCGTCGTCGACACCTTGATCGACAGCTTCTTCCCGGTGTTGGCGAACTTCGACGACCGCATCGACGACATCGAAGACGCCATCTTGAAGGAGCCCACAGAAGAGCAACTTGGTGAACTGTTCGACATGAAGCGGACTCTGGTGTCCCTACGCAAGGTGGTCACCCCGCAGCGAGACCTGTTCGCCAGCCTGCTTTCCGGGGTCGCCACGCTGCCCGGGATGACCCCTGAGGACGAGCGCTACTTCCGAGACCTCTACGACCACCTCATCCGCATCAGCGACCTTGTCGACTCGTACCGGGACCTGCTGAGTGGGGCCATGGACACCCACATCTCGACGGTGTCCAACCGGCTCAACGTCGTCATGAAGCAACTCGCCATCATTGCGACCGTGTTCCTGCCGCTCAGCTTCCTTACGGGATTCTTCGGTCAGAACTTCAGCCTCCTCGTGAACCATCTTCTAGTGAGGTCGTGGACCTTCTGGGTGTTCGGTATCGGCCTGGAGCTTGTTGCGGTCATCGGTCTCATGGTCCTCTTCCGACGAAGGGGATGGCTGGGTGGCCCCACGGCCTGAGTATCCAGCACGTCGTCGGACACGAGCGAGCGAGCTTGAGGGATGTGCAGGATGCTGTCGGTCACGCCGACCTGAGGACAACACGGCTGTATGACAGGCCGCGTCCCCAACTTGGACCGGCCCCCGACCTACGCGCTGGCAGGGCTCATTACGCCAAAGTCCCTCGTATCCACAACGTCCACACACTTCTCCACAGCGGGATTCCACCCACGAGAAATCACGCATGGAAGAAGGGGGGGTGTGAGGAGAAAGGTGAGTGGGTTAGCAGATGGGCGATTCGAGGTCCCAACACTTCGGGAGAGGGGGGTCGATGTCTGTCCTCGGCATGGTTTTCGACCTGTGGAGCCGTCTGGGCGAGCGCGTGCTTGACGCCCTCACCCGGTCGGATGTCGTTCGCCTACCCCTCGATGCAGATGCAGGCTGATTCGGCCCCGGGTTCCTCGCACGGACACCCACGCGTTCGATGACGGGCAAACACTCGAAGGAGTATCCGTACGAAATCCCCGAAGATGGGTTACGACAGCTTCACGCCAGGGGACCCGGCCACGTTCTGGTGGCCCAACCGACCGGCTCCGGGGAATGGGGTGTCTACGTCACCGCTTCTGAGATGGTAGCTAACGACGCAAGGGTGTTGGCCACCTACAGCGACGTCGCGGGCGATAGAGACGGGTAATGCAGCCACGTAACTCGGAGCACTCGTACCTGGCTTCTAGGCCCGAAGGTCACGCTCCTTAGCTTGAACCCGAAGGGCTCTGGCGTTGAATGTCGGTCGAAGAACGAGCCTCCAGGTAAAGAGCGGCGGCGAGCACAGTAAAGGCTATCGCTGGTCCCAGCGCCCAGAGCGCCAGGACGCTGATGCCGTACAAGATGGCAGCGACGAGGGCGACGAGGATGACACCCACCCGATCTGAGGCCTCTTGCATTCGACCCTCCTACCTTCTGCAACGAGGAAGCCATTCACGCAGGAATAAGTACCACCAACAAGTACCGGAAGAAACGATAGTCACACAGTTCCTGCATCGTCATCCCAAGTCGTGGGTATGCCCCTAATGGCGCCCGTGAGGGGGACGGACGCTACGGGCGGGGAGAGGTCTCACGCCACAGACCTCCCCCGCCCTCTCATTGACCACATCGGCATGGCAGACGTCACGCTACGAAGAAATATGAGGGGCTCCTCCCCGTTGAACAGGGCGCTGGCCGCCTTGACGGCCGCCAGTTCGGCCTCGAGCTCCTCAATGGTGCGGCGGGCCTGGGCGAGCTCGTCGACCTCGGTGCTCTTCGTACCCGGCTTCAGGCCGGCATCGATGAGGGCCTGGCGCTTCCACAGATGCAGGGTTGCCGGCGAGACACCAGTCTCTCGTGAGAGCTCGCTGACCCGTTCGCCGGCTACGAGACGCTCACAGATCGTCCGCC
>Ga0209415_10012161_pt1 | contig 14385 bp, 11 predicted proteins | sample PeaSoiSIISIP2007_FD_187696 | JGI IMG/M metagenome (GOLD analysis project Ga0209415, IMG submission 187696) | Peat soil microbial communities from Weissenstadt, Germany - SII-SIP-2007 (SPAdes) (version 2) | ecosystem: Environmental > Terrestrial > Soil > Wetlands > Peat | place: Germany...
GTTAAAACCGAAAGTCTTCAGCGCATCGAGCGCTTCGGGCGGAGTGAGAAATCCCCTGCCCTCCTGGACCGTCTCGCCTTTTTCGGCGACCGCGGATTCCAGGTTGGTGAAAATCACATCGCCTTTCAGCAGGTCCTGGATCAGCGGCACCGCCGCCGGCGCGGTCGCGCGGATATCCGACCGGATCATCGACTGCCCCGCCAAGGTGATGGTTATCGCAGCCGACTGCGCCCACACGGCGGCGCCCATCGCGCACACGATTGCGAAAAGAAGCGCGAGGCACGCGGTTCTCGCAAGCAACCGGCCCGTCTTCAACATGGTCGCCATTCCCGTGGCCCTTGCGTTTTCATCTGAGCGTTCGATGAACTCGCGACTCTACCCAGTTTTCACCCTTTAAGGCAATCGCGGAGAACAATTCAATTCATTTGGAAACGTGCAGGGTGTACAAATGTGCCGGCCCGGCGAGTTCAAGAATGAAACGGCGCTGCCGGATAACCGGATAAAATAGATGAACTCCGCCATTCGAGGCATAGTAGCCTTCGTAACCGCGGTCGGCACGTTTTACTTTGTGTACTGGGTGGGAGGGGCGTTACTCCTCTCACTCCAGCTGCCCGGCTGGATTCCCCTGATCGGATCAGCGATTTGCTCGGTCATAGTAACGCGCTATGTGTGGATGAACTCGGCGTCCTATTCCAGTTCCGGCAGTCTGGTGCGCTCAATGGCCGTGGGTGCTTTGGTCACGGGCGGAGTTGGATTCGCCGCTGGGTTCTTCGGGCCCATATTGCTTACGCCCGGCGCCAACCAAGGTCCGCTGCTGGGCATTTTCATAACTGGGCCGCTGGGATTTGTGCTCGGAGCCGTTGGCGGCGGCGTTTACTGGCGTGCGCGACGTAACCGAAGCGCGCAAGATCACGATTCGCCCTGACGCGTATAGTGCTGGCAACGCATAGAACTAGCGTCGGACGGTTCCCTCGACAAAGTCCTGATGAGTCGAATTATCGGACACTGACCGACTGCCGAAATGCGGGTTAGGGGTTAGCCAGGCGCTTTGGACTGACCATCACGTAGGGCCGGAGGCGCGCGAGCTTTTGCGGGCTGATGCCGCGAATCGCGAGCAAGTCTTCGACGCGGCGGAAGGGCCCGCTCTTTTCGCGGAAGCGGACAATGGCTTGCGCCGCGGTGGGGCCGATGCCGGGCAGCTGCTGGAGTTGCGAGGCGGTGGCGGAGTTCAGGTCCAGCGGCGCGGCGGGCGGAATCTTCTTGCAGTAGGCGGGTGGGGAGACGATCAACAGCAACAAAGGGACAACCGCAAATGCAGCCGCCGCCTTGAAGTGGAGATTTCCTTGCCTTGCAGATGCCGGCCTCGAGCCCGGCGCTACACAACCTAACGAGACGCCCTGGATCATAGTTTCGAGCCCTGCGCGTCGTATTCGGTGACATCGCCGAATAACGCGGCCTGCTCGGCAATCCGGCTGCGATCGCCCACGACGACGATCTGAGCATTGGCGGAATCGAAATGGGCGCGCGCGGCGGCGAGCACATCCTGCGCGGTGAGGCTGCGAATCCGCTGGCGATAGGTTTCGAGGTAGTCCTCCGGCAACTCGTGGAGGTACACGGTCGAGAGCTGGCTTGCGAGGCCGTCCTGCGTGGCGAGGCCCAGCGAGAAAACTCCCGTCAGGTAGTTGCGCGCGTCGGCCAATTCGTCGTCGCCCACGGGGAGGGCGCGGATGCGGTCGAGCTCGTAGAAGATTTCGGTGAGCGTGGCGGCGACGACTTCGTTGCGCACGGCGGCCTGCACGGAAAAGGTTCCATGCTGGCGAAAGGCCTGCACGCCGCTATGCGGGCTGTAGGTGTATCCCTTTTGCTCGCGGATGTTCATGACCAGCCGCGAATTGAACGCGCCGCCAAAGAGCGAATTGGTGAGCGCGAGAGGCAGCCAGCCGGGATTCCTGCGGGTGATGGCGTGATTCCCCAGCACGACCTGCGCCTGCACGGCTTCGGGAAGATGCACGAGGTGCACGTGGCGGCCGTGCAACTCCGGCAAGGGCGGATTGGGCGAGGACGCGACGTCACCGGCTGTCCATGAACCAAAGACGCGCTCGATCTGCTCGAACATCGCGGGCGGCGAAAAATCGCCCACGGCAATGAGCAGGGCGTTCAACGGACGGTAATACGCGCGGTAGTAACCGACCAGCTGTTCGAGGCGGTAAGCCTCCACCTGCGCTTCGGTAGGCGCGATGGTGGCGTAGGGATGCGCGCCAAAGAGCACGCGCCGCATCCGCTCGCTCGCGAGAAAAGAAGGCGTGGTGCGCTCGATGCGCACCGATTCGAGCAGGTGGCGCCGTTCGCGATCGAACTCCTCGGCGGGAAAGGAAGCGTTGCGGGCCAGGTCGGCGACGAGTTCCAGGAGTTGCGGGGCGAACTCCACCAAGCCGTTGAAGCCGATGGCGCTGGTATCGGCGCCAGCGCTCGTACCGAGATCGGCGCCGATGCGGCGCAAATCTTCCTCGATTTGGCGGTTGGTGCGCGTCGCGGTCCCGGTGCGCACCAGGGTGGCGGTGAGGGCCGCGAGGCTGGGAGCCGTGGCAGCCGCGCTGGCATTGCCGCTGCGGAAGTAGAGCTCGCCGGTAAGCTTGGGAATGCCGTGCGATTCCACCAGCACCACTTCCATGCCGTTGGCGAGCTTACGGCGCAGGCGAGCCGGCCAGACAACGGGCCGCTCCGGCCCAAGAGGCGGAACCGGGGCGAGGGGATCAACAGCCACGGGGGTGGCCATCATGCCGCTCCTTTTTTCGAGGGAAGGCGGAGCACGATGGCGCGCCGCGCCGGGTCGAGGTATTTCTGAGCGGCGGCGCGAACGTCGTCCGCAGAGACGTCGAGAAAATTTCCCAGGATCGAATTCACGAGCGCGGGATCGCCGTCAAAGAGCGCGAAGCAGGCCAGATAATGCATCAGGCCGTAGCGCGGAACTCCGCCGTGGCCGCCCTCGAGCGAGGAGACGTAATCGGAGCGGAACTTGACCTTGACCTGTTCGAGCTCGTCGCGATCGATGCCCTGCTGTCGGACGGTTTCGATCACGGCATCGTAGGCCGCGAGCGCCTGCTCGGAGGTGTATTCGGGCTTGTGGAGCACGCGGGACACGATCAGCGTCGGCCCGTTGTAGTCGAACAGATCGCCGACCGGGTAGTGGATTCCGCCGGCGGTGTCGAGCGCGATCTGCTGTTCGAGCACGAGGCGGCGATGGACGCGGCCGGCGCGGCCTCCGTGCAGCGCCTGATCGAGCATGGCCAGGGAATACCAGTCGGGCGTGCGGCGGTCGGGCGCGCGATATCCGACGGCAAAGCCGGGCAGCGTGCCGAATTTCTCTTCCACTTCGCCGCTGCGCACGCCTTCAAAAGGGCCTTCGACGACGTTGGCGGCGGGCCGCGGCGGCCCCGGGTGGATATCTCCAAAATGGCGGCGCGCCAGGGCGAAGCCCTCCTCGGGCTGCACATCTCCGATGATCAGCAGGACGGCGTTGGAAGGCGCGTAGTAGGTGCGGAAAAATTGCTGCACGTCATCGAGCGTGGCGGCATCGAGATCGGCGAAATCGCCGTAGAAATTGTGGGCGTTGGGCCAGTTGCGAAAGGCGATGGGCGGAAGGTCCAGCCAGGGAAAACCGCCGTAGGGCTGGTTGAGCACGTTGACGCGGACTTCTTCCTTCACCACGTCGCGCTGATTCCGCAGGTTTTCGTCGTCCACTTTCAGGGCGCGCATGCGGTCGGCCTCGAGCCACAGCACGCGTTCGAGGGCGTTGGAGGGCACGGCCTCGTAATAATTGGTGACGTCGTAGTGGGTGGAGCCGTTGAGCACGCCGCCGGAGGAATTGATGAGCTTGATGTGCATCATCTTGCCGGCGTGTTCGGAACCCTGGAACATCATGTGCTCGAAAAGATGAGCGAAGCCGCTGCGGCCGCGCGGTTCGAGTCGGAAGCCGATATTGTAGTAGACGCCGACGGTGACGACGGGCGCGGTGCGGTCGGGCGAAACGACAACACCCAGGCCGTTTTCGAGCTTGGCGCTCTCCAGAGGAATCTGCAATTGTTTCACGCGCTCTCCTTCCTGATGCGTGGCCGGTGCGTTCCTGCTTTAGGCGCTTGCCTGAATGCTCGTTCCAGTTGCCTGCGCTTTGCCGCAGCGCCGCGCGCCAGAACGCGCAGGCCCAGCCGCGAAAGGGCTTCGTAAGCCTCGCGGAATTCCCGCGGGAACGGCCGCAAGGCTGCCAGATGCCGCTTGACCACGCCAAAGTCGCCGCGGCTGAGAGGGCCGGTCCAGGCCTGCCGGGGCCCGAAGCGCTCGAAATTGGCGAGCGTTTGCCGGGTCAGCGGCAACAGCGCCTTTACCGCATTGCGGCGCGAGAAACCAGCAGCCATCAAGACACGCGTGGCCGCTTCCATGACGGCGAGCAAATGCCCGGCCGCCAGCGCCGCACCGCAATGATAAACGGGTTTGGCGCTTCCCGGAATGGCAACCGGAATACAGCCGAGATCGCGACAGATGCGGCGCGCGACCGCCAGCGCCGCGGCGCGGCCTTCGAGAGTGCAAACCGAACCCGAGAGCGCGGGAATGGTTCGGCCGCTGAACGTCTGCAACGGGTGAAGCGATCCGACTGAGGCACCGCAGCGCTCAAGCGGCCGCAAGACGCGGCTATCGAGCGCTCCGCTGGTGTGGAGCACGACTTTGCGCCGCCATCGCGCGCCGCCGATCCGAGCCAGCTCCAGAGCGACGTGCTCAATCTCGCGGTCAGGGGTCGAGATCAGCACGACGTCTGCCGAAAGTAGGCGATGCGAAAGGTTAGCGTGCGGCGCGCCTGCGCCGATGACGCGTGCCGCGGCGCGGGCGCTCGGCAGCGAGCGCGTGACCACGACGTTAATCCGCCAGCCGCGCTTCCGGAGCAGGGCCGCGAGCGAGCGCCCGACGCGCCCTGCTCCCACGATCGACAGAGTGCGGGAGGCGGTGCGCATCAGCCGAGCTTGGATTTGGCAGGCGCGGGGTCTTCTTCAGCTCCAACGGGGGTTCCAGTGGGGGCTTGGGCGGGGGCGGCAGCGAGCGGATCGCCCGGCAAATTGAAAGCGGCGAAGAGGCCGCCCAATTCGCGCTGCTGAAGCGCGCGGATTTTGTCCCGCAGCGCGGCGGCGCGTTCGAATTCAAATTTCTTGGCGGCCTCGCGCATCTGAGTTTCCATCCGGGCCACGGCCTGCCGCAACTCGTCCGCGGTGGTGATCTTTTCGGGCAACGGGTCTTCGGCGGGGACGGTGACGTAATCGGCTTCGACGATGGCGGCAAGGCGCATATCCACGCTCTTGATGATCGTCTGCGGGGTGATATGGTGCTCCTCGTTGTAGGCGAACTGCTTGGCGCGGCGGCGATTGGTTTCGTCGATGGCCTGGCGCATCGACGCCGTCATCACGTCCGCGTACAGGATGGCCCTGCCGCTCAGGTGACGCGCGCAGCGGCCAATGGTTTGGATCAAAGCCGTGGCGCTGCGGAGATAGCCTTCCTTATCGGCATCGAGAATGGCGACGAGCGAGACCTCGGGCAGATCGAGCCCTTCGCGCAGGAGATTGATGCCGATGAGCACGTCGAATTCGCCGCGGCGAAGATCGCGCAGGATGCGCACGCGCTCAAGCGTCTCCACTTCCGAATGCAGGTAGCGACAGCGCACGCCGACCTCGCTGAAATATTCGGCGAGATCCTCGGACATACGCTTGGTGAGCGTGGTCACCAGCACGCGCTCATTCTTTTCGGTGCGCAGGCGAATCTCCTCCAGCAAGTCATCGACCTGGCCCTTTACCGGGCGCACCTCAACCTCGGGATCAACCAGGCCGGTGGGACGAATCAATTGCTCGACCACTACTCCCGCCGCGCGCGTCAGCTCGTAGGGCCCCGGCGTGGCCGAGACGTACACGACCTGATTGGTGCGGTGCTCGAACTCCTCGAAGGCCAGGGGCCGGTTGTCCAAGGCGGAGGGCATGCGGAAGCCAAAGTCCACCAGCGTCTGTTTGCGCGAACGGTCGCCGTGATACATCCCGCGGACCTGCGGGATGGTCTGGTGCGATTCGTCGACAAAGAGTAGGTAATCCTGCGGCATGTAGTCGAGCAGGGTCGGCGGGGCTTCGCCGGGCAGGCGGCCGGAGAGATGCCGGGAATAGTTCTCGATGCCGTGACAGTAGCCGATGGTGCGGATCATTTCGATGTCGAACATGGTGCGCTGCCAGACGCGCTGCGCCTCGATGTATTTGCCCTGCTTCTCCAGCTCGGGCTTCCACCAGGCAAGCTCTTCCTGAATGCTGAGGATGGCGCGCTCCTTTTGCTCGGCGGGCAGGACGTAGTGCGTCTTGGGATAGACGGGCAGGCGCGAGAGAGGCTCACCGCGAATTTCGCCGGTCAGGGCGTCGATGGCCCACAGCCGATCGATCTGATCGCCCCACATTTCGATGCGGAAGGCGTGATCTTCATAGGGAGGATGGATTTCGATCCTGTCGCCGCGGACGCGAAACGTGCCCCGGCGCAGGTCATCGGCGCGCTCGTATTGAATATCGACGAAGCGGCGCAGCAAGGCTTCCCGGGCGGTTTTTTGCCCCGGCTCGAGCATGACCAGCATTCCGAAGTAGGCTTCCGGCGATCCCAGGCCGTAGATGCAGGAGACCGAGGCCACGATCACGACGTCGCGGCGCTCAAAGAGCGAACGGGTGGCACTCATGCGCAGCCGGTCGAGCTCATCGTTAATGGTGGATTCCTTTTCGATATAGGTATCGGACGAAGGGATGTAGGCCTCGGGCTGATAGTAGTCGTAGTAGCTGACGAAATATTCGACGGCGTTTTGCGGAAAGAAATTGCGGAACTCATGGAAGAGCTGCGCGGCGAGGGTCTTATTGTGCGCGAGCACGAGCGCAGGCCGATTTACCTGATCGATGAGCTTGGCCATGGTGAAGGTCTTGCCCGAACCGGTGACGCCGAGGAGGACCTGATGCTTCTCGCCGCCCTCGATGCCGCGGGCGAGTTGCTGAATGGCTTCGGGCTGGTCACCGGAGGGTTGGTAGTCGCTGGCGAGCTTGAAATTCATGATGGATAGGCACAGAGCGCCAATCTGGCGCTGGGGCCAAATGGTAATTATAACGCACAGACTCAGCGCGGGACGGATGACGGCGCGGCGAGCGGCTACGGCGCTTTTTCAGGCGCGGGGGATGCAGGCAGGAGCGAGACGCTCGAGCGCGTCTCGAGCGTCCCGGCATACCGCACCGAACTGCCGGAGGCGTTGGTTACGGTAAAGTCCATCTCCTGCTTGCCGCTTTGCGCGACGCTCACGGCCCAACCGGTTTGGAGAGAGACCAAGGTCAGGTTTTCGCCGGAACCGGACCAACGGCCGCTGGTGCGCAATCCATTGCGGCGATACTCCTCCGGCGTGGGATCGCGCAACTGGCGCTGCGGCACGACGGCTTGGCGGGTAAGGATGACGGCGCAGAGGTCTTTTTCATCCGCTGCGGTGGCCGCGGACTTTTCCGCTGCAGCAGCCACGGGCTGGTCAAGCTGGTTAACGGGGGCGGCGGCAGGATCGCCGGTGCGGCAGGGTTCGTTGCGCACATAGGAGGAATCGGTGCGCCAAACGACGCCGGCGAGCGGCACGGAGTCCGCGGGCTGCACAGAACTCCAGCTCTGCCCCAGGGTAACGGCCTGAGGCGCCTGAGCGAGGCTGGAAAGCTGCGCGATCCATTGCTGCGCCGCTTGTATGGCTTTCTCTCCGTCGACAATGCCTTCAAGGCCGTGCACGTCGGAAACGCGGCCGTCGCTTGCCAGCGTGAATTCAATGGAGCGGCCGCGGAGATTGGCGTACTGATTGGCGATATCTTCTGCTTGCGGCTCGGGGGTGTCGCTGGTCACCGTGGCGACGGATTTCTCGTACGTGGTACGGATGCGCACGGGCGCGGCAACGAGCAGCATCGAGCCGGACTTCTTCGGCGGCGGAGCTTTGGAAGTATTCGAAGGAGAAGCAGCGGGGGCGGCTTCCGCCGGACCCAGCACCTCGAGGCGCAGCGTCGCATCCCAGCGAATCACGAGCTGCGAAGGCCCTTGCGGGTCCTGGATCGCGCCGGCGCTCTTGGTGTCGGTGGTGGTTTGAAGCTGCATGTCGTAGCGCATCACAGAGCCGGGGACGAGCTTGGGCCGCAGGTTAATTGCGGGGCCAGCCACGGTGGTCGCTGCCGGGCGCGCCGCAGAGCTTGACGCCGAGCCCGAAGCGGAGCCTGACGCGGGCTTTGAGCGCGGGCCTGGGCCACTCGATTGGGAAGCATCCTGCGCCGTCAAGCTGAGACGGGCGCCACCAGAAGCTGCCAGCGCGCAGCAGAGGAACAGCGGCCAAACGCGCAGCGGCGGGCAAAGAGCCCGGCGCGCGAGGCGGCAAATGCAAAGGTTGGAGTGCGAATTCATCACCGCCGCCTGGCGGGCGGGACGGCGGCGCCGGTCTCAGCGCGAACCTGCGCGTTCACCTGCGGAGAATCCAAAGTGCCGCTGACGATCCAGGTATCGCCCTCTCTGGCCGGGTCCGAGTTTCGATCCACGTTCGGCCGCAGCAGCGAACGCAGGTTCATCTGCAGGCGCGCGGCGAAATCGACGCTGCCGACAATTTCCCATTGCTCGTTCCGCGCGGAGAGCAGCAACGGATCGACACTCACGCGGCCGTCGCCGACGCGGAAACTTACCGTGCTCGTTGCAAACTGCCTTTGATTGTCCGATTCCGGCGGGCCCGAAGCGCCGGACGCGGCAAAGTTGAAATTGATTCCGCGAATCAGGGAATCACGCACATGAAGAAAACCTTCGCCCGCGAGCGACGCGAGCAGCGCCTCGCGGCTTGTGCCCCGCGCCGAAAGCGCCAGCTCGCCCGAGGCAATTCCGGCAAAGCGATTCCTCAAGGAGGTTTCCGCGATCAGCGCGGCCAGATTGGCGCGATCGATCTGTCCTCGAAAGTCATAGGCGGGTACGGCGGAAAAATCGGCCACAAAGTCGCCCGTGACACGGCCGCCGTAGAGATCGCCGCCGGCCTGATGCAACTCCAGCCTGCGGCCGTCGTACTCGGCGGCGGAATCCAGCCGCCCGATGCGCAGGGGCGCGAAGACCAATTCGCCGGCGCGAATGCGGCCGCGGGCTTGAAACGGCGCGGTCGCGGGCTCGCGTTGCGCGGGGCTTAATGCCGCGGCAAAGGACAGGAAGCGACGGAAGAAGCCAGGGCGCTCCCGCTGACTCATCCAGCCGCGGAGATCGTTGAGATCCAGCCGGTCGGCCGAAAGATCGAAAGTCCATTGGTCCGGCGCGCTTTCGTGCTCGAGCTGACCGGTCCAGTTGGAGCCCAGCGCCTGCGCGCCGCTCAATTTCAAGCGCTGCGCGCCCGGCCGGAACTCGACCGTGGCCGCGGAAATCATCAGGGGCTGATCGAGAGCGCCGGCCGTGAATTGCAGCTCGCGCAGATCAAACTTCCCGCTCAGCGCGGACGAGCCGGCATGCAGCGAGCCGTTCCAGACAAGCTGGGGCCTGGCGAACCCTTGAAGATCCCACTCGCCGGCGGGGTGCCAACCGAAAGCCGCGCCGGCGGCCATCAGATCCTGGACGCGAACCGTGCCGCCCGATACAGCGAGCCGATAGTTCCAGTTGCGCGGCCAATCCCCGATGCGCAGCGGACCCAATGAGGCCTCAATCCGCAGGATTCCAACTCCGACGGACGCGCTCGCGGCGGCGGCAATTGCAGTCCCGGCGCGCTGCTCAGAGCCGGCCAGCGTGACGGAGACGGGCGCGAGCACGATGGAAGAGCGCTTCAGAGCCGCCTGGATCGCGCCCACGCGGATCGACCTCGCGGATTTTTCCGAGCGCAGAACCGCGCCCGTGGAAGCCAGGCCGAACTGCTCGAGACGCGGCGGCCATCCGGCCATGGCTGCGTCCACGCCCAATGTGCCGTCGATGGCCAAATCCTCGGCGACTCCGGGGTAGAAGGCGCGACGCCAACTCAGTAAATCCGCCAGGCTGATCTCCGAGGAGATCAGCCGAACCCGGGGATCGAATCCGCGGGCCCAGCCGATTTCGGCGGCAGCGTCGAGCTTGGAGTGCGCCGTTTCGAGCGTGGAAGAACTGACCTGCACGCGCGGCTCGCCGGGCGTCCACAGCGTCGTGATCTTCACGTTGAGCGCGGGATTATCGGGGCGGCCGGCCAGATCCCAGCGGTGCACGGACTGGAAGCGGAACACTCCGTCGATGAGCCAGGCGCCGTCCCGCCGATCGCGAGCCTCTCCCGCCCCTCCCGGAGGATTGGCCCCGGTGCGCGCGGACAATTCCGCCGCCATGGCGCCGCGCAGGCCGTAGTCGCTGCCGTGCAGAAGGCGAGCCGCGTCAGCCACGGAGACCTGTTCCCAACTGAGGTCCAAGGCCGCGGGCCGCAGCCGCGCCGACGTGCCGCCGACGGTGCCCTGCAGATGCAGCAGGCCCGCCTGTTGCAGCGCAACGGAAGCGCGCATCGGCCGAGCCTCGAGATCGAGAGTCCAGCGTCCCGAACTCGCAAGCTCCACGTGGCCGCTGACGTCCACCAGGGCAAATTGCAGTTTTTCGGAACCGCGCTTGAAATTAATCCGGCCACCGTCTACTTCAATGCGAGAAAGGAAACGAGGAATGAAAGACGGCGCCGAGAGACGCCGGCCGGCGGGGGCGCGTGTCGCGCCCGGCGCTGACGGGGACTGATCGTTCTGGGAGGGAAGCCAGGTCTCGATATTCCAGCGGCCATCGGGGCCGCGCACCAGATTGAGACTCGGCTGCGCCAGGGAAACGGTGGCAATTTCCACGCGGCCGCGGAACAGGGCCCGCCAGCGCAGGCTCGCGGACAGCTCGTCCGCGCGCAGGAAGTATTCGTAGCCGAAGCGCGGATCTTCCCCGACCGTGACGGAGTAGCCCTCCAGCCGAGGCCCGGCCAGAATGGAGAAGCCGAAGCGGGAAACTTCCACGGGGCGTCCGAAGCTGAGCGACAACTGAGACAGAAGAGAGCGCCGCAACAAGCCGGCCCGCAAAGCAAGCGAAAATCCCCAGCTGGCCACGAAGATGGCGGCGAGGAAGGCGATCACCACGGAGAGAAGCAGTCGTTTTTTCATCACCTGGATGCGCGGCGGAACGGCTCAGCCCAAGGAAATCCTCCCGGGTTTTGGAGATCAGTGGACTGTCCGGAACATACGATTCCAGCGCGTCTGCGTGGGAATTTCAATGAGGCCGCGCAGGACGCCGATAATTCCGTTGACAATGGAGGGGCGGTCGGACCCTTCGTCTTCGACGGTTCGCACCGACCAGTAGATCACCACCGGCCCGCCCATAATGGCTTCGCGATCGACGAAACCCCAATAGCGGCTATCCCAGCTGTGGTCGCGGTTATCGCCCATGGCGAAATACTTGCCGGGCGGCACGACAATTTCGCCGTTCTGAACATACTGGAAGATCTGATCGGCCCACTCCGGCTGCATGCTGGAGAGCAACTCGTCGCGATTGGAGGGCGGAAAATTGTACAGGAAGGCATCGTAGGGAGCGGCGGCGTCATGAACGGCGTACGGCTCGGTGAGCTGCTGCCCGTTGAGAAAAACGTGCTGTTCCGCCATTTTGATGTGGTCGCCGGGAACGCCGATCACGCGCTTGACGTAGTGCGGATGATCCTGAAAGGGAAACTTGAAAACAATCACGTCGCCGCGGCGGACCGCGCGATACGGCAGCACCGCGTCATACCACTGGCCGCGGCCGCCGAAAATGAACTTATTGACGAGCAGGTGATCGCCGACCAGCAGCGTCGGCTCCATGGATTGGGAAGGAATCTTGAAGGCCTGTACGACGAACGTGGTGCCGAAAAGAGCCAGAATCACGGTGACCAGCAGCGACTCGATGTACTCGCGCACCGAGGTGTGGCGCTCGTGCGTTTCGACGTTCTCCGTTTGCGGCCCGCGCTCGGCAACTCGAACCACGTCAGACATTTTTCGCGTTTTCCCCCGACTCGCTCCGGAGCAGCCCTTCGAGCGCTTGCGCCGCCGCCGACTGCTCGGCTTCTTTTTTCGTCGAACCTTCTCCCGTGGCGCCGACCATTCCCGGGGAGCTGACCTCCACCCAGAAGGTCTTGCGATGGTCCGGCCCGGCTTCCCGCACTACATCATAACGCGCCGGAGGCAGCCCGCGCGCCTGCAACAACTCCTGAAGGGCGGATTTGTGGTCAGAGCGCTCAAGCTTCCCGGCGTCGGATTCCAGGGCGGCATGAAGCAGGGCGCGCCCGACGAATTCGCGCGCCGCGCCGAGTCCGGCGTCGAGATAGATCGCGGCCACCACGGCCTCGAAGGCATCGGCCAGCAGGGCCGGCTTTTCGCGCCCGCCCGTCTTTTCCTCGCCGCGGCCCACGCGAAGATGCTCGCCGAGCCCCAGGCGCCGCGCCGCGGAACAGAGCGAACCGGCATTGACCAGACGCGCCCGGCTCCTGGAGAGCTGGCCTTCGCTCCATTGCGGAAAGGCCTGAAGCAGATATTCACTCACGAGCATTCCCAGCACAGCATCTCCGAGATATTCCAGCTGCTCGTTGTGGACAGCGGGCCCTTCCGGAACGCCATTGGCCGCCGCCGAGCGGTGAGTGAGCGCGCGCTCGATAAGCTCCGGCTGGCGGAAGCGGTGGCCGATGGCCTGCTCCAATTCCTCCAGCGAGGTTTCAGGCATGGAAGCGGCGCTTCTTACTTGGGGGCCTCCAAGCTGTTCTGGGCCTTCTTCTTCGTGTCGTCGAGGCTGGTCTTGCACTGAGCCTGCAGGGGGCCCGCGCCGGCGCACTTCGTGAAGTTGGCAATGGCGTCGGTAAAGTGGCTGGTCACCTGATCGGAAACACCCAGCAGGTAATAGTCAACGGGGTCGGGATTTGCGGACAGCAGGATGGCCTGATTGAGCTCGGTAATTGCGTCATCGTACTTCCCTGTCTTTATGGCGGCGACGCCGAGGCCGTCGTGCAACATGGACAGCTTCTCGTTCTTGGCTTTGGTGAACGCCGCGTCGTCCAATTCCGCCGGCTTGGGCATGGAGTTGAGCAACTCGATGCCGTGCTTGGCATAGCCCGTCGCTGTCTGCAACTGCTTGGGGCCGTCCGGAGTCTGTCCCGTGACGCGCCGCGGAACGGCCCAGGCCATGATCGGAAGCACATCCACGTTGTCGGGATTGGCTTCGAGCGCCTTGGTTCCCGCGACCACCATCTTATCGGGCTGATTGATATTCAAGTACGCCGAGGTCAGCTCCGCATAGACGGCACCGACGTAGAGGCTCATGGGATATTTCTCGACGAATGCTTCTCCGACCTCAACGATCTTGGCCGGGTCGCCTCCCCGCGCGTCATAGACCGCCTTGTAAGCAGCGGCTTCTTCCTTGGTCACCGCCGGCCCGCCCTCCTTGCCACCCTCGCCGGGCTTCTGCTGTTGCAGCGAGGCCCCGCCCTGCTCACTCTTGTCCTTCTGGTTCTTCTTGTCCTTCTGCGCCCAGCCTGCAGAGACCATGCAGAGCACCAGCAAAATAAGTACGCTCGCCCTTGTCATAGAATATTTCATCCAACTTCTCCTTAGTCTTAGTTTCCCGGAACCTCTCTCGCAGGTCTGGGGTCCATCAGGTCCGATCGCCCGAACATGATCCAGTTCCATCATCGACGAATCTAGCCCGGCGCGGGATTGGGCTTCGCCGGCTGATATCCTTGCTCGATTCCGCGCTGGGCCGCAGTATGCGCAGCTTCCGGCGCATCCGCCACCGCGAGAGCGGCGCGATATTCCTCCAGGGCCTGATCGCGTTCGCCAGCCACGTCGTGCATGCGGCCCAAATAGACGTGCGACCAAGCGACCGTGGCCGCATCCGGCTTTAAGGCCGCGGAACCCGCGGGAGAAGCCGCAGCCACAACCTGTTCGAACAAGTCGCGGGCATGCTCGGCCTCGCCCTGCAGCACGGACACGACCGCGAGGCCATAGAGAGCACGCGGCTGCCCGGGCACCTTCTCGAGAACCCGCTGAAACACTTGCGCAGCGGCAGCCGGATCGCGCCCCGCGATCATGCGCTCGCCAAGGGCCAGCTCCGCCGAAATATCAACAATCGGGTCCCCAGACCTGGCCACTTCGGCGGGATAGGGCGCGGCTTGCGTTTCGGTTGCCGGGGCGAAGGAAACCCTTCGCAAGCGGAGTTCCTCAGCCTGGACATTAATCGAACGGACCAGGTCTGGAAAAAAATAAGTCATGGCTGGCTGGGCGGCATCGAATTTTGCCAGCGCTCCCAGCAGCGGCCGCACCAGGACGTAGCCGTCGGCTTCGAGGGCATTGACCTGCTCCGCAAGCT
>Ga0209415_10012162_pt1 | contig 14384 bp, 8 predicted proteins | sample PeaSoiSIISIP2007_FD_187696 | JGI IMG/M metagenome (GOLD analysis project Ga0209415, IMG submission 187696) | Peat soil microbial communities from Weissenstadt, Germany - SII-SIP-2007 (SPAdes) (version 2) | ecosystem: Environmental > Terrestrial > Soil > Wetlands > Peat | place: Germany...
ATGTGCGCGAGGTGGGGCTTGTCGACCATGTTCACGACATCGAACAGACCGTCATTCTGACTAAGAATGGCACGCCACTCCGCGTCAAGGACATCGCCGTCGTTTCGCAGGGCCCGAAGATAAGGCTAGGTCAGTTTGCGCGAGCGATTCACCAGGAAGTCGTTCACTCGGAGAACGGAAAGATCATAGACAACGACGACGTTGTGTCTGGCATTGTCTTATTACGGAAAGGCGCGCCCGCCGATCCGGTTCTGAAAGCTCTTCATGAAAAGGTCCAGGAAATAAACGATAACATCCTGCCCCCGGGAGTGAAGATCGTTCCCTTTATCGACCGCAGCGATCTCGTCCACTTCACCAGTCATACTGTTCTGCACAATCTGACCGAAGGCATGATTCTGGTTTCGATCATCCTGTTCATCTTCCTCGGCAACCTTCGGGGCGGGCTCATTGTTGCGGCTACGATTCCGTTTTCCCTGCTCTTCGCGTCGATTTGTCTTGACCTGAAGCACATTCCCGCCAACCTGCTGTCGCTCGGGGCCCTGGATTTCGGCATGGTGGTCGATGGCGCGGTGGTCATGGTCGAAAACATTGTCCGCCACATGAGTTTCAGCAATGGCATGCAAACGCCGACGGAAAGGATCGGCGAGGCGTCGCACGAGGTGCAGCGCCCGGTGTTCTATGCGATTGCAATCATCATTACCGCCTACCTGCCCATCTTTACGCTGCAGCGCGTGGAAGGCCGCTTATTTCAACCCATGGCCTGGACGGTGGCCTTTGCGCTGCTGGGCGCGCTCCTCTATTCCATCCTGATCGCACCGGTGCTGGCCAGCTTCGCGTTCGCCAAGGGTACAAAAGAGTGGCATAACCCGGTTATGTATTTCTTGACGGCACGCTACCGCGACGCGGTCCGGTGGGCCATCCGTCATCGTGCAGTCACCGTCGGAATATGCCTGCTCGGTGTGGGCTTGGGAAACTATCTGGCCTTCAGCGGCGCTATCGGGTCCGAGTTCCTGCCTCATCTCGATGAAGGCGCGCTCTGGGTCCGTGGCACGCTCGCTCCCAGCACCGGGCCCGACGAAGGCATCCGGGTCGCGAACCAAGCCCGAATTGTACTGTGTTCTTTTCCCGAAGTTCCGCAATGCACCAGCCAAGTGGGCCGTCCCGATGACGGAACCGACACCACTGGCTTCTTCAATACCGAATACTTTGTGGATCTGAAACCCAAGGAAGAGTGGCGGCCAATATTCCATGAGGACAAAGATGAACTGATCGCCGCCATGCAGCGCCAACTCGACCAGATTCCCGGAGTGCTGTGGGGCTTTTCTCAACCCATCGAAGACAATATGGAAGAGGCGGTCAGCGGGGTTAAGGGAGAGCTTGCCACGAAGGTTTATGGCGATGACTTGAAAACCCTTGAAGAGAAAGCCGATCAGATTGCCGGGATCATGCGCAAGACTCGGGGAATCGAAGATCTGGGAGTATTTCGCGTGCTCGGTCAGCCTAATTTGAACGTGACCGTAAACCGCGATGCAGCTGCCCGTTACCAGATCAACGTCGCCGACGTGCAGGACGCAATCCAAACCGCGGTCGGCGGCAATGCCCTCACACAAGTATTGCTGGGCGAGGCGCGATACGACCTGGTCCTGCGTTACCTTCCCCAATTCCGCGACACCAAGGACGCGATCGAAAAGATTCGCCTTTTGTCGCCCAACGGAGACCGCGTATCACTCGCACAACTCTGCCATATCCAAGTGGCGGATGGTGGTTCTGAAATCTACCGCGAAGGCAACCAGCGTTACATTGCGATCAAATACAGTGTCCGAGGCCGCGACCTGGGTAGCGCCGTCGAAGAAGCGATCAGGAAGGTCACCGAGCAAGTAAAACTGCCAACCGGTTACCAGCTCAAATGGGAAGGCGAATACGCCAGCCAGAGGAGGGCAAACGCGCGACTGCTGGTCGTGCTGCCCATCACCATCCTCATCATTTTCATCATTCTCTACACCATGTTCAAGTCGTACAAATGGGCGCTGTTGATCATGGCGAATATTGCTATCGCGCCCGTCGGCGGCGTTCTTGCCCTCCTGCTTACGAACACGAACTTCAGCGTTTCATCGGGCGTCGGATTCCTGGCTCTCTTCGGCGTATCGGTACAAACCGGCGTCATCATGCTTGAATACATCAACCAGTTGCGTGTTCGGCGCTACACCATCGAAGACGCCGCCGTCGAAGGCGCGGTGTTGAGGCTGCGCCCGATCATGATGACCATGCTCGTGGCGACATTGGGGCTGTTGCCCGCGGCGATGTCTCACGCGATCGGCTCGGACTCACAGCGTCCTTTTGCCATCGTGATCGTCGGCGGTTTGATGGCGGCCCTGCTCATTAGCGTCTTCCTGCTGCCGACGCTCTACGTATGGATTGCGGGGGAGCGTGATGTACTTCCCGCAGCCGACGGGCAGTTCGAAGAGGGAGAGCATATCGACTAACAGCGTGGAGCTTCCCGAACCGCGATTGGGAAAAGTGGATTCTAACGGGCCGGTGGTGTAACGGGAGCACGGCAGAACACCGCAGGTGCAAGTTCGAAGCTTGCCCGGTCCCCCTGCAACTCAGGCACTGGCGATCCAGAAACACCTCGTGGAGGCAATGACCAGAATTTCGGACCGGTTTGTCGCCCCGAAACGATCCCGGCTCCGAGGAGCAGCGTGTCGGCCGTTGGTCAGCGTGCGCCGAGCTTAACGATGGCAGAGGATAGACAGAGCGGAGGTCGGCTACTTTTTCTTTCCCAGCTTGCGCGAGATTTCTTCCACGATTTTGGGCCGCAGGTCAGCGAGCACGCTGTCTACGATGCTGGCGATGTCGGCAGACTCACCGGACGCCCCTTCGGGGCTCTTCTCCGCGCCCGCGGCCACGGCCATGGCAGCCGCTTTGGGCGGGGCTTGCTCTACTTCGTCCTGGGTTATGTCGAGCTTGTTCGGGTCAAGCCTGGTTGGCTCAGGCTCGGGGTCTCCTGATTCGCGAACCCTCCGCCAACTTGCCCAGGCAGCGGCGGTGGTGGCCATCATGTCAGATTCTTTGTGCGTGAAATCTCGGGCAGGTTGGGCTTCGGTTCCGGCTGCCGGTGAGGCATTGGCCGCCACTGCTTCGTCTTCAGTGGGCTCGGTCGAAACTGACGCCACGACTTCCCCAACGGCTGCGGGGATCTCCTCTGGTGCAGCGACGGGGGCAACCGGTGCCGGTCCTGGGACAGTCTGGGCGCGGCTTTCGATGGATGCCGCGTTCTCCAAAACTGGACTCTCGACAGCCGATTTTTCCCGTTCCATCGCCGGTTCCTCAGTCAGACCGGCAACCATGGCTTCAATTGATACGGCAGTCAGCTCCGCCGGCACCGCAGGCACGGCGGGTGTTTCGGCTGGTGCGGGCAGGCCGACTGCGTCTTGTCGCGGCTCCGACCTCGGCGTGGAATAAACAGCGCTCGCTTCGGCGCGCGGCTCCGTGACGGGGGTCGCAGTGGCAACAGACTTAGCAGCGGGCGCACAGGCTGCATCGGCGGCCGCAAAAGCTGCATACGCTTTCTGCATCTCAGACTCGAGAGAAGTTGCGGATTCTTCGGGGCTGAGCGCAACTGCCACAGCGGTCCACCGGGAAGCAGAGGATTGCGCTCCAGCGGCGGCGGCCATCGTCATCGGCTCATCCGCAGCGTAAATGCCCGACCCGTTCGCGCTATGGCCGGCCGGCAAGATCGCGGCAGCCGGCTCGAGAGACGCAATCGCCGCCATCACATCGGCGGGTGCAGGAACAGCTTCGACCTGCGACTTGGCAGCTTCGACAGTTTGCTCGGCAGATTTAACCGCCTCGTGTTTCTCCGCGGCAACCGCCACCGGCAACGACGCAGCTTCCGGCGCTTCACTCGCGGGTAGCGATTTCGGTTCCGACTCCGTTTGGCTCTTTGTTTCCGGCGAAGCCGGCGAGCCCTCCTGCACCAGATTCTTCGGTGGGTGGGTCTCAGCCTCCGGAGGCTCAGCAATCTTGTCGTGAATGCGTGCAGCCGCCGCTGCCAATGCGGCAATCTCTTCCGGAGTCACATCCTTGGGCAACCCGTGAGGTGCCAACGCTCCGAGATCCACGCGAGCGTCCGCGTCCTGGTGTTCGTCGGCAGGCTGCGCCGGCTTGCGCTCGACCACCGTTCGCAGGTCCTTGTTGACCGGGTTGTAAATTGCGGAATCGTCGGCGTCGGTCTCCGAAGCAGAACTCTTCTTCTTGCCCGACGGAAACGCGATGCGCTCCTTCCAGCCCTTATCTTCTTTCTCTTTAACCACATCGTCGTATTTGACCGCATCGTCGTAGCGGCCTTCCTCGACGGCGGCAATAGCCCGGGCGAAGCGGCCCGGCTTCGAGGTCTCGGCTCGCGGCACAATCTTGTCTTCCAGTTTGGTCAGTGCGCTCAACAACTCGCTGGCTTCGAAAGGCTTGACGATGAAGCCTTCCGCGCGCACGCGCTTGGCCTCTTCCGGCTTGAAGGGCTCCAGTTTTCCCACGGTCAGCAGGACCGGGATCCGTGCCGTCTCGCTCGCATCTTTTATCCGCTGGCAGACTTCCAGCCCGCTGTAGCCGGGCATGTACACGTCGAGGACGATGAGATCAGGCTTCGCTTCGGCGATCTTTTTCAGCGCTGCCGAGCCGTTGTTGACGGTCAGCACCTCGTAACCCGCGTCCGCGAGGATTTTCCGTCCCATGTTCTGGGCAGTCACACTGTCGTCGGCGAGCAGAATCTTGCGGGCCAAGGGTTTCCTCGAATGAGGGAGATATCGCGAAGGTAACCTGACCCACCACCTAAGTCAATGATGCAGAAGGGAGTAATACGTTACCAGCGGTCAGCAACTACCGGAAAAAGTCGAGCAGTGGAGCCTCCCGCGGAGGAGGACCTCCAGCCGAAAGGTCAGAATTCCGGCGATCTCGCCAGACCGACAGGCCCTTCCTAGAACGGAATGATCTTTTTCAGGCCTTTTTTCTTCGTTTTCTTGCTGCTGGAAAGCTCTGCGTCGCTGGCCGGAGCCGAGCCGTCGGCGTTCGCTGTCGCGGAGGATGACGGCCCTTGCTGGATTTCATTCACCTGAGGCGGCGGAGGGAGCGCTTTATCACCGCCGTTATCAATCGGCTTCAGCTCGTTGGGATCGGCCGGCGCATTCGGCTTCAGTTCGTTTGGATCAGCGGCAGCAGGTGCGGCCGGAGTGGCCGCCTTTCCAAAGGGCGATCCGCTGGTTGCGGCCGCCTCCGAAGGCGGAGTGGCATCGGCGCTTGCTGATTGGTCAGGCTTTACGATTTCAACGCCCAAACTGCCCTTGTGACTCGGCTCCATGCCAGCCACCACCTCCCGCTTCTGAACCTCAACGGCGCTGACGGGCTCCGGATCCACCAGTGGCGGTTCACCCACCTTGGCCGCCAGGGAGACGTCCGGCCCCTTCTTCCATACACTCATCAACTTCTGCAGGGTGCTGGACTCGTGCCGGCTGGCATCTTCAGCCTTGTTCAGCGCCACCGCGGCTTTGGTGGGCCGTGGAATCGGTTGGTGCAGCGCGGCCAGCCGCCGGCGAGCGTCATCCGCCCGATCCATGATCGGATAGCGGGTCAGGATCTTATCGTAGTTTTCCGCCGCGCTCGCTGTGAGTCCGTCAACGTAGCGTGCTTTGGCGGCCTCCGTGGTGCAGCCCCGGGGCATGCCGTGGGCATCGCAAGTCGGGAAGTTGCGCAGGCGCAGAATCTGCCCTTCAAAGTTCTGCGCGAGCAGATACAAAGCCTCGTCCACATGGCTGTACAGTGGATATCGTTCCACCAGCGACTGCAGGCGGGCGATGGACGCGCTGTAGGACTCGCGCAAGTAATAGAACCGCCCGATCTCGAACTCGCGCTCGGCCAGCACCTCCTGCACTTCCAGCAGGCGCTGCTTGGCCTCGGGCACCAGCTTGCTGTCGGGGAACTGCATGATCATCTTGCGGTATTCGTCCTCAGCCCGCTTGGCGTGAGTGTAGTCGCGGTCAGCCTTTTCCATCTGCTGGTAGTGGATGTTGGCGATTTTCAGCTGCGCCTCGGCCGCTTCCGGCATATTGGGGAAGAACGTGATGAAGTCGTCGTATTCCTGCTCGGCCTGCGCCAGCGCTGCGGTTCCTCCCTCCGCGTACCAGGAATCGCCCACCGCCAGTTTGGCGCGAGCGATGAACTCAGAGTCGGGATAAGTATTGATCAGGGTCTGCAAGGTCAGGCGGGCCACGTCGAAGCGGTTGTGATGCATGGCGTCCATCGCCTTGTCGAACAGGACCTTATCCGGTTGCTTGGAACCTACATTGGCCAGCGGATTGGCGGATTTTCGGTTCGTGCAGGCAGCGGTAAAGACCAGCAGCGCAAGTAACACGGTCACTAGAATTCGACGTGACATAAGAACCTCGGGAGAAAAACTTGCCTGGGATCGGGTTTGTGAACCGGTTCCCAGAATCTAGACTCTTTGCAGGGCCGCTTCGGTTGCCGCCTTGAGCAGTCCTTCTGCGTTCTTCTTTGGATCGCCATTGCCGAACACGGCGTTGCCTGCCACCAGAATTTCGGCACCGGCATGGACCACGTCGGCCACCGTATCGAGGGCCACGCCGCCATCCACTTCGATGCGGTAAGCCAACCCACGCTTGCTGCGAATCTCAGCTAACCGCCGCATTTTGTTCAGGGTAGACCGGATAAATTTCTGCGCTCCAAACCCCGGATTCACCGACATCACCAGCACGTAATCCACGATCTCAAGCACTTCCGTGAGCGTTTCAACCGGCGTCGCCGGGTTGATCACCACTCCCGCCAGGCAGTCATGGCTCTTGATCAGATGCAGGGTGCGATCCAGATGCCGGACGGCTTCCTGATGCACCGAAATCCAGTTTGCGCCTGCCTCGGCGAAGGCGGGGATGAAATCGTCCGGATTTTCGATCATTAGATGGCAATCGAGCGGCAAATCGGTAGCCCGGCGGAGCGACTTTACCACCGGCGGGCCGATCGTCATATTCGGGACAAAGTGCCCATCCATGATGTCCACATGGATGACCGTGCCTCCGCCCACGGCGGCGGCACGCACCTGCTCGCCCAGCCGGGCAAAGTCAGCCGAAAGAATAGACGGTGCCAGTTCGATCAAAAGGAGCTCTCAGAACCCAGAATCTGTGCTTGCCAGAAAATGCCTGTGGAAATTCTAACATGCAAAGACAAGGCCACGGGCAGGGCATGACGAGCCCTGTCGGTCCCGCCATTGAGCCGACCAACCGCTCATTGCAGGCGGGCGAATTCTGCCTTGGCTTCCTTCAGAAGCGGGATGTCTGGATCGGCATCTTTCCAGAGAGTAAGGAACTCCTGGTAGGCCGCCCGCGCTTTGGTTTTGTCGCCCGAAAGCGCATAGGCCCGGCCAAGTTGCAGTCGCGCGACAGCTCCCGTGATGCAATTCCAGACGATGCCGCTGTGGTCCACGATCTTCTGAAACTCAACCTGAGCCGCTCCTCCCTGCCCTTGCGCCAGGTAGGCCTCGCCGCGCAAGTATGTCGGATACAGGCAGGAGCTGCTCGCGTTGGTAAACGGCAGGGACCACTCGAGGTTAGCCGTCTTCTGGGCCTCCGCCAGGGCAGCCTGGGGCTGCTTCGCCGCCAAAGCAATTTGTGCCGAAATTGTGGGCAGCCAGTAGGACTGCACCAGCGTATGCGCCGGGAATTGCTGAGCTAGCTTCTGCATCAGAGCTCGAGCCGCAGCGGTGTCACCGGCACGAGCCGATACTAGCGCCCCCAGCTGCCGGACCTCCAGGCTATCCGGCGCGTCTGCAAGCGCCGCATTAGCCTGGCTTTTGGCTTGTCCGGGGTTGCCGAGCAGTGCTTCTCTCCACGCCGCCAAGGCTTGCCACGCTGCGGCCGATTCCTTGTTGTCGGTTCGCAGCGCCGACTCGTAGGCTCGCCGCGTAGTCTCCCGCGCCTTGGCTAAGTGCCCCGCGTAGGCTTCCGTATCGGATTGCAATGCCAGCATTTCGTTCTGATATTCAGGGCGCGTGTCAAACCACGCCGCCTGCTCGGTCATCCCTTTTGCGTCCGCTTGCGCGAAATCCATGGCATAGCTCGCCAGGTGGAGAGTGTCATCGTCCAGTTTGTGGGCAATGCTTTCCTGGTAGACTTTTCGCGCCTCATCGAAGCGCTGCAAGCTGACCAGAGGCTGCATCAGGTCCTCGGCGCTGATGACATTGTCTGGATTCAGGCGCAACGACTGGCGCGCCTGTTCCGCCGCCTCTTCGATCTTGCCCAGCGCACAATAAGCAGCGGAAAGATTAGTGTAGGCCACGTCGTCCCGAGGATAGTTTTCCTCCCACTCTCGAAAAGTTTCGACTGCCTTGTCGAGTTCCCCGGTGACGTTCAAGTAGTACATGGACGTAATATGCAGTTTCTCCCGCTCGCTGGCCCGGTCGCGCAGGGCAAACGCTTTTGTAAGATAGACGCTCCCGCGCGCGCCTTGACCAAGGTTCCCGTACATGATGCCGACCCCCTCGATGGCCACGGCAAAGTTCGGATCCAGTTCAATGGCTCGCAGGAAGAAGGGAAGCGCCGCCGAAGGACCTTTCTCCATTTCGGCCTTGCGGGCGATGGCCTGGGCCTTGAGCGCTTCCAGCGAAGGAGTGGTTTCCTGGCCCAAAGGAGTGTCGAACTTCTGCACCGAAGCGAGGGACTCTCCCAGTTGGCTGCGCAATTTGCTGGCGGCCTCGCCCAGTGCATCCAGGACTTTCTCCTTCCCGGGCGCCGTGGACTGCTCCTGCGCGAGGACGTCGCCATTGAAGCAGTTCACCGCCTTCAGTCCCACCACATACTGGCTGCCAATGCTGGCAATGGATCCTGCGATGTAGGCCTTGCTATCGGCACGCTGGCACAACTCGCGCGCCACGTCGGGGGTCAGCGGCGTGCCGACCGCCCGCGTCATCAGTTTGAGCGTGGCAGCGACTTTGTCGTCGGAAAGTACATTCAGGAACGGCGACTGCCTCAGCGACACGCTCAACGCCTGCTTGAGCGCTTCATCAAAGACCGCGTCCCCCGTGGAATTGGCAAAATCCGCCACCACGATGGTGTCTTTTTCCGTCAGCTTGGCTGCCGGGCGATGGGTGAAGTAGTACCCTCCAGCCGCAGCTCCGGCGACGATCACAAAGGCTACCGCAATCCAGCCGAGTCTCGATCGCCTCGGGGCAACCGATTCCGGCGTGGCGGGTGCCACCGCCGATCTGTCCGCCTCTGTCTTCTGGCTGGAATCTTTCTTCGGTGTTGGGCCCGAGCCCGCCGCCACTTGTGCACCGCTCTCCGCCTCGATCCTCACCGAGCCTCGGTTCGATTCCACTTCCCGCTTCAACCGCTTCAAATCGGCGCGAATATCCGAGGCATGCTGGTAGCGAAGGTCGCGGTCTTTCTCCAGTGCCTTGTTGATGATGCGCTCCAGTTCCGGCGGCAGGTCGGGATTCAAACGCACCGGCGCCGCCGGAGTCTTGTGCAGGATGGACTCGAACAGGACTGCGGTGGTGTCGCCGCGGAAGGGCAGCGTCCCGGTTGCCATTTCGTACAGCACCGCGCCGAAGGAGAAAAGATCGGTGCGCGCGTCGAGGGGCTTACCCCGCGCCTGCTCCGGCGACATATAGGCAACCGTTCCTACGGTTGATCCGGGACTCGTCAGGTGGTGATCCTCGGATCTGGTTTGCGTCACCTCGCCAGGGACCACCGCGAGGTCGAGCTTGGCCAGACCAAAGTCAAGAATCTTGGCGGCTCCACGTGAGGTCAGGAACAGATTGGCGGGTTTGATGTCGCGATGCACGATGCCCTTGGCATGAGCCGCGTCCAGCGCATCCGTCACATCAATGGCCACATTCAGAAGCGTCTCGATTTCCATCGGGCGGTTGTTGATGGCGTGCTTCAGCGTCAAGCCTTCCAGATACTCCATCACGATGAAAGCTTTGCCATCGGACTCGCCAACGTCATGGATCGTGCAGATATTAGGGTGATTCAGGGCTGACGCCGCCTGCGCCTCGCGTTGAAAGCGGCTCAGGGCGGCAGGGTCACGGATTACATCTTCAGGAAGAAATTTCAGGGCTACGAAGCGGTGCAGGCGCATGTCTTCGGCCTTGTACACCACTCCCATGCCCCCACCACCCAGCTTCTCGAGGATCCGGTAGTGAGAAAAGGTTTGATCGATCATCTTGAGGAACCTGGCGCCCAGTGCTTCCCAACTGGCCGGAAGCGCAGATAGAGCGCCGCTGCAAAGCGACCCCATGTTAGAGGCCAGTCGGCTAATGAGTCAATTTCGCTTTTGTGACCCTGTTTTCGCTCGCGTGTTACTCTCGTCCGGCGTGGCTCTGCCGCACCAATTCGCGCCCGCCGTCTTTTCTGTCGGTGCCGTCTTTCTCTGGGGAACGTCTGATTTCGCGGGCGGAATGGGCTCGCGCCGCGCCAATGCGTTCGTGCTGACGGCGTTTTCGCATGTCTGCGCGTTTGGACTCATGTTGCTGATCGCGCTCGCTCAGCACGGTGCCTTCCCTTCATTCACGAGCATTCTATGGGCGCTGCTGGCGGGTGCGGTCGGTGGATTCTCCCTTGCCGTTTTCTACGGAGCTTTGGCTTCGGGACGGATGGGCCTGACTGCCCCGATCGCCGCCCTGGTCGGCGCAGCCATCCCGACGCTGGCTGACATCGCCATGGAGGGCGCACCCAACCGCTGGACCATCGCGGGCTTCGTCCTCGCCCTGATCGCCATCTGGCTGATCACCCGGCCGGAAAAGTCCGGTGACAACGATTCCTCGGGACATCCCAGAGGTGTGGCGCTGGCTGCCTTGGCCGGCGTCGGCTTCGCCGGGTTTTACCTCTGCATTCACCAGACAGCTGGGTCGCCATCCTGGATTGCGGTTATCTCCCGCGTGGGATCGTTCAGCACCACCGCCGTTGCCGTAGCCGCAACCCGCGCTCCGCTCGCCCTCGATCGCCCGCGTGCGGCGCTCGGCGCGCTGGCGGGATGCCTCGACATTACTGCCAGCGCTTTGTTCATCTTCGCCACCCAGCGCGGACGGTTGGACGAGGCGGTGGTTATCACATCGCTTTATCCCGCGGTGACGGTGCTGCTGGCCCGCCTGGTCCTGAAAGAGCACTTCAGCCGCTGGAAATTTATAGGGTTGCTGGCAGCACTGGCCGCAGTGCCGCTGATCGCGGCAGGATAGTGTACATTCCATATTCCGGAATATGGAATGCGGATTGGTGAGCGAAGGATAGCCAATGCCTCTAATTGAAGTCCGCAACCTGACGAAAGTTTTTCCCCATGGCGATTCGCCATTTGGTGGAGAGTCTCGCGGCGGTGTGACGAAAGGAGTCCGCGCCGTGGACGACGTTTCGCTCGATATTCAGGCGGGCGAGACTCTTGGGCTGGTCGGCGAATCGGGCTCGGGAAAGAGCACGCTGGGGCGTCTGATCCTGCGATTGATCGAGCCCACCTCGGGCACAGTGCATTTCGAAGGCCGTGATCTGCTGGCCGCCAGGGGCGGAGAGATGCGCCGCCTGCGCCGCCATCTGCAGATCATCTTTCAGGATCCGTTTGCGTCACTCGACCCCCGTTTCCGTGTAGAAGACATCCTCGCCGAGCCGCTCATCATTCACAGAGAGGGAAACGGCGACATCCGCCGCCGCGCCACCGAACTCCTGCGCGCCGTCGGCCTCGATGAATCTGCGCTGAGCCGCTTCCCGCATGAGTTCTCCGGCGGACAGCGCCAGCGCATCGGCATTGCCCGTGCGCTCGCCCTGCGGCCGAAGTTCATCGTCTGCGACGAACCGGTCTCGGCGCTCGACGTCAGCGTAGGCGCACAGATCGTTAATCTGCTGAAGCAACTGCAGCGCGATTTCGGACTGACCTACCTCTTCATCTCGCACTCGATGCCCGTGGTGCGCTATCTCTCGACTCGCATCGCGGTGATGTACGGCGGCAAGATCGTGGAAGTCGGCGGCTGCGCACAGATTACGGAACGTCCCGTCCACGCTTACACCCGCAGCCTTCTCGAGGCCACGCCGGAACTCACGGGATAGGGGCAGCAGCGGACCGCCTCCTGCCTCAACTCCGGCGGCATCTTCAGCCTGTGCCATACTGGCCTCATGTCCCGCCCTCAGACTGGCTCCGCGCGCGATCTGGCCGAGTTGGTCTTTGGCTATGGGTTGATCCTGTTCGTCCTGTGGACCCCCGAATTCCCGCAGCGCGTGCTCTCGCCGGTCGCGCTCATCCTGACCCTGGCTGTTGTGCTGGCGAGGCGACCCAGTCTGGAAGAACTCGGCCTCGGGTTGCCGGGCGTCATTCGATCGCTCTGGATTCTTCCGGCTGCCGCCGTTTTCGCTGCCCTCAGCGTTTTCGTCGCGAAGCACCTGGGCACGCTTCACCCGCTCTACAAAGGCGACCTGAAGCATGTCGCTGGTTATGTCCTGTGGACGCTGTACCAGCAATTCCTGCTCAACGACTACTTCATGCCCCGACTCATGCGCTTGGCCGGGAGCGAACAGGTATCGGTGGGCATTAGCGCATTCCTATTCGCGGCGGCGCACTTGCCGAACCTGCCGCTGGCGGGAGCGACTCTGCTATGGGGGGCAGTGTCCTGCACTTTGTTCCGCCGCTATCGCAATCTTTATGCGCTAGGACTCGCGCAGGGGCTGCTTGGCCTATGTTTCGCCATCTGCGTGCCCGACGCCTTACATCATCATCTACGCGTGGGATTGGGCTATCTGCGTTACCACGGCATACAGTGAAGCGGCTTGGGCCAGAGTCGGTTTTCCGGAGAACAACCAAGAAAAACAGGACTCGGCAACTGGTTACTGACCGCTGATCGTACCCGGCCTCTAAAACCACCACGACCAGATCCAGTCCACGCACGTGTGAGTAATCGCCGACGCTGGCACGCGGCGCTGCTCACGCCAGGCTCGGCCATAGAAAATGCCTGCAATCGTCGCCAGAACTACATAACGCCAGTTGAAGTGCGCAGGCCCCAACAGCCGCTTGTTGAAGTGCGACAGGCCGAACAGGATTGACGCAATCACCAACGCCCTTGACCGCCCCACGCGCCGTTCCAGCAGATTCTGCACCCAGGATCGGAAGAAGAGTTCCTCCGGCACGGCGATAAACAGGAAGATGCCTCCCCAGGTCATCACCGCCTTTATGGCTCCCGGCACATTCGCGTGAGGCTGGATGAAGCCGAGGGCAAGGCCCAGGGCAAGCACTGCGGGCGCAAAAAAAGCCAGTTCCCGCAGCCCGGTTTTCCAGTCGCTCCAGCGTAAGCGGAAGTCGAATCCGGTGCCTTCGAGCTGACGGATCGCCAGGAAACCGTACAGGCCCACGTCCACGAGCAATAGCTTGCCCAGCGATTCGAGCGTTCGAGGCCAGGCGGAATCGAACCATCGCAAGTCCACTGCCAGGCCCAGCGCGAGCAGAACCAGCGCATCGCGCCAGTTGCCGCGTTGCTGTGGATCGGCCACTGCCGCCTCTCCCAACAACCAGATCACCGCCATCGGCAGCAGGGCGTACAGCGCGCACCACTCCCAGCGGAATATGCGATAGGCGATTCCGACCACGGCATACGGCACGACCCCCACGGCCGCAGCAAGAATCCGCGCCGGGACGGCCCACCGTTGAACGATGCCGGCGATCTGGCCCGCCGCGAAGGCGAAACCCGCCGCCACCAGCAATTCCGCCGTGAGAACGGCGATCGCGGCTGGAGTCACTCCCGGCATCTGAAGATCTTACTGCCGGCGCTTGTCTTTGGCGGGGGGGGGCGACTAGAATTCCTCGAATTCGCTCAGGAGGATTTATGGCCGCCGCTCCGGTCCCGCCGCTTTCGCCCGCCCCGATGCCTGAAGCCGCCCCGCTCTCAGAGGGTGCGCGCATCATCAACACCTTCATCGCCCCGTCCAAGACCTTCACCGATCTGCGCCGGGCCAAATGGTGGAGTTGGGTAACCCCGTGGATTCTGCTCGCAGTCGTCTCGTTGACGTTCATCGTAATGATCGGCAAGCAGATCGGGGTTGAGCAGATTATCAAGAATCAAATCGCTCATTCTTCGCGCGCTGACCAATTCGACAAGCTGCCAGCCGACCAACAAGCCAAGCAGATTCAGATTTCGGTCAAGGTCTTCGACGTCTTCGCCTACGGCAGCCCGGTGATGATTCTCTTCTACTTCCTGGTTGAGACTCTTGTCCTGTGGGCCACGTTCAAAATCGGGGCCGGAGGGGAAACCTCGTTCAAGTCAGCCTACTCGATCATCATGTACGCGGCCCTGCCCGGCATTGTGGGAGCGATCCTGGGCATCATTTCCCTGTTTGCCGGAGTCAATCCCGAGG
>Ga0209415_10012166_pt1 | contig 14381 bp, 12 predicted proteins | sample PeaSoiSIISIP2007_FD_187696 | JGI IMG/M metagenome (GOLD analysis project Ga0209415, IMG submission 187696) | Peat soil microbial communities from Weissenstadt, Germany - SII-SIP-2007 (SPAdes) (version 2) | ecosystem: Environmental > Terrestrial > Soil > Wetlands > Peat | place: Germany...
TAGATGTAGGCAAGCGGCTAGGGATTTTTAGGGGCGAACCCGGCGGGCTCGGCCGAGGCAAGGCAGCGCCGGCTAAGGCCTATGCGTCGCAACTGCCGCGCAGCGCCTTAATCCTCGAAGGGTTCCTTGGCGATCGCCGTTTCGCCGAAATCATCTTTGCCGCGCCGGCGGCGACGTTGCCGCAGGTGATAGCCGGTCGCTTCGGTTTCGATTTCGGGACGGTCCATGACCGCGGGCCCGAGCGATTCCTCTTCCGGACCTGCCAGGTTGGCCTCAGGCTGAAGCCGGACAGGGGCGGTGATGAATGCGGGCAAATTCTTGCCGTTAAGGTCTTCGGCACGCGGCTCGTGACGATCGTAACGCGGCGCGTTGTCGGGGCGATAATCGCGCGAGCCGCGTCCGCGCCCGCCGCGCTGTTCGCCTTCCCGATTGGGCTGGCCGTGTCTCTCGGAGAGAGGAGGCCTCTCAGGGAAGCCGCGCGCCGGGCGACGCTCCGGCCGTTCGTATTGAGGCCGCTCGCCAGTGGCGAAGGCGGGCCGCTCGCGCTCGGCATAGCCGGGATGGCTAACATGTGGGGGCTGCGGCGGCGTAAAGGGCTGGCTTGGCTGCGGGTTCATACGCTCGACGGGGGAAGCGAACCGGTCCGGGATGCTGACGAACTCCTCTTCGTCCTCGAGGTCTTCGGCCTCCGGCTCGCCGGCCGGGCGGCTGTATCCGAATGGCGCCTGGGCCTGCTGGGCCGCGGCGATCAAGCGGAAATAATGTTCGGCATGCTGGAGATAGCTTTCCGCCATCACGGGGTCGCCGGACGATTGGGCATCGCGCGCCAACTGCAGATATTTCTCGCCTATATGATGGGCAGTCCCCCTGATTTTGACGTCGGGGCCGTTCGATTCGTAGGAACGGGAAAGCGGGTTCGGCCCTTTGCGGTTGTTGTTGCGGCCGCGCATGCGCTTGTTGTTCTGATTCGGTCTCATCGATGTTCCTTGCATAGCATCGTCAACGCGAGCCTCGGCAGAGCCGAGTCGGCGTGTCCTCCCATTGGACTTCGGGCACGAGCATAAGCTGGCAAATGTTCTCCAGCTGCTAACGTACGGGCTCACGGCAAAGCCGCTGAGCAGGGCCGACCCCGCAGCTCCCGGGGTCTCAGACTTTGGGGACAATTACCTTGATCGCGATGAGCACATCTGGCTCGCCGGAAGCGGAAATCATTCCAGCCCTTAAGGTTATCGGCGGGGAGGAGGATCTCGACGCTGCCGCAATGCTACTTCAATCGCGAAAGGCAACCCTTGAGGCCGAAACGTAGTCGCTTTCGCTCCAAACGCCAAGGACTTTCACGAAATATTTCGGCGCGGACCGCGCCCTGTGGCAGATATATCACGCGAATTACAACCATTCCATTAAAAATCTTTGATCCCATCTCGAACGCGGCTGGAACCGGAGCATGCACATCGCCGGGCTCAAGGCGCGCGTGAGGCCGTCACCACCCTCTCGTGAGCGGCGAGATCGCGGTGCATTGCCACGCGTGCAAAACCGGAGGATGCCAATAGGCGCGCAACGTCGCAGGCCTGGCCGGCGCCGAGCTCCAGCGCGATGAGACCGTCGGGCGCCGTAAGCCCACTCAAGCTCGGCACGAAGGCGCGATAGGCGGCCAGGCCGTCCTTGCCGCCGTCGAGCGAGAGCTTCGGATCGTGGTCGCGCACCTCCAGCGCCAAGGTTTCGACCTCGGCGCTGGCGACGTAGGGCGGGTTCGCGACGATGACGTCGAAAGCCCCACCCAATGAGCTCGTCCAATCGCCGCAGACGACGAGGCCGCGCGACGTGAGGCCCAGGGCTTCAAGATTGCGCCGCGCAACCCGACAAGCAGCCTCTGAAATATCGACGCCGATCCCGCGGGCGTTTGGAAAACGGGTCAGGAGAGCGGCAAGAATGGCGCCTGATCCAATGCCGAGATCCAGGATGCGCAAAGGCGCTTGACGTCGCAAGCTGGCGGCCACCGCATCGACCAGGATTTCGGTCTCGGGACGTGGATCGAGGACGGCGGGGCCGATCTCAAAATCGAGGCCCCAAAACTCGCGCCTGCCAAGAATCCGCGACGTAGGTTCGCGGTGCAACCGGCGGCGAGCGAGTTCGGCAATTCGCTCCGCGGCGGCGCCGATCGGCTGATCGGGATCGCGGATGAGGGCGGCGTGATCTATGCCAAGTGCCGCACAGAGGATGAGCCGCGCGTCGAGCGCACTCGTGTCGAGACCAACCGCGGCGAAGATTCGGGCGAGCTGCCGGTGCGCTTCGCTTCGCGACAACCTCGGATCGAAGCAAAGCCTCATGAGGCCCTGGGCTCGGCGACGGCCTTTGTGAGGACGCGCGTCAGCCGCGCCGCGAATCGCGAGGCGTCGGCGGGCTTTTCGCCGTCCATCAGCCGCGCCTCGTCGAAAATGAGCCAGATGACGTCATCGAGCGCTTCCTTGTCGGCCTGCCCGACCCGGGCGGCGAGCGCGGCGATGAGCGGATGCTTGGGATTGACCTCCAGCACCGGTTTCGACACCGTTTTCAATTGGCCGTGCTCAGCGAGCATGCGTTCGAGACGCCGATCGAGGCCGTGATCGGCGGCAACGAGGCAGGCCGGACTTTCCGAGAGCCGGTCCGAGGCCCGCACGTCCGAAGCAACCTCTTGCAGCATCTGTTTCATCAGGGCGAAGAGCGTGGCGAGCGCGGCTGACGGCGGCTCGGCCGCCGTCGCTTCGCCGCCCTCCTTGAGCGGGATTGCCTTGACGTCGGCCAAGCCCTGCGACACCGACTTGAACGGCTTGCCGTCGTAACCGACGGCGGTTGAAACCCAAAAGGCGTCGATCGGATCGGGCAGAAGCAGGACCTCGATGCCCCGGGCGCGGAAGCCTTCGAGCTGCGGACTGGCGTTCAATCGCTTGATGTCGTCGCCGCTGAGATAATAGATGGCCGTCTGGTTCGGCCGCAGGGAAGCGACATAATCGGCGAGGCTGCGCTTGCCGTGGAGATCGGCCGTCGAGGCAAAACGGGCGAGCTTGAACAAGGCGTCGCGCCGTTCCGGGTCCTCATAAAGTCCTTCCTTGATGACGGCGCCGAAATTCGCCCAGATCTTTGCATAGGCGTCGGCATCGCTCTCGTTCAGCCTGGTCAGCTCCTGGACGAGGCGATTGGCCACCCCTTTCTTGATGGCGGCGAACACCGCGCTTTGCTGGATCAGCTCACGGGAAACGTTGAGCGGCAGATCGGCCGAATCAACGACGAGCCGGACGAACCTCAGCCAGCTCGGCAGAATCTCCGCGTCTTCGGCGACCAGCACGTGGCGGACATAGAGCTTGCCGCGGCCCTTGCGCGCCGAATCGAAAAGATCGAAGGGGCGCGAGCCCGGCACAAAGGCGAGAACCGTATATTCGTGGCGCCCCTCTGCGCGCCAATGCAGGGTCAGCGCCGGCACGTCGAACTGGCCGCAGAGGCTGCGGTAGAACTCGGTGTATTCTTCCGCGCTGATCGCGCTCTTCGGCTTGCTCCAAAGCGCCGAACCGTCAGTCAGGCGGCGTGGCTCCTTGCCCAGCGCTTCGACGAAGGCGATGGGCACCGTGATCGCACTCGAATGCTCGCGCAGGATCTCCTCGACGCGCGCCGGTTCGAGATATTCAGACGCCTGATCCTGCAGGTGAAGGATGACCCTCGTGCCGCGCGGCGGCGCGGCGTCGAGGGCCAAAGGCGCAATCGAAAAGGTGCCCTTGCCGTCGGAGCTCCAGAGATGCGCCTCGTTTGCTCCCGCCCGCCGCGTCTCGACATCGATCCGCTCGGCGACCATGAAGGCCGAATAGAAGCCGATGCCGAACTGGCCGATCATATCCTTGCCGATCATCGCATCATCTTTTGTTTCGAGGCTGTCGAGGAAGGCGCGGGTGCCGGAGCGGGCGATGGTGCCGAGCGACTGGGTGAGATCCGCCTCCGACATGCCGATGCCGTTGTCGGCGACGGTCAGCGTGCGGGCGTGCTTGTCGAGGCTCACAATGATGAGAAAGCCGGGATCGCCAGAGATGAGGGCTGGATCGGCGATCGCTTCATAGCGCAGCCTCTCGCAGGCGTCGGCGCCGTTCGATACAAGCTCACGAAGAAAAATATCGCGTTCGGAATAGACCGAGTGGACCATCAGATCGAGAAGCCGGGCCACGTCGGCTTGAAAAGCATGGCTCTCCGCCATTGCAAAACCTCCAATCCCCGCAATTCTCGAGGCGCCGCGCTCGAAAATTGCCGCGCGGCGACCGAGATATCGCCTCAGCGAGAGGTGAATTCAAGCCCGGAAGCAACGTCATGCCCGGGCTTGTCCCACGGCTGTCCGGGACAAAAAAGAGCCGGCTGAAGCAAAGCTTCAAACCGGCTCTATCGTCGCCTGCATCTCAGTTCGACGTGGGCTCTGGCCTCTGACCCCCGCGGGGGGCTGGGGGGCTGACGAGTCCGAAGGAATCAGATCCAGTCCCGATGGCGACATGCGGATCTTCCCGCCGTTTCGGGGCGCACGCTAGGCCCCAAAAGGGCAAAACTGTGAATTAGTCCTTCCGTCCACATCGATATTTTTATCTAAAATATCATAATGTTCAATCGGTTACGACATAAATCCAAGATTTACCTGAGCCTCTTCACAAAAAAATGCAGCGCGCCGGCCGCTTCCCCGAGGTCGCACGAGGGGCATCGAAAGGCTTGCCGCCTGCGCCGGTTTCCGTAATCATGACCGGGGAGGCGCGGATGGACGTGGAGTTGACGGAGGAAAATCAGACCGCGGCGAGCGTCGTTTCGCTCGTCGCAGGCAGAGGACCAGTTTGGCCGAATCGGTCCGCAATCCCCGGCTCCATCTCGTTCGACCGACAGGAATTGCGCGACATCTTCGATCTCTATGGGCGCAAGGTCGCGGACGGCGAATGGCGCGACTATGCGATCGCCGCCACCGGACAGAAGGCCGTGTTTTCGATCTATCGCCGCTCCGCCGAATTTCCCCTCTACCGGATCGAAAAGATAAGGGGGGCGCGCAAGCAAGGCGCCTACTGCGTCGTCGCGGCGACCGGGCTCATCTTGAGACGCGGTCACGACTTGAAGCGCGTGATCAACGTGCTCGACAAGAAACTGACGATCGTTTCGGGGTGAGCCGCGCCCCGGGCAGGATCGTGCGCCCCACAAAAATAGCCCCGCGTGAGCGGGGCTATTGTTCAGTCGTTGCGGGTCCCCGTAAGATACAGCAACGACTGGAAGATGTTGATGAAATCGATATAGAGCCGCAGAGCGCCGTTGACCGACTTCTTGGTCGCCGTCTGGTAGTCGTCCGAAGCGTAGTACATTTCCTTGATCGCTTGCGTATCGTAGACGGTGAGGCCGGAGAAGATCAGCACCGAAAGGATCGAGAGAGCGAACTGGAACCCGGAACTATGCAAGAACAGATTGACCACCATTGCGATGATCAGGCCGAAGACGCCCATGATCAGGAACGACCCCATCGCCGAGAGCGGCCGCTGCGTCGTATAGCCATAAAGGCTGAGCGCGCCGAAGGCGCCGGCCGTGACGAAGAAGGCGTTGGCAATCGACGCGCCGGTGTAGATCAGCACCAGTATCGATAAGGACAGACCCATCGACGCCGAAAACACAAAGAAAAGGGCGCGCGCCGTCGACGCCGCCATCTGATTGATGCGGAACGAAAAGAACAGGACGAAGAGGAGCGGCGCGAAGATCACGAGCCAGCGCAGCGGGCTCAGATAAAGCGCTTCGCCAAACGAGGTGAGCAGAATGTGCCCTACGCGCGCGACCGCCTGGGACGGATCGGTCGTCGTGGTGAGCATATTCGTCCCATAGGCAACGAGACCGGTGAGGGCGAGCCCAATCACCATGTTGTTGTAAACGCCGAGCATGTAGGAGCGAAGGCCCTGGTCGATCTCGGCGCGACCGGCTTGGACGCCTTGCCCCCAGCGGGCCGCGTTACGATCGAAGTCGGACATTGTTTCCTCGTAGGTTGAGGAGGCTTGATCGCCTCCGGTCATCGCGCGTTTCGGCGCAGACGAAAGATTGGCCGTAATATGGCCCAGGCGCGGGAGCGGTACAAGGGTGGCGGCGCCGCTTCGGCTCTGGCTAAATCTATAAATTTCGTAAATATCGGGCCGGCTTTTGCCCCAGGATGCGCCAGGTTCCGAGCAGCCCGAGAAGAACCGCTGCGAGGAAGGCAGCGCCCGCCGCGGCGAGCGCCTGCGGCCAGAGCCAAACGAAATCGAGCTTCATCACCGAGCGAACGACGGCAAGCGCCGCCGCGCCGCCGACGAGCACCCCAAAGAGCGCGGCCGCCATGCCGATGAGGCCGAACTCGCAAAGGAAGGCGGCGACCAGCCGTCGGCGGGTCGCGCCGAGCGTTTTCAGGACCACCACATCGTAGAGCCGCGACCGCTGGGCCGCCGCAAGCGCACCGCCCAGAACGAGGGTCGCGGCGAAGAGCGCGATGCTCGCGGCGCCGCGCACAGCCAGGGCCAGCTTGTCGATGATGTCCTTCACCGCATCCAGCGCATCCTTGACCCTGAGACTCACCACATTCGGAAAGGCCTTTGCGACATCGCGCACCAGCGCCGCGTCGGGCCCCGCCTCCGTGGCGAGAGTGAGCGTGACAAGGTCGCTATAGGGCGCGCCGGCAAAGCTGTTCGGCGAAAAGACGAGCACGAAATTGATGCCCAAATTGCGCCAGTCCACTTTGCGCAGGTTGGCGACCCGCGCCGTGATGTTGCGGCCGAGCACATTGACCGTGATGTCGTCGCCGGGCTTGAGGCCGAGCCCGTCGGCGACTTCGGATTCCAGCGAAACGAGAGGCGGGCCGGAATAATCGGCGTGCCACCAATCGCCGGCCGCGAGCGTCGATCCGGGCGGGATCGTTGCGGAAAAGGTGATGCCGCGATCGCCCTCGAGCGCCCAGGCGACATCATCCTTGACTTTCAGCGTGTCGACGGGGCGCCCTTTGATCGTGACGAAACGGCCCCGCAACATCGGCACGAGCTCGAGCTTTGCACCGGGCTCATGGCGTGCGAGGAAGCTGCGGAAATCCTGCTCCTCGGCGCTCGCGACTCCGAGAAAGAAGTAGCTCGGCGTCTCTTCCGATCGCGGCCGATCGAACGCGTGATGAAGATTGCCGTCGATCATGGCCAGAGCGACGATGAGCGCGAGGCCGAGGCCGAGCGACACGAGGATCGAGGGCGTGAGCGCGCCGGGGCGGTGAAGATTGCCGATGGCAAGCCGCAGTTCGATATGGCGCGCATGCGGAAACTTTCGCGCCGCGGCCATGATGAGCGCCGCGGCGGCGCGCAGGAGAACGAAGCCGCCGATTGCGGCAGCCAGATAGATCAGCGCCAACCAGCGATCGGCCGCGAGCATCACGACGCTCAAAACAAGGCAGCACGCGGCTGCCAAGAGCATGATGACATAGCGGCGCCTTGGCCGCACATGGGCCGGCGCAACCTCGTCGCGGAAAAGCGCCGAGACCGGTACGTCATGCGCGCGTCCGAGCGGCGCCAGCGAGAAGGCGAGCGCGGTCAAAGCCCCATAGAGAAGGCCGGCGGCGATCTCCCGGGGAAAGATCGACGACGCCAGCGGAAACGGGATGAGCGCGCCGAATGCCGCCTCGAGCGCGAAGGGGAGCGCGGCGCCGAGCGCGACGCCGGCCGCCATGGCGATGCCGGCCATGGCCAAGACTTCGGCGAGCATCACCATGAAGACGAAGCCGCCTGGCGCGCCCAGTGCCTTCAGGGTCGCGATCGTTTCTCTCTTGCGTTCGACGAAGCCCGCGACGGCATTGGCCACGCCGACTCCGCCGATGAGGAGAGAGCTCAAGCCGACGAGCGTCAGGAACTGGCTGAATCTCTCGAGGTCGCGGGAAAATTGCGGCGAGACATTCTTCCAGGTGCGGATCTCGAATCCGGCGGCCGGAAAGGCGGCGCGCGCCGCGGCGGCGACGGAGTCGACCTGCTCGCCCGGCAAGAGCGACAGCCGATAGAGCCATTTTACCAGCGCGCCGGGCTGCAGGAGCCCCGTTGCGCGAAGCGCTGATTGCGACATCAGGACGCGCGGGCCGAAGCCTATGGCGCCGGCGAGCTTGTCGGGCTCCGAGAGGAGAATCGCGCGCAGCTCGAACCTTTGCTCCCCGATCTTGAACTCTTCGCCCTGGTGGAAATCGAGCCTGGCCGTGAGCGTCGGATCGGCGGCGACGCCGTAGACCCCGTCGCGCTCGGCGAGCACGCTTGCGAGCTTTTGCGCCGGCGCCAGAGAGAGCGTGCCTTGTGCCGGATAGGCGGCGTCGACCGCTTTGATTTCGACGAGCGCCGCTTGCCCGTCGGCGCGTCGCGCCATGGCGCGCATGAGCGCGATCTGCGACAGGCGACCCTGCGCGGCGAGGAAGTTCAGCTCCTGCGCGCTCGCCTCGCGTTGGACGAGTTCGAAGGACAAATCGCCGCCGAGAATGATGCGGCCCTTTTGCATGAGCCCGTCGGCAAGCGAGCGGGATACCGAACCTACGCCGGTGATGGCGGCAAGCCCGAGCGTGAGACAGGCGAGGAAGATCCAGAAGCCGGAGAAGCCGCCGCGGAAATCGCGCAGCGCAAGGCGCAAGGCGAGAGGCAAACCTGTCAAGCGAGGCGACATTGGATGGGGCGCAGGCGCGATGCTCATCGGCAAGCCCCTTTCACCAGAATTTCGGCGACGAGGGGTTGATCCGCAGTTTCGATCCGGCCCGACCTCAGCGCGATCACGCGGTCGCATCTGGCGGCGAGCGCGGCATCGTGGGTGACGAGCACCAGCGTGGTGCCCCGGGCACGCTTCAGCGCGAAGATGACATCGATGACGCCAGCCCCTGCTTCCTCATCGAGATTGCCGGTCGGCTCGTCGGCCAGAAGAATCGCGGGGTTCGGCGCCAAGGCGCGGGCGAGCGCAACCCTTTGCTGCTCGCCGCCGGAGAGCTCGGCCGGATAATGGCCGAGCCGACCTTCGAGGCCGACCGCCGAAAGTTCCGCCGCGGCCCGCGCGAAAGCCGCCTCGATCCCGGCGAGCTCCAACGGAATTGCGACGTTCTCCAGCGCCGTCATGGTCGGGATCAGGTGAAAGGACTGGAACACGATGCCGATTCGAGCGCCGCGAAACCGCGCCAGCGCATCTTCGTCAAGCGCCTTGAGATCGGTGGCGTCGATCTCGATCCTTCCCGAATCGGGCCGCTCCAAACCGGCCATTGCCATCAGGAGAGTGGATTTGCCGGAGCCTGAGGGGCCCGTGAGACCGATTGCCGCGCCGCGCTTTATCGTGATCGAGATCTGCTTCAGAATATGCACGCGCGCCGCGCCACGGCCGAGACTGAGATCGACATCGTCCAATATGATCGCCGCCTCATCCATCATGTTCATGTTCAGCTATCGGGGGCGTCAGAGTGCGCATCGCAACTTCGCCGAAGCCGTGCTTCGGCGCGCCGCAAGATATGTGAGCTGCGCCGCACTTGCCCTTTCGATTCCGGCGCTTTTCGGGCTCGGCGACGATCTCGCCGCCGCGCGGACACTGAAGCTCGTGGCCTTCGGCGACAGCCTCACCGCCGGCTACAATCTGCCGGCCGACGCCGCCTTTCCTGTGGTGCTCGAAAAGGCGTTGCGCCGCGCCGGCTATGACGTGAACGTGGTCAACGCGGGCGTTTCCGACAACACGGCCGCGGACGGATTGGCGCGGCTTGATTGGAGCCTGCAAGACGGCGCGGACGGCGTCATTCTGGAACTCGGCGCCAACGACATGTTGCGCGGCCTCGACCCCGCCCATACCAGACAGGTGCTCGATGAGATCATCGCCAGGCTCAGGGCGCGTCACATCGAGGTGCTGATCGCGGGCATGCTTGCAACGCCGGGCCTCGGGGCTGAATATCAAAGGAGCTTCGACACCATCTACCCCGAGCTGGCGGCGAGATACGGGGCCCCGCTCTATCCGTTCTTTCTGAAAGATATCATGGGCCACGCCAACCTCCTGCTTCCCGACGGCCTGCATCCCAACGAGGCCGGCGTCAAGACGATCGTCGCCGAGATCCTGCCCACGGTCGAAGCCTTCCTGAATACCATGCGCGGAAATTGAACTGTGCGCTGCGACCTTTCTCGAAGAACGAAATCGGTCCAGAATAGCCGAGCGAATTCGATTCGCTGAACTCGTCCCATTTGGATGACGTTCTCGAATGGCTGCAAAGCGGTTCGCGTCCTGCCGCCGACCAACTGAGGAGGATCTATGCCCCGTCTGTTCACGGGCCTCGAGATTCCCTCCGATCTCGCGCTCGATCTTGCCATGCTGCGCGGCGGCCTTTCCGGCGCGCGCTGGATCGACACCGAAAATTACCACCTCACCTTGCGCTTCATCGGCGACATCGACGGTGCGACCGCGCGCGATATATCCGCGGCGCTCGAACAGATTCGCCGGCCGCCGTTCACGGTGACGCTCGAAGGACTGGATTTCTTCGGCGGTGGTCGGCCGCGCGCCATCATCGCCAAGGCGAAACCAGCCGCTCCTCTCGTCGAACTTCAGGCCGAGCAGGAAAGGCTGATACGGAGCATCGGCATCTCGCCGGAACCACGGAAGTTCACCCCGCACATCACGCTCGCCAGGCTGCGCGATGCCTCGGCCGCGGCGGTTGCCGCCTATCTCGCGGCGCGCGGCTTCTTTTTCTCCCGCCGGTTCGAAGCGACGCGCTTCGTTCTGTTCTCGTCGCGCGCCGCGACCGGCGGCGGTCCCTATCTCGTCGAGGCCGCCTATCCGCTCGGCGCATGATCCCGAAAAGTTGCAGACTTTTCGGATAAGATCATGCGCCCACTAAAATCCATGATCCCGAAAAGTTGGAGACTTTTCGCATAAGATCATGCGCCAACATAAATCCATCTGGCTTGCGGCCGCCGGCACACCTATCTCTGGGCCAGGAGCGGAAGATGAGTGCCGGGCGCAAAACACCGTCAGATATCGCGCGCCACCTCGGCGCACGGGCGAAGCGCGAACCAAGTGCCTGGCGGCGCGAGACCTACACGTTGCCGCGTAACGAAGCGCGCGACAAAGCCCGCGAGTGGTTCGCCAAGTTTCCGAAGGCCGCCTATATGACCGAGATCGAGTTCTGGCGCGAGCTCGCCGACGGCCGCATCGAATTCACCATCCGCCGGCTGCCGAGCGCCGATTGAGGCCATCCCCTCTCCCCATGAGCGAAGCGAATGGGGAGAGGGTTAGGGTGAGGGGCAAGGGGATTGGCCGCGACGGTGTGGCAAATCACTCGGCCCTCACCCTGCCCTCTCCCCGCAAGCGGGGAGAGGGGATCGCGCAAATCTCGCCAGCTTGGGATCAATCGCGTCCAATTGAAGGGTCCGTGCGACCCCTCACCCGGCCGGTTCCGCCGGCCACCCTCTCCCGCAAGGGGAGAGGGTTCGCCTCTGGCCGAGCACAAAGAAACAAAGGTTCAACGGTCAAGCGTCCGTCCGACCCGGAAACCGAGGTTGAGGTACCGGTCGACGGCGGGGAGCCCGAAGCGGGTCGCCGAGCGGAGCTTCCGAGGATCGTCGACCCAGGAACCGCCGCGGAACACACGGTATTTGCAACTCCCGGAGGTCCATGCCGAACCGCCGGCCGGCGCGTCGTCGTAGTTTTTGTGATTGCAGTCCTCGACCCATTGCCAGACGTTGCCGGCCATGTCGTAGAGGCCAAACTGGTTGGGTTTAAACGACCCGACCGGGGCTGGTTGCTTATCGTCCCATTGGCTGCCGCAGCCGTTGCAGTCGGCATTGTTCTGGCCGATCGCATCGCCCCAGTAATAGGCCGTCGTTGTGCCGGCGCGGGCCGCATATTCCCATTCGGCCTCCGAGAGCAACCGATAGGTTTTCCCGGTCATCCTGGAGAGCCAGGCCACGTATTGTTGCGCCTCGCCCCAAGAGACATTGATGACCGGCTGCCGGCCATGTCCCCACCCGCTGTCGAACACTTCCGGGCAGCCGCCAATCTTAAAGCAGGCGTCCCAATCATCGAAGGTCACAGTGAACTCGCCGACCGCGAAAGGCTTGGCGATCGTCACCTGATGCTGTGGGTCTTGATTGGTGTAGCTCCCCGGTTCATTGGGCAGCGAACCCATCATGAACGCGCCTGCCGGGACGACGACCATCTCGGGGCAATCCTTGGCGCATTCCCTGAAGGAATCCATCGGCTTGAGCGCCCGCTCGGCCGCCGCGGTAAGCACATAGGGCCGAACCTGGGCCCGCATGTACGGGGCCGTGATGGTGACCTCACGCCAGAGCGCATTTAGGTCATCGTGTCTCACCCAGGCGACCAGGCCCGCGACGACGCCAAAAGCCAGAACGCCAACAAGCTCCTGCACGTGCCGGGTCCGCCGCCGCGCCAGCCGCTCGGCGGCCTGGCTGGCCGCAAGATAATCGAACTCCACCGCGCCCAGGCGCTTGCGGTAGGCTTCGATCCCGACGAGCGTCGTCGCCTCGGCGAGCCGCTTGTCACGGTGATTGAGAAACACCGCATCGCGGCCGTTACGGTCCCAGGTCGAGGCATCGACCTGGAGCGACCGCAGCGCCTCCAGCCGTGCCCGCTCAGGTTCGAGCCAGCCAGTGAGCCGCGTCCATTCGCGAAACAAGGCCTCGTGCGCAACTTCGACCGTACCGCCATCCGCGTCCGTTCCCTTGCGGACTACGAGGCGCCATTGGTCGAACCTGAGCAAAAGTTCCTGCTGTTCGTCATTGAAACTGGCCCACGGCGCGACGCGCCTGATGGTGGCGCCCTGGTCGTTGATCTGGGCGAGCGCCGGCACGAAAGTTCCAGCCGCAAGCTCGACCCGCCGTTTTGGCGGCGGACCGGACGGCAGCGGCACGTCTTCCTCCGGCGTGAGGCCGCGCAGCGCCCGTTCGGCCGCATCCTCGATGAGCCCTCGCAGACGGCCGACCTTATCGTAATTGTCCCTGGTCAAGGCTCCCGAGGCGGCGTACTGACGCCACAGGCGCTGAAGCGCGAAGGCCAGCAGCGGAAGCGCGCCCTCCGTCGGCGCGTCTTCCATCAGCGCATCGACGAGCGTTTTGTCGACCTCGACGTCGTAGCGCTTAGCCGGCTCCTCGACCACGCTGTCGAAGCGAAAAACCGGTATGGCGCGCAGGTCGTAGCCGCGCGCTTTCAGGTCCTGGAAACGGCGATGACTTTGCAGCTCGGGGAAGCTGTCGGTGCGGATGGTGAAGGCGAGTTGCCATCTGCTTGTTGCCGCCGCCAATGCGGCACGGAGGTAGTCGGCGAGCGCCTCGCCGTTATCGCCGTCCGCCCGCGCCATCTCCTCGGCCTGGTCGACGCTGACCAGAATCGACGCGCCGCCGCGGTCGGCGGCGTCGCGCAATTTCTTCGCCTCGGCTTCAAGCACCGCTTCGAGTGTGGCAAGACCGGCTGCGGTCAGGTCTCGTTTCTCCCCGCGCTCGGCCTTGGACCAGGCGTCGAACAGGCGGTCGCGATGACGCCATGCGCCTCGACCTTGCCAAAGTCGGCGAGGGTCCGCGCCAGGGCTTCGGCGAAATTGAGCAGCGGATCGGCGCCCGGATGGAACGCACGCAGCGGCAGCCAGGCCGGCGCCTCGCGACGCAGGCGCGGGATGATGCCAGCCTTGAGCAGCGACGACTTGCCGGCGCCCGACGCTCCCAGGATCACGAACGGCCTCATGTCGCGTTCGGCGCGCACCTTGCGAATTTCTTCCAGAGCCTCTGCGATCTCGCGGCTGCGGCCATAGAACAGTGCGGCGTCGGCATCGTCGTCGCCGAACGAGGCGAGGCCGGGGAACGGCATCGGACGCAGCTTGCGGTCGATCGCGAACGCTTCCGGATCGAGGCCGATCCTTGTGAGGGCACCGGCGGCGCGCAAACCGGTCTCCAGCCTGCGTTCGATCTCTGGGTCACGGGCAAGATCAAGCCGGCCTTCCGCAGTCATGCAAGCGGCGATATTGAATCCTTGATCCTCGGCCAGCACCTTGGCCAGCCGCTCACCCGAAGACGCATTGCCGGGTTCCAGAGCAAGCAAAGGAATAATGCGCTTGCCCATGTACCATGCCGCTTTGAACTCACCGAAGCATTCATCCGAAGCGAGCCATCGCTCCGTGACAAGACACACGATGACGCGGCAGGCGCCTGAAGCATCGCGCAGGGCTTGCGCCCATTTCTCGCCTCCCGCGATATTGCTGAGATCCACGAAAATGTCGGTAAAGCCGCGGCCGCGCAGCCACGTCTCCAGCGCCCTCGCTGCGGCGTCATCCTTGCTGGAATGGCTTACGAACAGGACCGCCATGTGCTCCTCACGCTCACCCTATGTGGCGGGACCAATGTCAACCG
>Ga0209415_10012167_pt1 | contig 14381 bp, 8 predicted proteins | sample PeaSoiSIISIP2007_FD_187696 | JGI IMG/M metagenome (GOLD analysis project Ga0209415, IMG submission 187696) | Peat soil microbial communities from Weissenstadt, Germany - SII-SIP-2007 (SPAdes) (version 2) | ecosystem: Environmental > Terrestrial > Soil > Wetlands > Peat | place: Germany...
CAGGATTCGGAAATACCATCACGACCGCGAAGTAATTCGTCAGTTCCTGGCCCATCCGTTCGAGTTGTTGCGGATGCGCGACCGGGCGGTCCACGGCCGCGGCCGGTAGGATTTGCTCCACGCGCCCGGCGTAGGTGCGATACGGATACGGAAGCACCTTCACCTCCGCCCGGGAACCAGTCGTAGCATCCTCAAGCTCCCAGTCGCGCACCAGGATGCGCGCCCTCACCGTGCTGAGGTCCGTGATTTCGCAGAGTTCGTCGCCCGCCGCAAGATACTCGCCTGTTTTCTGTTCCACCGCGCGCGTTGAGATGACCCCGGCGAACGGCGCTCGGATATTGAGCGCATCAACCTTTCCTTGCGCGACGTTCCGCTCCTGTTGAAGCCTTCCCTGTTCCTGGATCGCGGCTGCGGCCTTGGCCGGGTCCGACTGCGCCTCCGCCAATCGAACGTCTCGATTGGCCAGGGCAAGCTGCTGAGCGAGAATGCGCGCCTCGGCCTCGACATCGGGATTGCCGAGGACGGCAAGCAATTGCCCGGCGCTGACGGTATCGCCTTGCTTCACGAACACCTGGCGCACGGAACCGGAGACCTCGGGCCGTACGTGCGCATTCCTGCCCGGTTCCAGAACCAAATCGGACGCGACCCTCGTTGGAATCGGCGGGATCAGGAACAATAGGAAGACCCCGAGCGCGCCCACCTGCTGACTCCGCGACATTTTCCAGGCCATGAATTCCTCTCTCTTTTCGCGCCACCAGGCACGCACTTGGGACGAAACCTTCTTCAAACCTTTCCGGGCAAAGTAATAAACCACTCCCACGGTGAGAACGTATCCCCAATTTCCGAACTTGCTGACGAATACGTTTCTGACGAACAACACCACCAGCACCACGAGCGTCACGCTATAGATAAGCGCGGCGATGCCGAACACGATGTAGATGCGGCGCTGCCGCCGGGTCGCCGTTGGTAGTTCGAGGTCATCCCGCAGAATCTGGCGCCGCGCCAACGCCCGAAGAAAAGCGAATGCGTCCTCTCGGAGGTTATCGATATTCAAGAATTGCGAAAGTGCGTAGTAGCCGTCGGCCTTGATGAGTGGGTTCAGATTCAGAAGCGCGCCCTGAATTCCGCTCAGAAGCATCGTCTTATACGCAAGATCGTTAGCGAACGAACCGGCAGCCGTGAAGCGCCAGAAAAAAGTCGCGATTCCGCAGATGACCAGTTCGATCCAGATTCCCGCAAACAGAACCCACTGGCGGCGGGCGGTCTTGTCAAACAGCACGATGTCCGTCGTATCCGTGTAGAAGGCCGGAGTGAAGTAGATGAGCAGCAATCCCATCTGGTGAACGTCTCCGCCGAAATGCTTGCACGTCAGCCCGTGGCCGAGTTCATGGATACCGCCCAGCCCAAGCAGCAGAAACCAAAAGACCCAGATGTCGTAGGCCGTCTTGCCCTGGAAGGTATACAAAGCCGCCGTGTCTCGCTGCACTTGTGCCCAATCACCGGCGAGCAGGTACACGGACGCGACGAAAAGGGCGACCGAGAAATAGACGAAGCCCCGCGTGAACATCCAGGAAAAGTAGGGATCCATTTTCGCAAGCGTGGTGTTCGGATCCCACGCCTTGAACGTGATGTAAAGCGTGCTCGACTGATCAATGCGGCCTTTTCGGTCGTCACGAATGCGCTCGAGAACGGCGAGGTTCTTCTCTCCGGCGGATTGCTCCCACACGCCCGCTTCGATACCGTCGAGAAACTCCAACACCTCGGCTTCAGCATAGGGATCGTCAGGATGTTGCTCATTCCACAGCGCCGCGATCTCGGAGCCGGTTCGCGTGCCATCGCACAGCGTCAGCAGCCCAAATTCGGAGACGCCATAGCGGTTATATGAATTCGTTTCCGGAACTTTGACGACGTAACTCTTTTCGCCTGCAATCGTCTGCTCGCTGATACGCGCATCCGTCCGGAATTTGGGACGCCGCAGCCCCTTGGCGAGGACGCTCGACGATTTCAGGCTGGTGGGACCAAAACGCATGGTCGGATTCCCTAGGGCTTCGTATGGGCAGCGCCGGGCCAGACAACGCGAACGGCCATTCCCGGGCGCAGATCGGATAGGCCCTTGCCGGTGAGTTCGGCGGTCACGTTGTAGCTGTCGCTCGAGGGATCAATGACCGGACTGATCTTCGCCACTCGCGCGCTCAGCGTGCGGTCGGGATCACTGACGAGGACAAGATCCACCGGCGCGCCGTGCGTGGGGCGCCTGGCCGAGGACTCGGGAATCTGAAACTGAACCTGGAGCGGAGCAAGCTGGCTCACCCGGAAACATTTGTCACCTTTAGCGACCTGCTGCCCTTCTCGAACGTAGCGGACCACGACGGCTCCGGCAAAGGGCGCCCGCAGACGCGTCTGATCAAGCTCGATCTCCAGGCGCTTGATTTCCTCTTGACCGCTTTCCGCGGTTGCCTCCCAGCCGTGCATATCGAACTCCGCGGCCTTGGCCTCGAAATCCGCTTGTTCGAGGTCTGCCTGGCTCGAAAGCCCCAGCGTCCGGAGTTGCTGCTGCCGCGTCAACGCGGCTCCCTTGGCTTTTAGCTCGGCTTGCTTGTATTTCACGTTGTTCTGGGCGATCTGCAAATCGTCGCGGGCTTTGACCAGCTGAATCTGCAGCGTACGGTCGTCGAGCTGCCCGAGGACCTCGCCCTTCGTCACTAGACTCCCTTCGTCTTGGGCAATGGAAACAACCACGCCATCGCGCCCGGTGGCAATGTCGACCTGATGCTCGACGGAGAGCACGCTTAGAACATCCCGATTCTCGGCCGCCCCCGCGAGCGAGGCGGCGCCAGGTTGGGCCGCAGAGGAAGCGAGCGCTCGATTACCAGCGTCGGCTGACTCTGTGTGGGCAGGAGAAACAGCCGACGAATCCCCGCAGCCCCCAGCGAACAGGGCCATTGCGGCTCCGAAAAAAAGCGTCGCGCGCGTCGTCATCTTCGTTCTTCTCCCCTACGGCAGCCAGGCCCAGACTTCTTGCCATATCCAGCGGAATGGATCGCGAAACAGTACGTAGCCTACTGAATACCATTCGCTTCCGAACCAGCCGCCGGCGGCGCGAATGCGGGCGCGGCCAACCATGCCGTCGCGAGCGCGGCCCTCGGAATTATCGAATATCGCGCGGACTAAGAAATACTGTTCGCCCGCTTCGGCTCGGGTTTCCGCGCCGATTCGCTGAACCGTTCCGGCAAACGTCGCGGTGGGATAAGCGTTGAGTTTCAGCGCAACGCCGCGTCCCGCGCGCACCAACCCGAGATCGACTTCCGGAACGCTCATTTCGGCCGCCATGCGATCCGTTTCCACAATTTCGCAGAACGCCTCTCCGGGCTTCACCATCGTGCCTGCGCGCTCTTCCACCTTTCGAGTGACGACGATTCCCGCGATAGGTGCGCGTAACTGTGCCTGGGACACGCGCTCCTGTTCGAGCTGCACTTCGACGGCATGAAGGTTAGCCCGAATAGTCGCCTGCCCGGCTGCGGAGCCATCATTTCTGAATTCCGCCTCGGCGAGATCATGCCGCGCCTGCGCGAGCGCGGCCTGAGCCTGCGCGAACTTCACGGTGTCGTCGCCATCATCAAGTTGCGCAAGCAACTGGCCGGGCTCGACCGCGTCGCCTTCGTGGACGAAAACGCGCTTGACGACGCCGCCCTCCATGGCGCTGACGATACGGCGCTCGGCCGGCACCACGGTTGCATCTGTGCCCACGCGCATGGGCCACGGAACCAGAATGAGCACCAGCGCAACGAGGCCCGCCCGTTCCGCATAAATGCGTCGGCGCCCCATTGGCAAAGCGGCAAGCAGCTTCTTCTTTCGCGCCGCGAACGGCTGCAAAAGATTGGCGAGGGGTACTTGTTGATAGAGCTGCGCATTGCGAATCGCCACGGAAGTCTGGTTCGCAAGAATCGCAAGGGTCTCTTTGTGGTTCTCCGTCAGGAAATCCGCATCGCTGCTAACCAGGGCCAGAACGCCGAGCGCGCCCTGCTCGTCACGCAGAGGCAGAGCGTAAAAACCGCTGTAGTTGTTCTTTTCGAGGACGGACACGATTTGCGCCCGCGCTTCGTCAGGATGGAGATGCCAGCCATCCGAATAGAGATCGGCGGCGACCACGTCCGCCTGGTTCGCTACCCATTCGAGACGGTCGCGGAAATCGTCCATTTCTCGCGTCTTCGGAACCTCCGTCTCGCCCGACACCGCGCCGAGAATAAATCGTCCACGGTCGAAGAAGCCGATGACGCACTTGTCGAACGGCACGACAGACGCGGCTTGGTGAACGACCGTCGTGAGGACGTGATCGAGATCCAGCGTCGAGGTGATCTCCTGCGAGATTTTCAGGAGCGCGTCGAGCGCGGACACTTTGCGCTCCGACTCGAGCAGATTCGCATTGTGCAAAGCAATGGCCGCCTGCTCGCTCACGCTGGCGAGGAGAAAAAGTTCATCCTCGTCGAATGAAGTGCCGTCGGCTTTATTGACCAGCTCCACGACGCCCAATACTTCGTCCTCTTTGCGCAGAGGCGCGGCCATCCAGGAATTAATTTCGAAGTCGCCGCCCGCCTCTCGTCGCTCTTCGAGCCCTGGCTCCGCCGCCGGTTCCGTCACAAGTCGCGGGTTCGCCTGCTGTGCGATTTCGGCAAGCAGGCCATCGGTGGCTGAGACTCGCGTTCCCTCCGCGGCCGTCGGATCTTCGCCGGTTCGCTCGGCGAGGTGCATCTCCTGCGAAGCCGAATCCATTAGCCAAATGTTGCAAGCTGCGGCGCCGAGGAGCGCGCGGATTTTTTCCGCGACGATGGGCAGAAGCTCGGCAAGCTCGAGCGTCGAAGTAAACGTCCGGCCGATGTCGTAAAGCGCGGTCAGCCGCTCGAGGGTGGCAAGATGCGAGCTGCGCTCTTCCTCGATGGCCTCGAGATTGGTCAATGCGTGGCCTGCGAAGCGGCTCGCTTCCTCGATGAACAGGGCGTCTTCGGCCGTGAATTCGCCGGCACGCTTGCCCAGTACCTCGACGACTCCCTGCCAACCCTGTCCACCCGGCAGCGCGGCGTACACCGCTGATTTCACGCGTCCGCGGCTGGCATCATCAAGATGAGCGAGGTCTTCCGCAGCAATTTGTTTCGCGCTCAAGCGCCGCGTCTGGCCCGATTCGCACACTTCGGCAAGCAAGCCATCAGACGCGGGTCCACCTAAAGGACTGATCCGCTCGCCTGGATCGCTCCAGCGCGAGCGGCAAATGAGGCCCGGATCGGGTTCGCCGATCCAGATGAGAACCGCCCGCGCACCGACAGTAGCCCCCACGCGGGCGGCGACCGTTTTCAAGAGCGTATCCTGGTCGCGGCAGGCTAAAGACACGCTCGCCAGTTCGAAGAGCGCGGCAGACGTTTCCATGAATCTCCCGAGGCGGGACGCAGAAGCTCTTCAGTCGCGTCGTATGTTGAAAAGCGCGGTAAAGAGCGAACGGCGCAGCCTAACAAATGGACCGCTAATGCGTCAAGGAACGGCATCACGGGCCTTGATCGAAAATCTCAATTCGGTTAGCTTTGCAATGCGCAGAGGAGCAACGTGAATATTCGAATCCGCAAGGCTGGAGCGGCGACAATTCTGGACCTCGAAGGACCGCTGAAACTCGGCAAGGATGAGGAAGGCTTCCGCAGTCAGATCCAGCAGCTGGTGGACGCCGGGTCCACGCACGTCGCGATCAACCTAGCGGGAGTTTCCGATCTGGATAGTTCGGGGATTGGGTCGCTCGTTCGTTCCTACACGCTAATGAAGCGCGCCGGCGGAAAATGCACCTATTTTTCCGCCAGTAAGCGCGTGTTGATGTTGCTCAAAATGGTCCGTCTCGATACGGTACTCGATCTGGCCGAAGACGAAGCCACCGCGCTTACCCGCATCTGAGAATTCCCCCCCCCGAAACAACTACTCAAACAATTGCAACGCGTGGTGCAACCTGCAGGTTCAACCTTCGAGGTGTAGGCGAACGCCGGTGTCCGCATCCTTCCGGCACGTGTTCCCGAATTGGCTTGGGGCTGACCGGGTCGGCCTCAGGCGCTCCGCTTCTAATAAACAAGGCGGCGATAGTTGCTCGTGGTGTGCATTCACGGATCACGTCGCGGAATTGAGGTATATAATAAAATTGATTTAACATTGCGAAAGGGTCTTCGGATCCTTTTGCGAAAGGTCCAGATACCCATGGCCGTGCGCCCTATCGTTCCTCCGTCCGATGTCGATGAACTCGAAGAGATTTGGGAATGGATTGAGTCATTCGACGCCGTCGTAGAAAAGGGCAAGCCTGGACTGGCGTCCAGGATTCTGCAGGAAATTCGAAACCGAGCCCTTGCCTCCGGTGTGCAGGTGCCGTTTACGGCGAACACGCCGTACGTGAACACAATCCACATAAGCCAACAGGCCGCTTTACCTGGCGATCAGGACATTGAACGAAAGATCAAGAGCCTGGTCCGCTGGAACGCTCTTGCCATGGTGGTTCGAGCCAACCGCGAGGAGCACAATATTGGGGGCCACATCTCCACCTACGGATCGGTCGCGACTCTCTTCGAGGTGGGATTCGATCATTTCTTCCGGGCGCGCACCGAAGAATTTGAAGGCGATACAATTTATTTTCAGGGCCACGCTGCTCCGGGAGTGTATGCGCGCGCGTTCGTCGAGGGCCGCCTCTCGGCGGAAAAACTTGAAAACTTCCGCCGGGAACTCAAGCCGGGAGGCGGGCTTTCGTCCTATCCGCATCCCTGGTTGATGCCTGACTTCTGGGAATTCCCCACGGTTTCGATGGGCCTCAGTCCGATCATGGCGATTTACCAGGCTCGATTTAACCGTTATCTCGAGGATCGGGGCCTGAAGCCGGCTACCGACGCCAAGGTCTGGGCGTTCCTGGGAGACGGTGAAACGGACGAGCCCGAAGCTCTGGGGGCAATCACGCTCGCCTCGCGCGAGCACCTCGACAATCTTATCTTCGTCGTCAACTGCAACCTGCAACGCCTCGATGGACCCGTGCGCGGCAATGGCAGCATCGTCCAGGAACTCGAGGCAGCGTTCCGCGGCGCCGGTTGGAATGTCCTCAAGGTCCTTTGGGGTTCCGACTGGGACCCGCTTTTCGAGAAGGATGTCGACGGGTTGCTCGCCAAGCGATTGGGCGAACTGGTTGACGGTGAATACCAGAAGCTCATCGTCGAATCGGGTGCCTATATCCGGCAGCATGTTTTCGGGGTCGATCCAAGGCTGCTGAAGATGGTCGAGGATATTCCGGACGAAAAGCTTCGCGCTTTACGTCAGGGCGGACACGATCCAAGAAAGGTGTACGCAGCGTATAAAGCTGCGGTCGAGCACAAGGGCTCACCGACGGTCATCCTTGCCCGCACGATTAAAGGTTATGGCCTCGGGGAAGCCGGAGAGGGTCGGAACGTCACCCACCAGCAGAAGAAGGTTGACGAAGATACGCTTCGCAATTTCGGCGAGCGTTTCGGCCTTTCGTTTACGGAAGAACAATTCGCCGAGGTGCCATTTTACCGGCCTCCGGACGATAGCCCGGAAATGCAATACCTGCGCGCCTGCCGCGAAAAACTGGGTGGGTATGTTCCGCGCCGCAGCGTCCGCTCGAAACCTCTGGTGGGCGACCGCAGCGAACTATTTGAAGAGTTCCTCACCGGCAGCGAAGGCCGGGAAGTCTCGACCACCATGGCTTTCGTCGGGATGCTGCGAAAGATGCTGCGCGACGCGGAAATCGGCAAATTGATTGTCCCCATCGTCCCCGACGAAGCGCGCACGTTCGGAATGGAATCCCTGTTTCGGTTGGTGGGAATCTACAGCAGCCAGGGGCAGCTCTACGAGCCAGTGGATATGAATACACTGCTCTATTACAAAGAAGCCAAAGACGGCCAAATCCTGGAAGAGGGCATAACCGAGGCCGGATCGATGTCGTCGTTCATCGCCGCCGGTTCCGCCTATGCCACTCATGGAATCAACACGATTCCGTTTTTTATCTTTTACTCGATGTTCGGACTGCAGCGCGTTTGCGATTTGATCTGGGCCGCGGCGGACACACGGTGCCGCGGGTTTCTTTTGGGAGGCACGGCCGGCCGCACCACTCTGGCTGGCGAAGGTCTACAGCATCAGGACGGCAACAGCCACGTGCTCGCGCTTCCGATACCCACGCTGCGAGCGTACGATCCGGCATTTGCCTTCGAAATCGCCACGATCATCGAGGACGGTATCGACAGGATGTACGTCAAGGGCGAAAGCATCTTCTACTACATCACGGTGATGAACGAGCCCTACGCGATGCCTCCCATGCCGCCTGGATCGCGCGAAGGTATTCTGAAGGGCATGTACCGGTACAAGGCGGCGAGCGACAGCAAATCCAAGCTTCGCGCTCAGCTTTTCGGAAGCGGCTCGATTCTTCGCGAGGTGCTGCGCGCCCAGGAAATCCTGGAGGAAAAATACCACGTCGCCGCTGACGTCTGGAGCGTTACGAGCTACAAAGCGCTCTACAGCGACGGAATCGAAGCGGAGCGCTGGAATCTCCTGCACCCAACCGAGAAACCGCGCGTGCCTTATGTTTCGCAGTGCCTCGCCGAAGCTCCCGGTGTTCTGGTGGCCGCAACGGATTATCTGAAGGCGCTCCCGAATCTCGTGAGCCAATGGATGCCCAGGCGGTTGGCGGCGCTCGGTACCGACGGATTTGGAAGAAGCGAGACCAGGGCTTCCCTCCGCAACTTCTTTGAGGTGGACGCGAGGTTCATTACCTTAGCGACGCTGCACGAGTTGTTGCGCGAAGGGAAAATTCAGGCTTCCGTGGTTCAAAAGGCGATCAAGGATCTTGAGATTGACGCCGACAAAGCCGACCCCCTTACAACGTGAGACAGAATCCCGCCGATGCGCCGGCCGCGGGGATGGTTTCTCTTGACGAAGTCCCGGACATTTCGCAACAATCAGGGCATCGGTTTTGCGCTCACTCAACGCCTTGTGAGCTTGAGGTTTGGGCAACTAAGAACGACTGAGGCGCGTTCTGACACACCAGAAACGAGGTAACGGACATGGGTAAAATTGTCTCAGCGTATGCTACCGTTCACGCCCCGCAGCTTTTTGACTTTCCGCCGAGCGAGGATCCCAAGCAGCTCAATGCCGACATCGCGGCAATGCGTCAAATTGGCCGCGAGCTTGAGGAATCCAAGCCCGACGCGGTGATCGTGATCGCCAGCGACCATCTCGAGACCTTCTTCCTGAGCTCTGTTCCCACGTTTGCCATCCTCTCGGGGGAGTTTTCCCACGCGGAGTTTGCCGGCCGAAAATACGAAATGCCGATCCATCAGGGCCTGGCGGAGGACCTTCTCGACAAGCTTATGGCTGCCGGATTCGACCTGGGCTACTCGCAGGACGCCGTCCTGGGACACGCGTTCGCCGCGGTTTACGAATGGGTGATCGAGAAACGCCCCATTCCGGTCGTCCCGATCTTCGTTAACGCGTATCTTCCACCGCTGCCAACTGCGCGGCGCTGCGCGGAACTGGGCAAGGCCATCGCGAAGGTGATCGCGAGCCGTCCCGAGAAGGTCGCCATCGTGGCCAGCGGCGGAATGTCGCATTTTCCCGGCACCTGGAAATACCCCAAACCGGACTTTGAATTCGACTACTGGGCCATCTCCCAAATGGAAAAGGGCAATCACCAGGTCCTCATCAACATGACCAACGAGCAATTCGATGAGGTCGGCAACACGGAGATGCTTTCGTGGATAATCATGTTCGGCGCGATCGGCAATCAGCCGGGCGAGCTGGTCACCTATCAGCCGACGTGGCATCACGGCCACGCGGTCATGCGCTTCCTGCCGCTCAAGGGCACGGGTCCGTCCAAAGAGGGCGCCGAGGCGGCCGCCAAATACGAATTCAAGGGCGGCTACGAATTCTACAAGCACCCTTCGGTCGCGGCTTACAAACTGAACAAGGTTCTCTACGACAGCCGGTTCAAGCGCGACCTGCGGCTGCGGCTGATCCACGACCTTCCGTCGGTGGCGAAGGAATACGGCATGACGCCCGAGGAAGCGAAGGTACTCGAGACGCTTCAGGACGACGACATCGAGAAGTTCCGCGATGGGCAGGTTCATCCGCTGGTGGAAGCGGGTGCGCATCCGCTGGGCATGTGGATGGCCGTCATCCGAATCCATTCGGAGCTGCGCAAGCTGCGCGCTGCGAAGAACGAAATACAGCAGCCAAGCGCGACGCATTAGATTGCGCCTCGCAGCTCGCGTGACTTTCTCGTTCGCTTGGGAACCGTTTTCGGCCTCCATGGGCGGGGAGCAGGCTGCCGCGGCATGCGACGGGACCACCGGAAATTCAAAGTGAGGGACAAAACATGAAGGTTGGTGTCGCTGGGCAAGGCGCTTTCGGCGTGAAGCATTTGGAAGCCCTGGGCAATATTCCGGGCGTCGAGATCATCACCCTGACCGGCGGAAATCAGGCGGCCACCGCGGAGGTAGCGAAGCGCTTCAAGATCCCTCATTGGACGGGCGATCTCGGCGAAAGCCTGAAACAGCCCGGCCTCGAAGCCATGATCCTCGCGACGCCCACGGGGATGCATGCGGACCAGGGAGTGCAGTGCATGCGCGCCGGCAAGCACGTGCACATTGAGATTCCCATTGCGGACACCCTCGCGGATTCCGAACGCCTGGTCAAAGTGCAGAAAGAAACCGGAGTTGTCTGCATGGGCGGCCACACCCGCCGCTTCAACCCGAGTCACCAGTACGTCCACAAGAAGATCAAGGCCGGCGAGCTCAAAGTTCAGCAGATGAACGTGCAGACGTACTTTTTCCGGCGCACGAATATGAACGCGGCCGGGCAACCCCGGAGCTGGACCGATCACCTGCTATGGCACCACTCTTGCCACACGGTGGACCTGTTTCAATATCAGACCGGCGAACTCGTTTCCGATTGTTACGCCGTGCAGGGCCCGATGCACCCCGAGCTGAAGATTGCCATGGACATGGGAATCGTAATGAAGGTGCCATCGGGGGCCATCTGCACGCTCTCGCTATCGTTTAATAACAAGGGACCACTGGGCACACGATTCCGCTACATCTGCGACAACGGAACATTCCAGGCCTACTACGACGATCTAGTGGACGGCGAGGACAAGAAGATCGACCTCTCCCATGTGGACGTTTCCATGAACGGAATCGAGCTGCAGGACCGCGAGTTCTTCGCCGCGATCAAGGAAAAGCGTGAGCCCAACGCCAGCGTCCAGCAGTGCTACACGGCTATGCAGGTGCTCGACAGGCTCGAGCACATTCTGAACTCGGCGGCGAAAGCCCGCGCCTAGCTGCGCTAGATCTGAGGCGCGGTCTCCAGTTTTCCTTCTAGAGCCGCGTGGAGCCGCTCTTCGTCCAGTGCGCGCTCCCACTTTGCGACCACAATCGTGGCGACTGCGTTGCCGACCACATTCGTCGGCGTCAATCCCTCCGACATCAACCGGTGAATACCTAGCACGAGCGCGATGCTCGCGACGGGTATCGTTCCCGTCGAAGCAATCGTCGCGGCCAGCACTACGAACGCCGCACCGGCAACTCCGGCTGCGCCTTTCGACGACAGTAGCAGCACCGCCAGTAGCCCCAGCTGTTGCCAGACGCCCAAGTGCGTGTTGGTCGCCTGCGCTAAAAATACGGTCGTCGTCGCGAGGTAGAGGCAGGTCCCGTCCAAATTGAACGAGTAGCCCGTCGGGATCACCAGGCCGACGATGCTTTCCTCGCAGCCCAGGTCTTCGAGCTTGGTCATCAATTGGGGCAGCACCGTTTCGGAAGAGGTCGTCGCAAAGACGATCAAGAGCTCCTCGCGGATGTAGCGGATCAGCTTGAATAAGCTGAAGCCGCACCAGTGCGCCACCGGCCATAGCACGCCGAACACGAAGATGAGACACGTGACATAAAAACCGCCGAGTAACTTGCCCAGCGACACCAGCGAGCCCGCCCCAAACTTGCCGACGGTGAAGGCAATCGCTCCGAAGGCTCCGATCGGCGCCGCCCACATGACAATCCCGACCACCGCGAACATCATTCGCGATGCTGCATCGATAAAATCCACGACCGGTTTGCCGCGGCTTCCCACCTGGGTGAGCGCGAACGCACAGAGTACGGAAATGAGCAGAACCTGGAGGACGTTCCCTTCGGTAAAGGCTCCGACAAACGACCCTGGAATGATGTTCGTAAGAAACTGCGTGATGCTCATGCTCTCCGGATGGGCGACATAAGCCTGCACGGCGGAGGTGTCAACGTGCGTGAGATTTACGTTCATCCCGCGCCCGGGCTGCCACAAATTGACGGCCACGAGTCCGATTACGAGAGCGACCGTGGTCAGCGCCTCAAAATAGATGATCGCTTTGAGAGCGACGCGCCCGACCCGCGCCATGTCCGCCATGCGTGCGATGCCGTGAACCACCGTGCAAAAGATGATTGGCGCGATCAGCATGCGGACCAGCTTGATGAAGGCGTCTCCGAGCGGCTGCATGCGCACGCCGAGGCCTGGATCAAACTTGCCCAGAATGATCCCCAAAATCATCGCGAGGAGAACGTAGAACCAAAGGTGTTTGTACCAGGGCTTCGAGCGGCCGTATTTTTCTCGAGCGGCAGTAGCCATCGGTGGTTCTCTCGACGGGCGCGCCAAATTTGCCGGGCGGAGCGCCGACATCTTCTCACAACATTTGGGAGAGTATCCACCGCAGCAAACCGGCAGGAACGGTCGCGACAGGTTTTGTAACTCCGCGGATCGGTGTAAACTCTCCCGTGCTTTGAAACGGATGCGGGAGATCACGATGACCGACGAAATGGCCGAACGCCTGACGATTCGCGAGATGGTCGAAAACTGGGTGGTGTGGCGCGACGCGATGATGTGGGATAAATTTCGCGCGCTGTGGCACGACGACGGCATCATGATGGCCACCTGGACGCAGGGCAATGCCGACCACTTCATCGAAATGAGCGAACAGGGGTTCGCCAAGGGCGTGCGCATCCTGCATTTCCTCGGAGGCAGCTCGATCGAAGTAAAGGGCAACCGCGCCCTCTCGCAGACCAAAATGGCCATTTCGCAGCGCGCGCTCGTTCACGACGTGATGTGCGACGTCGTTTGCACCGGTCGTTTCGTCGACTTCTGGGAAAAACGCGCCGGGCGCTGGGGCCTAGTGCTTCGCCAGCCCATTTACGAAAAAGACCGTATGGACCCCGTGGACCCTGCGGCCAAACTCAGCCTCGACCAGAAGCTCCTGATGTCGTTTCGAGAGGGCTACCGCCACCTTGCCTACTTGCAAACGCAGATCGGCTACAAGATCAAAATGGACATGCCCGGCTTGACTGGTCCCGAGGTCGAAGCGCTCTACGTTCGCGGCGCTTCCTGGCTCGCCGGCAAACCGCTCTAGGATCGAGCGCCCGATTCGCTTCCGGCGACTGAAGCTTTATCGCGAAAAAACGCGAGTGGGTGAGGTATATTATTTGCCGCTCGTAAAATCGAAATGAACATGCAAAGGACAACGCCATCATGGCTGTAGAAACCGCTGCCGCACCGATTCAAATCACGGACGCCGCATGGCAGGCAATCGAAGGCGGCTACGATGTGCAGGTCCACGTCGCGCCCGATGTGATTGGCCGGCGCATTGATGACCTGGATCTCGCCAAGGAATTTCTCGCGCACAAGCTCAAGGGATTCGTGCTGAAGTCGCACTACGTTCCCACGTATGAACGCGCCAAGGTGGTCACGAAAGCAAGCCCAGGCATTACCGCCTATGGCGCGATCACGCTCAATCACAGCGTCGGCGGCCTGAATCCGGTCGCGCTCGAAATCGCCGGGCGCTCCGGCAATAAGATCGTCTGGTTCCCCACCGTGGACGCGGCCAACGAAACAGCCGGCCGCAGCGACGGCCCAACGGACAAGCTGCCGTTCTGGGCCAAGATCCAGCGCGAACTTTCCGCCACTGGCATCTCGCCTGCACCGATCAGCGTGCTCGACGGAAGCGGCAAGGTCAGCGACGCCGCGCGCCGCTGCCTGGAACTCATCGGCAAGCACGACATGATTCTCGCCACCGGCCACCTGAGCAAGAAAGAAATTCACGCACTGGTGAAGGTCGCAAAGAAGGAAATGGGCTTGAAACGGGTACTCGTGACGCATGCGGAGTTTCCATCGCAGAACATGACTGCGCAGGAGCAGGTCGAGGTAGCCGATCTCGGCGCCATGATCGAGCACTGCTTCACCACGATGTACACCAACAAAGCGCCGTGGGAGGCCTATTTCGACAGCGTCCGCAAGGTGGGCCCGGAGCGCGTCGTCCTCTCAACCGATCTGGGGCAGACGATCAATCCGCCCGT
>Ga0209415_10012168_pt1 | contig 14380 bp, 13 predicted proteins | sample PeaSoiSIISIP2007_FD_187696 | JGI IMG/M metagenome (GOLD analysis project Ga0209415, IMG submission 187696) | Peat soil microbial communities from Weissenstadt, Germany - SII-SIP-2007 (SPAdes) (version 2) | ecosystem: Environmental > Terrestrial > Soil > Wetlands > Peat | place: Germany...
CCAAGCAAGCTCGACACGACCCCGACGCTCGGAACGTGAACGAAGGCGTGGTCAGGGTGACTCGCCCCGTGCGGTGGGGCGTGATGGCCACCGGCGGGATCGCGGTCGCTTTCGCGGCCGACCTCGCGAATTCGGACTCCGGCCGCGTCGTCGCCGTGGGCTCGCGACGCGCCGCGACGGCGAACGCGTTCGGCGACCGCTTCGATATTCCTAACCGGCACGGCAGCTACGAGGGGCTCGTCGCCGACCCCGAGGTCGATGTGGTCTACGTGGCGTCGCCGGCCCCGATGCACCTCGATGGGGCCCGGCTCGCGCTGCGCGCTGGGAAGCCGGTGCTCGTCGAGAAGCCGTTCACCGCGGACGCGGTCCAGGCGCGGGAGCTCGTCGCGCTCGCCCGCGACGCCGGTCTGTTCGCGATGGAGGCCATGTGGACACGCTTCCTGCCGCACATGGTGGAGATCCGCCGGCTGCTTGCCGAGGCGGCGCTCGGAAGGATCGTCACGGTCTGCGCCGACCATGGGCAGTACATCGAGGGGCAAGACCACAGGCTGTTCGCGCGGGAGCTCGGCGGCGGCGCCCTGCTCGATCTGGGCATCTACCCGGTCTCGTTCGCCTCGATGGTGCTGGGTACGCCGGAGCGGGTGATCAGCCTCGTGACCCCGGCGTTTGGCGGCGTCGATGGGCAGACCTCGATGCTGTTCGGCTACGCCACCGGCGCTCACGCGTCCCTGACCTGCACGCTGTCGGCGAGGAGCCCGACGCGCGCAGCTATCGTCGGCACCGACGCGCGGATCGAGATCGACGGCGAGTTCTACAAGCCGTCGTCGTTCTCCCTGACAACCCGGGACGGCGAATCAGTGCGATTCGAGGGAGGGCACCGTGACAGTGGCCTGCCCGGCAGCGGCCTGTACCACCAAGCCGACGAGGTCGCGCGCTGCTTGGACGAAGGCCTGCTGGAGAGCCCGATCATGCCGCTCGAGGAGAGCGTCTCAATCATGCAGACCATGGATGCCGTGCAGGCGGCGGCCGCCGCATGACGCGCCGACGGCGGCACTGAGCGGCGCGCAAGCCCGTCCGCCGCCCTGGCCATCGCGTCGCGAGGCACTGAAACGTTATGACATGCTCTCGGCACGATGGCAGCCGACTCCGGCAGCTCACCGATCTTTGATTGCCATACGCACTGCTGGTGGCGATGGCCGTACGCGTCGGTGCCCGATGCTGCGACCCGCGCGACGGACGAGCAGCTGCTGCACGAGATGGACGCGGGCGGGGTCTCGGAGGCGCTGGTCATTTCGGCGTCGATCGACCACGCCAACGCCGACAACATCGACTACGTCGCGGCTGCGTGCGGCCGCCATCCCGATCGGCTCCACCTGATCGCGGAGCTCGACTGCAGCTGGGCCGACACTTACCACACGCCGGGAAGCACGGATCGCCTGCGCGATCTTGCCGATCGGCACCCACTCGCCGGCTTCGCCCATTACCTTGCGGAGGACAACGACGGCTGGCTGCTCAGCGACGACGCCGACGCGCTGTTCGCCCTCGCAGCCGAGCGGAGCTTGATCGTCAGCCTCGGGGCGGCTCCTGCATGGCAGGCCGACCTGCGCGAGATCGCGCGTCGGCACCCGAGCGTGCCTGTGCTCTGCCATGCGCTGGGGCTCGTGCGCGAGGCCGAGGGCGTCGATTCCGCGGCGCTGTCCGCGGTGCTCGCCTCGGCCAGCGTCAACAACATCTACCTCAAGGTCTGCGGCTTCCACTACTGCGCTGAGCGCGGCTGGGACTACCCTTGGCCGGGCGTAGTCGAGCAGCTATCGCGGATCTTCGACGCCTACGGTCCGCGGCGCCTGTGCTGGGGCTCTGACTTCCCCGCCTCGACGCGGTTCTGCACCTTTCGCCAGTCGCTCGAGGTCGTGCGCACGCACTGCTCGTTCCTCGCCGCCGAGGATCTCGATCTCGTGCTGGGGGGGACAGTCCGGGGCCTACTCGCGACCGGCAAGGCCGCCGCCTGAGCCGCGCCCACGAGGCTGTCAGGCCGGCGGCCGGCGCCGCACGTTGTCGGGCGTCAGCTGCGCCCACGGCTCGAGGCCGGCAAAGTGGCGCAGACACTCGTCGACCATCAGCGAGAAGAAGCGCCGCCGGGACTCCTCGGTGTAGCCACCGATATGAGGCGTGAGGAAGACGTTCGGCAGGTCAAGAATCGGAGAGTCCACCGGCACGGGCTCGGGGTCGAAGACATCCAGGCAGGCGATGAGGTCGCGTCGCGCGAGCCTGGCCAGGAGCGCAGAGCTGTCGATCACCTTGCCGCGCGAGACGTTCACGAGCACACTGCCAGCTCGCAGCAGGTCAAGCTCCGCCGCCCCTAGAAGTCCCTCGGTGGACGCCGTGTGTGGGACCAGGACGAACACGACGTCGCAGTCGAGGACGCGCTCGAGCGGCCCGAATGCGACGTCGTAGCCCTCAGCCAGCTCGCGCGGCACGAACGGGTCGAACGTCACGACCGTCACGTGAAACGGCCGCAACAGCTCGACGAGGCGACGAGCGAGATGGCCGAACCCGATCAGGCCGGCGCGCTTGCCGCTCAGCTCGGCGCCGTCGTAGCCGGCACCCGACCGCAGCAAGTGCGGGACCGTCGGCTCGTGGGCGATCATCTGGCGGAACAACGCTCCCGCGTTCCGGCGGCCGATCAGCGCGAGCGCCAACGCCCACTCCGCAGTCGGCCATGACGAGGCATGACTCGTGTCGACGACACGGATGCCCCTGCGGGTCGCGGAGTACAGATCCAGGTTCTCGCCGAACCGGTCGCCCTCCAGATCGCCGAGCAGCGAGAGCCGCGGCGCGGCGGCGAGCACGGCGTCGCTCACGAACGGAGTGCCGTGGCACACGATGAGCGCGTCGAGATCGGCGGCGAACCGGCCCAGCTCGGCCTCGGCGCTCGCGTCACGGGGCGCGCCTCGGTTGAGGCTCGATCGCTCCTCGAACGCACGGTAGGTGAAGTCGGCGACCGTCCGCAGACGCGCAACGTCGCCGTCGTCGACGTACCTGCGATAGACCTCGTCGCTACATGCCAGCCCGACGCGGCGCCGTGCAACGGCGGCCGACGGCCCGGCTGAGGCGGCGCTCATCGGATCGCCACGGAGCCGTCCTCGCGCAGCGGCGGATCGGAGAGGTCCGCCGCGACCGGCGGATGGCGGGCGAGGCCAGCATCGTCGAGGTCGATGCCGAGGCCGGGTCGGTCCGGCGCCAGCAGGTAGCCGTCGCGCACCTCGACCACGCGGTCGACTACGTCCGTCCAGCGCGGCTGATCCTGCGGCACATGCTCCTGCAGCTCCCAGTTCGGCACGCAGATGCCCAGCTGCACGTGCGCCGCCACGGCGACCGGCCCGGACGGCACCGCGTGCGGCAGGACGCCGGCGTGGAACGCCTCGGCGAGCGCGCAGATCTTCCTCACGTGCGTGATGCCGCCCGCGATCCCGACGTCGGGACGCACGAATGCAACGCCCGGTCGCTCGAGGTACTCCGCGAACTCCCAGATCGTCGTGTTCCGCTCCCCCGCGGCTACCGGCAGGCAGGCCTTGGCGGCGAACGCGCGCATCGCCATCACGCTGTCAGGCGGGATCGGATCCTCCACGAACAGCGGCCGCAGACGCGCCAGCTCCGCGCTGAGGCTGACGGCATCGCCGGAGGTCATGTTCCGATGCAGCTCAACGCCGATGTCGACGTCCCAGCCGACCGTCTCGCGCACCGCCGCGAAGCGGGCGACCAGGTCCTCGAGCCGAGCCGCGTGGCGAGCCCCGTGGTGGTCGTGCTGGAAGAGCAGGATCTTGAGCGCTGAGTAGCCGTCATCGGCCACCGCCCGCCGCGCGGCCTCGACGACCTCCTCGAGCGTTCCGGTATCGACCACTCGCATCGCGCGCACGGCGCGACGTGAACGCCCACCGAGCAGCGCCCATACGGGAGCCTCGAAGTGCTTGCCCCGCAGATCCCACAGCGCCTGATCGATCGCGGCGATCGCGCTCGTGACCGCCATGCCGCGGAAGCTGAACGAACGGTACAGCGCGAGCCAATGGTGTTCGACATCGAGCGGGTCCTGTCCTTGAAGCCGCGCCCCAAACGACCTGACAATCTCGGCGACAGCGGTCGGCCAGCCAAAGAACGTCGACTCCCCCACCCCGTGCGTGCCATCGTCAGAGGTGACCCGGACATAACACGAGCCGCCCGACGGGATCGCCTCTACGGATTCGATACGCATGGTTGCTGGCCTTGGCATGGGCGTCGCCGGCGCGTCGCCGACGCGCTCAGCCGGGGTCCGCAGGGTAGACGAACTCCGGCTCGATGCGAACGCGCGGAGCGGAGATCAGCTCGACGATCATCGGCACGCCGGGCGGCATGAAGTAGGCGAACGCGCCGTCACCCTCCGCGCCGAACCCGCGTGCGCTCTGCAGCAGTGTGAAGCCGCCGGCGAGAGCCTGTTCGACCGCGGCGACGTGGTCGGCCACGTATTTGCCGACATGGTGCATGCCCTCGCCGTGCGCCTCGAGGTGGTCGCGGAAGATGCTCGGGCCCCGGAGCGGCTGCACGAGTTCGAACTGGACGTCGCCCTGCCACGCCAGCGCGTGGCGGAGAGAGAACTCGACTGGCTCGCCGTGATAGCGCATGTCCTGGAGCCTCGGGGGCTCGAGCCTGTACGCGGTCCATGGCCCGATCCCCAGGTGCGCGCTCCAGCGCTCGACCGCCTCGTCGAGGTCGGGCACCACGACCGCGACCTGCTTGATCGGAGGCGTCAGCAGCGGCGACTCGGCCGTGCTCATGTCCCGACCCCACTCGTCTGTCCGCGCAGGCCGTGTGTGTCGTCGATTGCATCCTGCGCGGTAGAGATAGTCCCGTCGGCCACATCGTCGATTCGCACCCAGGCGTCACGATGGCGCGACTCTGCAACGGCCCAGACCGCGGCTACAGCGCGCAGCCCGCCGACCCCGTCGACCTCTGGCGGGCGGCGCTCGGCGACGGCACGCAGGAAGTCGTCGATCTCGATGGCGATGGTCGCGGCGTCGACGTCAGCGAACGGCAGCTCATACTCGGTGCCTTGGGCGCCGAAGAGCGCGGCCGTGACGCCGTCGAGCTCGAACCCACCCAGCTCCCGCCGCAGCTCGGGACCGCTGAGAGTACGGTCACCAAGCGTGACGACAACGGCACCGCCGGTGCGATCTTCGGGCACGCTCATCGACCCCTCGCGGCCATGGATAGTGCGTTGGGCCCAGACCCGGCCCGGTCCTGACGGGACATATGCCAGCTGGATCGGCACGCCGTCCGCGGTCTCAAAAAGAGCGACGAGGGAGTCGTCGCCGTCGGCGCGCATCACCCCGGGGCAGACCTCATCGATGCCGGAGACTCCCGCGGAGCCGGCGGGCAGGACACGGAACGGCTCGGCGATGAACGCGCGGCCGACCGCTCGCTCGAGCGGGCCGAGGAGGTAGCTGAACATGTCCGTGTAGTGCACCCCCATGTCCAGTGCGATCGAGCCGCTCTCGCGGCGATGGCGCCAGGGGCTGATGATGACCGCGTTGTCCCCTCCCACGCGGGTCTCGATCATGAGGTGGATCGCACCCAACAAGCCCGCGTCAAGCACGGCGCGTGCGAGGCGGTTAGGGCCGTCGCGGCGGTAGTTCTCAGCCGTCGCGAGTACCGCGCCCGACCGGCCTGCTGCATCGACGATGGCACGGCAGGCGCGGACGGTCACGCCGAGCGGCTTCTCGCAGATCACGTGTATGCCTTCTTCGAGCGCCGGCGCCGCGATGAGGTGGTGTGTGGCCGGATCGGTCGCGATGTCGAGGGCCTGCACCTCGCCGCTCGCCAGTAACTCCTGCGCGTCGCCGAAGACGGCCGGGCGGTCCCCGAGCAGATCGCGGACGACGCGCGCGGCGTGCTGCGCGGCGTCTGGACGGGGATCGCAGACGGCGGCGATCTCAAAGCCCGCGCCGCCGGCCTGCCGCAGGGCGCGATAGGCGCGCAGGTGTCGCTGACCCATACCGCCGCAACCTACAAGCGCGATCGCGAGCTGATTGCCGGCCATCTAGTACATCACCGCGCCCGCGGACACGTTGAGGTCCTGACCCGTGAGGCTGTTGGCCGCGGAAGAGCACAGGAACAGCGTCGCGTCGACGACATCCTGCTCGCTAACCGTGCGCTTGAAGGCTGTCCCGTCGGTCATCTCGGCGCGCAACTCGTCGGTGCTGATTCCACGCTCTTTCGACATCGAGGAGATGACGTCCGCGAGACGGTTGCCCTCGACGAGCCATGGCGAGACGACGTTGACGCTGATCCCGCTCGGCCCGAGCTCGTGGGCGAGGGTCCGGGTCAGGCCGACCACGCCGAGTTTCGCAGCCGCATACGGGCTGCGGTTCGGTAGCGGCTGCTTGCCCGTGACCGAGCCGATCGTGACAATCTTGCCATGCTCGGCCCGCGTCAGATACGGCAGTGCCGCCTTGCACGCAAGGAACACGCCGGTGAGGTTGACCGCGATCGTCTCGTTCCATTCCTCAAGCGTGATGTCCCCCAGCGGCGCCGTAGGACCCGCGACGCCGGCATTGTTGACGAGGATGTCAATGACGCCGCGCGAGCCGGCCGCGAGCGCCATCAGGCTTTCGAGGTGGGCAAAGTCCGTAACGTCGCCGACACAGCATTCTGCTGAGCCGCCGTCGGCGGTGATCTCGGCGCAGACCGCGTCCAGCGTGGCCGCCCGCCGCCCACTCAGCGCGACATGTGCGCCACGGTGCGCAAGGCCGCGCGCGATCGCCGCGCCGATACCCTGGCCCGCGCCGGTGACGACGGCGGTCGAGCCTTCGAAGTCCCTGCCGTGACCGTCCGTCATGCCCCGACTCCGACCCCGAGGCTGGATCGCGGCCCGTCTGGCACCTTGGCAGCGCGGCGCATCACTCGACGCCCGAACCGGTGAGGCCGCGGACGAAGGCCGGCTGCAGGAAGAGGAACGCGATCACCACCGGCATGACGGTGATGACGGTCGCTGCGAACAGCTGTGGCTGCGTCACGCTGTAGCCAAAGTTGTCACCCTGGCCGATTGCCGCGACGATCTCGCTGAGGACCTCTACGTGCGCCGAGCTCGCCGCCAACAGCGGCCAGAGGTACATGTTCCACGCCGTGATGATCGAGATCGCGAGGTAGGCCGCCGTGGCCGGTCGCGCGAGCGGTACGACCAGGCGGCGCAGCAGCAGCCACCACCCTGCGCCATCGATCCGCGCGGCATCGAACAGCTCCTGCGGCATGGTGACGATGTACTGGCGGAACAGGAGCGTGCCGAAGCCAGTTTGCGCGGCGATCGGGATGATCAGGCCCGGATAGGTGTCGATCAGGTGGAACTCATTCGTCACGACGAATGTCGGGATTGCTGTCGTGACGATCGGGATGAACAGCGAGACGGCAAACAGCGAGGTGGTGACGGTCCGCCCGCGGAAGCGCATCTTGCTGATTGCCAGCCCTCCGCTAATGCATAGCGCCCACTGGATCCCGACCGCGAACACGACGAAGATCACCGAATTGAGAAAGGCCCTGGCGGTGAGGACCTGGTTCCAACCCTGCACGAAGTTGTCGAAGTGGAACGAGCTCGGAATGAACTGCGGCGTGGCGGCGTCGACCTGTGCCACGCTCTCGACCGAGCCGGCGAGCAGGAGAAGCAGCGGGGCCGCCATCACCACGCCGATCGCCGTGGCGAAGCAGATCCGCGTGGCCGTGCGCGTTCGCCTGGACGCCCTCATGGCTGGCGCACGAGGAAGCGCCGCGCTGCGGCGAGGAGCCCGAGGATCCCCACGATCATCACGAACTGGAGCACCGAGAGCGCGGCGGCGTAGCCCCACTGGAAGTCGTTGACCGCCTCGTTGTAGATGTAGTAGATCAGCGTCTCGGTTGCGTAAATGGGCTGACCCTTGGTGAGAATGTTCACGAGATCGAAGCCGCTGGCGGTGAAGGCGATCAGCGAGATGATCGCGACAAGGAGGGTCATGTTGCTGACGCCGGGCCAGATCACGTAGCGAGCGCGCCTGAACCAGCCGGCGCCATCGAGCGTCGCCGCTTCGATCACGGATTCGGGAATGCGCTGCAGTGCGGCGAGGTACAGCAAGATTCCGATCGGCAGGGTCGTCCAGATGCAGACGACGTCGAGGCAGACCAACGCCCAGCTCTGAGTGCCAAGGAAGCCGTTGATCGGTGGTGTCAACCCGACCTGCACGAACAGCCAACTGAGGAGGCCGAACTTCGGCTCGTAGATGTACTGCCAGATCACCGCCGAGGCCGCCAGCGAGACGGCAGCGGGAACCAAATAGAGCGAGCGAACGATGATGACCCCGCGAAAGCGGAAGTTGATCAACATCGCCAGCCCGAGCGAGATGATGACGGTCGGGAGCACGCCCATCGCCACGAAATAGAGGGTGTTCTTCACTGCGATGCCGACGATCGGATCGTTGAACATCTGCTTGTAGTTGTCGAGCCCAACCCATATCGGCGAGCCGACGAGGTTCCAGCGGCAGAAGCTGAGCGCGAGCGCGCCAACGATCGGGACACCGACGAAAACGGTGAAGAGCAACACATTCGGGCCCAGCATGAACAGCGCTGGCAGCCCGTCGCGGTGACGCGCGGCGCCGCCCGATCGGGCGGCAACCACGGCGGGAGCCCCGGCCGACTCGCTCAGCGGCTCTGGCATAAGCGTCGCCACAGTGGACTGTAATCCCCTTCCCTTCCCGGCGGTTGCGTTTGCGTTGCAGGAATGATGACCGAGAGCAACGAGAACGACCGGCTCAGCTGCGAGCCGGCCGTTCTCAACGTTACCCAGCTAGTGATTTGCCGTGCCGGCTACCCGAGGGTTGCCTTGGCGGCCTTGTAGTCGGCCTGGACCGATGCCTGCATGGTGTTCAGAGCGGTGGCGAGCGGCGTGCCGCTGAGCACGGACTCGATCATGTTCACGATGTAGGTGCTCTGCGTGTCGTTGAACACGGTGCCCTCGGTCTGCGGCGCGATCGCCTGAACCGTCGTCGCTGCGATCGTGTAAGCCGCGTTATTCACCGGGTTACCGGGGAACGTCGTCCAGGCGGCCTTCGGGTTGCTGGCGATGCTCGTGACCGCCGGCACGATGCCACCAGTCGCCTCAGCGCCCGCATAACCCGGAACCGAGTAGAAGTAGTGCAGGAAGTCCAGCGCCGCAGTCAGGTGATGCGCCTGCGAGCTGACCCCCCATGCCACACTGCCGCCACCGGTCGGGTGGACGTTATTGACGGTTGGGATCGGCAGCACGCCGATCGACTGCGGGCTTGACTTCGGATCGACACTCGAGCCGATCAGACCCGGCAGGTCGCCGCGGACGCCGATCGACATCGCGGCCTGGCCGCTGGTGAACGACGGATCGCACTGATCCCCGTTCTTCTGGAGCGTCGCGAACGGGATGTCGCTTCCGTTCTGCTCCGGGCCGAGCAGCAGGCTGAACGCCGCCTGGCTTGCCGATCCCGAGAAGCTCGCCGACGTCTCACCCATCGCGGTTGCGCCCTCGACCTTGATCAGCGGGTTCCATTCGGCCTGCCAGTCGGGTCGCTCGCAGACGCCGTAGGTGCTGCCCTTTGTCAGGGCGCTCCACACCGTCTCGGCCTGCTGCCACGTCCAGCTGTCGCTGATCGTCCCGCCGGACGCCGAAACAGAGGTTGTTCCGGTCGGATCGACGGTGAAGTGTGCCGCGGTGAGATCCGCAACGTTGTAGTAGAAGACCGTTGCGTCGGCCTCGATCGGTACGAAGAATTGCTTGCCGACGAACTTCTTTGGCATCGCGCCCGTGGGCGGAATGTACGACTGCGACATACCCTTGAGCCAGTAGTTCGCCGGATAGAAGGTCTTGGCGTTAAGCAGCTTGTTGAGCGGCTGCACGAGACCATCGGTCTCGAGCGTCGGCGACAGTGAGTCGTATGTCTCGATGATGTCCGTCAGCTTGCCAGCGAGCTTCTCGGTCTGGAGGGCTGTCGGGTACAGATTGTCGGTGGTCTGGACGGCGTAGGTGATCTTCACGCTCGGGCAGTACTTCTCAAAGCCCGCCACTGCGGCCTTGAATGGGACCTCCGAGAAGTTGAAGACCGTCACCGTCAGGGGACCGCTCGTGCAGAACGGCTTGGTCGACGCGGAGGCGGCGTTGGCGCCGATGTTGGTCGCAATGCCGACCGCGAGTGCGGATGCTGTCACTAGCGTCGCGGCCCTTCTGGCGAGTCGCGCACGACCTGCCTTTGCCTCGTGTCGAGGCCTGTGAACCTTCATGCGGATCTCCTCTCCCAGCAAAGTCAGAGGCGGGCCGAGGTCTTGACCCCGATCGCGGTCTGAATGTGCAGATGCAACCTATCGGCCGCAGCGCCCAGCGGATCACCGAGCCTGCGGCGCGAAGGTATTGTAATGTTTCAACGTGAACCGATTCAACAAAGTACACTAGGCCGCCGCGGGCTGTCAAGGGCGCCACCGAGACGCCGGTTGCACGCCACGGCGCGACGGCAGGAGCCAGCTGGGTCGCCCGCGCGGCGAATGGAAAGCGAGGAAGGGGAGAACCGATGAACGAGGACGATCGGATCCGCCGGACCGGGAATGGCGTCGAGGCCATGCGGCGCGGCGCCGGCTCGGCCCACTCGAGGAACGTGCCGAGCGCACCCCGCATCCGCGGCCCGCGAGGTTTCACGCGATGCTAGACACAGACGCGAGTCGTTGGCGCATTAACCCGGCTGGCCCGCTACCGTCTATGGGCGGTGAGGAGACGGGAGGGGACATGAGGATCGCGTCCGTCGAGGTGCTCAGCGTCGGCAACGAGATTACGCGCGAGCACACCCTCGTACGGATCACGACCGACACTGGCATCACGGGCCTCGGACAGTCCGCATGTTGGGGGTATCCGAAGGGCGTGGCCAGCGTGCTGGGCGAGCTGACGCCACTCCTTATCGGAGCCGATCCCTTCCGCATCGAGCACATCTGGCACCTTGTCTACCGGTACCGCCCGTTCCGTAGCAATCTTCTGTCCGCCGCCGTCTCCGCGATCGACCTCGCGCTGTGGGACATCAAGGGCAAGGCGCTCGAGGTGCCCGTCTGGGAACTGCTCGGCGGGCGCACGCGCGACCGCGTCAGGCTCCACGCGCTGGTCGGTGGTGGCAGCCCCGACGAGATCAGCTCGTCGGTCAACTGGGCCGCCGGCGAGGGCTTCACCGCCGTCAAGTTCGATCCGCTCGTCCACGGCTATGAGGATCTGCCGATCAGCCAGCTCGTACGGTCGGCCTGCAGCATGGCCGCCGCCGCTCGCGAGGCCGGTGGCGACGACGTCGACCTGATCTTCGAGCTGCATCGCAAGCTCGACCCGACCAAGGCCATCGTCGTGTGCAACGCCCTGGCGGAGTTTCACCCCCTGTTCATCGAGGATCCGATTCAGATCGACACCATCGACGCGCAGGCCGAGATCGCAAAGCGGATCGACGCGCCGATCGCGATGGGCGAGCGGCTCAGCTCGATCTGGGAGTTCGAGGAATTGCTGTCGCGCAACGTAGCGATCCTCGTGCGCCCCGACGTCGGCCTCGCCGGCGGCCTCTCGGCCTGCCGCAAGATCGCCGCGATCGCCGAGGCCCACCACTGCGGCGTCACGCCGCACAACTTCCTCGGCCCCGGCCTGACCGCGCCTACGCTGCACCTCTGCGCCACGATCCCCAACCTGGTCACGATGGAGTTCCTGCCCGCCGACGAGGACATGACGACGTCGGCGTCGGCGTTCGCTACGTCGGTCGTGCGCAACGGCGGCTACTGCGAGCTGCCGGAGGGCCCGGGCCTAGGTATCAGCCTCGTGGAGGATTACGAAGTGGTCGCGCCGGTCGTCGAACAACCGCTCTCGAACGAGCGCCTGCTCAGGTCCGATGGCTCGGTTGCGACGGCGAGCTGAGCGGTCAGTCTCCCGCCAGTCGACATCCCTCGCCAGCCGGCGCCAGTCCAGGACAGGACTCGGACAGGGGATGTTGCGCGAGCGGCGTGACTGCCACCTCCATGTACCGCCACAACGGCAGGCTGGCCAGCGCCGTGTGCAACTCGGTGGCATCGGCGGCCGTCCAGATCGCCTTGTTTGCGAGGCGCCCGGGCACGCGCCAGATGGCCCGCAGGATCCCCGCCCCGGCCAGCGCCGCGCCGCGCTCGAACTCGTCTTGCAGCAGCGCTGCACGGCGGCTCTCGTCGAGGTCGACCGGCAGCCGCACCTCTATCTCGACCAAGAACTCCACGGCGGCGGAGGTTACCGTCCGGCAGCGCCGCACCGGCGGCAGAGCGCACCCACGTATTCGTCGTCAGTGATCGGGCTCGTCTACGAATCGGCCACGCCGCGTGGCGGAGAGGACACCGCATGGCCACTGTGACGTTCGAAGACACGACGCGCGTCTTCCCCAAGACCAAGCGCCCCGCCGTCGATCGGCTCAACCTCGACATCGGCGACGGCGAGTTCATCGTCCTCGTCGGGCCATCGGGTTGCGGCAAGACGACGAGCCTGCGGATGCTCGCCGGACTCGAGGAGGTCGATGATGGCGCGATTCGGATCGATGGCAAGGACGTCGTGAACGTCGCTCCACGCAATCGCGACATCGCGATGGTATTCCAGAACTACGCCCTTTACCCGCACATGAGCGTGGCGGAGAACATGGGGTTCGCGCTGAAGATCGCGCGCGTCACCCGCAACGAGATCCAAGCTCGTGTGCAGGAGGCGGCGCGGATCCTCGACCTCGAGGAGTACCTCGACCGTCGACCCGGGCAGCTCTCCGGCGGTCAGCGCCAGCGCGTCGCGATGGGCCGCGCGATAGTCCGCCAGCCGCGTGTGTTCCTGATGGACGAGCCCCTGTCGAACCTGGACGCGAAACTCCGGGTCGCCACCCGTAGCCAGATCGCTGCGCTGCAACGTCGGCTTGGCGTGACGACCGTTTACGTCACTCATGATCAGGTGGAGGCGATGACGATGGGCGACCGCGTCGCGGTGATGCGCGAGGGCGTGCTGCAACAGTGTGATACCCCGCGGACCCTCTACGACGCCCCGGTCAACGCGTTCGTCGCCGGCTTCATTGGGTCGCCGGCGATGAACTTAGTGGAGGGCCGCATCGACGAGAAGGGCGTCGCGATCGGCGAGACCGTGTTCCCGCTCGAGCGCGGGCTCGCCACGCGCGCGGGTGGTCCGGGCCGGGTTGTCACCGTCGGGCTGCGTCCCGAGTCGCTCGCGCTCGTCGCGCCCGGGGATGGCGCACCGGCGCTGAGAACAGTCGTCAACGTCGTCGAGGAGCTCGGCGCCGAGGCCTACGTGTACGCCCAGCTCGCCGAGCGCTTCGGCGGGTCGCTGACGGCCGAGAGCGACATCATCGCGCGGACCGAGCCGAGAACGGCCCCCTCGATCGGTGACGAGGTCTACCTACAGGTCAAAGAGGGGGCGATGCTGCTGTTCGACGTCGAGACTGGTCAGCGGATCAGCTGATGCGAATCGCCATGATGCTGGAGGGTCAGGAGGGCATCACCTGGGAGCAGTGGCTCGCGCTGGGCCACGCCGCCGAGTCGGCGCAGCTCGACGGGCTGTTCCGCTCCGACCACTACCGCTCGATCCATCGCGGCAATCCCGCAGGCGGGCTAGACGCGTGGGTCACCCTGGGCGCGCTCGCCGCCTGCACGGAGCACATCCGGCTAGGGACGCTCGTCTCGCCAGTGACCTTCCGCCACGCCTCGGTGCTCGCGAAGTCGGCGGTCACCGTCGATCACATCTCCGGCGGGCGCGTCGAGCTCGGGATCGGGACGGGCTGGTTCGAGCCCGAGCACGCCGCCTACGGCCTACCGTTCATGAGCACCGCCGAGCGATTCGACGAGCTCGAGCGACAACTTGCCGAAATCGAACGCCAGTGGTCCTCGGACGAAATCTGGCCCAAGTCTGTGCAGCGCCCGCATCCGCCGGTCATAGTCGGCGGTCGCGCAAAGCCGCGCTCGGTGGCGGCGGCCGTCCGCTATGCGGACGAGTACAACACCGTCGTCCCAACGCTCGAGGAGGCGCGCGAGCGGTGCCGGATCGTCCGCGCCGCAGCCCGCGAGGCCGGTCGCGAGCCGCTTCGCTTCTCGATGATGGTGACCGCGGTGCTCGGGCGAGACGAGGCGGAGGCCGAGGAGCGCCGGCGCGCCTGGCTGGAGTCCACGACGGCGCCCGTGACGCCGCAGCTGGTGGGGACCGTCGACCAGGTCGCGCAGGCACTGCGGGAGTACGAGTCGGCGGGGGTTGAGCGCGCGATGGTGCAGCACCTGGTGCACGAGGATCTCGAGATGGTGCCGCTTCTCGGCGAGTTGGCGCGCGCGCTCGCCCGAGGGC
>Ga0209415_10012170_pt1 | contig 14376 bp, 12 predicted proteins | sample PeaSoiSIISIP2007_FD_187696 | JGI IMG/M metagenome (GOLD analysis project Ga0209415, IMG submission 187696) | Peat soil microbial communities from Weissenstadt, Germany - SII-SIP-2007 (SPAdes) (version 2) | ecosystem: Environmental > Terrestrial > Soil > Wetlands > Peat | place: Germany...
CAATCTTTCGCGACCAGTATAAGATTTTGCTATAGGCAAATCCAAACGGCGGGCTCGCGGACCATGGATGAGGTTCTTCCCAACCTGCGCCACCTTCGCGCCTTCCGCGAGGTGGCAGCGCAACGCAGCATCAGCCAGGCGGCGCAGCGGGTCTTCCTGACGCAGCCGGCGATCACCCAGGCCATCGCCAAGCTCGAACACCAGCTCGATGCGACCTTGTTCGAGCGACGCAGCGACGGCATGCGGGCGACCGAGGCCGGCCTGCTCTACGCGCAAAGGGTCGATCGGGCACTGAATCTGATCCGCTCCGGCGTCCTGGACGCGCTGCGCACCGGCGGCGACAAGCCACCGCGCCGACCGGGCGCCCCGGAACAGCTGCTGACGATCACGCAGCTGCGCGCCCTGGTGGCGGTCGCCAACGCCGGCAACTTCAGCCTGGCCGCGCGCGCGGTCGGCGCCTCGCAGCCGGCGCTGCACCGGGCGGCGCGGGACCTCGAAAGCCTCCTCGGCACCGCGCTCTACGAGAAAACCTCGCAAGGGATCGACCTGACGCGGCAAGGACAGGTCCTGGTGCAGCAGGTCAAGCTGGCCTTCGCCGAGCTGCGCCAGGGCCTGGCGGAGGTGGCCGCGCTCGACGGACACGACACCGGTCGCATCGTCGTCGGTGCCATGCCCCTTTCGCGTCACTTCCTGCTGCCCGCGGCGATCAACGAACTCGCCCGCCAGCAACCGCAGGTAGCCGTGGGCACGGTCGAGGGCCCCTACGAGGAACTGCTGCACGGGCTGCGCCACGGCGAGATCGATCTGCTCATCGGCGCCCTGCGCGAAGCGCTGCCCGTCGAGGACGTCGTGCAGGAGCGCATGTTCGACGATCCGCTGGCCATCGTCGGTCGGGCCGCGCATCCCCTGCAGGCAAGGCAGCGCTTGGGCATGCGCGAACTCGCCGCCTACCCCTGGGTGGTGCCACGTGCCGGGACGCCGACGCGGGACCACTTCGAGGCCCTGTTCCGCAATGCCGGCCTTGCGCTCCCGGCCGGCCTGGTGGAGTCCAGCTCACCGGTGCTGATACGGGCCCTGCTCCTGGACAGCGATCGGCTCACGCTCATCTCCGCCCACCAGATCCGCTCCGAGACAACGCAGGGCCAGCTCAAGGCCCTGCCGTTCGACCTGCGCGGGACGCGCCGGCCGATCGGCCTGACGATGCGCCGTCAATGGCGTCCAACGACGACCCAGCGCCGGTTCCTGGATCTGCTGCGCGCGCAGTCCCGCCACTATTTGGAAATCGAATAGCGCGGGGGCATATTCCATTACCCAGGATGGCGACGCAATGCTAGATTTTGCTGCCCTGGCGCAAGGCCGGCGGCCGGTTGGCTCGCCGGTTGCGCCAATCTCGGAGGCATCGGCGTGAGTGCACTCGAAGATCTCGATCTGGCCTTCGTCGGTTTTGGCGAGGCGGCCGCGGCGTTCGTGCAGGGCTGGGGCCAGCGGCGGCCGGCGCACATCCGTGCCTTCGATATCAAGGTCGAGGATGGGTCGGCCGCGGTGCGCGAGCGCAAGTGGCAGGACTGTCAGCGCGCGCACGTGCACGGCTGTCACAGCCTGGCGCAAGCCCTGGGCGGCGCCAGCGTGGTCTTTAGCCTCGTCACGGCCGATCAGGCCCTGGCGGCGGCGCGCCAGGCGGCCGCCGGCATCGAGCGCGGCAGCCTGTATCTGGATTGCAATTCCTGCGCACCGGGTACCAAGCGCCGGGCCGCCTCGGCCATCGAAGGCGCGGGCGCCCGCTATGTCGATGTCGCCATCATGGCGCCGGTGCACCCGGCGCTGCACCGCGTGCCAATGCTCGTTGCCGGACCGCACGCGCGCGCCGCGCTCGACGTGCTGGCCGCGCTGGACATGCGCGCCGGCGCCGCCGATGGCCCGGTGGGCGCCGCCTCCTCGATCAAGATGGTGCGCAGCATCATGGTGAAGGGGCTCGAGGCGCTGACGGCCGAGTGCGTGCTGGCCGGGCGCCGTGCCGGCGTCGATGCGCAGGTGCTCGAGTCGCTCGAAGCCACGTTCCCGGGCTTCCAGTGGCAGGAGCGCGCGGCCTACATGTTGGAGCGGGCCATGGCGCACGGCCTACGCCGGGCCGCGGAGATGCGCGAAGTCGCCTTGACGGTCGAGCAACTGGGCTTGCCGGGCGACATGAGCCGCGCCACGGTGCAGTGGCAGCAGCGCATCGGCGAGCTTGCCCTCGCCGCGCCGCCAGGCGATTACCAGCGCCGTGCCGACGCCCTGCTGCAGGCCCTGGCGGCGAGCCCGCAGGGCTCGCCGCCGGCCGGCGGCGGCGATTACCACGACATCCCCGGCACCTACGTCTTCGACGCCGAGCACTCCCGCCGCGGCTATCACTTGAACATGTTTTGCATGTCGCTCAACGACGAATCCAACCGGGCGGCGTTTCGCGCCGACGAATCGGCCTACCTCGAACGCTTCCCCATGACCGCCGAGCAGCAGGCGGCCGTCCTGCAGCGCCAGTGGAACGAGATGCTGCGCCTGGGCGGCAATGTTTATTACACCGCCAAGCTGGCCGCTACCGACGGACTGACTTTCCAGGACCTGGCCGCCAAGATGACCGGCATGAGCCCCGAGGCCTATCGCAAGATGATGATCGACGGCGGCCGGCCGATTGCCGGCAACCGCAGCAAATCGGAATGGCGCCATGGCTAGGATCGTTGCCGGCGTCGCGACCTCCCACGTTCCGGCGATCGGCGCGGCCATCGACCTGGGCAAGACGCAGGAGCCGTACTGGCAGCCGCTGTTCCGCGGCTTCGAGAAATCGCGCCAGTGGATCAGCGCCTTGCAGCCGGACGTCGCGATCGTGGTCTACAACGACCATGCGACGGCCTTCTCCCTGGAGCTGATCCCGACCTTCGCGCTGGGCTGCGCGGCCGAGTTCGCGCCCGCCGACGAGGGCTGGGGCCGGCGCCCTGTGCCGAACGTACCCGGCCACCCGCAGCTGGCCTGGCACATGGTCCAGTCGCTGATCCTCGATGAGTTCGATCTCACCATCGTCAACCGGATGGCGGTCGACCACGGCCTGACGGTGCCTCTGTCGCTGCTCTTCGGCCAGCCGCAGCGCTGGCCCTGCCCCGTCATTCCGCTATGCGTCAACGTCGTGCAGTACCCTCCTCCCACGGGCCGGCGCTGCTTTCAGCTCGGCAGGGCAATCCGCAAAGCCGTGGCTTCCTTTGACCGCGATTTGCGCGTTGTGGTCTTCGGCACGGGCGGCATGTCGCACCAGCTCCAGGGCGAGCGTGCCGGACTCATCAATCCGGAGTTCGATCGACGCTTCCTCGAGGCCCTGGTCCACGACCCGGATGCCGCGGCCGCGATCCCGCATCTCGAGTACCTGCGCGAGGCCGGCTCCGAGGGCATCGAACTGGTCATGTGGCTGGTGATGCGCGGGGCCCTGGATGAGCGGGTGACCGAAATCCATCGCCACTACCATGTCCCCGCATCCAACACCGCCGTCGGGCACCTGATCCTGGAAAACGCAGCCCCCGAGGCGCCGACGATGGGCATGAGCAGCCAAACCCGGGAGTCCCCGACATGAAAGTGTGCGTCGCCGGCGCCGCCGGCGCCTTCGGCATCAAGCACCTGGACGCCATCGCCGCCATCGGCGGCGTGGAAGTGGTCTCGGTCGTTGGCCACGGCGAGGAATCGATACGCGCCCTGGCCCACCAGCGCGGCATCGCCCACTGGACAACCGACCTGGCCCAGGCCCTGAAGCAACCCGCGGTGCAGGCCGTGATCCTGTCGACGCCAACCCAGCTGCATGCGTCCCAGGCCATCGAGTGCCTCAATGCCGGCAAGCACGTCATGGTGGAGATCCCCATGGCCGACAACCTGGCCGATGCCGAGCGCCTGGTGCAGGTGCAACGGCAGACCGGCCTCGTGGCCATGGCGGGCCACACGCGCCGCTTCAACCCGAGCCACCAATGGATCCACAGGCGGATCCTGGCCGGTGAACTGAAGATCCAGCAAATGGACGTTCAGACCTACTTCTTCCGCCGCAGCAACCTCAATGCCCTGGGCCAGCCGCGCAGCTGGACCGATCATCTGCTGTGGCACCACGCCTGCCACACCGTGGACCTGTTCCAGTACCAGACGGGGGAAACGGCTTCCCAGGTGCAGGGCCTGCAAGGGCCGGTGCACCCGGAGCTTGGCATCGCCATGGACATGAGCATCGGCATGAAGGTGCCCTCGGGCGCCATCTGCACCCTGTCGCTGTCCTTCAACAACAACGGGCCGCTGGGCACGTTCTTTCGCTACATCGGCGACCGCGGCACCTACATCGCCCGCTACGACGATCTGGTCGATGGCTACGAAAAGGCGGTGGACCTTGCGGGCGTGGCCGTCTCGAAGAACGGCATCGAGCTGCAGGATCGCGAGTTCTTCTCGGCCATCCTGGAGGGCCGCGAGCCCAACGCGAGCGTCGCCCAGTGTCTGCCGGCGATGCGCACCCTGGAGCGGATCGAACGCCAGCTGGCGGCGCGCGACTAGGCGGGCGCCGGCCGTGAAGCAGCGCCGCCTGGGTCCGTTCCACGTCTCGGCCATCGGCCTGGGATGCATGAACTTGTCGCACGCCTATGGCGCTCCGCCCGATGCGCCGTCCGCCGCCAGGCTGCTGTCCCGCGCGCTGGAGCTGGGCTGCACGCACTTCGACACCGCGGCCCTGTACGGCTTCGGGGCCAACGAGACCCTGCTTGGCCGGAGCCTGGGTTCGCGCCGCCGCGAATTCACCTTGGCCAGCAAGTGCGGCATGTTCCGCAATTCGGCCGGCGTGCGCGAGATCGATGGGCGTCCGGCCACGCTGCGCCAAACCGTCGAGGACAGCCTCGCGCGCCTGGGCACCGATGTCATCGACCTGTGCTACCTGCACCGCTGGGACAAGCGCCTGGCGATCGAGGAGAGCGTCGGCGCGCTGACGCGGCTGCTCGAGGCCGGCAAGATCCGCGGCATCGGGCTGTGCGAGGTATCGGCGCCGACGCTGCGCCGTGCCCACCAGGTGCATCCGATCGCCGCGCTGCAAAGCGAATACTCCCTCTGGACGCGCAATCCGGAGATCGCCGTGCTCGCCGAATGCCGTCGCCTCGGGGTGAGCTTCGTGGCGTTCAGTCCCCTGGGGCGCGGGTTCCTCGGCGGCGCCCTGCAGGATGTGGCCACGCTCCACGAAAAGGACATCCGTCGCCAGATGCCGCGCTTTGCGCCGGCAAATTACGCGAACAACCTGCTGCTGTACCGGTCCTACGCCGACATCGCCGCCGAGGCCGGTTGCACGCCGGCCCAGCTGGCGCTGGCCTGGCTGCTGTCGCGCGAGCCCGATCTCGTCGCCATTCCGGGAACCACGTGCATCGGGCACCTGGAGGAAAACGCCGCGGCCGACCGGATCGATCTGCCGGCCGACGTCCTGGCGCGACTGGAGGCGCTGATGCATCGCGCAAGCGTCGCCGGGGAACGCTACAACGCCGCCACGCAGGCCGAGATCGACACGGAAGAGTTTGCCTGAGCTGCGCGCCTGGCCCGGCGCAGCCTGGCGGGTGCGACGAGCTGCCCCCTGGGGTCGTCGCGGTAGGTCGCTGCAAACCGCGAAGGCCAGCCGAGCAATTGCCGGCAGCGAAGCATCGGCTGGGACAAGGCGTCGGTTTGGCCGCGGCCGCGCGGCGCTCGCGCTTGAAAACGGCCGGATCGCAACCAGATATCCGGATGTGCGACGCGGCTGCGGATGCCTTCTGCCTGATCGGGCAGGTCGCCGCTGCCCGACCGGCTGATGTCGGCGCGCGGGCCTTCGCGCATCATGAAGGCTCCCCTGCACGACACAGCGAAAGGTGCCTGCTCATGAACGAGATCGTTGCCGCCGATTCGAACGCTGCGCCCGGTCCGCGGACGGACGTCGCCGACATGGTCGAGCGCGTAGCCGCGTCCGTGGTCGGCCTGGGCACCCGTCGCCGCGGCCACGCTGCCGGCGTGGTGTGGAAGCCCGGTGTCGTGTTGACCGCCGCATCGGCCATCGGCCATTGCGACAAGGTGCACGTGGTGCGGCCCGACGGCGAAACCGCCGTGGGGGAAGTGCGCGGCGCCGATGGCGGCACCGACCTGGCCGTCGTGACCCTGGATACCGGCACGATCCCCGTCGTCGAGCGCCGCCTGGCCCCGCCGCTGCGCACGGGCGACTTCGTCTTTGCCGTCGGCCGCGATGCCTCGGGCCTCGTGCACGCCAGTTTCGGCTTCATCGGCGCGGCCGGGGGTGCATGGCGAACCTGGCGGGGCGCACCGGTGGACCAACTGCTGCGGCTCGACGGCGGCCTGTACCCTGGCCTGGCCGGGGCCCCGGTGGCCGACGCACGCGGCCAAGTACTGGGCATCGCCAGCGCCGCGCTCTCGCGCCACCATGGCGTGGTGCTCCCGGTGGCCACGGTGGACCGTATCAGCGCGCAGCTGTTGGCCCATGGCCGCGTGCTGCGCGGCCACCTGGGGATCGCCGCGCAGACCGTGGCGCTTTCGGGCGCCATGCAGGCGGCCGCTTCGACGACCGCCGCGCAGGCGCTGCTGGTTGCCGGCGTCGGCGAAGACAGCCCCGCGGCGCGGGCCGGGCTGCTCGTGGGCGACATCATCGTCTCGGCTGGCGGCCGTGCGGTCACCGACATCGAGGTGCTGCGCGACCTGCTCGCCGCCGAGCAGATCGGCACGCGCCTGCGGCTGCACCTGCTGCGGGGCGGACTGGCGCTGGAGTTGGGCGTCGACGTGACCGAGCAGCGCCCGGCGACCCGGTGCTGATGCCGCGATGGTGGTGAGGGTGATCAGCCCGGTGCGCTGGACGGCGCAAGGCGTCGCCGCAGCCATTGGGCGCCACGCGGCCCCGCCGGCGCTGCTCGTCCAGGTGGGCACGCTCGATGAACCACTGGAACTCGGCGGCGCCGTGCCCGATGTCGTGGTGGTCGCGGGCGCCGAGCCGCCGATGGCGGCGGCGCTGCTCGCTCGGTTGCCCTCCGGCATGCCGCTGCTCTGGCTCGGCGATGCGCAGGCCGACGACTTCGCCGCCCAGGGGGGGTCGCCCCGGCCACTGGCTTGCCTGCCCCCGGATTGCGACGACGCGCGCCTGCACGCGGCGGTCGCCGCGCTCGCGGTCGGCCTGAGCCTGTACGAGGCCGGCGCCGGCATGCCGCGGCGCGCCGGCCCGCTGCTGGCGAACGCGCAGGAGCTGCGCGAGCCGCTGACGCCGCGCGAGTTCGAGGTGTTCGAGCTCATGGCCAAGGGCTTGGGCAACCGCGACATCGCCGGCGCATTGGGCATCTCCCGCCATACCGCGAAGTTTCACGTTGCCCAGATCCTGGAAAAGACCGGCTCCGCGACCCGCACCGAGGCGGTGCGCCAGGGCCTGCGCCTGGGGCTGGTAGGGCTTTGAGCAGGGCAGCGCGGGCACGCAAGGCACGGCCGTGGCGCAGGAAGATACCGATCTGCTGGACGCGTACTCGCGCGCCATCATCGATGCGCTGGAGCGCACGCGCGCGGGCGTTGTGTCGCTGCGCGTCGAGGTCCGCAGGGCAATCCGCAGGGACACGGGCGCCGGTTCCGGCTTTTTGATCACGCCCGACGGTTACCTGTTGACCAATTGCCACGTGGTGGAGTCGAGCACGGCGCTGCACGTTCAGTTCGACGACGAGACGCAGCTGCCCGGGCAGGTGGTCGGCACCGACCCCGACACCGACCTGGCGCTGGTCCATGTCGGCACCGGGCGCCACCTGGCGCATCTGGAACTGGGTGACTCCAATGCGCTGCGGGTCGGCCAGGTGGCCATCGCCATCGGCAACCCGCTGGGTCTGGGGCATACCGTGACCGCGGGCGTGATTTCGGCACTCGGGCGAAATCTTCGCGCCCGCAATGGCCGCTCCATCGACGGCATCATCCAGACCGACGCCAGCCTCAACCCCGGCAATTCCGGCGGGCCGCTGCTGGACACGCGCGCGCGCGTGATCGGCGTCAATACCGCGATCATCGCCGGCGCCCAGGCACTGTGCTTCGCGGTGCCGGCCAACACCGCGCGCTGGGTCATCAGCGAGCTCCTGCAGCACGGCCAGGTGCGCCGGGCCTGGCTCGGTGTGACCGCGCGCACGGTGCCGCTCGCCCGCCGCGTGGCAAGGCACCACGGTGTGCAGCTCGAGAGCGCAATTCTGGTGGACGAGGTCGTAGCGGAGGGTCCGGCCGCGCGTGCGGGCTTGCGCAGCGGCGACCGCATCATCCGCGTCGACCAAAGCGAGGTCGGCGAAGTCGACCACTTGCACCGCCTGCTGGGCCGCGATCGCATCGGCCGCAGCACGCGCGTGGAACTGCTGCGTGGCGCCGCTCGCACCGCCGTCGACCTGGTGCCCGAGGCACGGCGCTAAGGTACGTCGCTGCGGCACGCCGAGCGGGCGTCCAGCGCGCCGGCGAACGGGCAGTCCCGCCCGTGCACCCGTTCGCGCCGATGCGACCGGCGGGCCTGGGCGCGCCGTCCCGCGTGCGCTGCGGGCTCGCCACTCGCTGCCATGGCGTCGAGACCCGAGCCGGCGCGAAGCTCGGATGCGGACCCTGGCGGCAACCCGCTACAACGCCCCGATCCGCGCCTTCTACCAGCGCCTGGTGGCCTCCGGCAAGCTCAAAAAGGTGGCCCTGATCGCCTGCATGCGCAAGCGGGTCACCCACCTCAACGCACTCGCCAAGAATCACTTGAACGCCCAGGACCACCTCACCAACGCTTGACACGCAACACGGTTACTCAGATCCGTCCGTTAACCAGACGCGCCGTCCGATCACAGCGCGCGGCCAGTTCGCCGTCGTGCGTGACGATCACGATGGCCGTGCCGAATTGGCGCGCCAGCCCCAGCAGCTGGTCAAAAACGGCGTGCGCCGTCTCGCGGTCCAGGTTGCCCGTGGGTTCGTCGGCCAGGATGCATGCCGGCCGCGTCACGATGGCCCGCGCGATCGCGGTCCGCTGGCGCTCGCCGCCGGAGAGCTCCGCGGGGAAGTGCGTCAGGCGGTGAGCCAACCCCACGGCCGAGAGCGCTTCGGCAGCCCGCGCGCGGCGCGCCTGCGGCGCCTCGCGGCGGATCGCCAGGGGCATGGCGACATTGTCGAGCGCAGAAAATTCCGGCAGCAGGTGATGGAACTGGTATACGAAACCCAGCGAGCGGTTGCGCAAGACGCCGCGTCCGGCCTCGTCGAGCATTGCCACGTCGCGTCCGCCGATGGCGATCGTGCCCGCATCGATGGCGTCGAGCCCGCCCAGGCAATGCAGCAAGGTGCTCTTGCCCGACCCCGAGGCGCCGACCACGGCCAGGATCTCGCCCGCATGGACATCGAGATCGACGCCGCGCAGGACCTCCACGGACAGGCCCTCGTCGCGGTAGGTCTTGGCAACGGCCCGCGCGGCGATGACCGGCCCGGCGAGCGGCGCCGCGCCCGCCGGGGCCTGGGGCTCAGTCATAGCGCAGCTCCTGCGCCGGCTGCACGCGGGCGGCCCGCCAACTCGGGTACAGGGTGGCCGCCAGCGACAGCACCAGCGAGATGAGGGCGATCGGCACGATGTCGCCCGCACGCGGATCCGAGGGCAAGGCACTGATGAAGTAGATCGATGGATCGAGAAAATGCACGCCGAACGTGCCCTCGATCAGCGGCACGATGACGTCCAGGTTCCAGGCCAGCAGCACCCCGCTGCCTACCCCCAGCAGGGTGCCGAAGATGCCGATCAGCCCGCCCTGGATGACGAAGATCGACATGATGCTGCGCGGACTCGCCCCCAAGGTGCGCAGGATGGCGATATCCGAGCGCTTCTCGGTGACGGTCATGACCAGGGTGGAGACCAGGTTGAAGGCGGCCACGGCCACGATCAGGGTCAGGATCACGAACATCATGCGTTTTTCCACCTTCACGGCCGCAAACCAGGTCCTGTTTTGGCTCGTCCAATCGCGTGCCCACAGATTCTGGCCCAGCGCGGCCGTCATCCGCCGGGCGACCTCCGGCGCGCGCTGCATGTCCTGCAGACGCAGGCGCACGGCGTTGGGCCCGTCCTGACGGAAGACGCGCTGCGCGTCGGCCAGGTCGATGACCGCCAGCGCGCTGTCGTACTCGTAATGTCCCGATTCGAAGGTCGCGAGCAGCCGAAACTGCTTGACCCGCGGCAGTACGCCGGCGGGCGTGAAGCTGCCCTGCGGCGCGACCAGCGTCACCGTGTCACCGGGACCGACTCCCAGCGAGCGCGCCAGGTCCGCGCCCAGAACCACGCCGAAGCCGCCCTCCTTCAGATCCGTGATGGGCGCGCCCTGCAGATGGCTCAGGATCTCGGAAACGGACGGCTCCAGCGCCGGGTCGACGCCCGCGATCAAGGCGCCGCGGACCACGCCGTCGCGCACGAACATCGCCTGCGACTCGAGCACCGGAGCAGCGGCGAGCACCTCCGGGTCCTTGCGGGCCGTGCGCGCCACGGCGCGCCAGTCGGCCAGCGTGCCCGATTGCGACTGGATTTCGATGTGCGGCAGCACCGACAGCATGCGGTCGCGCACCTCGCGCTGGAAGCCGTTCATCACGCTCAGCACCACGATCAGCGCCATCACGCCCAAGGCGATTCCCGCCATCGAGGCCGCGGAAATGAAGGAAATGAACGCGTTGCGACGACGCGCGCGCCGGCCTGCCCGGGTGTAACGCAGGCCAATGACAACTTCGTAGGGAAGATTCAAGTCGGAGTTTGCCGGTTGTAGGCGCCTGGCGATTCTAACCAATCACACCGGCGCGCGATTCACACCAGCTGCAGGTCGCGTGGCGCGGCCCCCGGAAAGACCTTGTCGATGTCTTTGGGTCCGAGCCCGTAGAGGCGCGCAAACAGCCCCCCGAGAACGGCCCGGTATTCGTTGAGCACCGGCAGATCCCGGTTCTGGAACAGGCCCGCCTCGCTGATCTCGCGCTGTTCGCCCGCGATGCGTCCGCCGCGCACGGCGCCCCCGACGAAGAAGTAGGTTGTTGCGTGGCCATGGTCGGTCCCGCGATTGCCGTTCTCGCGCATGGTGCGCCCGAATTCGCTCATCACCACCACGACCGTGTTGCTCCAGTGCGCTCCCATCGCCTCCGCGAAGGCCGCCAGCCCGCGGCCCAGCTCGTCGAGGTGGCCGGCGAGGTATCCCTTCGCCGCTCCCTGGCCCACGTGCGTGTCCCAGCCCCCGACGTCGATAAATCCCAGGTCGAAGCCCTCGCTCATCAGCTTGCCCATGCGCCGCGCGTCGCGCTCGAAGCCCTTGGCCGACATCGCCCCCCGCCCGGACGTATCCATCTCGTCGGCCAGGTCGCGCATGATCTCCTCGCGCACGGCAAAGCCCTCGCCCACCGGCACCGAGAAGCGGGTCGGTGCGTACATGCTGGCGATCAGGTCGCGCTGGCGCGCATCGATCCCCGGCCTGGCAACCGACTGCAGGGCGACGCTGCCGATGCGCACGGTCCCGCGCATGCAAAGCGGCAGCTGATCGGTGAACGCGATCGGGTTGACGCCGCCCACCGTCGCGGCCAGGCGGTTGAGAAAACCCGATCCGAAGTCGCGGCCGCTCCCCAGCCCCTGTCCCAGCTCGATGCTGTCCTGAGTCTCGAAATGACTGCGCGAGGTGTCGTCGGTGCCGGCGAACGCGACAAATGCCGCCTGCTTGCGCGCGAACAGCGGCAGCAGGGTCTCGCCCAGGACAGGATGCAGGCCCCAGTAGGGATCGAGCGCCAGCGCGGCATCGACCGTGGCCCCCGGCGCGGCGATGGCGATATTGGGCCGCACACGGTAGTAGAACTCCGATCCCACCGGCACCACGACGCTGGCGGTGTCGAGTCCGCCGCGCAGGAACACCAGCAGGAACTTGCTGCCCGACGCCGGCGCCGCCACCGCCTGCCGGCGAAGCGTCACCAGCGGCAGGGCGGCCAAGGAGCCAAGGGCGGCACGTCGATCCATGAACGAACTCCCTAGCGGAGCATGAACTCCGGCGAGCTGAGCAGCAGCAGGTTCCACTCCTGCGGCGAAGCCGCCTGGTCGAGGACCTGACGCGTCGTCGGCGCCAGGGCGCGCTGCGTGCTCTCGTAGTACATGGCGTTGGCAAGCTGCGGGAACGCCGGCGTTTCCGCCGGATTGGGGCCATCCGTGCGGAACAGGCCGGCACTGCCCGACCCGATCGCCTTGGCAATCTCAAAGCGCACCGCCAGTTGGCCGGGGCCGTCCCAGGCGGACTCGGCCAGCGAATAGCCGTCGGGCGTCGGGTGGTTGAACGGCGCCTCGCCCAGCCGGTTGAGCCAGCCGACCATCGGATTGGCATTGACGATGGGCCTGCCGTCGTAAGCGAGGCGAACGGCCGACACGACGTAGTGGATCGGGTCCTTGAACTTGCCGTGCAGCGACGCGGCAAACTGCGGCGACGCGAAGGCTACCCGCAGCACCGCGGCAATGTCGCCGTCGCTGCGGGCGAACTCGCGCTCCATCGCGGCCACCAGCGCCGGCGCCGGTTCGTCGGCCACCAGGTAGCGCGCAAGCTTGCGGCTGACATTGTGTGCCGTCGCCGGATGGCGACTGAGCAGCTCGAGCACCTCGTCGAGTTCGTCCGCCCCGCGCCCGCGGATGGTGTGCCCGAGCACCACCTTGTCGCCATAGTCGTGGCGGTTGGGATTGAACTCGAAAAGTCCGTTGCGCACATACTGCCCCGCCAGAGCGCGGCGGATCCTGGGCGGATCGCTGCGGGCCGGATCGTTGCTGTTGATGCCAAAGCCCGTGAGCACGCGAGCGAGCTCCTGGACGTCGCGCTGGTCGTAGCCGCCATCGACGCCCAGCGTGTGCAGCTCCAGCAGCTCCCGCGCGTAATTCTCGTTGACGTGGTTGACGGCGTTTTGCGCGTTGTCCAGGTAGGCCAGCATCGCCGGATGGTGCGCGGAGGCGGCGAGCAGGTCGCGAAAGGATCCCAGGGCGTGGGCGCGCAGCCGCTGCTCGTAGTCGCCGAGCATGGCACGGATCATGTGCTTGTGCTGGTGCACGTTGAAATGGTTCACCCAGAACCAGGTCATCTGCTCCTGCAGCTGCTTGGGCGAATACAGGTCGCGCAACAGCTCGCGCGCGGCGGCCTCGCGAGCCAGCCGGTTCATCTCCAGCTGGTAGTCGTGCTGGGCAGCCTGCTTGGCCTGCGCGTCGTCCAGGGCATCGGCACTGCGGCGCTGCGCCTCGAGCGCGTACACGAGCGCGGGCAGCGGCGTGCGCTCGATGGTCATCGCGTCAATTTGCTGCTGCGTGGCCGGCGGCAATGCGACCTGCTCGTTGGCAACGAGCTGATCGGCCAGCCAGCGCCCCGTGCCCTGCTGGCGCAGCTCTTCGTACTGCGAACTGGTGGCGCCCCACGAAACGCGGTCGAGCACACCCACCGCGTCGAGGCTCGCAAGGCCCCCGCCCGGCGCGCCCGCGGCGGGCCCACCCGGCGGAGCGCCGGCCCCGGCGGAGCCGTGTCCGCCGGCGCAGGAGGCCAGCAGCACGGCACCCAGGCAACGGACCAGGCAGCGCGCAAGGGGCTCGCGCCAGGGCATGGGGGCGGATGTCATGGCGCCACGATAACGAACACGGCGCCCTTGCGGGCGCCCGCGCGCCAGCGCGTGCGTATCCATTTGCAACTTGGCCGGCCCCGCCTTATCCGGCCGTATCCCCTTGTTTCACTTGACCGGGAGAGGCGCAGGCCGGCCTGCGTGCCGGCCCGTGCCGGCGCCCTTGCGGGCGCCGGCACCCCGCTACACTCGGGCGATGAAATGGACTCTGGTTGTGCCGGGTGCCCTGGTGCCCGAGGCCCTGGCGCCGGAGCTGTGCGGCGCGATCCGCGCCCCGCAACTCGTGGCATGGCTTGCCCAGGCGCGGTCCGGCCCCGAAAGCAGCGCCGGCGAAGACAACGCCGGGACACCGCACTGGAGCTGGCTGGCCCGCGCCTTCGGCATGGACGCCGACCCCCCGGTGACCGCACCCTATGCCTGGCAGGCGAGCGGCGAGCCGGATCCGCCGTCGCAGGACTGCTGGATCGCGCTCTGCGATCCGGTGCACATGGCCATCGCGCGCGATCGTCTGCTCGTCACGGATCTGGCGGACGCACCGCTCCAGAGCGGCGAAGCGCAGAGCCTGTTCACGCTGGCCAACGAGGTCGTGGGCGATGCGGCGGACGAGCCTGGCCGCGGCGGCCCGCGCGCGGGCACGCGCCTGCACTTCCAATGCCGGGGCGGCCAATGGTTCTTGCTCGGCGAGCCGGGACTGCAGATCAAAACCCACGCGCTGGACGCCGTTCTCGGGCAATCGGCGCACGAGCGCATGCCAAC
>Ga0209415_10012172_pt1 | contig 14375 bp, 15 predicted proteins | sample PeaSoiSIISIP2007_FD_187696 | JGI IMG/M metagenome (GOLD analysis project Ga0209415, IMG submission 187696) | Peat soil microbial communities from Weissenstadt, Germany - SII-SIP-2007 (SPAdes) (version 2) | ecosystem: Environmental > Terrestrial > Soil > Wetlands > Peat | place: Germany...
GGCTTCGTCCCCAACAGCGCGATCTGCGAGGAATACGGTTCGGACCACACGCAGCTGCTGACCGTGCTCAATGCCGGCGGCGAAACGCCCGGGCCGACGCGCTATCTCGTCATCCGCAACGTCGCCCGGGCGACACCCGAGAGCGGGGACTTCGTCTACCTCTCGGCGCAGGACGGCTACTTCCCGGCGGTGCCGGCGCAGGATCGCGACGGCAACCCGCACGATTTCTCCGGCAGCGCGCTGCTGGCGGGCGCGCCGTCGATCGATCTGGTCGGACAGGGGCAGTACGACCTGATACTGGGCACCTCGCACCTGGGCATCGTCAATTCGCCGCAGATGTGGCAGTCGGCGCTGCAATTCCTCGGCAAGCAACACGGGGGCTGGTGAGGCCGCGGCGCACGACTGGCCGCAGAAGAGATCCCGCGGCGCGGGCCGTGCACGCCGGCTGCGGTCAGGAGCGCGGCGGCTTGTCCGACGGCTCCGTGGCAGGCATCCCGGCGCGCCAGCGGCGCCAGCCGCCGGCGCGCAGCTCGCAGGCCGGACAGCGACCGCAGCCGTACCCCCATTCGTGCCGCTGGTCGCGCAGGCCCAGGTAGCAGGTGTGCGTATGTTCGACGATGAGGTCGGTCAGCGCACTGCCGCCCAGGGACTGCGCTAGCGCCCAGATCTGAGCCTTGTCGCTCCACATCAAGGGGGTCTCGATGCGCATCGGCTCGTCCAGGCCGAGGCCAAGCGCCGCCTGCTGCGCCCGGATCGTGGCATCGCGGCAATCGGGGTAGCCGGAGAAATCGGTCTCGCACATGCCTCCCACCAGGATGCGGATCGAGCGCCGGTAGGCCAGCGCCGCGGCGAGCGTGAGAAAGACGAGGTTGCGCCCCGGAACGAAGGTGTTGGGCAGGCCGTTGGATTGCAGCGCGATGGCGCGCTCTTGCGTGAGCGCCGACTCGCTGATGCGGCCGAGCACCGAGATATCGAGCAGGTGATCGGGCCCCAGTCGCGGGCGCCAGGCCGGAAAAGATTCTTCGATGCGCTCGCGCACGATCCGGCGCTGTACGAGCTCGACATGGTGTCGCTGACCGTAGTCAAATCCCACCGTCTCGACACGCGCAAAGCGCGACAGCGCCCACGCCAGGCAGGTCGTCGAATCCTGCCCGCCCGAAAACAGCACCAGTGCCGGCGACTCGCCAGCGGGCTGCTCTTGCGCCGGTGCATCCATGTTCGCCACAGCTCGCCGGGTCCGCGCTAGCGTCCTAGCCACAGGGGTGAGGCACCAGCAGCTCCTCGGCGTGGCCGCGGTCCCCCGCGGCCAGGTCGGCGCGGTCGCTCAACAGGAAAAAGCCCTGGCCGCCGTCGCCGACGACGGCCAGCGTGAGGCGCGCCCGCTCGTCCGCGCTCTGCGCGCTCCATTCGTGCGCGGCCTGGGCAAAAGGATTGTGCGCCAGCGACTCCAGATGGTCCACGCGATACGCGTGCCCCATGAGCACGAGGCGCATATCGGGCGCCCAGGGTGGTCCCAAGGCCTGCAGGGCGGAGCGCACCTGCGGCCGCAGCAGGTCGATATGGATGTGCAACTGCGCCTGCGATCGGCCGTAACGCGAGTTGATTGCCAGGCCGACATCGGCCCGATCGGCGGCGCCCGGCGAGAGCGCGGCGGCGCTGGCCTGGCGCTGCGCCCAGGCGAGCGCGAAATAGTTGGGCTCCTGCGCGCTCAGCAGCTCGGGGCTCTCGACACCGCTGCGCCGCACCGTCGGGATCACCAGGAAGTGGGTCGGGCCGCAGCGGTCCTTGAGCACCGCGATGCCCTGCGCCGAATCGCACTGCAGGCCACGCGTCGGCTGCGGTGCCGGATCCGCGGCTGCCGGCGCCTGCGACCCGGCGTTGCAACCCTGGTCGACGATGCGCCAGATCGCCAGGTCGGCGGGCCCGGCTTCGCGCGCGCACCCGCCCAGGCCGATCGACAGCAGGAGCAGCCAGCAGGCGCCGTGCGCCGCCGCGCGCGCCCCGCTCAAGCAGACCACCCTGTCTCAAGAACCGCCGAACCAGTTGTAGCCCTGGTCTTCCCAGTAGCCGCCGGGATAGTCATTGGTGACGAACAGCTCAACGATGTGCTTGGGATTCTTGTAGCCCAGCTTGGTCGGCATCCGCAGTTTCATCGGGAAGCCGTACTTGCGGGGCAGCGTTTCGCCATCGTAGCGCAGTGTCAGCAGGGTCTGGCGGTGGCGGGCCGTCGCCATGTCGATGCTGGTGTAGTAGTCGTCGGCACAGCGGAAGCCGACGTAGCGCGCACTGCGGTCGGCGCCGATGCGATCGAGAAAAGCGGCGAAGGGCACACCACCCCAGCGTCCGATGGCGCTCCAGCCCTCGACGCAGATATGGCGCGTGATCTGCTCCTCCTGCGGCAGCGCGGCGAGCTGCTCCAGGGACCAGATGTCGCGCTGCGCGACCAAACCGCTCACCTGCAGGAAGAAGCCGTTGCCGTCGACCTCGGGAGCCTCCGCCTCGGAGTAATAGGCGTTGAAAGGGAACGGGCGCGTGATCATCGAGGCCGGATAGGTCGGCGCCAGCTTGTTCGGGTCAAACAGCCAGCCCTGCACCGCGTCGTTAAAGCGCGAGACCTTCATGAGCAGGTGCTCGGCCTCGTCGGAGTCGGTCACGCTGCAGCCGGTCAGCATCACGAGCCCGCCGAGCGTCACGCCGTGGCGCAGGAACCGCCGCCGCGCCGCAGGCGCAAGCAGCGCCTGCGCCTCCTTGAGCAGTTCGCGCTGGTCTTGCGGCGAGAGCGCCACACCGGCACCCGTCGAAACCCTTGGAGCAGTTTTCATCGTTTCTCCCAGCCCCGAGCGCCTAGCGCCCGCGAATCATCAGCAGCAGGCTCCGGGGCACCACCGCGACCATGACCACGTGCACCAGCGTGAACAGCACGAGCCCGGCCATCGCGATAAAGTGGACCACGCGCGCGTTGTCGAACCCGCCCATGAGCTCGCGCAGCAATGGCAGCTGCACCGATTTCCACACGGCCAGACCCGAGAGCACCACCAGGACCAGCAGCGCGATCGCGCCGAGGTAGGCGGCCTTTTGCACCGCGTTGTACTGGCGCAGATCATCGTGGGCGAGCCGCCCCCGCAGCGCCGCGGCCAGGTCGCCCGCGATCTGGCGCAGGGAAAGCGGCCAGAACCGGCGGCGCAGGCGCCCGCCGGCGATGTTCAACACCAGGTACACCAGACCGTTGACGGCAAGCAGCCACATGGCCGCGAAATGCCACAGCAGCGCGCCCCCCAGCCAGCCGCCCAGGGTGATCTCCTTGGGGAACTTGAAGGCGAAAATCGGCGAAGCGTTGTAGATGCGCCATCCGCTGGTGACCAGCACCAGCACCGCCAGCACGTTGAGCCAATGGGTCACCCGCACCCACGCCGGCTGAACCACCCGCGGCGGATCTTCCGCGCGGGACACATCGTCATTGGACGGCGCGGCAACCATGGACATGACACACTCTCCCCCAGGCGACGTCCGGAGAGCTGCGTCGGCGCGCGCCCGCTGGCGCCGCGCGATCGTAGCGTCCGGCGAGAATCAGTCGGCCGCAGGCCAAAGATCTTACACGCCGGGGGCGGGCGCACGACCCGGCGCCAGCCGCTTTGCCAAAGTAACCACTTCGCCAACGATGATCAGCGTGGGGGCATGCAATCCCGCCTGGGCCACGAGGCCGGGCAGCGTTGCCAGCGTCCCTTCGAGCACGCGCTGTCCCCGGGTGGTGCCCTGCTGGACGATGGCGATCGGCGTGGCCGGGTCCCTGCCGTGCTCGATCAGCCGTGAGCACAGCATGGGCAAGCCGAGCAGCCCCATGTAGACGACAACGGTCTGGCGCGTACGGGCGAGCATCGGCCAGTCAAGATCCATGCTGCCGTCCTGCAGGTGCCCGGTCACGAACGTGCACGACTGGGCCAGACGCCGATGCGTCAGCGGTATGCCGGCGTACGCGGCGACCCCCACGGCCGCGGTAATTCCCGGAACGACCGCGAATCGCACCCCCGCGTCGACCAGGTACTCGAGCTCCTCGCCGCCACGCCCGAAGATGAAGGGATCGCCGCCCTTGAGACGCAGCACGACTCTGCCCTGGCGCGCCAGATCCACCATGCGCTGATTGATCTCGTTTTGCTGCACGGCATGCTCGCTGCGGCGCTTGCCCACGTAGATGCGCTCGGCGCCGGCCGGCAGCAGCTGCAGCACTTGGGCGGAGACGAGGTTGTCGTACAGCACCGCGTCGGCCTGGCGCAGGAGCGTGGCGGCGCGCACGGTGAGCAACTCCGGATCGCCCGGCCCGGTGCCGACCAGATAGACCATGCCCACGCCCATCGCTTCCGCGCTGGGCCTTGTGGCATCACTCATTTGCTCACCCGAGTGCCGCTCATTCCAGGACCAGCGGCAGCAGATCCTTGTCGATGGCCGAAACCTTCTTCGTGTCGCGCATGAAGAGCGCCACGATCAGCGTGCAGGCGATGACCGCGGTAGCGTACCAATAAAAGCCGGCTTCCCGGCCGATGCTCTTGAACCAGAGCGCAACGTATTCCGCCGAGCCGCCGAAAAGCGAGACCGCGATGGCGTAGGGCAGGGCAACGCCGGTGGCGCGGATCGCCGCAGGAAAGAGCTCGGCCTTGACCACGGCGTTGATCGAGGTGTAGCCCGAAACGATGAGCCAGGCCGCGGCGATCAGCAAGAACGCCTCCCAGGGCCCGCGGGCGTGCGAAATCGCGGTCAGCAAGGGTACCGTGCCCAGCGTGCCGAGGACGCCGAAGCCGATCAGCAGGGGCCGGCGGCCGATCCGATCCGACAGCGCCCCGTAGAGCGGCTGCAGCACCATGGCGAAGATCAGCGACGCCGCCGACACCGCCGTGGTCTGCCGGTCCGTTAGCCCCACGGACAGGCGCAGGAACTTTTGCATGTAAGTCGTATACACGTAAAAGGCCAGCGTCCCGCCCATGGTCAGACCGATCACGATCAATGCCTCGCGGGGGTGCCTGAGCAGGCCCCGCAGCGTGCCCGGCCCGGTCGTGCCGCCGGCGGCTGCGCGCGCCTGGCGCCGGAAGATTTCGGTCTCGGCAAGATCGCGACGCATGATCAGGGCGATCAGTGCCAGCAGGGCACCGATCAAAAACGCGAGGCGCCAACCCCAAGCGCGCAGCTGCTCGTCGGAGAGTACGAAATCCTGCAGCACCAGCAAGACCAGCAGGGCCGTCAGCTGCCCGCCGATCAAGGTCACGTACTGGAAACTGGCGTAAAAGCCGCGCCGCGCACCGGTAGCCATCTCCGATAGGTAGGTCGCGCTGGCGCCGTACTCGCCGCCCAGGCTCAGGCCCTGCAGCAGGCGGGCGAGCAGCAGCACCACGGGAGCCCCCGCACCGATGGTCTGGTAGGTCGGCGTGAACGCGATAATCAGCGAACCCAGACACATGAGCAGCACCGAGAACATCAGGGCCTTGCGCCGGCCCAGCACGTCGCCCACATGGCCAAACAGCCAGCCGCCGACCGGCCGGATGAAGAAACCCAGGGCGAAGATGCCGGCCGTCGAGAGCATCTGCGCGGTCGGCTCCTGCGTGGGGAAGAACGACCGGGCGAAGTACAGGGAGAAGGCCGAATAGCAATAGAAGTCGTACCACTCGACCAAGTTGCCCGCAGACCCGATCAGGATCGCTCGCAGCCGCGCGGGCGCGGCAAGGGCCGGCGGCTGCCCCGCGCGGGTGTCCCGGTCGAAGGCCCGCGGCACGGCGCCAGGCTCCCTGGCGTGCGTCGGCGCCGCTTGCTGGCGACGCAAAAAACCACGGCGTAAGCGCGACGGCCTGCCGGTCGATGGTCGTCTGCCGCTCATGGGTACCGTTCCGCCACCGCATCGCTTGGTACAAAATGCGCATCGGACCTGGGCGCGCGCGAGGCCTGCGGCCGCGGTCGGGTTATCGTCACTCCCTCACGGAAGGAATATCCATGCAAAGCGATCCTGCAGCAAGCCGGGCGGCGCGTCCAACGGCCAACGGAGCCGCAGAAGCCCGGGCGGGCAGGGGCCGCATCGCGTTTGCCGCGGTGCTGCTGGTCCTGGCGATGGGCAACAGCCGCGCAGCGCCGGGTCCGGATGCCGGCGCACCAGCGGCCGCACCCTTGCCCGACTACAGCGCGATCTTGTCCGATCCGATCCGCAGCGACGGCGACCGCAAGACCGACGAGCGGCGCAAACCCCTGGAGCTGCTGCGCTTTGCGCAGGTGCGCCCCGGCATGAAGGTGCTGGACGTGTCGGCGGGCGGCGGCTACACGACCCAGCTGCTCGCGCTGGCCGTGGGTCCCGACGGGGCCGTCTGGGCCCAGATGGAGAAGCCCCGCGAGTCCTTCGACAAGCGCCTCGCCGCCCATCCGCAGGCCAACATTCATCTCTTGGTGCGTCCGTTCGACGACCCTTACCCGGCCGATGCGCCGCGCCTAGACCTCATCACCCTCATTCTCAACTACCACGACGTGGCCAACGAGGCCATCGACCGCGACGTGATGAACAAGCGGCTCTTCGAGGCGCTCAGGCCCGGCGGCCACCTGGTGCTCGTCGACCACGCGGCCGCGCCCGGTTCCGGCGTGCGCGATACCAAGACATTGCACCGCATCGACGAGCAGCTCGTCGTCGGCGAGTTGCAGCGCGCCGGCTTTCGCGTCGAACAGCGATCGGAGTTTTTGCACGTTGCCGACGACCCGCGCACCCAGGCCTTTTTCGACATGAAGACGCCCTCGGACCGCTTCGCGCTGCGCCTGGTACGGCCCTAGTTCCCGGATCGGCGCTCGCCCAGGGCCCGGCGCCGGCCGCAGCCCTACTTGGCGGCCTTGGCGTCGGCCTCGCACTTCTTGACGAACGAGGTCTTGGCCGCGCCCGAGAGCTTCTTGCCGTTCTTGTCCACCGCTTTGTCCTCGCATGAAGGGGCTGCGGCCTTGGCGTCGGCCTCGCACTTTTTGACGAACGAGGTCTTGGCCGCGCCCGAGAGCTTCTTGCCGTTCTTGTCCACGGCCTGTTCTTCGCACGAGGCCGCGGCACTGGCCGCCGGCTTGGCAGGGCTATCGGCGGCAACGGCACCAGCGTGCCAGGCCAGGCCGAACAGGGACAGCGCAGCAACCAACGCGTACTTTTTCATGTTCCGACATCTCCTCTTCTTGGATGGGACGACCAGCGGTACGGCAAGTGTACGGCGTTCGCACCGGGCGCACGCGCCCTACTGCGCGGCGCGGTCCGCCTGGCCGGCGATGCCGTTCACGCGGTCCTGATCGAGCTGCTGCATCGACCGGATCCGCGCTTCGGCCTGCGCCTTCTGCTCCCGGGCCTGCTGCGCGGCGGCGGCCGCCGCGGTCGCGCTGCTCGAGGCCGCGGTGAGCGCATCGGGGCCGCAGCCGCACAACAGCAGGGCAACCGCAAGTACCGCGCCGACCCCGCTCCCTGCCACGACTTTTCTCACGTCAAAGCCTCCCTTGCAAGATGCTCGCGGCCGGCGCGCGCTCATGACGTGCGCTGGCGCCGGTCCTCGAGCCAAGTGCCGGCGCGCCGGGCTTCCGCCTCGTGCGCCGGCTCCCGCCACGGCTCGCGCAGCGCTTCCTCGTACCATTGGCCCATCGCCCCGAGCGCCAGCAGGCGCCGGGCGTACTCGGCCGCGGCGCCCGCCAGCGCCAGGCCGTAAGTCTGGACACGGAAGGCAACGGGCGCGAAGAACGCGTCGACCGCGGTGAAGGACGCGCCCGCCAGGTAGGGTCCGCCGAAGCGCCCGATCCCCTCGTTCCACAGCTCCTCGATGCGCGCGATGTCCTGGCGCAGCTCCGGGCCCAGCTCCTCGACGCGCACGCGCAGGCCACAGTTCATCGGACAGCGCTCGCGCAGCACGGCAAAGCCCGAATGCATTTCGGCGGCCGCGCAGCGGGCCCAGCTGCGCGATGCCGGATCGGCGGGCCAGACGCCGGCGTGGCGCTCGGCCAGGTACTCGACGATACCCAGCGAGTCCCACACCGTCCGGCCCGCGTCCACGAGGCAGGGAACCTTGCCGCTGGGCGAGAAGCCGCGAAAGAGCTCGCGGTTCGAGGAGCCCGCGAAAGGGACCAGCTGCTCGCGGAACCCGATCTGCCGCTCGCGCAGCAGCACCCAGGGCCGCAGCGACCAGGACGAGTAGTTCTTGTTGGCGATGAACAGCGTGTACATGCGGGGGCTTTGTATGTTCCGTCAGTGTGCCAGCGCCGGCAGGCGCTTGGGATGGAAAGCAAAGACGAACTGCTCCTCGGGGCGGGGCAGGCGCGGATCCTTGTCCGGTCGCTCGATGCGCCAGAGCAGGTCGCGGATGACGTTGAGCCGGGCCCGTTTCTTGTCGTCGGCCTGCACGATGAGCCAGGGCGCGCTCGGCCGGTGCGTGCGCCGCAGCATGATGTCGCGGGCGCGCGAGTACTCGTTCCAGCGCTCCAGCGCCGCCTCGTCCACCGGACTGGTCTTCCACTGCGTCAAGGGATCGCGCGCCCGCGCCTTGAGGCGGCGGCGCTGCTCGTCGCGGCTGATATCGAGGTAGTACTTGAACAGCTGGATGCCCGATTGCACCAACATATCCTCGAAAGGCACCACCGCCTGCAGGAACGCGTCGGACTGGGCTTCGGTGCAAAAGCGCATGACGCGCTCGACGCCGGCGCGGTTGTACCAGCTGCGATTGAAAAAGACGAACTCGCTGGCGCCCGGCAGGTGCGGCACGAAGCGCTGGAAATACCATTGCCCCTGCTCGCGATCCGAGGGCTTTCCCAAGGCCACGACCCGCGTATCGCGCGGGCTCAGGTGCTCGACGATGCGCTTGATCGTGCCGTCCTTGCCCGAGGCATCGCGGCCCTCGAATATCACCAGGACGCGGCGGCCGTGCGCGATGACGTGCCGATGCGCCTTGACGAGCTCGATCTGCAGCCGCCGCAGCTCCGACTTGTACGACTGCGCCTTTGCCACGGCCATCGCGCGATCACCCCCCCTTGGCCAGCCCGGTGCTCGCCACCGGCCGGTCGAGCCTGGCCGACTTGTTCGCAAGCCGTGCCGTGAACTTCGTGCCATCGATCACGTACCGCTCGTGGAACCCCTCCCCGATGAGATCGAGCTCGTCGCGGCACGATACGCGAAAGCGCAGTTTGCGACCCTGCACCTCGATGAGCTCGACCTGCGCGGTCACCATCATGCCCACGGGCGTCGCCGCCACGTGACTGACATCGACGTGGGTGCCCACGGTGCGCTCGCCCGCAGCCAGATACGGCCGCAAGGCCTCCAGGCAGGCCCACTCGATTAACCCGATCATGAGGGCGGTGGCGAGAACCGCGGGCATGTCGACAAAGCTGGCAAAGGCATGCGAGAGCGCGGGCACCGTCAAGGACTCGTCGACGCGGATGCGCTGGACGTGTCGCAGCCCAGGTTTGAGTTCGGGACTCATGGCTTGCCTTATGGCGTGACGCCAGCACCGATTATGCCCATGTCCGGGGACGCGCTTTGCCTCCTGTGTCCAGGGGACGGACGGCTCCGGCCGAAGCGCCGCGGGCGCAGTACGATCGTCCCTTGCCCGGGCCGCAGGTCCGGGCCAGGCAGGCAAATCCGCCCGGGCGTTCGACGTGCGCGGCGACGGAGGTGGCACCATGGCGCATCGACCCCTGCGAGGAAGCGAACGCGAACCCCTGCCCGGGGCGCACGCCGTGGGCAAGGCCGATCCGGGCGAGCGCGTCCAGGTATCGGTGGTCCTGAGGCGGCAAACGAGCGCCGTGCTCGCGGGGCACCTTGCCCGCCTGGAGCGCGGCGACCGGCAGGCGCGACCGATGGCGCGGGACGATTTCGAGCGCCAGTTCGGCGCGCGCCCCGAACACCTGGCGGCGATTCGACAATTCGCCGCGGCCCACGGCCTTACCGTCGAACACGAACATGCCGCACGCCGGACGGTGGTGCTTTCGGGGACCGTCGCGCAGTGCAATGCGGCCTTCGGCGTCGAGCTGCAGCAGTTCCGCGGGGCCGGGACCCGCTACCGCGGCCGCGTCGGCCCCGTCCAGCTGCCCGAAGAGCTCCATGAAATCGTCGACGCGGTGCTGGGCCTGGACAACCGCGCGCAGGCCAGGCCGCACTTGCGGCGTCGGCCCGCGGGGGGCAGCGATGCGACAGGCGGCGCCTTTGCCCCGCCCCAGCTCGGGGCGCTGTACCGCTTCCCTGCCGGCGGCGGGGCGGGCCAGACCATCGCGATCGTCGAGCTCGGGGGCGGTTACCGGTCACAGGACATCGCCGCCTACTTCGGCAAGCTCGGCGTGGCGCAACCGTCGGTGACGGCCGTGGGCGTGGACGGGGCCGCCAACGAGCCCACGGGCGATCCCAACGGCCCCGACGGCGAAGTGGCACTCGACATCGAAGTGGCCGGTGCGCTTGCCCCGGCGGCGAGGATCGCGGTCTACTTCGCGCCCAACACCGACGCGGGATTCCTGGACGCCGTCACGACCGCCGTCCATGACGCGGGGAACAAGCCCTCGGTCGTCTCGATAAGCTGGGGCGAGGCCGAATCGGCCTGGACGCAGCAGGCGATGCGGGCGATGGATCAGGCGTTCCAGGACGCCGCGGCGCTCGGCGTCACGATCTGCGTTTCCTCCGGCGACAGCGGCTCGAGCGACGGCGTGAGCGACGGGGCCGGGCATGTCGACTTTCCGGCCTCGAGCAGCTACGCGCTCGCCTGCGGGGGCACCTCGCTGCACGCCAGCGCGGGCCGCATCACCGGCGAGACGGTCTGGAACGACGGCGCCCAAGGAGGCGCATCCGGCGGCGGGGTCAGCACCGTCTTCGCGCTGCCGCCATGGCAGGCGGGTTTGCGGCTCACCGACGCCAGCGGCAAGGTATCGCCGCTCACCCGGCGCGGCGTGCCCGACGTCAGCGGCGACGCGGACCCGCTTACCGGCTACCTGGTCCGCGTCGACGGCTCCGACACGGTCATCGGCGGCACGAGCGCCGTGGCGCCGCTGTGGGCCGCATTGATCGCACGCATCAATGCCGGGCGGCAAACGCCCGTGGGGCTCGTCCATCCGCTGCTCTACCGCGCGGCCGGCGCTTGCAACGACATCACGAAGGGCAGCAACGGCGGTTTCGCCGCGGCCGCCGGCTGGGACGCCTGCACGGGCCTGGGTTCGCCCGACGGCACGGCGATCGCGGCAGCACTCGGGACCCCGGCGACGTCCTGAGAAACACGGGCCGACGGTGTGGCCGCGGCCGGGGCGCTATTCGCCCGAGCACGAGGGCAACATGCGCTGACCGGCCCGCGGTCTCGTGCGTCGGCAGCTCGTCCTGCGGCCGGCGCCCTTCTTGATTCATCGCGGTGAGCCGGTTACGCTACTTGCTCAGCGCTGAGGCGAACCAAATGAGCACAGGGATACAGTCGACGAGGCCTCTGGAGCGTGCTCCCGGATTGTTGCTGCAAATGCTGGAGCTGCGCGCATTCTGGGAACACTACAGCGCAGTCGTGCTGCGTCCGCTATGGAGCTTGGCACCTCACGGCGATGGTCACCCGGTGTTGGTGCTGCCGGGCCTGGCCGTCGGCGATGCAAGCACGGTCGTGATGCGCCGGTTTTTGCGCGCGCGGGGCTATGCCGTCAGTGGGTGGAACCAAGGCCTCAACCTCGGGCTACGGGAGGGGGTTTTGGAACGCGCGCATGACACCTTGCGCCAGCTCTGGGCAAAGCATGGGCGCGCGGTGAGCATCGTGGGCTGGAGTCTGGGCGGCCTCTACGCACGGGAGCTGGCCAAGCAATCGCCCGAGGCCGTGCGTCTGGTGATCACGTTGGGCTCACCGTTCACAGGTCACCCGCGGGAAACGAACGCCTGGCGGCTATATGAGCTTGCCAGTGGCCACCGTATCGACGCTCACAACTTGCATGTGCCCTTGCGAACGGCGCCACCCGTGCCCACGACTTCGATCTGGAGCCGCAGCGACGGGGTCGTGTCCTGGCGCTGCAGCGTCGAATCGCGTCACGACGACGCCGAGAACATCGCGGTCGAGTCGAGCCACTTAGGTCTTGGCGCACACCCCGCCACCTTATTCGCGGTGGCGGATCGACTCGCTCAGCCCGAGGGCGCGTGGCGGCCCTTTCATCGCGAGGGATGGAGACGGGCTGTCTACGCCGATACGCACAAATTGCGCGCCAAACACGCCGGCTGAAAGGTTCAGATCCAAAAGCCGCAGCAAGACGGCGTACGGATAAGCCAACGCCGTCAAGTCTTGCGAGGGCAGCGGCCAGTCGCCCGGCGCTGCCGGCAGAGCAAGCGCAGTTCTTTCTTGCCGACATCACCGGGCTCACGAGAACTGACGACGAATGGGCGTTCGCCCCGTTTGATGCCCCGTGGCGGGAGGCATTTCGGACCAGACGGGTGGCCGAATGCGGCGCCGATTCCAACTCAAACGGCGAATCGGCGCGGCGCACCGCTCTAACTACTGGGCTTGAGCCAGCCAGCGATCCGCTCGTAGACGTCCGGCCGGCACAGAAGGTCCAGGTGACTTAACCCGCGACCGATCCACTGCCGGTCCTGGGGAAGCGGCAAGGCGCGCGCCGCGTTTTGATGGTGTCCGAGCGCGCTGGCTACCGGAACGAACCCATCGCCGACCAGACGCTCGCTTAGGCCGCCGGCTTCCCGGGCTCTCGTGCCGGCGATCGCGTAGCACGCGACATCCTCGGGCAGAGCAACCTCCCCGCGCGGGTCGCTTTTGTGCGCGAAGCGATCACGACCGTCCCAGTCCTCGTCGACCAGGCTGCCGTAGCGAAGGTCGGTGATGCCGGCGCTGCGGATCTTGCCCAATCGTGTAAACGCCGCCGTGTAAGGGTTCTTCCCAACGACCGATTCAACCCAGTTGCCGGCGCGTTCAAGCGGCGCTCCGTGATGCGGCGTACCGAGAAAGACGAGCTTGCGCAGACGCCGCCGCCAGCAATGCCCGGCTGCATCGCCGTAGTGGCAGGCGCTTCGCGCAACCAGGCCGCCCATGCTATGGCCGATGATGACGAAGTCTTCGATCGGCACGGGCCACTGTGCGATCAACTCCTCGAGCAATGAAGCGAACCGGCGGCCGTTGGCAGATACGTGCAGGCCGCTGTTGTAGTAGAGATAGACCGGCGTGAAGCCGAGATCGCGCGCGAGGCAGGCCCCGTGGTCATGCCCCTTGCGATTCCATTGGAGATCACTCAGGCACAGCCCGTGAACCAGCACAAGCAGACGCTTGCCGGGACAAGGAAGCGCGGCGGAAAGGGATCGTCTGTCGAGCCGCAGGGCGCGCCCTTCGTGGCGCAGCTGCATCGGCAAGGCCAGCGGATTGTCGGTTTCGAGGAGATGGTCGCCGAGCACCCCGTTCAACGCGGCAAGCCTGGCGTCGCGGCTTCGCGAGGGGGGCGCGGTCTGCGGGCGCGGCCCGAGAAGCGCAAGAGCGGCATCGATTCCGCCGCCCGTCAGCCGCATCGCGCCCCGGATGCTTTGATAGACGAGGCCCGTGACCCCGCCTGTGGGCTCTTGGACGGGCGTGCCGAAGGGGAGGGGCGCGCGCGAAATCGTGCGGTGCATCTGCTCCACGAGGTCCGTCACTCCGACGGCGGCGGCGAAGCCGAGCTGGCTCAAACCGCGAAGATCCGATGACGCAACGAAGGTTTTGTTGGGGGTCATGCGATCTCCTGTACTTTGGGGAGGCCCCGCAAATGTGCCGTTCGGCGCGTCTTGCATGCTGCCGCCCGTACCGCGCCGTAGCCGCGCTCTTACGCCGGCGTCTGGTTGTTACGTCTTGAAGGATCCGAGGCCTCAGACGCCGCGGCGCGCCAGCGGAAATTATGCCAGCCAAACGCGGTGCACGGAAAACGGTCTTCTGGATTGAATTACCTCGCTCATCGCGGCGACGTTTCATGGGAACTTGTTGAAATCGGGCAACCGCCGAGCGCACGCGCCGTACTGGCGTCGACGGCTTCAACGCTTGCTTGGCCGTCCGTTGCCGGCTTCGCCCATTGATGCGCCGCCCTTTGCTGCCACGCTCCTTGTATAGCGCATTTTGACGCCGGGGAGCCCGAGTTAGGCATTGCAGCACTTCGAAGAACGTCCCGCCGGACAGGGATCGTGCAGGTCCCGCCAACCCATCGTCTGCAGCCAAGCCCAAGTCCGGTGGGCTGCTAGACTCAAACTTATTGTCTCGGTGCGGGGCCCACATGGCGGCGAAGGCGACGAGTCCCGGTTCCGTCCTGATCACGGGAGCGTCGTCGGGGATCGGCTGGGAGCTTGCCAAGATCTTTGCGGCCAATGGGTACCACCTGGTGCTGGTCGCCCGCAGTCGCGACAAGCTGCAGCAGCTCGCGCAAGAGTTGAAGAC
>Ga0209415_10012173_pt1 | contig 14374 bp, 13 predicted proteins | sample PeaSoiSIISIP2007_FD_187696 | JGI IMG/M metagenome (GOLD analysis project Ga0209415, IMG submission 187696) | Peat soil microbial communities from Weissenstadt, Germany - SII-SIP-2007 (SPAdes) (version 2) | ecosystem: Environmental > Terrestrial > Soil > Wetlands > Peat | place: Germany...
CGGCCGGGAGGACTAATGGCAATGCGATAGGCAGCATCGCCCAAGCCGCGCACGATGCGGTGGAACAACTCGTTCTTGTCGATCAGGCTCTTCGCCAGCGGCTCGTCGCGATAAACGTGCAGCGATTCGCCGGCATTTACGATTTTGGCCGAACCCGGCTTCAGCGCGTGACGAACCTCGACCGAGCCTTCTTCCACTGAAACGATGGTGGTCTCGTCGTCGTCGTTGATGCTGACGTCGAAGATGGTGCCGCGGACCGAGATCACCGCGGTGGGGGTCATAATGCGGTTCGGATTGGGCTGGCCGCCCAGGCGCTGGATATGAATTTTGACTCGGCCGACGAACAGATCCAGCAGATCCTGAAGACTGCCGGGGTTCTTCCTGAAAATGACGTTGGAACTGGGGTAGACCTCGAAGGTGCTGCCATCGGAAGTCTGGAACTTGGCGTAGCCATCGGGGCCGGTCAGGATCACCTGCTGGGTTTGGACCAGGTCGCCCAAATTGAGCGCCCAAGGCTGGGAATCGCGCAGGACGGAGACTTGTCCGGTTAGGGAAACCACTGTCGCCGCGGCATCGGGCGATTGGCGGAACAGCTGGGCCGAGCACATCTGCGCGGCCACAAGTGCCAACAGCACACCGAAAGACCCGTGCATGGCGCCACTTCGCCTCATAAAGTTAACTACTAACCTGGCCGATCCCACACTAAAGTACTATGTGGCGTATTACTGACCCAACTCTTAACAAATCAGTCTACCATCAAAAGTGCGTAGCAAGAAGATATCCTATCGGGACATTTGGTTACAACCTGTATAGATTCAGTTCGTTTGAGGGGGAGGGAAGTTCGCTGAAGGGATACAATAGACTCGCTTGATGTGTCGGGCGGCCACAATTCGGGCAGTACGGTACGCCGCTTCGGCGGCCTTGCCCTGGCTCGCCTTGGCGCAGGCCTGGGGGCCGCTTTGGGGCCAAGGGACGGGCGTCGGCTGGCGGCATGTGGGGAACTCGGCCATCCAGTTGACCTGGCTGCCGTCGGACGCCACCGGACCAGTGGACTGGGTTTGGTACTCCCCGGACGGATCGAGCTTATTTGCGAAGACTGCTTCCGGGCGCGTTTTCAGAACCGGAGACTTCGAGCAATGGCGGTTGGTGACGGACGGCAAGGCAGTTCCGCCGGCCGCCGCTGAAGCCGCTGCCGCAAGCACGCCTGAAGTCGCCTTCAAGCTCTCTGGCCCAGCGGGGACGGACGGGAGATTGTACGGAATCGGGCGAGACGTCTTCCGGTCGGACGACGCTGGGGTGAGCTGGATCAACTTAACGAACTACAAAGGCATTTGCCTGCTCGGGCATGGGCTGCGCGCGGTTACGGCCTCGCCGCTGGATCCGGACGATGTAGTGGTGGCATCGGATACAGGCGTTTGGCGGTCGCTGGACGGCGGCGTCTCATGGAGCGGGCTGAATCAGTTCCTCCCCAATCTGCCGGCCGAGCATTTGATGGGTTTGCCGAACGGCACGCGTGGAGTGCGCCTGCAGTTAGCGGGCGTGGCAGGGGAGGTGGCCCGAGAAGTGGAGTGGGCGCCGGGCGAGAAGTCGGCGTGGAAAGCGGTGGATGCGTCCGATGTGGAGCGCGAACAAAATCTGAAGAGCGCCCTGTCGCAAGTGTTGAAGCGCCCGATTACCGCCATCGCGGCGGCCGAAGATTACATTTATGCGGGCGACAGTGAGGGGCGGCTCCAGGTGTCGGCCGACGCCGGTGTGAGCTGGGGCCCCGCCTTTCGGTTTGGCGAACCTGGCAAAGTGGAAGCCATTTGGGTGGACGCCAACGACCCACGAGTGGCGGTAGCGGTTTTGGGCGCGCGCAATAGTGTGGCGGCAAGTTCAGCTAAGCCGTCCTTTGTGCTGCGCAGCATGAACGGCGGTAATTTCTGGGACGACATCACGGCGAATCTTCCCGAGAACTCGGCGGCGCACGGGGTGGCGGCGGATCGCGGGAGCGGAACCATTTATGTCGCGACCGATGCGGGTTTGTTTTATACCATGACGGACCTCGGGTCGGCGGGACGTCCCACGGTTTGGAGCTCACTGAGCGAGCATTTGCCGACTGCGGCGGCTGTCACTGATGTAAGGCTGGATGCGGGCGCGAATCAGCTCTTCGCGTTATTGGATGGCTACGGAGTTTACACCACCATCGCACCCCACCGTTTGCGTGATACCCGTATTGTGAACGCGGCGGATTACAGCGCGCGGCCCACGGCGCCGGGCGCATTGCTGAGCGTGTTGGGCGCGCGGGTGGAATCGGCCCGTAGTGAGGACGTCGCCGCGCCAGTGCTGGATGCCACCGAGACCGCGTCGCAGATCCAGGTGCCATTCGAGGCCAAGGGCAGCACGGTATCGCTTTCATTACGAGCGACCACTGGGCCGCTGACATTTGGCGTGCCATTGAAGAGCGCTTCACCGGCCATCTTCGTGGATCCGGAGGGGACGCCGCTGATCATGGACGCGGCAAGTGGTGTGCTGTTGGACGCGAGCAAACCGGCCCACGCGAGCTCACGGATCCAAGTGCTGGCAACAGGCTTAGGGCAAGTGAAGCCGGATTGGCCCACCGGGTTGGCTGCGCCGTTGAAAGATCCGCCACGCGTGGCCGCGACGGTCCACGCCTATCTGGATGGATCGCCGGTGGAGGTCACCCATGCGTCGCTCGCGCCGGGTTATGTGGGCTTCTATCTGATCGAGATCCAAGTGCCGCGCATCGCGAACGCGGGTCCGGGCGAGCTGTACATCGAGGCGGAAGGACAGCAGAGTAATCGTGTCCGATTATATGTGGAGCAGTAACGCGCAGTTTAGCGCGAGCGGAGTTTTGTAAGCCCATGCTCCCGACTTCCTGGCGGCGGCTGCTCAGTCTCATTCGAATTCTCCTCGCCATGAGCTGTCTCACCACGCAGCTCATTTCCTCCAGCTTTGTCTGGACCGACACGGCCATCCTGTTCGCGGTCTACATCATCTATGCGTGCGTCGCCTTGTTCTGGCGTGGATTGGAAGAATCCGGATATCCGACGCTGGGCCTGATCGTGGATTTTGCGTTCTTCTTTATCGCGGCCATCAGCGGCGCCGCGTACGGGTACTGGATCAGCTCGGTGTTCTACGCCTATGTGGTGCTGGTGGCGGTGATGCTGCATCCGTGGTGGAAGACGGTGGTGGTGGCGGTGGCGGCCATCGCGCTGCTGTATGTGGTGCCGAACCTGCATTCGGCCGAGATGCTGCGGCCGGCGTTCATCGCGGCGGGAATCCTGGGCAGCGTGCTGGCCATCCAGCGCGAGTATTTGGAAGAGCGGCTATCGAACAGCTCGCGGCAAACCGTTTTGTACCGGTATGACGCCGAGAAGGCGCGAGAATCCGAGCGGCAGCGCATCGCCGCCGATTTTCACGATGGCCCGCTGCAGAGCTTCATCAGTTTTCAGATGCGCCTGGAGATCATCCGGAAGTTGCTGACGCGCGATCTGACGGCGGCCACCGAGGAGCTGCTGCAGCTTCAGGATTTGTGCAAGACGCAGGTCAACGAACTGCGGGCATTCGTCCGGAGCATGCGTCCGGTGGACGTGGAAGGCAGCTTGAACGCGACGCTACGCCGGGTGGTGGAGCAATTCCAGAAAGACAGCGGCATTCCAGCGACGTTCGTGAGCGCCGAGTTTCTGGAGCCGGCCGAGCCCGAAGTATCGCTGGAGCTGCTGCAGATCATCCGTGAAGCGCTGTACAACGTGCAGAAGCACTCCGCGGCGACTCGCGTAGCGGTGAGCATCGCGAAGTCGGACACGGTCCTCGAGATCCTGGTGGAAGACAACGGCAACGGCTTTCCGTTCAGCGGCCGTTACACGCTGGATGAGCTGGAGCTGCTGCGTCTGGGTCCCATGAGCATCAAACGCCGGGTGCGTACGCTGGGAGGCGACATGGTGCTGGATTCCAAGCCCGGCCAAGGCGCGGGATTGAAGATCCGGCTAGCCACGTGAATCGGGGGCAGGTTGTTGGTTGTTGGTTATTGGTTGTTGGCCTCGCAGGGTGTGGACGGTATCGGGATTTTACCTTGCCCCAACAGCCGGGCGGGCCATCCGTTCAGTGGAAATGGCAGGCGCGCCCTGAGCCGGTATTGCAGCGCGGGGGGCATGGCGATTGGGACGCGGTGGACGTCCTGAATCCTTCGGTGATCCGGCAGGGCGACGCCTACTACAATTTCTTTTCCGGTTACGACGGCAAGACCTGGCATACCGGCCTCGCAGTGTCTGGCGATGGCATCACGTGGCACAAAGAGGGCAAGATCCTGTCGCCCGAACCCGGTACCTGGGAAGGCAGCGCAATTGCCGCCAATGGCTCAGCCGTTACCGACCAAAGCGGCATCCTGTATTACTACCAAGCCGGGGAACCTCCCGAGATTGGCCTCGCGCGGTCGCGCAATGGGCATCAATGGCAGCGCAACGGAGCGCCGGTGCTGACTCGAGGGCCGTACGGAAGTTGGGATGAGAGCGGCATTGGCGATCCGTATGCGATTCGCGCCGGCCGCGGCTATTACATGTTCTATCTGGGAATGGATCGCGCGCGGCGGCAGAGGCTGGGCGTGGCCGAATCTGACGATGGCGTGAGCTGGCATAAGCTGCGAAGCAATCCGATTCTGGAGCTGGGCGAGTATGGCGCGTTCGATGCTAACGGATTGGGCGAACCTGCAGTATGGGCCGGGCGCGGTTATTATTGGATGCTGTACACGGGGCGCGACGGCGGCGAGACCCGGAGGCTGGGGTTAGCGCGATCGCGCGACGGCGTGCGCTGGGAGAAATTGCCGACAGTGATTGCGGGCGAACAGGCGTGGGATTCGAAGGTGATCTGCGATGCGACGGTGCTGGCGAATGGCGATCAAGTTACAGTGTGGTTCGGCGGGGGCGATGTGGCGCGGCCAGATCAGAATATCGACGGACAAATTGGAATGGCGACACTGACAGCTGAGCTGCGACCGTGAGGGAGCGGGGAATCTAGCACGGCATGAAAATCGGAATCACATGTTATCCCACCTACGGCGGCAGCGGCATCGTGGCCACCGAGCTCGGCTTGGAGCTGGCCACCCGCGGGCACGACGTGCATTTCATCACCTACGCCAATCCCATCCGGTTGGATCCGGGGACGCCGCGCATTTTTTATCACGAAGTAGAAGTGTCCAACTATCCTCTATTCCAATACCCGCCGTATTGTTTGGCGCTGGCGTCGCGCATGGCGGAAGTGGCGGAGGACTACGAACTCGATCTGTTGCATGTGCATTACGCGATTCCGCATTCAACGGCTGCGCTGCTGGCCCAGCAGATGGTGGCGCCACGCCGGCGCCTGCCGTTCATCACCACGCTGCATGGCACGGATATCACGATCGTCGGCATGGACCGTTCCTATTTCCCCATCACCAAGTTCTCGATTGAAAAGTCGGACGGGATTACCGGCGTCAGCCAGGACGTGCGGCGCGATACCTACAAAGTATTCGGGGTGAAAAACGACATTCGCGTAATCTATAACTTCGTGAACACCGAGATCTATCGCCCGATGGAGAACCGGCCCAACGGCGAAAAACGCCTGATGCACATTTCGAACTTCCGGCCGGTGAAGCGCGTGAATGATTGCGTGCGCATCCTGGCTGAGGTCCTCAAGACCACGCCGGCGCATTTGTATATGGCTGGAGACGGGCCGGACCGTCCGGAAGCCCATCGGCTGGCGCGCGAGTTGGGCCTGGAGCGGCAGGTGACGTTTCTGGGCAAGCAAGATCACGTGGAGCGGCTGTTTCCGCAGATGCACGTGCTGCTGATGCCGAGCGAAATGGAGTCGTTCGGACTGGGCGCGCTGGAGGCGATGGCGTGCGGCGTTCCACCGGTTGCGACGCGTGTGGGCGGATTGCCGGAACTGGTGACGGAGGGAGTGGACGGGTTTCTGGAGCCGGTGGGCGACATCGCGGCGCAGTCCCGCCGGGTGATCGAGTTGCTGACAAACGAGCCAATGCACCAGAAGATGGCGGAGGCGGCGCGGCGCACAGCGGTGGAACGATTCGCGAGCGCGACGATAATTCCGCAGTATGAGAAGTATTATGAAGAGGTCGTCGCAAATGGTCATTAAGTTAATCGCTTTTACGGTCGCCTGTGCCGCGTTGTACGGCCAGGACCTAAAGCCTGTCATCGACAATGAGCGCGTCACAGTGTGGGACGTCACGTGGACGAAGGGCCAGACCAATCCGGCGCGCGGGCACGATCGCGACCTTGTGACTATGTGGATCGCAGGCGGCAAAGCGGGAACCACGTCCTTCAGCTCGAAAAGCGACAGACCGGCCGCGAAAGGCCGCTCGGACGCGGGAGGCCGATCGCTGGTGATTGAGCTGAAGGATCATCCGGTCCCGCCGCTCGAGAACAAGACCGGATATCCGCTGGCTTTTCCGCGTCCGCACGTGAAGAAGCTGCTGGAGAACGATCGCGTGATCGTGTGGTCCTACCGCTGGAATCCAGGCGAGCCGACGCCCATGCATTTTCACGACAAGGATGTCGTGGTGGTCTATCTCGAACCCACGGTCCTGACATCCACGACGCTGGATGGCGCCAAGACGCTGAACGAGTACAAGGCGTACGATGTCCGATTCAACAAGCGCGACCGCACCCACACCGAACTTCTGGAGCGGGGGACCGGAAGCGCCATGATGATGGAATTGAAATAGGACAAGAATGATACCCAGGTCAGCCGTTGTTGGCGCGGTGCTGGCGTTCAGCCTGGCCGCGTTCGGTCAACAGCAGGCGCCGCCCGAAGTCACAACCAGAGAAGCGCCGATCACCTTCAGCAGCCGCGTGAATCTGATCTCGGTGCCGGTAGTGGTTCGCGATCGTGAAGGCCATGCGGTTGGCACTCTCCAGAAGGAAGATTTTCAGGTTTTTGATAAAGGCAAGGCTCAGGTCATCACGAAATTTTCGATGGAGAAAAGCGACCGCCTGGTCGCGGCCGGCGCGGAGGCCTCGCATGCCCGAGGTGAGAAGGCGCAGTCTCCGATTCCCTTGCAGCCTGCTCAGCCCGAGCGCTACGTCGCCTACCTGGTCGATGACGTCCATCTGGAGTCCGGTGATCTGCTCAGCACGCGGCGGGCGATGCATCGCCATCTCGATGAATCCATCGAGCCCGCCAGCCGCGCGGCGATCTTCACCACCAGCGGCTTTATGCTGTCCGACTTCACCGCTGATCGGGAGAAGCTGCACAACGCAGTGAACAGAGTCCAGCCCTATACCAGCGGCATCGACCGGCAAATGGGTTGTCCGTACATCAGCTATTACGTGGCCGATTTGTTGGTGAACAAGAAACTGTATTTGGATGGCCGGCTGTTTCCCGACCCGCAGCTTTATCAAGTTGTTTCGAGCGGTACCGAGCCGGAGCTGAGCGCGGCCTATGGCGAAGCACAGGCGTGTGTAGCGTGCGGGCAAGGCAAGGATTCAATGACTGGCCTGCCCATTTGCGTTGTGGAAACACTTACCAAACTGAGATCGGCGGCGCGGGAAGCCCTGGCCTTCGGCGACCAGGAGACTTCCCTCGGTCTTGGAGCGCTGAGGGACGTCGTCCGCAAGCTCTCCAGCATGCCGGGTAACCGGAACCTTGTGTTGGTTTCGCCGGGCTTTCTTGTAACGCGGGATCATCGGACCGACGAGTCCGATGTACTCGAGCGCGCGATCCGTGCCAACGTCGTGGTCAACAGCATCGACATGCGCGGCCTGTTCACCACTATCCCCGGCGGCTCGGCGGATCAGCCGTTTTATTCGATTCAACTGCAACAGGCCGATATGAGTGCGGCGACCGAGGCTAACGACATTCTCGCGGAACTGGCCAACGGCACCGGTGGCACGTTCTTCCACAACGATAACGACCTGAAGGGAGGGCTCAACCTCATTGCGGCCCGGCCCGAGTACGTCTACGTGCTGGGATTCTCTCCGCAAGACCTGAAATTCGACGGCGCGTATCACGGCCTCAAAGTGACCGTGAAGAATCCGGCAAGTCTGACCATCCAGGCTCGCCGCGGCTACTGGGCGCCAAGACATGGCGTCGATTCGGCGGAAGCGGCCAAAGAAGAAATCCAGGAAACCGTCTTCTCGCGCGACGAGGTCCAGGGCATTCCGTTGGATGTCCAAACAGAGTTTTTCGAATCCGGCGACCAGAAGTTCGAGCTGACAGTGACGGCTCAACTGGATGTGAAGGCTCTACGATTCCATAAGGCCCAGGACCGCAACGACGATACCGTAACGGTGGTGGCAGGTCTGTTCGATCCCAACGGGAACTACGTTGCCGGAATCGAGAAAGTGATGGAGCTGCGTCTTCGCGACCAGACCTTGGAGGTTTTTGAGAACGCGGGCATCAAAGTGAAAGAGATTTTCAACGTGGCGCCGGGCCGCTATCTGGTTCGCGTGGTGGTGCGGGACTCCGGAGGCAAAAGCATCACGGCGCGTAACACAGGCGTCGAGATTCCATGAGATTCACGACTATATTGCTCTGTTTTGGCGGCGTGCTGGACGCCCAATCCACGCCTGTGATTCGCACCGAGACACGCGAAGTGCTGGTGGACGCGATTGTGACCGGCAAAAATGGCGCGTATATCGGCGATCTGACCGCCAAGGATTTTCATCTCTTGCAAGACGGCAAGGAGCAAACCATCAGGGGCTTCCAGTTGGTATCGGCGTCCGCCAGCGCGCAGACGCGCTCCCTGGTCCTGTTCTTCGATGAGACCAGCATGGAGGCGCGGGATCAAATCGCGGTTCGGAAGGCTGCCGCCAGTTTCATCGATGCTGAAGCGGGACCGAACCATAGGATGGCGATCGTGATTTTCAACGGTTCCGCGCGCATTGCGCAAAACTTCACCGACAACGCCGGCCGTTTGAAGGACGCGCTGAATCAGGCGAGCTTCCATGGCCTGGCGCCCAGCGCCTCCGATTCGGATACTTCGCATGACCCGAGCCGGGCCGAGGAAGCGCGGGCGGTCGGACGCGGCGGCAACGGACTCGCCCCTTCATTCGGCACGCGCAATATGATCCGGTCCCTGGCCGAACTGGGGAGGAGTCTGGGCGTCCTTCCTGGCCGGAAGATTGTGATGCTGTTTACCGGAACGCTTCCGACATCGACCGATCCGAAATCGGAAACGCGGGAGGCGGTCGACGCTGCAAATAGATCGGGCGTGGCTTTTTATCCTATGGACGTGCGGCCGGTTTTCGCCCAGAGCGATCCGGGCGTAGTCCAGCAGACGCCCGCACTCAGGTCGATCTCGATCGTACCCTTAGGGCCGGCCCAAGGCGATCCGGACGCCGGCGGCTCACCCATTCCGGATTCAGGCGCCAGCGGCCAGCAGGTGCTGTTTAACCTGGCCAACGGCACCGCGGGCTTCGTGGTGAGCAACACCGCCGACCTGCTGGGAGGATTGCAAAAGATCGGACAAGAGCAAGACCAGTATTACGTTCTTACGTATGTGGCTCCTGAATCGAAGGAGGGAAGCTGCCACGCGCTGCGCGTCAAGGTGGATCGCAAGGGGACAACGGTTCGCTCGCGCAGCACCTATTGCGCGGAGAAACCCTTGGATCTGCTGGCCGGGACCTCGGCGGGAAAGGAGCTGGAGAATCGCGCGGCCGGCGCGGACGCGGGCGGGATCGCCGCATCCATGCAACTTTCCTACTTTTACATCTCACCCGGAGTGGCACGCGTGAAGCTCGCAATGGAGATCCCGACGGTGGGTTTGAAATTCGAGAATCGGAAGGGCAAGCTGCATGCGGAAGTGAATTTCCTGGGGCTGGCATCCACTGCGGACGGCGCCGTTGGTGCGCGATTCAGTGACGCGCTCAAGCTGGATTACGATTCCCAGGCCCAGATCGAGAGCCTCGGAGGAAGACCCGTGCATTACGAGAAGGAGTTCAAGATTGCTCCGGGCCGCTACAATTTCACACTGGCGTTCAGCTCGGGGGGCGAGAGTTTTGGAAAGCTGCAAGCGCCCCTGAGCGTGGATGCGCGGGTGGCCGGAGAGCTCGCGATGAGCGGCCTGGTTCTGAGCAAGGAGACTCACCCGGCGGCCGAGCTGGGTCTCGGCGCGGCCGGTTCGCTGGTGGAAGATCGTACGCCGCTGGTTGCCGAAGGAGTTCAGGTGATTCCATCCGGGTCCAACCAATTCACGAAATCGGAGCAGGCGTTTTTTTACTTTGAAGTTTACGATTCCAATCCGTCGTCCGTAACCGCTCAGGTGCGCATTCTGGATCGGACCACCGGCGCGCCAAAGTGGGACTCGGGGCCGGGAAAGCTCAGCGTTCCGCAACAGGGTGGGAATCTTCCGATTAGCGCGCTAGCCGCAGGATCGTATCAGGTGGAAGTGACGGCAGTGGACTCCGTCGGGAAACAGGTCAAGCGGACGGTGGATTTTGAGAGGAAGTAGCCGATCCGGTTTTCTTGGGCCAGTTGTGCTGCAGCAGATGGGCTAGTAGCAAGCCTCCAGCGATCGCGCCTGCAAGTCCGAAGACAAATCGAATCACCAAGCTTGGTATGCTTGCTGGCTCGTCCGGCCGGCTGAAAAGGACCTGAGCCAGTTTTCCCAAGACAAATGCGCCGGCCAGAGCGCCAACCAGGAAGGCCAACACTCCTGACAGTGTGCGCTGGAATCCTGGCACCACGGTCAACAGGAACGCTCCCAACGCCATCCAGAATATACAGGCCAACACGAAGCTGGCGACCGGCAGTAGAGTAGTCACGTTCATTTAGAGCATAACTCAGCGGCTGGGATCAGCCTGGATCCAAACCAACCGCATCGGGATCGGTTCGCTGTTGACGTGTACGGCAGAATGCCGTATCGTGGATATATGAAAGCCGAACCCAGCGCCCGTTTGGAGGCGCGCTTGCCGAATCAGGTTCTGGCGCGGCTGAAACGCGCGGCGGAGATTCAGGGGCGGACCCTCACGGATTTCGTCGTGGCAGCCGCAGATGAAGCCGCTTGCCGCGCCATTGAACAAACGGAAATCATTCGTCTTTCTCTTGAAGACCAGCGGCAAATCGCCGAAGCGATCCTCAATCCGCCGGCACCGAACAAGGCGTTGAAAAAAGCCGTCAAGCGATATCGTGAGCTATTCGGCGAGGGATGACGGAGCTCCCCTTCCGCCTTGCGCCGCTAGGCGCGGAGCACGACCGCGGCTCGTTTCGCTGCGGAGAGGAAGCGCTAAACCGGTATTTTCAGACTCAGGCGACTCAGGACATCCGCCGCCGCGTTTCAAATTGCTTCGTTGCGGTCGAGGTCGCGAGCGGTCAGGTAGCCGCGTATTACACGATCGCCGCTGCGAGCGTTCCCTTCGTTGATTTACCGCCTGAGCAAGCGAAGCGCTTGCCTCGCTATCCAACTTTGCTGGCGGTGCGAATCGGCCGTTTGGCGGTCGACCAGCGGTTTCAGGGTCGCGGCCTGGGGGCTGCCCTTTTGGTGGATGCCACGCGCCGAACCATACAATCGCCGCCCGCGGTCTATGCGCTCCTGGTGGATGCTAAGAACGACCAGGCAGTGGCTTTCTATCGGCGTTACCTCTTCCGTTCGGTCGTCGGCCAGCCTCGAACATTGTTCCTGCCGCTTGCCACGGCGCAGAAGGCATTGCTCGGCAAAACCGCTCATTGAGCGCCTTGTGGTGGTCACTCCGTCGTCGAGTTCGGCGGCCGTTCGAACAGCGAAGATGTCTCTACTCGGACTACCAGACCCGCTTTGCCGACGACCTCCTGCAACGCGGTTATAGCCCATACTGGGTATCGAGGCGAAACAACAATTTTCTCAATCAGCGCCACGAGATCAACCTGCAAGGCGAGGCCGCGATCGCCCAGGTCGCAATCGGCGACCGTCGCCAATTGATTGAGCACCGGGAACCTTTGCTTCAATTCGGTGTTGACTTCGGAGCACACTAGCGCCTCTGTTCGCTCTCCTTCCGGATTCTTGATCACACATCTCACCTCTTGCTCGTGCACGAAGCCCCGCCCCTTACAGAACAGCGGCGCAAGCGAGTCAAGGGCCAATGTTTCTCCAACGTATTCGGTTAAGTGATCGATATACCGAACACGAGCGATCGTCACTCTACAGGGCTCTTGCGCGAGTACTCCCTTCAATCGGCCAATCGTGGTCTGAATGGCAACACCCTCCGCACCCGAAGTGTAAAGATGCCACATTGCAACTGATTCGCAACTATTCTCGTGCCAGCAGCTTATCACCGCTTGCGTCGCGACCGACTCACCAGTTTGATGAACGGTCTCTTCAGCAGAAAGGTTATATTCTTCGGACGTTGAGAGCTTTCGTGCGGCTTGTTGCACGCTGAAAGTAGGCACTGCGCCCTCCCATGGGTCCTTTAACTCGTGCTTGCGGGGGAAGTAGAGGGCTTTATTCAAGAGCAACGCAAGGAACCCACCCACATCCATGTATCGCCAAAGACGGACCTCATTTGGCGGAGTTTGAAAAGGCGGATGTTGCTCATACATGCCCGTATTATTTCCCCTTTTCAAGTCGACCGGCACGTCATTACGCGAGAGGCAGCGTATTGGCGGGTCCGCGTTTTCAACGAATTAGCCCCGAACGGGCGACAGGAGGCATGCTCCGGGAACTTTTCCCGCCCCACCGGGGTCTATGTGCCTAGCAGTGCTTGTCGTTTTGGGGCTAGAATTTGAGTAGACGACTGTGGCGGATACTACTGTTGGTCTACATTTAGAGGGGTGCATTTTCTCCCACGCGGAGGAAGACGCACTCGTCTGGGCGCTTGGCCAGGGGGCGGAAGACGCCTACGAAGTCCTGATCCAGCGCTACCAGCAGCCGGTCTACAGCTTGGTGTGCCGCTTGATGAACGATCCGAGCGACGCGCCGGATATCGTACAAGAGGTCTTTTTGAAAGTGTTCCGCAGTATCGGCGCATTCCGCGGTAACAGCAGTTTGAAAACCTGGATTTACAGGATCGCGGTCAACGAAGCCTACAATCATCGGCGCTGGTTTTGCCGGCATCAGCGGCAGGAGGTGGCGCTGGGTACCGAAGAAGGCGCGCCGAATCACGCCGAGAACCTGACGGATCCGGGCCGGTCGCCATTTGAGCTAGCGGCGGATCGCGAGACGCGCGCGCTGGTGGAACGGGCGCTGGAGAACCTGAACCCGAAATTTCGCGCGGCCGTGGTGCTGCGAGACATCGAAGATTTGAGTTACGAGGATATCGCGACGGTTTTGAACGTCTCTCTCGGCACCGTCAAATCGCGCATTATGCGGGGCCGCGAGGCATTGCGAAAGATTCTGGAGGGCCGGTTGGAGCCCGAGGCGAACGCGCGTTGGTCTTCCCAGCCGGTGACTGAATAGTATGGAATGCTCGACCGTTCGACAAAGAGTATCGGCTTACGTGGATGATGCCGTTTCGGCGGAGGAGGGGCGCTTGCTGGAGCGTCACTTGAATACTTGCCGGGAGTGTGCCGTGGAAACGGAACGGTATTTCGGTCTGCGCGAGAAGCTGCGGTCGTTGCCGCGTCCGCTGCCGCCGCCGGATTTGACAACGCGTCTGCGAGTGATCGCTTCCAAGGTCAGGATAGAGTCCGCCGGTGGGGCCAGCCGATGGAACCGATGGCGCGACCGTGTGGAATTGTCGTTGCACCATCTGATGCGCCCGCTGGCGTTGCCGGCCGTGGGCGGACTGTGCTCGGCCGTGTTCCTGTTCAGCACTTTGGTTCCGATGTTCAAGTCGGCATTCGCGATGGGAACATTGGATGCCGACGTGCCCACTACGCTCACCACCCAGCCGATGCTCAAAGATACGGCTCCCGTGGCATTTGCAGACGGCGAAGCCGTGGTCGATTTGCAACTCGACGGTCAGGGCGTGATCATCAACTATTCAATTGTCAGCGCCCCCGGCCAGCAGAGCGAACAGTTGCAGCGCAACATCAAGAACAGCCTGTTGTTCACCGAGTTCTGGCCCGCCACCACCTTTGGCCGTCCGGTGGCCGGTACGATTCGCATTTCTTTCCACAACAACAGCCGCATCGACGTGCGCGGTTAACGCGCAAGTTCAAGATTGACGTGCGCGGATAACGCGCGGAAGCGACACCCTTTCGCTCAGCCAAACGCGGGACTATACTGCTTGAAGAGGTGATGTTCACGATGAAGTCCCGTCGGCAGTTCCTGCAGATTGCATCCGCTGGCGCGGTAGGCGCGGCGCTGGGCACACGGCTTGCTGAATCGGCTGTTCCCACGCTCGGCATGATTTTCCCGCCGGCCAACTACCCGGTGCCTCCGGAAGCGACTTTGCTGTATCCCTCGGGCGTGCGATTTCTCGCCGAAGGCGTGGGCTTGGAGAAGATGACGGCGGAGGAATAC
>Ga0209415_10012174_pt1 | contig 14374 bp, 11 predicted proteins | sample PeaSoiSIISIP2007_FD_187696 | JGI IMG/M metagenome (GOLD analysis project Ga0209415, IMG submission 187696) | Peat soil microbial communities from Weissenstadt, Germany - SII-SIP-2007 (SPAdes) (version 2) | ecosystem: Environmental > Terrestrial > Soil > Wetlands > Peat | place: Germany...
CCCGCCGCAACCCGTCATTCAACTCCATGCTCAGCTCAGTGAGCTTTACGAGTTGCAGGCGAAGTTTGTGCTGCCGCCAGAGGAGGAAGACGGTGAATGGCGGCGTGGCGACGGCTAACAATGCGAACAGTACGAGTATGAGCTCCAAGATCGGCACTCCCCCGTATGTACATGATTTTGTACGCCCAAATAGTAGAACGCGGGCGGAGGTGAGTCTTGCACTTTATTTTCCCCTGCAAACCCGGAAGTAACTAGCGTTCTCTCTGCGTGACTGGAAGACAGTCCAGCTTCGTGACAAGATGTGCAGAACTTCAAGGTTGCTTGTCCGAACATCCCTATGAGCCAAGGCGCTACCGTGACTGTGGTTGAGACCTCAGGAAACGGAACTCCTGAAACTCGGCCTGAGAACGCTGTCACCCCCGGGTGGCGGCGCGGGTTTTGGTCGCTGGTGATCACTCAGTTTCAGGGTGCATTCAACGAAAACGGCCTTAAGAACCTGGTGGTCTTCATCATCCTCGGGATGGCCATGCAGACGGCCAATCGCGATCAACTCGTCCTGATCGTCGGAACCTTGTTCTCAGTCCCTTTCATCCTCTTCTCGATGACCGGTGGTTTTCTCGCCGATCGTTACAGCAAGCGAACCGTCACAATTTGGACCAAGTTCTTCGAGATGGCTGTCATGCTCTTAGCCATCGCCGGACTGGGATGGCAGAACCTGCACCTTGAAATGGCCGCTGTCTTCCTGGCGAGCACCCAGGCGGCCCTCTTCGGCCCTTCCAAGTATGGGTTGCTACCGGAACTGTTGCCCGAGCCCCGGCTTTCCTGGGGCAATGGCGTACTCGAACTCGGGACGTTTCTGGCAGTGATTGCCGGAGGAGTTTCAGGCGCGTTTCTGGCCGACATTTTTCACGCGCGTCAAGGTTGGTCAGGTCTCATCTTTCTGAGTTTGTCTTTTCTTGGATTGATCTTCAGTCTGGGAATCACGCGGGTTCCCGCCGCCAATCCCACCAAAAAGTTTCGCGCAAACCCCATTGGCGATCTCTGGGTACAGGGACGCCTGATACGCAAGGATCGAGTTCTTTGGCTGGCGGTTCTTGGCAACACGTATTTCTGGTTTCTGGGAGCATTGCTGACCGCCAACATTGTTTTCTACGGCAGCGACGTCCTGCACATCAGTTCAACCCGCACCGGGATTCTTCAGGCCGCCGTCGCGATTGGGATTGGACTAGGCAGCCTGACCGCAGGTTATCTTTCCGGCGGAAAGGTCGAGTATGGCTTGATTCCGCTCGGCTCGGTCGGCATGACCGTTTTCGGGGTTCTGCTCTCCGGGCAGAATCTCTCGTTCGCTCATGTGCTGGTACTGCTCGCCGCTCTTGGCTTCTCGGCCGGCTTCTTTGCCGTCCCAGTCAACGCGCTGATTCAACACCGCCCCGACGAAAAAGACAAGGGTGGCGTAATCGCGGCCGCGAACCTGCTCTCCTTTGTGGGCATTGGAGCGGCGGCTGGGGTCTACTATGCTTTCCAGCACTACTCCCACCTCAGGCCGCCTGCGATCTTTCTTTCCGCTTCCTTGGTAACCGTTGCCGCGACCGTCTACGTGTTGTACCTGCTGCCCGATGCCTTGCTCCGGCTCTTGCTGTGGATCGCGACCCACTCCTTGTATCGAATTCACTTGGAAGGCCGCCAGAATGTTCCGGCCAAGGGCGGCGCGCTGTTGGTTCCCAACCACGTCTCGATGGTAGATGCGGTCTTGCTCATCGCCTCGATCGATCGTCCCATTCGCTTCCTCATGTTCAAGGGCTCCTATGATCACCCGCTGGTGAAACCGTTTGCCAAGATCATGGGGGTGATCCCGATTTCCTCCCAGCTTCGTCCTCGCGAGATGATCCAGTCGCTGCGCACAGCCACGCAGGCGCTGAATGACGGCGAGATCGTGTGTATCTTTCCCGAAGGCCAGATGACTCGCATCGGGCAGATGCTTCCGTTCCGGCGAGGGATGGAAAGGATTATGAAAGGTGTGGATGCCCCGATCATCCCCGTGAATCTGGGAGGCGTGTGGGGTTCAATCTTCAGCTTCGAGGGCGGAAAGTTCTTGTGGAAGCTCCCACGAAGGATCCCTTATCCGGTTACTGTAACGTTCGGAAAGGCGATGCCATCGTCGACCGGAGCGCAAGCAGTAAGGCAGGCGGTTCAGGAACTCGGCGCTGAAGCTTATCTCTACCGCAAGCCCTACATGCGGCCGCTGCACCGCTCCTTCGTGCAAACCGCGCGCCGGCATCCGTTTCGCTTCGCCATGGCAGATGGCCACACGCCGAAACTTGCTTTCGGCGGCGCCCTCACTCGCACGGTTTTTCTCGCACGGCGGCTGCGTCCGGTCTGGCGTGACCAGCAGATGGTTGGCATCTTATTGCCGCCGTCGGTTCCGGGCGCGCTGGTGAACCTCGCCGCCCTCCTGATGGGGAAAGTCCCGGTCAATTTGAACTACACGGCTTCCAACGAGGTTCTGGCTTCCTGCGCCAAGCAGTGCGAATTGAAAACGGTGATTACGTCCAAGGCTTTTCTGGAACGCGTCCACATCGAGCCCCCCTCGCGGGCAATCATGTTGGAAGATCTCGCTGAAAAGCCGCGATTGCTGGAACGGGTGGGCGCTGCGCTCGTCTCCTGGCTGTTGCCCGTGGGGCACGTCGAGAGATACGCTGGAGCAACCCGCGTGGTTGGAATCGATGACGTTGCCACCATCATCTTTTCCAGCGGCAGCACCGGCGACCCCAAAGGAGTCGTACTCACCCACTACAACGTGGCTTCGAATGTTGAGCAGTTAAACCAGGTCTTCATGCTGGGACGGCACGACAAGATCCTTGGTATTCTGCCCTTCTTTCATTCTTTCGGTTTCACGGGGACGCTTTGTTTGCCCACGGCCATTGGGATGGGCGTGGTCTTCCATCCCAGCCCCCTTGATTCACGTGCCATTGGCGCGCTGGTCAGCCAATACGCCGTCAGCTTCTTGCTGGCGACGCCAACCTTTCTGCAGAACTACATCCGGCGCTGCTCGCCTGAAGATTTTGGCAGCCTGCAGTGCGTCATGGCTGGCGCGGAGAAACTTCCTGAGCGAGTCTCAGTCGCGTTCGAAGATCACTTTGGAATTCGCCCCCTGGAAGGCTATGGCTGCACCGAATGCTCTCCGGCCGTTACCGTGAACACGCGGGATTTCCGGGCGGCGCAGTTCCGCCAAGTGGGCGCCAAGCGCGACAGCATCGGTCACCCCCTGCCCGGAATCAGCGTAAGGATCGTGAACCCTGAGAGCTTTGATCCTCTTCCTCCCGGAGAAACCGGCTTGCTGCTGGTGTGCGGTCCGAATGTGATGCAAGGATACTTGAATCGCCCCGAGAAAACCGCCGAGGTCCTGCGCCACGGCTGGTACAACACCGGCGACATTGCTGCCATGGATGAGGATGGATTCATCCGCATCACCGACCGCCTGAGCCGGTTCAGCAAAATTGGCGGAGAAATGGTGCCTCACATTAAGGTCGAGGACAAGCTGCAAGAGATCAGTGGCGCGCTCGAACAAGTCTTCGCTGTAACTGCTGTCCCCGATGAGAAGAAAGGCGAACGCCTGATCGTGTTGCACACATTGCCTCAGGACAAACTGCAGGAATGCCTCGCCCAGCTGGCCAAATCAGATTTGCCACCGCTCTGGAAGCCGCGACCTGTTCAGTTTGTGCATGTGGAGTCATTGCCCTACCTGGGCACGGGCAAGCTCGACCTGCGCCGTCTGAAGGACATTGCGGCCGGAGCACCGGCATGATTGGAGTTCCACCCACCGTTCAGGTCGCACCGGGTGCCCGGACAGCGTGGAGCGGACGAGCATTCGCGATTCGCCTCGTGGTCACCGCCGCAGCTCTTCTGATTTGGTTCTGGACCCAGTCCTTGATCGGTGCGCGCGGTCTTCCTGGCGCCGGGATCGGCGATGGCTTGCACACTGCCACAAGCCCGGCGAATCTCTACCTGCACGCTCACCCGTCGGCGGCAAATGCGCTGTTGATTGTGAGCTCCGGAATCATCGATCTGCTGGGGATATTTCTCTTATCGAAGTGGATTCTCGGAGCTTCAGCCCGGCCGTTCCTCGCTCTGGTCATGGTGCTGGGGCTCCGACAAATCATGCAGGGGTTGGTGGCGCTTCCCGCTCCGCCGAATGCAATTTGGCATTATCCCGGATTCCCTTCTCTGCTTGTGACCTATAGTGTGGCAAATGATTACTTCTTTTCAGGGCATACGGCGATCGCCGTTTTGGCAGCGACTGAAATGGCTCGCTTCGGACGGCGGTGGCTCACTGCAGTTGGCGTTTTGATCGTCCTCTTCGAGGTCGTCGCTGTCTTGGTCCTCAGAGCGCATTACACGATGGACGTTTTCACCGGTATTGTTACGGGTCTATATGCCGCAAGTCTCGCTGACCACATTTCTCGCAATCGTTCCGCAGGAGCTGGTTGAAAAACCTTACGGATTGTCATTCCGAATGGCTTCAGGCGTGAGGAATTTGCTTTTCCCTTGAGTTTCAAGCGAAGCAGATTTCTCGGTGTGCCCGAAATGACAACTTTTTCAGCAAACTCTTAGGGAGTGACTTCGCTATCTATTGAGGATTGCACAATATAGTGACCCCGCTCAGCTAAACAGGCTGTCATTCCGAAGCGCCCGCTTTTGGCGCGAGGAATCTGCTTTTTCGCGGTTTCAGCCACAACGGATTCCTCCTCTTCGCTTCGCTCGTCGTCGGAATGACAATCGCGAATAGTGTCACCATACTTTGCGATTATCAGTAGAACGATAATTTAGAAACCGCGCGGCCGGCCACCTTCAGTCCTCAGTCTTACGGAACTTCCTGGCCACTGATTCCGGCAGAGTCTCCTCCAACTTCTGCGCCAGCCAGGCGTGCAACAAAGATTGCTGGCGAGAGGGCAGCGCCCGGAATTGCAGCCCGGCACGGGTATGTCCGTCGTACCAACAAATCTCCGACTCCGTATCGATCTCCGAAGACTGGCCAGGCAGTGTGAACTGAACTCCCACCAGGGCTCCAGGTTTGAACCCGACCGACGTGCTGAGCGCCAACCCGCCCTCGCTAACGTTCATGGTTTGACAGCGGATTTGCTCCGCATAGTTGCCCCATACATCCGCTGGGACCGCGACCGGACAGCGGAAGTAGCGGCGGCGCTCGCGAACAATCAGGCCGTAGGCTGCCCTCACCGTCTTGCTGACTGACTCCTCCGTCAGCGGCCTCACCAAAACAAAATTGGTTTGCGCCTCAGGTTTGGCTGCTAGCGTAGTTTCGTCCGCGATCGCGAATGTCACCGCCGTCCGGTTGGCCGGAGAAATACGCACCCGCTCCAGCAACTCGCGAGTTTGCTCTCCCAGTTGGAGATCGACGATCACTGCCTCAAACTTGCGGCCGTTCAATAGCTGAAGAGCCAGCGCAACATCGGTGCAGACCTCACTCACGATCGCGAATTGCTGCATGACTCGCGTGAACTGCTCGATGGTAGGCGGATCGTTGCAAACCAGCAGCGCACATCCGCTCGAATCTGCCGACACAGCCGAACCAGTGCCCATGGCAGGCTCCCCCCTTCGCGACCGTTGTCGTTCTGTACCAATTGTTCTCCGTCCGAATGGGACGGGGGTGCCTATGGCGCAACCTGTTCGGAAATTGGAACATGAACTGGAAGGCGCGACGCCTGCGAGACTCTGCTTCAGCAAAAACTAACCGGTGGGTCGAGGAACTGTTGATTCCGTGAAAGTCAAGGTTCGAATCGGTGCCACAAGTGGCCAAATCTTGCCGGATTGGATATCCACTGAATGGACTCAGGGTCATGGCGTAGGTGTTCGTAGATGGGTCTCGTTGAAGAAAGCCCGAACTCCGGATAACTTCTGGCTTTTCTGCACTCGAGTCTCGATTCGGAATAGGCTGGATTGCGCACCCAACTGATCTGTCCATCGTCGGCCATCAAGGGGAACCATGCCAGCCCGTGGTGGGCGCGCACTTGGGTATAGTCAAAGCCGTATTGCCGGTCACACCAGGCGCCAAAGATCAGCGGCGAATGCAAGTTCGCGTTTGCGACATAGTGAGCCCAGCCGGGAGGCATTACGGCCCGCTCACCGGGCCCCACATCGACGGCGATACAGCGGCCAGGATCGTCGCCGGATTTCTCCTGGCCATAGGCGATTCCGCGCCCTTCCCAGACCTCGAACAGTTCGGGCGTCGACCAGCCACAGTGGGGTGAGATCGCATGAACGTGACCCTGGCTTCGAACCGGACCGTCACCGACCTTTCCGCTGGCGTACATCACAACCCCGAAAAGCAACATGCGCCTCTTCAGCTCACCGAGGTCTTCCACGCGACCGACATCCATGGCAATGGCATAAACCGGATCAGGTCCGGTGCAGTTGGGATCCCGCAAACTCGCGCGAATCGCGTCAAGCGAGCGGTACTCGATCTTGGAGCCGAAAACTCCACCTCCATATTGAAAATCCAGAGTGTCTCTCAGAAATCGTATGTCGAGACCGGGATCGAACTTCGGCCGGGACGCTGAAGAGAAGCCGCGGGCACTCACGAATCACTCCGGACCAGTTCGACTTTGCCGTGAACCTCTCTAAGGCGGGCGCTGAAGCCATGCTTGCGAATTGAGTCGTAGTCATGCCCCGCATCACTTGGCCAGCAAGCCACAAATCGAAGAGGGATCCTCCCGATATTGGCGACGCGATGTGCAACCCGTGCAGGAACCAGATGCACGCTTCCCGGAGACATCGGTTCGATCCATGTCTTTCGGGTTTCGTCCATCAAGATCAGGGCGCCGTTGCCAAGGGTCGTGGCGTAGCACTCCGTACGATCCCGTTTCAAGTGAAAGTGTCCGTGAGTCATGAAGTACTCAGAATCGACTTGGCCCGGCTCCACCACTGTCGTTCCCCAGAATAACCCCCCTTCCGTGCCCTCGGGCACAGGGCACCAGGCTTGAACCCGGTACACAACCGTACTCGGGTCCATTGCTTTGAGTGCCGATGTGTTCTCGAAAATGCCTTCCAATTGCCCGAGCGTCTTTACACTTTCGCGAACCTCTGTGCTCGGTTGCAAAAGGCCGCTTGTCCAATCCATTCGAACCATCGATTGACTCCAGTTTCGATAAAACGTCTGCCTTACTAGTCTTTCACCAGGATGCAGCGCTTTCCCCATCTTCTCCTCTATCTGCTGGGCAACCCCTCCATGCCTGCCAGGAGGCCTCTTGCGAAACCGTATCGAAGATCGCCGGACTGCCCGACCAAACTTTTCTTTGGATCATCGGGAAAACAGATCGTTGCCTGTGAGAGACGAGGCGCATATCGAAAATCAACCGGGCTGGCGGAGAACCTTTCTGCAGCTGAACTCGTGTTGGGTTCAAGAATCTCAGCCGAAATGTCCTGGGGAACCGCCAATGCCGCACCTGAAACAGCCAAACCTCCCATGAATTTTCGGCGGCTGAATCGGCCCACATTGCTCCTATTTGCCCCAGGTCTCCTGGATTTGCTCCAGGGTTCGCCCTCTGGTTTCGGGAACAACCTTCCAGACGTATAAGAAGCACACAAACGAGAGAGCGCCATAGATCGCGAACGTTCCCCAGAGACTCAGAACGTTCACCAGCGTAAGAAAAGTGAATGTGACCACGAGTGTCCCACTCCAGAGCGTCGATGTGGCGATAGAAGCCGCGCGGCCCCGCACTTTGGTGGGGAAAATCTCTGAAATGATCAGCCAGGGGCCCGGCCCCATTCCCAATGCAAAAAAAGCGACGTACAACAGGATGCTTGCGAGCATTAAGCCTGCCGGCGCATTGTGAATGTTCAAACCGATGATCAGCAGGCTTAACGCCACTCCCATCCCCCCACTAGCCGTCATCAGGAGGGCTCGCCGTCCCCAGCGGTCCAGAAAGATCATCGCGACGATCGTGAAGACCAGGTTAACCGTACCGATGATCACATTCGCAGCCAGTGCCATGCCTGTGGATTGGCCTGGGAAATGGTCGCTAATGATGATGGAACCATAGTAAAGAACAGTGTTGATACCTGTGATCTGCGAGAACAGTGCCAGAGCGATTCCAACACCTAGACGCTTACGGATTGCCGGGGAAAACACCTCCTTCCATGAGCCTTCCTCGCTGGCGGCGGCTTTTTCTACGGCTCGTACTTGCTCCTCCGCCACCTTGGCGCCAAAGATTCGCGCCAGGATGCGCTCTCCTTCGCTATGCCGGCCTCTGCTGATCAACCAGCGAGGGCTCTCTGGAATACAAAGGAGCCCCAAAAAGAACGCGAAAGAGGGAAGGGCCGCGACGGCTAGCATCCACCTCCAGCTGTTCTCTCCGGTTCTCGACAGCTGCCAGTTAACCAGATAAGCCGCGAGAATGCCGATCACAATCGCGAGCTGGTTCAGCGACACCAACGTCCCGCGATTCTTCGAAGGAGAAATTTCCGCAATATATACCGGCGTAAGGACAGACGCGAGGCCGATGGCAAGCCCACCCATCAACCGCGCCATCGAGAAAATTGCAACTGTGCTTGCCGCCGCGGCACCCAGGGAGGAGACCGCAAACAGCACAGCGGAGAAGATGAGGGACTTCTTGCGGCCGTAGCGGTCTCCGATCACGCTGGCGCCCGCTGCCCCCAGCAAGCACCCCAACAGCAGCGAACTGGCGGCTATTTCAGTCTGCAGATTGGAAAGAGCAAACTGGCGTCGAAGCAGAAGAAGCACTCCGTTTATGACCGCCGTGTCGAAACCAAAAAGAAATCCGGAGATCGCAGCGACGGTCGCTAAGAGTACGACATAAGCCAAGGATTGCGCCTTGCCATCGATGGTGCCTGATTCCGTGCTCGCCGCCGATAAGTGCATGGCTCCTCCACAGCGAATATCCTCCACTCACATCGACTTCAGACTTTCTTGTCCCAGGAATCCTGCGCTCTTCCCCGTCTTCCACTTCCACGTTCAGTGGAATTCGACAACACCGCCTCATTCAGCCCCGAACGAATGCCTGAATGGTTGCGCATTTTGACCCCTCGGATTCTCCGCTGGGGCGAATGGTGTACGTGCCCGCCGCCGCTGGAACAATAAATGTTTCTGCGTAATGGACGACAAAGGGGGCAAACCCTCCGCTCGGACTTTCCACAGTCACCTCTCTCCCCTCCACCAAGTTGAGTACGTTCACCGTGCCCTGAGTGTCATGCGGAGTTACATCCGTGAACCAGCGTCGGCGGGTTTCAATGAATTCGAGTTCGTGGAGCCCCGTTCTCTCTTCCGTCCACCCCTGGCCGCTGCCGATAAGCTCAACATGATTGATCAAGCTCCTGCGGACCCATTCGGTGTCCCTTTCCCAAGCGATGTTCGCCTGTCCGTAATCAATGTGGATCGGCCGTGGCAGGCCGTTCAGGCCGAGCCTGCCCCAGTCCCAGAGTTTGAACGTAAAAATGTATGGCGTCGCGCTGATCTCCAAAACCATGCTGTTCCGGCCCGAGCAGTGGATCGTACCGGCCGGAATAAGAAAGTGGTCGTGCTTTCGAGCGGGAAATTTGTTAACGTACTTTTCGGCGCAGAACGGCGGGCCGCCATCTTGCGCCGCCCGCAATTCACGAATCATCGCTTCACGATCCACGCCGGCCTTCAACCCGAGATATACGCAACCATCCTCGCCGGCATCGAGTAGGTAGTAGCTCTCGTCTTGGGTGTAGTCCATGCCAAACTGCTGGCGTATGTACGCGGTCCGCGGATGCACCTGCAAGGACAGATTGCCGCCGCCCATGGTGTCGAGAAAATCAAAACGGATCGGAAACTCGGCACCGAACCGGGAATAGATGAAGTCCCCGAGCAACGCCCGTGGCTGAAGAAATGTGAGATCGTTCGCGGGCAACTCCACGCGAACGTCGCCAAATCCGAGCAGTAAGCTGTTCTCCTCGGGAACGCAATCAAAGCACCACGCATGATTCGGCGCGTCGTTCGGCAGATCGCATACTTCTTCCATCCAGTGTCCACCCCAGGGACCGGGATCGAAGTAAGGAACTACCCGAAAGGGACGAGTTGCCGCTTTTTTCAAACCTTCGCGCACCGCCCTGCCGCTCACCAGCTTCGGAATCTCTTTGTTGGTGTCGAGCAGAAAATCAACTCTCGGAAGAAGCTCTTTTTTCAGCCGGTCGGCGGCACGCCAATCCACGAAAAACGCTCTCTTATATTTCAAGCTGGGACTCTCGGTGAAATTGTCCGATCCGAGATTCGCGATTTCATTGCGCCGTTGGCGGCCCTGTATCCCCCAGCGCGCCATGTCCGCATACACCAGCACCTCTGCATCCGGACAAACAAGCGCGGCGCCGACGCCGACTACGAGGAGCCAGCCGCCGCGCCAGGTTGCCGCCTCCTCCCGCACGGAATTGAGTTTGGCGTCCTCAAAGAAGTCCTGCAGGACGATGTTGCTCATCCGCCCGAAGACCGGGTCGTCACCTAATACCCCCTGCAACATGTGGTCGACTTCCCCTGCCGGCTTCAGCAAATCGGGGGTATAGATCACCCTGGCGGGTCGGAGGCCTTCTTCCAGGACCTTCCGAATCGAGCTTTCGAAAGCGCCCGGATAACACTCGACGCAGAGTATGCCGCGGCTTCGGCCTAGACTTACCCTTAGCGTCTCGACAATCTCCTGCCAGCCCACCCAGCATTCCGATCTTGATGGGCAAGCGGAAATGTAGGGGTATTTATCGTAGTTCGAGTGCCGAGACATCATTCTGCTTCCATGGTGCAACCGGTTAAACTAGCGTTGAACGTCTGCCCGATTCCAGAATCGCTGCAGAGTTGAACCATTTGCCGCACAAAAACCCGAGGCAATCTGCTGTGAATGGAAGTGCTGCTTCGGGCCGAAGTGCAGCTTTCATTTTGGTCCGCCTATCCCTTGATTCCAAGTGAGGCAAGCCCAGCATTGCGCCCCGCAAGACTTTCCCTTTCCTGGCCGGCATGGAACTTCTGCCTTTTGTGCAATCGAACGAAACTACCATAAGTTTCGTTTAAGCTATAATCGCAAGAAAAAAGTATCTGTACAAACCAATTATGTCAAGCTTTTCTCGCCTGTGGTGATTTTCGGCGTTGCGGTTGACCCTCTCAGGAATTTGCCGGGAGACCAAGACAGAATTTGGTTTCAGATTGCCCCTTTCATTGTCTCGCCAGACGATCGGGCTCCGGGCAATCGAAATTGCGCCAGAACCAAGATCTGCTCAAGCGGGAACTTTAGGCCAGCGCATGGAATTTATCTTCGATTCGCGATATAACGCTGTACCATCGTGAGCAAGCTTCAGATTTAAAACGTGACATTCGATCCTCAAAACGAAACATCTAATTCTCAGGGGGCCGGATCTTGATGACACGAACCCGAATTGAAAGCAAGTTGGCGAATAACGGCGACTCCCCTGGGGGAGATGCAGACGGCCCAGATAAGCAGCAAGTGAGGCTCACAGCCATTCTCACGGCTTTGCAAAAATCAGGGTCCGTATCGGTAGAAGGTTTGAGCAAAGACCTGGACGTTTCATTAGTGACGATTCGCCGGGACCTGGATGCATTGGAACGGCAGGGCTTGCTCCGTCGAACGCACGGCGGTGCCGTCTCGATTGAACCATTGTTTTATGAGCCGTTTCGCAATGACCGTTCCTTTCAGGCGCAGGTCGAAAGATTCGCCGAGCAAAAGAAGCGGATCGGGAGAGCAGCCGCAGGCTTGATAAAAGAAGGTGACATCATAGCCCTGACCCCCGGGACCACTACTACCGAAGTGAGTCGGGGCCTGCCTCTCAACAAGAATATAACCGTGGTTACGAGCACCGTAAACGTAGCCATGGAACTCTCCAAGCGCAAAGACCTGGAAATTTTCGTAACCGGCGGACACCTGCGCGGAGACTGGTTCTCCCTCGTCGGCCCCACCGCCGCCCAAAGCCTCTCTCACCTGCTGATTCATACACTTTTTATTGGCGCTGATGGGATCGATTCGAAATGGGGAGTCAGCTGCTTCCTTCCTGATGAGGCCCAGCTTAACTCTTCGATGGCTAAACACGCGCAAAGGAAAATCGCGGTTGTCGATCACAGCAAATTCGGGATCGTTGCCGGTTGGCGTATCTGTCCCACCTCCGACCTGGACATTCTTATTACTGATTCCGGCGCAACCGAAGAGATGATTGCACCTTTTGAAAAGGCGCAAATTCAAGTTATGCGTGTCTGAGCGGGCGGACCAGCGTTTTGAATTCTGCGGTGACGGGGGAATGATTGGTTACCTCAGCGTTTCCGTAAGCAGCGGAACAGCCCCTAAAAGCGCGGCGTTGTTGCCCAGTTCGGCGGGACGTACTTGCACTTTGCCCCAGGGTGTCCACGCATAGTTCTCTACGTGAGATTGAATCACGGGGATAATGCTTGCGGCGCTTTTCATCACACCTCCTCCGATCACGATGATTTCGGGATCATAGGCGTGCACCAGCGCAACGGCATTCGCGCACCACACGCTCAAACATCGATCGCGAATGGCCACCGCGACTTGGTCTCCGGCAACTGCTTCCGCAAACAGTTCCTTGAATCCCACTTTCTGATATTTTGCCAACGCACTGCCCGAAGCCCCTGGCCATTCGTTCAGAATGAGGGGAAGCGACCATCCTGCAGCTTCCGCCTCTGCGCATCCAATACCGCCGCAAGTGCAGCGTCGTCCAGTGAACAGGACCGGAATGTGGCCTCCAAGACAGCCGGCCTGAGAATGTTTCCCGCGGAGCAGCTTTCCCTCGATCATCGCCACCCCTCCAATGCCAGTGCCCAGAGTCATCATCACAACTTCCGTAAAGCCTCTCGCCGCGCCAGCATAAAATTCGCCAAGTAGCGCCATGCGCGCGTCATTCTCGATTCTCAGCGGCAGACCCAGAGTCCCCTGGCTCCAGGCAGGAATGTCCACATTCGGGGCGTCCTCGTACTTAGCGTTCGTCGAGAGCACCCGCCCGGCGCGGCTATCGACAAGTCCAGGGAACCCCGCGGCGATCCCTTCAAAGTCTGCGAAGGTGAGTCCCTGTTTTTTCACCAGAGCGCGAAACGTGTCCGCCACACGCGGCAGCAACGAACTCAAGCCCTGAGTAGAATCGGCGTCGATGGCTTCACACGCCACAATCGTGCGGTTCTCAACCACGCCACACATGGCATGAGTGCCGCCAAGATCGATCGCCAGAGTTTTCACCCGCAGCTTCTCCTCAGTTGGTTCAACGTGCCGCTTTGCCAGATGAGATCACGTAATTCCTGCCTTGATAGCGCAGATTCGCGAGCCGCGCTTTGGGATCAAACTCCGTGAGGCGCGACTGGACCCGGATTCCGTCAAATAGCGTCAGATCCAAGCCGAAAATCGTGTCGATCACCAGATCCGTAAATCCTCCGCCAGCGATACAGCACCAGTCGTTGAGATGAGGCGCATCGGTCGGACATTTATATGCCGCCCCATGTTCTAGCGGGAACGCCGTTTCGACGAAATGCGCCTGTCCGATGGGACCCTGGTTCCCCGCTCTGGCCAGGTTTTTCACCCAAGCCGACACGCGCGCAGATGGATCTGTCTTGATTGTCATAGACCGGCAGCGCTGCATGTTTGTCGGAATCGACCACATTCACGTAGTGGAGTTCTTTCGTCTCTCCGGGCCCGAGTGTTACTTCAAAAAGTAACATCCGGCCCGAATCGACGCCGCTCGTCTTAGGCGAGATGCCTGGTACCGAAACCGCCGGGCTGTGCTGGGCCTCGAATATCAGGCAACCGCGGGTACCATCCCAATGAACCCGATTGTCCGCCTCCCCTGGTGAATATGTCAGCCAGGGCGTCGTCTTCTTCGCGACGGCGGCACGCATGTCGAAACCTACGGTCATGGTCCGTGATCCATATCCGAGATTCGTGATTCGGATGGATTGTGCGACCGCGCGGCGTTTGGCAGGCATGAACGTCTCAGTCGTGAATTTCAGACCGTCGACCCGGGTTTCGCACACCATCCGGTGAGGGTGCCACGTGTAAGCTATTTCATCGCCGCCGTCGGGATAGGAAAGGAGGATACGCCCATTCAAGAACAGCTCGCAAGAAAGGAGGAAACCTGGACTCCACGGGGTGTCGGGCACTCCGCAACAGCCGAACGGTGGCAATGACAGGGCGGTAATTCCGGAAACCGATTTTGCCGCTTGCACGTATCCATATTCGTTTTGCGCGGTGGGCGAACTGTAGAGATCGTGAAAGCGATGAACCAGCCGGTCACCCGAGAGGTCGTACACGGTTGGAATCGGAGGCAAATGTTTGCCGACGCGAATATCGTCAAAACGCGGGGAGTAGCGCGAAATGAGACCCGC
>Ga0209415_10012177_pt1 | contig 14372 bp, 12 predicted proteins | sample PeaSoiSIISIP2007_FD_187696 | JGI IMG/M metagenome (GOLD analysis project Ga0209415, IMG submission 187696) | Peat soil microbial communities from Weissenstadt, Germany - SII-SIP-2007 (SPAdes) (version 2) | ecosystem: Environmental > Terrestrial > Soil > Wetlands > Peat | place: Germany...
CGCGAGCAGCTCGTCGCCTTCCAGACCGGCCCAGATCACGCGCGGACGCGAGAGATCGGGGAACGCTCCGATCCCACGGGCCGCGACCGCGAACGGCGCGGTCTCTCCAGCGATCGCATTCAGCCGCTCGATCAGCGGCGGGATCAATTCCGAATCCACCGCCGCGCCCAGGAATCGCAGCGTGAGATGGAGATTCGCGCGCCGCGCCCAGTTGATTCCGTCGCCGGGCGAGCGCAACTCATCGATCAAATCGCCCAATGCGCGCTCGGTCTCAGCGCTCAGCCGAATCGCCACGAAGGCGCGCAGCTTGTTCGCGGTCTTGGCCGCAAGATCCATCGTAACCGCGGACGATCGATAGCCGCTGGCGCGCGATCGCCGGCTAGCGCGACAGCTCGTACTCGACCAGCGTGAGCCGATCGTTGCCGAAGAACATCGAACCGTCGACGAAGATCGTCGGCGAGCCGAATCCGCCGCGCTCGATCAGCTCGTCGGTGTTGGCGCGCAGCTTGTCCTTGTATTCCGGTCGCGCGATCTTGTCGAAGAACTCGGTCGCATCGAGCCCGACCGCGGCCACGATGTCGCGCAGCACGTCGTCGCGGCTGATGTCGCGGCCGTCGCCCCAGTAGCTCTCGAACACGCGCCGCGAATATTGCGGCAGCGCGCGATGCTCTTCGGCCACGAACGCGCCGCGCATCGCCTTGACCGAGTTCACGGGGAATACCGCCGGCTGGATGATCTTGAGTCCGTAAAAGCGCGCCCAGTCCTGAAGGTCCTTGCCGTAGTAGCGTGCCTTGGCCTTCACCGGACGCTGGCGCGTTTCGTAGACCGAGGGATTGATCGTGTTGAAGATGCCACCGACCAGAAACGGCTTCCAGATCAGGTTGGCGTCATGCCGCCGCGCAATGTCCTCGATCTTGCTGAAGGCCAGATAAGTCCACGGACTCGAGCAGTCATAGAAGAACTCCAGTTTTTTGCCCATCGAAGTTGACCCTTCCCAGCCATAGCACGTGCCGCGGGTATTTCACTACGTAAGCGATCGATTCACATCAGAATCTGATGCAAATGGTGCTGATTCGCCGCACCTTGATGTTCGGTCGCACTCGGGGTCGCTTCCGGTGAGGCGCTCGGCGGCGGCGCGCTGCCGATCTGGATCAGGTCGGCGCGCAGCTTGCCGACAAACGCCGTAGTCTCGATCCGCAGCGGCAGATGGCGCTTGTCGGCGGATATCCAAAGCGTGGTTCCGCGCGGGTGGGAATGCCCGCTTTCGTCGCTCATGTAGGCGATCGCGGGTATCACGCGCAGCGCATCGAAATCGCCCAACGGGGTGGAAATCCGCTCGCGTCCGGCGACTGTGAAATCGATCACGTAGCGGCTGCGGGCGGTGAAGACGTCGAACCTGAGCTTCTGCCCGACCCTGAGCGGCTGCGAGAGCGCCATGATCGCGCCCGAGACCGGGCCAAATGGATTGTCCGACGCAAAGCGGCTGGTGGCGCTGCCTCTTTTATTGCGCTTGACGGCCGTGACCACCCGCGCGCTGCGGTCGAAGCCGAGTCGGTACTCGCTATTGCGCTGGTTCTCGCTCTGCTTGATATAGAGGGCGCGCGGGACAAGCGAAGCGCGGCTGAACTCTTCGTGCAGGTAGTCGCGCAGTTTGTAGAGCAGGTCGACGCCCGGGCTGGTGCTGACCCATACCTCGCCTTTCCACATGCGCGGATCCTTCTCGTCGCCGCTGACCAAAATCCGCGCCTCGGCGGCCGGAATTCCGATCCACGACGCGCGAAAGACCAGTTGCTCGCCCGGATGAAGCGGCATCGGTCCCGCCGCGTAGGAGGGAATCACCAGCCCATCCGGAAGCGGCGCCGGAGTGTCGGTCGGAATGTCGGCGCGGCCCGCGGCGACGCGAGTCAAATTGGGCGCGCTCGCCGCCAGAGCAAGAAAAACCGCCGCGGCCAGCGTCAATACGGCTGTCCGCGGCGCGCCTGCCGCGGTGTGCGAAGGCGTCCGATCCTCACTTGCATTTGGGTGCATTATCGCCGATGATCTTAACGATTTTCCGGCAGTCTAGTGAAAACTCTCAAGATTGGCCTGCTTTCGCTCGTGATCGGCGTGTCGCTGATATCGGCGCCGGCCGCGTTCGCCCAGATCGGCAGCGCTCTGGCCAACGATCCGATGACGCACCAGGGGCCGATGGGCCAGGCCGCCGGAGTCGGCGACATACAGAAACGGGCCGAGACCGAGACCCCCGTTGCGATGGTCAAGGACGCCCAGAAGGCGATGGAAGACGCCGACCCGCAGGTCCGCGTCAAGGGACTCAAGACGCTTCGCAACATCCAGAACCCCGACGTCAACGGGATTCTGCTGCGCGGCCTCGTCGACCCGGACATCCGCGTCAAGATCAAGGCGATTGATATCCTCGGCGAGCGCGAGGTGAGCGACGCCGTGCCGCAGATGTCGCAGATGCTCTTCCTGCGTTCCACCGAAGAGGCCGTGAAGCTCCATCTGGTCGCCGCCCTGGGCCGTATCGGCGATGCGCGCGGCACTCTGCCGGTGATGCAATATCTCGAGGAGCAGGGCGATGAGCGGAGCCGCGGCACCGCGGTCTTCGCGCTCGGCGAGATCGGCGACGCGCAGGCGACCGACGTTCTGACCAATGTCGCGACCGAGGACAAAAGCGAACTGGTGCGCCGCCTGGGCCAGGAGGCGCTTGAGAAGATCGACGGCGAGCTTTCGACTCAACATTCCTCGCGGCTGGCAGCGTCGCAGGCCAAGACGGTCGAGCCGACCGACCAGCGGCTTTCCAAGCTGCGGCAGGTTGACGAGGAAATTCAGAAACAAAAGGGCTATTAGCCGCGGCTGAGCCAATTGCCGGCCGTCACACCCTCGCCGCACCACTTGCCCTCCGCGACCATCGCGCGTCCGTTCACGATCACATGCTCGATTCCCACCGGCTCGAGCGCCGGCGATCGGAAATCCGCGCCCGAGGCGACCGTATCGGGATTGAAGATCGTAACGTCGGCCGCGAATCCCGCGCGAATCAGGCCGCGCCCCGCAAGCCGCATCCGCTCGGCCGCCATCCCGCTGAACTTGTGCACCGCCTGTTCGAGCGTCAGCAATCCAAGCTCACGCACGTAATGGCCGAGGATTCGCGGGTATGTGCCGAAGCTCGCGGGATTGTTATGCCCGCGCGAGGTCAGGATGGTGTCCATCTCGAACGCGTTCAGCGGATGAGCCATCGCAGCGCGCAGCGCATGCTCGTCGTGATCGTCGCCGCTGTATAGATGGAGCATCACGCGCGCGCGTCCTTCGCTCTCACGCGCGATCGTCAGGTAAGCCTGCGCGGGGTCGAGCTTGAGCGTGTCGGCGATTTCGCCGAAGAATTTTCCCTCGAACTCGGCCAGCTCCGGCTTCACGGCCCATAACAGTTGCGCCGAGCTATGGATAAAGGAGTTCATCGGGCGGAACTCCGCCGATAAGTCCGACCAGCCCTCATCGCTGCGCAGCAGTTCCATCAGTTTACCCTGCGACCAGGCCGGAAAGAGCACGCGGATGGTGGTATTGCCGCCGGTGTAGGGAAAGGTGTCGAAGGCCACGTCGACGCCGTCGTTGCGGGAGCGTTCGATCTCGGCCAGCACCTCGGTCACGGTGTCCCAGCTGCGCCGCCCGACGAAAATCAGGTGCGACACCTGGAGCGGCACGCGCGCCGCGCGCGCGACGTCGACCATCTCGCGCACGGCGAGCAGATTGTGCAACTCGGGACTGTCGTAAAAGAGCGATCGCGCCGAGTAGGCCCGCAGATGCGACGTCAGCACGCCGCCGGCGGCGCCGGCCACTTCAGCGAGCGCAGCCAACTCGGCCGGCTTTGCGATCATGCCCGGAAAATAGCCGAGCCCGGTGGAGAGACCGACCGCGCCGTCGGCCATCGCACGCTCCACCATCGCGCGCATCGCGCGCAATTGATCGTCGGAGGGAACGCCCGCGTCCAGGCCCATCACGCACAGCCGGATACTGCCGTGGCCCGCCAGATGCGCCATGTTGAGCGCGATCCCATTGCGCTTGAGATGGGCGGCCAGCTCCGAAACTTCCTGCCATTGCCAATCGAGCCGCTGCTCGAGCAACATCCGGGCCGATTCGTCGAGCAGCCGGTAGCATTCGCGGCGCACCGGGGCGGTCGAGAAGCCGCAGTTGCCGCCCACGAAGGTGGTGACGCCCTGCATCAGAAACGGCTTGAGGATCGCGGGATGCTCCGCGATGGGCGCAATCCAGTCGGAATGCGAGTGCAGGTCGATAAAGCCGGGCGCGACGATCAGGCCGCGCGCGTCGATTTCGTGCGCCGCAGTCGCTCCGGCCGTATCGCCGGGTGCGATCAGCGCGGCGATTTTGCCTGCAGCGATCGCAACGTCGGCGGCGAATCGCGGCGCGCCGCTGCCGTCGATAACCGTGCCGTTCCGGATGATCAGGTCGTATTCCATAGCGGCCCGATTGTCGCGCTCATCGCGCGCCAACGCAACGACTGGAGATTGCCGTTGGCGCGACCGGCGGGACGCCGGTCCTACTTCAAATAGGAACCGGCACGGAGGCCGGCGCTACATATCCGGTCCACCGCGAAGGGCGCCGCGATCAGACTCTAATCAGGCCGTCGACTCACGCCGCCACGGCAAAAATGGCGTCAGCGACTTCAGGCGAGCGCTCACCGTTTTCGATTTCGTCGGCGATGACACGCAGGGCCAGAACTTTCACCTTGTCGATAGCTTCTGCGCGCGTCGCGCCGTAGACCATGACCCCGGGCAACTGTGGAATGTCGGCCAGCCAGCGGCCGTCGTCTTCCCGCTCGATTTCGATTTCAAGCCGCATCGAGTGCCTGTTCCCTCTGGACGACCGTAGCACCCAACCAAAGGTCGGCGATGCCCGAACAACACGCGGACTTTATAGTATTCCTGCAGGGAAATTCTGGCAACGCAACGGCTTGGCCGCCGCTTAGGACATGCTCCGACGCAGGCCCGTATCGACAGCACCGCCGAGGCCGCCGCGACTACACCCCGATCAGTCCGTCGACGTTGCCGGTTGGGCGTGGACGATTCGGGAAGACCCGGTCGAGTTGTGCGTCATCGAGACCCATGCGCGATCGCAGCACGGCGGCCGCGACTTCGCGAAAGTCGGTCGTGACGGGCAAGTCGCGCTCCTCGTAGAGATCGCCGGTGTCGAGGCCCGGCCATCGCCCGCACACCTTGCGTCCGCGCACGCCGCCGCCCACGTTGAACAGCTTGTAAAGCGCCTGCGTTGTTTTCGGCGGCGCCGCGCCTTATGCTTTCGATGGGCGAAGCGGCAACTCTGATGAAACTCTCAGACCTTTACCGCGACTGGCGAATTGTGGGCGGCTTGGCGATCGTCACGCTCGGCGCCGGCAACTGGTCCGTCGGGCTCAGCCGCACCGAGCAGTACAGCCAGACCATCGCGAACGCGTCCGATCGCACCGCGATCGAGGAAGTCTATCGCAACTTCGACGAACTCGACGCGCGCACCGATTTGGCGGTCCTGGAGCCGTTCGCCGCCGAGCAGCGCAAGGTCTCGTATGCGGCCGCGCGGATGGATTTCTATCACACCGCATTCCTGACCGGACGGATTCTGGTGGTCTTGGGGCTGACCTTCACGTTTCTGGGATTCCTCCGCGTGATCCGCAGCGATGCGCGCCGCGCGATCGGAGTCGCTTCAGGCGGTCAGGATCGATTCGACGGCGGCTGATCCCGTCGCTCGGCATCGAGCGCCCCGCATCGTCGAACCCACAATGGTGAGACTGCTCGCGGAATTCGCGCCGGCGAAGATCAATCTGTTCCTGCGCGTGGTCGGACGGCGCCCCGACGGCTATCACGAGCTCGATTCGATTTTCGTTCCAATCTCGCTATGCGATCACGTCGCGATCGAAGTCCGGCCGTCGCAGGCCGTCTCGATCTCGCTCGCGATTCGATCCGGTATCGGCGGCATTCCATCAGGCGATCGGAATCTCGCCTGGCGCGCCGCGGCTGCGATGATGAAGGAATTCGCGCTCACTGCTCAAGTCCTGATCGATCTGCACAAAGAAATTCCCGCCGGGGCCGGACTCGGCGGCGGCTCGAGCGACGCCGGCGCGGTGTTGCGAATGATGGCGGCGCTCTATCGGATCGGCGATCGCCGGCGGATCGACGATCGCGAACGTCTGGCGAAGGCCGCGGCCGGTCTCGGCGCGGACGTGCCGTTCTTTCTCGATCCGCGTCCGGCCAGAGTCGGCGGAATCGGTGAGCGAATCGCACCGCTCGATTCGATGCCGATGCTGCATCTGGTGGTAGCCGCGCCGCCCGACGAGGTCTCCACCGCGGAAGTCTTTGCGGCGCTGACCCCCGATGACTGGAGCGGCGCTGCTCCCGACGCGGACGTGCGCGCAATAGCGTCCGGCCGTTTCGAGGCTTCGGCCCTGGTCAACGACCTCGAGCCGGTCGCGATCCGCCTTTGTCCCGAAATCAGCCGGCTCAAGGCGATCCTTCAGGAGCTCGGCGCGAGCGCGGCGGCGATGACCGGCAGCGGTGGGGCGGTGTTCGGGATTTTCCCCAGCACCGAGTCGGCCGCCCGCGCCGCCGAAGCGGGCCGTATCCGGGCGCCCGAATCCCGATTCATCGCGGCGTCGTCGCCGGGACTTTAGATGCGAATCTGTGAACTGCCCACAGCCTGCGCCACAGCCTACGATTGACAGCCAAAATGACCCCCAATAGTATCGCGGCGTAATCCTCTCAGCTAACTGGAACAGGCGATAATCAAGCTCGATCGCAGGCCGGGGGTGGTCGTCCCGGCGACGATTCGACGGCTTTGGAGTATGGTTGGAGATGCGACTTGGGATCGGAGCCTGGCAAACGGGCGCTCTACTGGGCGGTCGCCAAGCTGGTAAGGCACCAGGCTTTGGACCTGGCATTCGAAGGTTCGAATCCTTCCCGCCCAGCCCTCCGGCCGTGCCGGGGCCGAGTTGCTGACGAGTTGCTATTAGACGAGTTGCTATAGATGTCCGAGCGGGCAAAAGACGAACTCGAAGTCTTCACTGGAAACTCCAACCTCGCGGTGGCGCGCGAGGTCTGCGAGCATCTGAGCGTCCGCCTGGGCGAGGCCGAAGTCGCGCGCTTCCCCGACGGCGAAGTGATGGTCGAGCTGCGCGAGAACGTGCGCGGCGGCGATTGCTTCGTGATCCAGTCCACCTGCTCGCCGCCCAACGACAACCTGATGGAGTTGCTGCTTATAATGGACGCGCTGCGGCGCGCGTCGGCGAAACGGATCACCGCCGTAATTCCGTACTTCGGCTACTCGCGCCAGGATCGCAAGGTCGCGCCGCGCGTTCCGATCAGTGCGAAGCTGGTGGCCGACGTGATCACGGCCGCCGGCGCCTCGCGCGTGCTGACGGTCGATTTGCACGCCGGTCAGATCCAGGGCTTCTTCAATATTCCGGTCGACAATCTCTATGCGATGCCGGTGCTGATCAATTACCTGCGCAAACGCGTCGATGGGGCCAAAGTTTCGGTGATCTCGCCGGACGCCGGTGGAGTCGAGCGGGCCCGAGCCTTTGCCCGACGGCTCAACGCCGACCTCGCGATAATCGACAAGCGCCGCCGCCGCGCCAGCGAGGTTGCCGAGATGCGCCTGGTGGGCGAGGTGCGCGATACGATCGGCCTGCTGGTGGACGACATGATCGACACCGCCGGCACGATCACGGAGGCGGCGAAAGTCGTGATGGAAGCGGGCGCGTCCGAGGTGATCGCCTGCGCGACCCATCCGATTCTGTCCGACCCGGCCTGCGAGCGCCTCAATCGTTCGTGTATCAAGGAACTGGTCACCACCAACAGCATCCCGCTGCGGCCCAAGGCGCAGGCCGAACTGTCAAATATCAAGGTGCTTTCGGTGGCGGGCCTTCTCGCCGAAGCCATTCGGCGCATACATAATGAGGAGTCGGTCAGCTCGCTGTTTAATTCGCATTAGGGCTGACCTGCGAACAGGAAATTCATGGAAACCGTAGAAATGATTTGTGAAAAACGCGAGACCCGTCCCAAGGGGGTCGTGAACGCGCTCCGGCGCACCGGACGAGTTCCGGCGGTCCTGTACGGGCCGCGGACGCAGCCCACGGCGCTGGCAGTGGCGGGCGCGGAGTTGAAGGCGCGCGTCGCGTCTTCCGCGCGCTCGCCGGTGATCCGGCTCAAGAGCGCGGCGTCCGAGCTCGACGGCAAGCACGTCGTGTTCAAGGACATCCAGCGCGGGCCGGTTTCAGGCGATATCCTGCACGCCGACCTGTACGAGGTCGATCTCAACCGCCCGCTTCGCGTCTCGGTGCCGCTCAAGTTCATCGGGCGCGCGGTGGGAGTCGTCGATGGCGGCATTCTGCAGCCGCTGGTGCGCAAGGTCGCCGTCGAATGTCTGCCGCTGGAGATTCCGGAATCGGTCGAGGTCGACGTCACGGCGCTCGGAATTCATGACGTGATCCATGTTTCGATGCTGACGTTCACCGGCAATATCAAGCCGATCTACGATAGCGATTACGCAGTGGTCTCGGTTCTGCCGCCGACGGTCGCGGAAGCGCCGGTGGCAGCCGCAGCCGCGGCGACGATCGAAGGTGCGCCGGTCGAAGGCGCCGCAGTCGAAGGCGCCGCGCCGGCAGCCGGCGCAGCAGCAGCCCCGGCCGAGGGCGCCAAGGAGGCGGCGCCCGCAGCGCCCGCCAAAGGCGGCAAGAAGGGCGAGACCGCCGCGAGGAAGTAGCGACGCCACGGCACTTCGAAACCTAACCCCTAACCCCTTCCCCTGAAGGGGAAGGGGAATTGGGACGCGCGTGACTGTCCGGGCTCCCCTCTCCGTCTCGGGGAGGGGCTGGGGGAGGGGTTGTTGATGAGTTTCGTCCATCTCCACGTACATACGCAGTACAGCCTGCTCGACGGCGCCAACAAAATCGCGCCGCTGCTCGATCACGCCAAACAGTCGGGCATGGAAGCGATCGCGATTACCGACCATGGCAACATGTTCGGCGCGGTCGAGTTCTACTCCAAGGCGGTCGCGCTCGGGATCAAGCCGATCATCGGATGCGAAGCGTATCTCGCGCCCGGCAAGCGCACCGATCGCAGCCAGACGCGCGGCGACGACGTCGAGACCGGCGGCAATTTCCATCTGATCCTGCTCGCGCAGAACCGCGCCGGATATCGCAACCTGTGCAAGCTCCTCACCGCCGCCTACAAGGAAGGCCTCTACTACAAGCCGCGTATCGACAAGGAAATCCTGGCCGAATGCGCCGACGGCCTGATCGTGCTCTCCGGATGCCTCTCCTCGGAGATCGTGCGCGCGCTCAAGGCCGGCCGATTCGACAAGGCCCGCGAAGCGGCCGAATGGTATGCGCGGACGTTCCCCGATCGCTTTTACCTCGAGCTTCAGGACAACAAGCTGCACGGCGCCTACAACGAAGCGCTCCGCGAGCTCGGGCGCGTGATTGGCTTGCCGACCGTCGCGACCAACGACTGTCATTACCTCCATCGCGAAGACGCCAAGGCGCACGAGGTTCTGCTCTGTATCCAGACCGGCAAGGTGCTCTCGGACGAGAGCCGATGGCGTTTCGACACCGACGAGCTGTACGTCAAGACGCCCGAGGAAATGGCATTAGCCTTCGGCGCCGATTCCGAACCGATCCGCAACAGCGTCGAGATCGCGCGCCGGGTCGATTTCGAATTCGAGTTCGGCAAGTTTCACTTCCCCAAGTTCGAGACCCGCGCCGGCGAGACGCTGGAGGCGACGGTCGAAAAGCGCGCGCGCGAGGGACTTGCCCTCCGGCTCGCCGAGATTTGCGCGCGGCGCGGCGAGTTCGATCAGCAGCCGTACCACGAGCGCTTCGATCGCGAGATCGCAGCGATCAGCGAAATGGGCTTTTCGGGCTATATGCTGATCGTCGCCGATTTCATCGGCTACGCGCGCGGCCGCGGCATTCCGGTCGGTCCGGGCCGCGGCTCGGTGGTCGGCAGCCTGGTGTCCTACGCGCTCGGAATCACCGAGCTCGATCCGATCGAGCACAAGCTGCTGTTCGAGCGCTGGCTCAATCCGGGACGCAAGTCGATGCCGGATATCGACGTCGATTTCTGTTACGAGCGGCGCGACGAGGTCCTGAACTACGTCCGCGAAAAGTACGGCGAAGACCGGGTCGCACAGATAATCACGTTCGGCACTATCAAGGGCAAGCAGGCGATTCGCGACGTCGGGCGCGTGCTGGGACTCTCGTTCGCCGAGACCGACAAGATCGTCAAGCTCTACCCGACCCCCAAGCAGGGACGCGACTTCCCGCTCAAGGACGCCCTCGAGATGGAGCCGCGGCTCAAGGCCGAGCAGCAGAAATATCCGCAACTGTTCGACTACGCGTTCAAGCTCGAAGGCTTGCTGCGCCACACCTCGCGGCATGCGGCCGGCGTGGTAATTTCCGACCTGCCGCTTTCCGAAATCGTGCCGCTCTACGTGGACAAGGAGCAGACCGAGGGCGCGCTCGCGATCACCCAGTACGCGCAGAAGGGGATCGAGGAAATCGGGCTCATCAAGTTCGACTTTCTCGCGCTCAAGAACTTGACGCTCATCCAGGATACTATCCGGCTGATCGCCGACGGCGGCCAGACCCCGCCCGATCTGAACCGGCTCGCCTTCGACGACGCCGAGACTTTCCAGTTGCTCTCGCGCGGCGACACGGTGGGCGTATTCCAGATGGAAGGCTCGGGCATGCGGCGCTTCCTGAGCGACTTGAAGCCCTCGAGCTTCGACGACGTAATCGCGGCGATCTCGCTGTTCCGGCCCGGCACGCTCGATTCCGGGATGGTCGATCCGTTCATCAAGCGCAAGCACGGCAAGGAGAAAGTCGAATACGATCACCCGCTGCTCGAACCGGTGCTGCGCGACACCTACGGAGTGATCGTCTATCAGGAGCAGGTGATGCGGGTGGCGCAGGCGCTGTCCGGCTACACGCTCCAGGAAGCCGACATGCTGCGCGCCGCGATGGGCAAGAAGAACAAGCAGGTGATGGAGCGTGAGCGGGCGCGCTTTGTCGAGGGCGCGGTGCGCAACGGCGTCAATCAGGCGCTCGCGCAATCGATCTTCGAGAAGATCGGGACCTTCGCGTCCTACGGTTTCAACCGCTCGCACGCTGCGGCCTACGCGCTGACGACCTATATCACCGCCTACTTAAAGGCGCATTTTCCGCGCGAGTTCATGGCGGCGCTGATGTCGCTCGACATGGACGACGCCGACAAGACCTACAAGAACATCGCGGCGCTGCGCGAGATGGCAATCAAAATCCTGCCGCCGGACGTGAATCAGAGCCGGGTCAAGTTCACGGTCTCGGCGGACGCGATCCGGTTCGGCCTGGGCGGGATCCGCGGCGTCGGCGCCAAGACCGCCGAGGCGATGATCGCCGTGCGCGAGGCCGGCGGCGCGTTCACCGGTCTCGCCGAGTTCTGCCTGCGCGTGGGCTCGCAACTCGTCAACCGGCGCGTGCTGGAAGCGCTGATCAAGTGCGGCGCGTTCGACTCGACGGGCTCGCCGCGCGCCGAGCTGATGGCGCAGGTCGAGGACGTCCTCAAGATTGCCCAACGCAGCGAAGCCGCCGCCAAAAATCAGATCGGTCTGTTCGGCGAACTCAAGGCGCCGTCGCTGGCGCCGCGCGCGGCGGTCGCCGAATGGCCCTCCAAGGAAAAGCTCAAGGCCGAAAAGGAGGCGCTCGGATTTTACATCACCGCGCATCCGCTCGACCCCTTCGATCGCGAAGTGCGCCAGCTCAGTCCGCTCACGACCTCCGACCTTCCCGCGGGCCGCGACGGCAGTCAGGTCGTGCTCAGCGGCGTGGTCCAGGCCGTCAAGCTCAAGAATAGCGCCAAGAGCGGCAAGCGCTACGCGACCTTCCATCTGGAGGACCGCGAGGGCGTGGTCGAAGTGATCGCGTGGCCCGAGACCTACCAGAAATGCGAAGCCGCGATCATGAGCGACGAACCGGTGGTGGCCCGTGGCAAGCTCGACATCGATGATGAGCGCGCGCAGATCATCCTCGAAGATCTGCGGCCGCTTCCCGTGGCGCTCGCCGACTCGATCCGCGAGGTCCATATCCGCGCCGCGAGATCGCGTATCGACGACGCGGCTGTGGCGCGGTTCAAGGAGTTACTCGGGCGCCATTCGGGCCGGGGACTGGTCTACCTGCACCTGGGACTCGACGAAAATCGCGAGGCGGTCTTCCTGCTCGCCGACCAGTTGCGGGTCTGCCCGACCGAGACCTTCGTCTCCGAAGTCGGCCGCATCCTGAGCCCCGAAGCGATCGAGCTGCGCTAAACCCGATCGGATCAAACTCCGGTAGGTCTCAAGCGGATTCCAAGAGCCGTTTGGGTAGTCCACAGAAAATCCGGTCCCTTCCAAGACACACAGACCTGTCCTTGTTCCGAGGGAACGCCTTGTGGGACTTCGGTCGTTCCACGCGACAACGAGTAACGCGCCGCGTGGGCGGGCGACGCAGCTGTGAGCAGGCCCGAGCGACAAAACGCTCGGTTTAATGGGGACATCTGAGGCCTGCGCGTTCCGATCACTGTTGGAGGCTCAACTCGCCGACGCCAACGGCGGACCGACTGAGATCACCGCAACAGCAGTTCATCCGCACGGCGTCGGACGTCAGGGCGAAAGTGCAGGTCATCTCGGGCCCCTGAACTTGATTAATCTCCAATATCTTGTTGATAGATTATAGCTAGACGCACTTTCTAGCCCCCGTAAGGGAAAGCGATCCACGCCGAGTTGCTTCACAGCGGGCGACGCCGAATGAGGCATCGGTCATTCCACGCGACAAGGAGTAACGCGCCGCGTGGGCGGGCGACGCAGCCGTGAGCAGGCCACCAGCGACAAAATTCTCGGTTCAATGGGGATATCTGAGGCTTTTGCGTTTCGATGACTGCTGGAAACCCAGCTCGCCGACGCCAACGGCGGACCGACCGAGATCACCGCAACTGCAGTTCATCCGCACGGCACCGGACGTCAAGGCGAAGGTGGGCCACCTCAGGCCAGCTAAACTTTATTAATCTCCGATATCTTGTTGATAGATTAGAACTAGACTCCACTTTTAACCCCAGTAGGGGAAAAGCGATCCACGCCGAGTTGCTTCACAGCGGGCGACGCCGAATGAGGCATCGGTCGTTCCACGCGATAAGGAGTAACACGCCGCCTGGGCGGGCGACGCAGCCGTGAGAAGGCCCCAGCGACAAAATGCTCGGTTTAATGAGGATACCTGAGGCCTCCGCGTTTCGATGACTGTTGGAGACTCAACTCGCCGACACCAACGGCGGACCGACCGAGATCACCGGAAATTGAGGTTACTGGCACTGAGTTGGATGCTGGACTTCATCCGCTGAGCCGAACTCTTGAGAAAGCTAAACATCTTGATAATCTTAATAAGAAGACCACCTTGGAATAGTCAGAACAATCTTGGCAAAACGTCCCATCCCGCAGCGAGCCGGTCCGTTTTCGTCGCACGTTGGAACTCGTGTCAGATTATGGAGCCTATCAGCGGCGGCGGTAGAGGATACATCAGGATGAAAGATCCAAGGATTGGCTCAGCGTGAACAGCAGATCTGGGGAATCATGGCAGTCTAGACTCGGCATTGACAAGCACGAATCTGGAGTGCTAAGGAAACTCAAGAGGCAAACTCATCATGGACGCTACAGCGAAGGGGTTGGTTGACCATTGGTCATGGGCAGCGGGGAAGGGACTTATGAATCAGAACACCGCAGCCACGTTCCGTGCAGCGTGTCTGCAGGTCCTGAGTATCTTCGACGACTTGGAGAGCGTCGATATAGCCGCATTAGACGGAGAGGCGACGTTTTCACGCTTCCAAAATTTGAAGGGCCGTGGGCTCAAACCACGAAGCCTCCAGGATTATCGGCGCCGCTTTCTGGTCGCGGTGGCATCGTACCGGTCCTACATAGCCGACCCGTCTAGCTGGAAAGCTCCGGGGCAGGAACGACAGGCACGCAGCGACGCCAACGGGTCGCAGAGATCGCGCGCGGCGGAGAGAGACAAAGGAACACAGAACTCAAGCGACGGAGCGGAACTGGTCGTCTATCCCTTTCCCGTTCGGGGAGGCATCACCGCGCAGATAAAGCTCCCCCGCGATCTCACGACGATGGAAGCGCGGAGGCTCGTCGCTTTCATCATGAGCCTAGCCGTAGATTCGGAGGCTGGTGGTTTTCCCGTTCTGCTAGCCGGACGCGAAGACCGACCGAGTCGGGGCTGATTAACGCGCCGATTCTTGGCGCGTTTTTCCGGCGCGGGACTGGTTCACGAAGCAGCCTGAGGGCAAGGATGCGTTGGGCGGGTCGGA
>Ga0209415_10012178_pt1 | contig 14371 bp, 15 predicted proteins | sample PeaSoiSIISIP2007_FD_187696 | JGI IMG/M metagenome (GOLD analysis project Ga0209415, IMG submission 187696) | Peat soil microbial communities from Weissenstadt, Germany - SII-SIP-2007 (SPAdes) (version 2) | ecosystem: Environmental > Terrestrial > Soil > Wetlands > Peat | place: Germany...
ATTGTCGCCGCCAAGCGCGCGCGGCAGTTGCAGAACGGGGCGCGCAGCTTCCTGCCCACCACGTCCAAGAAACCCACGGTCATGGCGATGGAAGAAGTCCGCCGAGGCTTGGTGCAGTATGAGGACATCGCGATCGACCACATGTTCGCGCCGCCCCCCGAAGAATAAACTGGTTCTATGCCGGTGACGACCAACGTTGCCCTGGGAGTCGGTGGAGGCATCGCCGCGTACAAAGCGGCGGAGCTGGCTCGCGCCCTGATGGAGCGCGGTTTCTCCGTGCAAGTGGTGATGACGCGATCGGCCGAGGAGTTCGTCCGTCCTCTCACGTTCGCCGCGCTCACCGGACGCAAGGTGCTTACCAGCCTGTTCAGCGCCTCGAGCGCCGAGGACACGCTTTCGAGTGCGATCGAGCACATCCGCGTGGCCCAGGAGAATCAGATCCTGGTGATCGCGCCGGCCACGGCCGATCTTATCGCTAAGCTGGCGCACGGGCTGGCGGACGATTTCCTGACCACGACGTACTTGGCGTTCACTGGGCCCGTGGTGCTCGCGCCGGCGATGAACACCAACATGTGGAATCATCCGGCGACGCAAGAGAATCTTCGCATTCTGCGGTCGCGCGGCCACGTCATCGTCGAGCCCGACGAAGGCATTCTGGCCTGCGGCATGGTGGGGCCGGGCCGGCTGGCTGAGCCCGAGATCATCGCGCAAGCCGTCGCTGAAGTGGCGCTGGGCGCGGCCAACGTCAAGCGGGATCTGGATGGCGAAACCGTTCTGATCACGGCTGGACCCACGCAGGAACCGCTCGATCCGGTCCGGTATCTCAGCAACCGATCCAGCGGAAAGATGGGATACGCCTTGGCCGAAGCCGCCGCGGACCGTGGAGCTCGCGTGATCCTGGTTTCCGGACCGGTGACGCTGGCGCCGCCGGCGCGCGTCGAGCTGATTCCGGTGCGAACTGCTGTCGAAATGCGCCAGGCGGTGATGGATCACTTGGAGCAGGCCACCATGGTCATCAAGGCCGCAGCCGTCGCCGATTACCACCGTGCCAACCCGCCCCAGCAAAAGGTCAAGAAAACCGCGGCGCGGCTTTCGCTGGAGCTCGATCCGACGCCGGATATCCTGGCCGAAGTGGGCCGCAAAAAAGGCGACCGGCTCCTGGTCGGCTTCGCGGCAGAGACCGAGAACCTGATCGAAGAAGCCCGCCGCAAGCTGCAATCCAAGAATTGCGACATGGTAGTGGCCAATCTGGTTTCGCAGCCGGGAATCGGGTTCGAATCGGACGAGCATGAAGTGACCCTGGTGCTGCGCACCGGCGAAACGATCCCCGTCGAGCGCGCTTCGAAGAGCATCATCGCGCACCGCATCTTCGACGAGATGATGAAACTGCGTCTGGCCCTGCACAGCGCCCAATGACGACGGCCCAGCTGCGGAAGAAATTAGAATTTTACAGAGATCTGGGAATCGACGAAATCTTTGTAGGGCGGGCGTCCACGCCCGCGCGGGACGTCCACGTCCCGCCAGTGACTTTCGAAGAAGGAGCTACTGTGGCCTCTGCTGCCCTACCCTCTCTCGCACCCGAAGGCGACACACTGCTCAAAATTCGCCAGGACATCGGAGACGATTGCCGCCGTTGCCGGCTGTGCGAAGGCCGCGCGAAGATCGTGTTCGGGTCGGGCAATGAGCAATCCGGCCTGGTGTTCGTCGGCGAAGGGCCGGGGGCCGACGAAGACGCTCAGGGTTTACCTTTTGTCGGCCGAGCCGGCCAGCTGCTGACGCAGATGATCGAGAACACGGCCTCCAAGGAAGGCATTCCCATCCGGCGTCCGGATGTCTACATCTGCAATGTAGTCAAGTGCAGACCGCCGGAGAATCGCACGCCACAACCGGATGAAATGGAAATCTGCGGGCAGTTTCTATTCCGCCAGCTCATGGCGATCCGCCCCAAGGCGATTTGTGCCATGGGTTCCACCGCCGCTAAGGCGTTGCTCGGTACCAAGGAAGGAGTTACTCGCCTGCGCGGCAAGTGGCACAAGTGGCGCGACCTCCCGGTGATGGTGACGTACCATCCGTCTTATCTGCTGCGCCCCTACAACCAGGACGCGAAGCGCGAAGCGTGGGAAGACCTGAAGAAGGTCCTGCACTTCGTCTACGACTGATTAGGGGCCATTCGCTGACGCTCATGGTTCTGTGCTCTCAGCCCTTACGCCGAACCGCGAACGCCAGTGAGCGGCCAGTATGACTACCCGCGGCCGGTTCATCACTTTTGAAGGCCCGGAAGGCAGCGGCAAATCCACGCAGCTTCGGATTCTCGGCGAGCGCCTACGCGCGAGCGGGCTGGACGTCCTCGAAACCCAGGAGCCCGGAGGCACACCCATCGGAACTCAGATCAGGCATGTGCTGCTCGATGCCAAGAATCGCGAATTGTGTCCCACCGCCGAACTGCTGCTGATGTTTGCGAGTCGCGCACAAAACGTGGACCAGTTGATCCTGCCCGCGCTATCGGCCGGGCGTACGGTCCTTTCCGACCGCTTTACCGATTCGACCTTGGTCTACCAGGGCGTGGGCCGTGGCCTGGGCGCCGATCTGGTTTATGAAGTGGACCGGATCGCCTGCCGGGGTTTGGTCCCGGACCTCACTCTGGTGATCGATATCGATGCGGAGACCGGTTTAGCGCGCGCGCGCCGCCGCAGTGCTCGCACTGAAGATTCCGAGACTCGCGTGTCCGAAACCAGGATTGAAGAGCAGGACATCGGCTTTCACCGCCGCGTCCGGGATGCCTACCGCCAGCTGGCTGTCGACGAACCCGCGCGTGTGAAGCTGATCGACGGAAGCCAGACGCGGGAAGCCGTGGCGCAGCAAGTATGGCAGGCAGTTGCGGCGCTCGTCAGTTAGCGATAGCGGCCGCACAACTGGTTCCATCGCACTACAGCGAGATCCCAGAACGCCCGTGCGCCAGTTAGCGCGCTGACCTTGGTCCCTTCGACGTTGTCCCATCGCACCGGAACCTCGACCACTTTGAATCCGTGGATGCGGGCGATCAGCAGATCCTCCACATCGAAGCCGAATCCCTCCAGCTTCTGGCGGGGAAAGATGACGCGGGCAGCATCCTTGCGGAACAGCTTGAATCCGCACTGGGTATCGCGGAACGGAAGGCCGGTCGCGGCGCGCATGATTACGTTAAACACGCGCCCGCTCGCCTCCCTAAAGGCGTCCTGGTGGACTCCGACCAAGGAGCGATCCAGCGCGCGCGATCCGATAGCGGCAGCCGCCTTTTCCTTCTCCACCGCGCAGAGCAGCTTGTTCACTTCCTCCAGAGGACTGGAAAGATCGGCGTCCGTCGAGAGGATCCAATCGCCCTGGGCCTCCTGCATTCCGTGGCGCACCGAATATCCTTTGCCGCGATTGCCGGGATTCTGGAGCAAACGGGCAAACGGATGCTGGGCCGCGAACTCCCGGACCACGGTAGCGGTCGAGTCCTTGGATCCGTCATCCACGATCAGAACTTCAACCGATCCATGGCGCTCGCAGAACTCCGCCATCTTGGGCAGAGTCAGGGGGAGCCGAGCGGCCTCGTTATAGGCCGGAACCACGATCGAAAGCCGGGGCAAAGCCCATTGTATGGCAGCCGCATTGGGAGCGGCTATGGCACGATAGTCCTATGCCGCCTGATTCCACCCGCCGCCAGCGCCTCCGAATACTAGTACAGGAAGTCGCCGGAAAGCCCGCGCCGGAGGATGAACAGGAGTCTCTCTTTGAAAGCGGACTGCTCGACTCTTTCGCTCTTCCCGATTTGGTGAGCGCCATCGAGAAGGAATTCACTGTAAAGGTTCCAGACTCGGATCTGAACCCTCGGAAATTCGATTCCATCGCAAGGATGGACGCGTATCTCGCAGATCACGCCGGATAGGCTGAATGAGCGCCTACCTGCACGGCTTCGGGGCACATGTACCCGAGAGAGTGGTCGCGAACGCGGAACTGGCCGGGCGCCTGGGCCGCGACGCCGAGTGGATCGAGAAGGTCTCGGGAATCCTGGAGCGCCGGTGGGCGGCGCCGGAAGTAACGGTCGCCGGCATGGGCGTCGCGGCTGCCGAGGATTGCCTCCGCAAGGCAGGCATCGCGGCGAACACGCTGGGTATGCTTATCGTCGCCAGCGGCAGTGGTGCGCGCGGGTTTCCGGGCCCCGCTGCTGAAGTGGCAGCGCGCTTGGGGCTGGATTCCACGCCCGCGATCGATCTGCCTATTGCTAGTGCTGGAAGTCTGTTTGGTCTGGCTCTGGCGATGCGGCTAGCCGAAACGCAGGGCGACATCCTCGTGGTCGCGGCTGAAAAAATGTCAGCCTTAATTGATAACGACCCGAATACCGCGATTCTCTTCGGTGATGGCGCAGGCGCGGCGCTGGTGTCCGCGCGGCCGGGCCGCTGGCGAATGCTGGACGCGGTGCTTCACACCGACGGCCAATATCGCGGCGACTTGGCCTTCGACGCGACCGGGCCGCTACGGATGAACGGATTGACGGTGATCCTGCAGGCGGCCCGCAAGATTCCTTCGTCGATCACGGAAGTGCTGGGACGTCAGAACATTTCTGCCCAGCAAGTTGCCATTTTCCTGCTGCATCAGGCCAACCTTAACCTGCTCACCCGCGTCGCCAAATCTCTCGGCGTCGGACCCGAGAAGATGTTTGCCAACGTGCAGCGCTACGGGAACACTTCCTCCGCGTCGATGCTGATTGCGGCGTCCGAGTGGTCCGAAACGAATCCAGCGCCCGGACCGGTCGTGTTTTCCGCGTTCGGCGCGGGATTTCACTGGGGCGCTTTGGTCGCCTCAGAAGGGTGATTTTCGCCGGCCACCAGGTTCGCCGCCCGCAGCAGCGATTCGAAGGTGCCGGCATCGGTCCACCATCCGTCCAGGAATGAGTAGCTCATGGTTCCTTCCCGGATGTACGCGTTGTTGACGTCGGTAATCTCCAGCTCATTGCGGCGGCTGGGCACCAGCTTGCGCACTTTCTCGAACACCGTGCCGTCGTACAGGTAGATCCCGATCACCGCATAGGGGGATTTCGGGTGCGCCGGCTTTTCCTCGATACCCAGGATACGGTCGCCAGATAGTTCGGCCACGCCGAAGCGCCCGGCATCCGGGACTTCCTTCAGCAGAATCCGCGCGCCGCGCTCCTGTTTTTCGAAGGCCTGGACCGCCGGGGCGATGGAACCCTGGATGATGTTATCGCCCAGAATCACGCAGATCTTTTCGCCGTCCGCGAAGTGTTCGGCCAAGGCCAGCGCATCGGCGATGCCACCCTCGCCTTCCTGATAGGTGTAGTTCAGGTGGGCCAGCCCGAATTCCTTGCCGTTAGCGAGCAAACGCAGAAAATCGCCCGAGTTGCGCCCGCCGGTCACCAGCAGGATATCGCGGATTCCGGCGTCCACCAGCGCCTGGATCGGGTAAAAGATCATGGGCTTGTCGTAGATCGGAAGCAGGTGTTTGTTGGTGATCTTGGTAAGGGGGAACAGACGGCTTCCGGTTCCTCCGGCGAGCACAATACCTTTCACGAAAGCTCCTTGGCCGCGGGTGCGGCACCTATTCATCTAAACACAGTGCGAGAAACATCCTGCTTGGGCCACTAATAATGCATGGCCCTGTTCCGGACCCGATCGGCCGCAGTGTATGGAATCGACGCCTATCTGGTGGACGTCGAGGTGGACATGTACCCCGGCACGAGCGGCAATTTCATCACCGTGGGGATGCCGGACACGGCGGTCCGGGAGAGCCGCGAGCGGATTAAGTCGGCTTTGCTCAATTCGGGGTTCGGATATCCCAACAAAAGCGTCACCATCAACCTGGCGCCGGCCAATGTCCGGAAAGAGGGCGCCGGGTTCGACCTGCCGATGGCGCTGGGAATTCTGGGCGCGATGGGGACGGTGGCGCCCAGCGACGAGCATCTCTTCGTGGGGGAGCTGTCGCTCGACGGTGCCATACGGCCGGTGCGCGGCGCGCTTTCGATCGCCGCATGCGCCCGCCGGCAAAAGATCGCGAATCTGCTGGTGCCCGCCGACAATGCTTCCGAGGCCGCCGTGGCCGACGATCTGCGCGTGTTCGGCATGCGGCATCTGAGCGAAGTAGTCGCGTTCCTCAACAACCCGGAGCAGTTCACGCCGCACGTTCGGGAAGCCCACACTGCGCCGGTCTCGAACGCAGCGATGCTTGATTTTGGCGATGTGCGCGGGCAGACCACGTCGAAGCGCGCCCTCGAAGTGGCGGCTGCGGGCGGCCACAATGTGCTGCTGGTGGGTCCGCCCGGGTCGGGCAAGACCATGCTCGCTAAACGCCTGGCCGGGATCCTGCCGCCTCTGACGTATTCCGAGGCTCTCGAAACCACCCAGGTCCACAGCGTAGCGGGATTGTTACCGAAGGGGGTCGGTTTGCTCGCCGAGCGGCCCTTCCGCGCGCCCCATCATTCGGTTTCGGACGCCGGCTTGATCGGCGGAGGGTCGGGAATGCCGCGGCCGGGCGAGGTGAGTCTAGCGCACAACGGCGTGCTTTTTCTGGACGAGCTGCCGGAGTTTCCCCGCAACGTGCTGGAGCAGTTGCGCCAGCCGCTAGAAGAGGGCAGCGTCACGCTGGCGCGCGCCCAGATGACCCTGTCGTTCCCCTCGAATTTCATGCTGATCGCCGCCATGAACCCGTGCCCCTGCGGACATTTTTCCGACCCCACCCGCGAATGCCGCTGCACTGGCGGCATCATCCAGCGTTACTTGGGTAAGATCAGCGGCCCGCTCCTCGATCGCATCGATCTGCACATCGAGGTTCCCGCTGTCGCGTATCAGGAGTTGCGCGGCCAGCCAAGCGGGGCAACTTCGGCCGACATGCGCGCGCGCGTGGAGCGCGTCCGCGGCGTGCAACACGGCCGCGGCTACTATAACTCGCAGATTCCGGTTCGCCAGCTCCGCAAGATCTGCGCGCTGGATGACGCCGGCGAACGCACTCTTGAAATGGCCGTGCGCCGGATGGGTCTCTCGGCCCGCGCGCACGATCGGATTCTCAAAGTCGCCCGCACCATCGCCGATCTGGACGGCTCGGATTCCGTCACCGCCAAACATCTGGCCGAAGCAGTGCAGTATCGCAGCCTGGATCGCAACTACTGGCAGTAGCTACCATATTCTGGTGACCAATTCCGCAGAACTGCTGGCCCAGGCCAGAATCAACCACAAGCGCCTTCCGGAACTCCCCGCGCCGATTCGCCCAAACACTGCCGCCGAAGCCTACACCGTCCAGGACGGTCTGATCGACCGTTTGCTCGCCCACTACGGCGGCAGCGTGATCGGATACAAGATCGCCTGCACCAACGTCACCGCGCAGCGCCAACTGAATGTGGATGCGCCCTTCGCCGGCCGGCTGCTGTCGGCGTTCTTTTTTGAAAGTCATGCCCGCGTCGATGCCGCCCAGTTCTTCATGCGCGTCGTGGAGGCCGAATTCGCCTTCGAGATGGCGCAGGACCTGCCCCCAACGGCCGCACCGCGCTCGCGCCAGGAAATCGCCGCTGCGGTGAAAGGAGTCCTTCCCGGCATCGAGATCGTCGACAGCAGGTTTGACGACTGGACTACGATCGGCGCGCCGTCCCTGATCGCCGACAACGCGTGCAACGCGGCCTGGGTCAAGGGCCGCCTGGTGACCGATTGGCAGTCCATCGATCTCGCTACGCAAGCCGTGCGCGTCACGGTCAACGGAAAATTGCTGCGCGAGGGCACTGGTAGCAATGTACTGGGGCATCCCCTGAACGCCCTGGAATGGCTGGTCGACAGCTTGAGCGCGCGCGGACTCGGTTTGAAAGCGGGCCAGTTCATCACCACCGGCGTCACTACGGAAGTCTACATGGCGGAACGTGGAGATCGTATTACGGCCGATTTCGGTCCCGTGGGTTCGGTGGATCTCGAGTTTGTTTAACTATTCCACGCGAAACGTCTCGCGCTGTTCGGCGATCTGCCGGCCAATCTGATCGCGCACCGTGACCACCAGCGTGTAGGTCGCGGCCGGGACGTTAGGATCCAGGTGCAGGCTCAGGGCGCCGGGCACGCGTAACTGCGGATAGAAAGATTCTTTGGATTCCGCCGCAGCTTCCGGCTGCGCGAAAAGTTCCTTGCCATCCGCGTTCAGCACCGCCAAGCCGTAATCCACCGAGAACTTATTGTTCGCTTCGAACTTGTATCCTGCCATTTCGAATCGTGCCCAGAGCGTGGCGCCCGGCCGGTACACCACGGGCGGCTTTAAGGCTTCCGCATCCGTCTCATTGCGAAGGAAACGGAAATTGCGAATTACGAACGTTGTACTCGGCTCGATGCTCTCCGCGCGCACGTGAAACTCCAGGTCGCCGGCGATTTCCGAGCCCGCCAGTTCGTCTTTCACCGTGACCGGGATGTGATAGTTCCCGCCGGGAATAAACGAAGGCAGGAGGAACGAAACCACGAATTTCGGGACCCAGTCTTTGTCCTGGGACCGCAGCGATTCATCCAGCCGGCCGGATCTTGGGGGCTCCAGGGCCACGCCGCCCGGATCCACGATTCGCACCTGCCAGGATAGTTTTACGTTGCGGTTGTCGCCGGCCGGCTGGCTTTCGAAACCCGTCATGCGGGCACTGAACCAAACCGTTTCCCCCGGCAGGAACTCATGGGATGCCGGCAGAAGCGGGCCGTCCTCATACTGGTGCAAGGCTAGGCGCTCGAACGCAAGTTTAGACGCCGCTGGTAGAGCCCCTGCCGTGAGCAGCAGCAGCGGTATCCAATATCGGCCAACCACAGCAACCATTCTAGGCCGTCCGGCCCGGCTATTTTAGGATGTCCGGATTAATCGGTGACTGAATGGGCAATTCGGGGTCTATCCGCAGCGGAATCTGCACCGATGCGTAGGACTCGAATCCCGACTCGTTGATATCCGGGACGCGGAGTCTGAAGGATGTAAGCGGCACGTCGAAAACAACGTTGCCCTGCTGGGTCTGCCCGGGACTGATGGTTCTCAGCACGCCAAACCAATTATCAACGCCATCGCCATCGGCTAATTCGCGATAGGTCTGCCCGTTGGTTCCCTCCAGGGTCAGCAGGGGAACAGAAACGTCCTTCCCGGTACCGTTGGTGGCGGAAACTTTTATCAGCAGAAAACGCTGTTCAGGCGTGCGAATCTTGAACGATTCCCCCAGCTGCGTTCGCCATGCGCTCTCGACGACCGAGTAGGTCATCTGTCCGATGGGGACGCGCTCGCCCATCGAAAAATCCGTGCGAGTTTGCTGTTGTTTCCCGCAGCCGCCCAGGAATAGGGCGAACAGGGCCGCGGAACCCGCCAGGGTGCACCGGTAGGGTGGTTTTCTCATTCAGGAGCCTTCTCTAAAGGTACAGGTTGTTGTCATGGCCGTGCAATAGAACGAAAGTAGCCTCTTGACCACTACGGCCGTGGTTGCCGGGCCAGGCGCTCCAAGAGCTCGGCTTGCCCTTTTAGGATTTTGCGCCGGGCGATATCCAGGGGAAACCATTGGGCACGATCGATTTCCGGGAATTCCTGCAATTTATCCGAGCCGGGAGGCCACGATATCGAAAAAGTGTTGCTGTGCAGGAGTTTCGGGTCGAAGTCGCCTTCCACGGCCCAAGCCGTGACCACTTTGCCGCCGGGCTGGCGAATCTCGCCTAGCGGGATGAAATCCCCTGAGGGGGTCAGTCCGGTCTCCTCCGCAAATTCGCGTTTGGCGGCGGCGAAGGGATCCTCATTGACATCGTACTCGCCCTTGGGGATGGACCAGGTTCCGTCGTCCTTGTTCTTCCAGAAGGGGCCTCCGGGATGGGCCAAGAGCACTTCGATCGCGCCGCCGACCCGCCGGAACAGCAGAACGCCCGCGCTGCACTTGGGCATGGAAGTAAGGTACTAAAATACTGGAGGAGCGTGCCAGCGTCTTGGCGGTCAGCATCTTGCCGCCGCTGGTGCTTATACTTAGCATATAGACGGAGGGAAGATGAATTATCGATACCTCGGTTTCGGAGTTGGATTCACCGCGCTTCTTCTTTCAATATCGCAGGCAGTGGCGCAGGGACAAGTCGCGCCGCATCCTGAATCGGCGAAAACCAAGTCGGTCCAGCAGACCTGGATAGCGCCCAGAACCGCCGACGGACATCCGGATCTTCAGGGAGTCTGGGCTAACAACATCGCCACACCGCTCGAGCGGCCGAAGGAATTGGAGGGGCGTGCGTTGCTGACGGATCAGGAAGTGGCGGCGCTTAAGAAAAAGGCTCATGAGCTCTTCGGCGGCGGCAATTCAGACGCGGCCTTCGGCGATACGGTCTACCGAAGCGTGTGGGCGAATGTTCATGGAACAACATCCGGTTTCAAAAGCGTCGACGGCGAGACGGGCGACTACAGCTCGGTATGGACGGTCGAGAGGGAATGGGAGAATCGAACCTCGCTGATCACCGACCCGGCTGATGGACGTCTGCCCGCGATGACACCGGAGGCACAAAAGAGGCGAGCTGCCGTTGCGGCGGCGAGAGCCCTCCGGCCCGGCGGCCCCGAGGATCGATCCTTGTCGGAACGTTGTATTACGTACGGCTCGCCGCAGCTCACCGCGGGTTACCAAAGTTATTCTCAGATTTTCCAGACGTCCAACGCGGTGGCCATCGGGACGGAGATGATTCACGACGTCCGCATCATTCCACTCGACGGACGTCCCCATCTTCCATCTACCGTTCAGCTCTGGCAGGGGGATTCGCGCGGGCATTGGGAAGGCGATACGCTGGTGGTCGATACGACCAACTACAAACCTGAAAGCTTCATGTCCTCGTCAAGCGAAAAGCTTCATGTGACGGAGCGCTTCACCCGCACGGGCCCGGAGAGCCTGAAATACGAAATCACGATCGATGACCCGGCGACGTGGACGAAACCGTGGAGCCTGATGATCCCCTTGAGGAGGTCTCCGGATCTGATCTACGAGTACGCCTGCAACGAGGGCAACATCGGCCTGGAAGGCATTCTCGCCGGAGCCCGTGCCGAGGAGCGGGCCGGCGGTGGGTCTGGAAGCCAAAAGGGACCGAAGTAAAGGACTTCGCGAGCCGCTCTACGGCGCAGACGCGGCGGCAGTGACGGCGGTCTGATAGCTCAACGTTTCTACCCAGCTGCCGCCCCGCTTCACCCATACGCGGGTCACATGCAGCCGATTTCCACGGTCGGGCTCGTGCTCTGAGACCATTAGAACCGCGTCTCCGAAAGCGAGCATGCGGGCGGACAGCAGCGGAGTCGGCGCGACGCCGCCATCCTTGGAACGGTCAAAATCCTCCATCCGGCTGCGCTTGCTCTGTAGTTTGTCGCTATTGGAACTGGCCGCCACAAATTCATCCCCCACCATCGGACCAAAGGCCGCGGAATTGCGCGCATGGGCCGCGGTTTCGAGCTTCGAATAGGCCATCGCGACCTGCCGCTCCGTGTCGTTCTTCGGTGTGAACGCGATGACCTTGCATGGGTTCTCGCAATCCTTCCCGGCGCCAGGCGTGAAGGAGGGAGGCGTCTCCCGCGACATCAATTCCTGATAGACGATGGCCTTCCAACCCGAGGACCGCTTCACCCACACCCGTAATACGTGGGCTCTTCCCAAGTTCACCTGGACGTCGCCGAGGTCGCCATATGTGTACGACTTCGATTCCGCGTTTTTCGCGCTCGCGATGGCTGCTTTGGGCAGGTCCCTCAACACCTGGGTTTTAGTCCGAACCCGGCCTGCGGCACTGGTCCAGGTGAAATCCGCGTCCAGGAGCTTCTCAAGAGCAGATTTATCGGCATGCTCAATGGCCTGCGCGAACGCGGTGTCTGCCTTCATCATATTGGCGTCCTGGCCGAGAACGGTTGGCGCGATTCCCGCGAGAAACGCGATCGCGACAAGCGGGCTGAAAACTCTCATATCCATTTGACAGCCAGCCTATTTCGCCCTCTTCTTTTCATCCGCGCGGGCGCCTCCGAGAATTCCCGCGAGGCCGTAATTCCCCTCGTTGCAAGCGTGCTCGAATAACGGACCGTCGCTGGCGATCATGGGGATTTCCCCTTTCCAGGGTCTGGTGAACGTCGTCGGATCGTCCACGGTGAACTCGTATAGCAGGATGTCCGGAGCTGTCCGGGTGAAGCGTTCGGTCAGATGCAGATTCTCGTCCGCGCCGCGGAACTTGGTCTTATCGGTGAAATTGGTGGTGTCCACGACGAGCGTGTTGCCTTCCCAATGGCCGCGCGGATCTCCCATCCACTGGCGGACGTTGGGCGGAAGATTTGGACGACCATCCAGGGGAATGATGCGGGCGTCATGGATGACCTCGGCGACGAGCGCCACGGCGCCGGGCGTCTGCACGATCTGATAATTCGTGGTGAGGGGACCAAACTGAGAATTGTTGTAAAAGCTCGGAAGCATCGGTGGCCCAGCCATCGGGAAAAGAATGCATCGCTCCATCAACGACCGGTCTTCCGGACCGTCGGCCGGATGTTCCCGGGCATAGGCCCGGTCCGCCTGTACCCTCTGCTGCGCTTCCGGAGTGAGTGCGGGAACTTTTCCATCCGGCGGATCCACGATGATGGAGGTACGAAAATTCGGCGCGCGCTTCGAGTCCCCGTCCCACCAGAAGTCGTTGTAGGTTCCAACCTGCCCGGGCGCCAAGGGCTTTTCGCGCGAGCTTCTAGGGAAGACTTTCCCTTCGTACGCGGCCATTTCCTCCGGGGTCAAAATTTGCTTTCCTTCAAGCTCCTTGGGGCGTTCCAAGGGGATGATCGACGCGTTGCTCCAGATTCCCTGCAGGTCCGGTTGGCCATCCACGGTTCGGGGCGGAGTCCAAGCTTTTTTTGCAGGCACGGCCTTCCGTGGCGCCGATTCGCTCTGACCCGCGGACATCGCCAGCGGCACTACCGCGACCACGGAAGCCAGAACAAGATTTGCCGCCGTCCATTTCACACCGCCGGCGCCGTGAGGCATGGTGTCATGATTCTACCCTAGTAGAACGCTCAAGTCCGAAGGCTCGGTTAGCATGGGAGTGTAATGTCGCCGAGTAAGATCGGGCCGCCGGATTCTTCCCACTCGTGAAACCAATTCGCATCCTGTTGGCTGACGATCACACGGTCATGCGCCGCGGCATCCGGCTTCTGCTGGAAAGTCAGCCCGAATTCAGCGTGGTCGCCGAGGCGTCGGACGGCCGGCAGGCAATTCAGCAGGCCGAAGCGACTCTGCCGGATGTCGCGGTTGTGGATATAGCCATGCCCAATTTGAGCGGGATCGAAGCCGCGCAACGTATTACCGCGGCCCTGCCCCACACTGGGATCGTGATACTGAGCATGCACTCGGACGAAGGATACGTTTTGCGGGCCTTGAAGGCGGGCGCCAAGGGTTACCTGCTCAAGGACTCCGCGGAGGGCGATCTGATCGAAGCGATCAAAGCCGTGCATCAAGGGAAGACCTTCTTCAGTCCGGAAATCAGCAAGATGCTGGTGGAAGACTATGTTCAAGGTATCCGGACTCGGGGAGCGGATGATAGCTACGATCTGCTGACCCCGCGCGAGCGGGAGATTCTACAGCTGTTGGCGGAACGCAAATCGAACAAGGAAATCGCGCAGGCCCTGAATCTCAGTCCCTACACGATTGAAACGCACCGCAGGAACCTTCAGGAGAAACTGAATCTGCATAGCCTCGCCGAGCTGATCTTGTACGCAGTCAGAAAAGGACTGATCTCCTGACGGATGGTCGCAGATCATCGCCGGTGTCCGCCGCCGGAGTGCCCTCCAGAACCTCGAGAGGAGCCTGAATGTCCACCGGAGGAGCGGGGAGCCGAGAAAGAGCGCATACCGGAAGAGCTTCGGCTGGGCGATGCCGCAAAGTTCCCGCTTGGCGATGAGTAAGATCGTGGAGCGGAATAGCTCTGGCCGCGCGGCGCTGAGTAAGCGGATGCGGAAGAGCGGTTGTACGACGGCTGACCGCGGTAACTCTGCGCCGAGCCGTTCGCGCGATAATTCGCCGCGGGAGCCCCGTAGCCTTGCGAGGTTCCCCGGCTGAAGTTCGCAGATGCTTGCCGATTGGAGCCAGCATTGCCGCTAGTTGCCGCCCGGTTGTCGCCATTGAAGCTGCGCCATCCGCCTGACTGGCCACGATTCGCTTCGCTGGCATTAGCGCGGCCTCCAAGTGCCTGGCCGCTATTCCCACGGCTGATACTGCTAAATTGGCGGCCGCCGGCTCCGCTGCCGTTAAAACGGGACGAGCTGAACCGGCTCGCCACTGCACTGTTGGAGTATGGAACGCCCATTCTGTGGCCTGGATCGTGTGCCCATGCGCCGCGTCCTCCGAATCCACGTCCGGCGAAACCGCCACCGAAGCCGCCGCGGA
>Ga0209415_10012179_pt1 | contig 14371 bp, 10 predicted proteins | sample PeaSoiSIISIP2007_FD_187696 | JGI IMG/M metagenome (GOLD analysis project Ga0209415, IMG submission 187696) | Peat soil microbial communities from Weissenstadt, Germany - SII-SIP-2007 (SPAdes) (version 2) | ecosystem: Environmental > Terrestrial > Soil > Wetlands > Peat | place: Germany...
AGGAGATCGGCTGCTATGTCCCTGAGCTTCCCGACGGCCAGGACGCCATCCAGTCGAACGACATCGGCACCGACGAGCACGGCCGGCTCTATCTGATCGACCGCGCCGGAGCCGGCATGCATATTTTGGAATACACGGGGTAGGGTAAGGGAGCGAATAGTGAGTAGCGAATAGCGAATAGGTAGAGCGAATAGTGAGTAGCGAATAGGGAAGCTCACTACTCACTACTCGCCACTCACTACTCGCTATTCGCTACTCACTATTTGCTACTCGCTACTCACTATTCGCTAGGTAACCCATGGATCTCGGGCTTACAGGTCGCGTCGCCATCGTCACCGGCGCCAGCCGCGGTATCGGTTATGCCTGCGCGGCCGAGCTTGCCGCCGAGGGCGCCCATGTGGTGGCGATCAGCCAGGACCCGGTTCGCAATGCGGCGGCCTGCGAGGCCCTGATGGCGCAGGCCAAGGGCCGCATCATGGGGGCGCCGGTCGATCTCAACGACGGCGTCGCGCTGCACGCCGTGTTCGCCCGCGCGCTGGCGGAGCTCGGCCGCCTCGACATCCTGGTCAACTGCGCCGCCGTGATCGGCCGCGGCGATTTTTTCTCGCTCGGCGATGCCAAGTGGGCGAAGCTGTTCGACGACAAGCTTCACGGCACGGCGCGCTGCATCCGCTTCGCCGAGCTGCCGATGCGGCAACGCAAGTGGGGACGCATCATCAATGTGCTGGGCGGCGCGGCGCGCCAGCCGCAGGCGGCTGCGGTGTCGGTCGGGCTCAACAATGCGGCGCTCCTCAATCTCACCAAGGCGGTCGCCGGCGATCTCGCCAAGGACAACATCCTCATCAACGCCGTGATCCCGAGCGTCATCCAATCGGAGCGGCTCGACGAGACCATCCGGGCCGAAGCGGCACGCCTCTACAAGTCCGAGGCCGAGGTGCGGGCGCAGCGCATCGCGCGCATCCCGCTCGGCCGCATGGGGGAGGGGCGCGAGGTCGGCGCCGTGGTGGCGTTCCTCGCCTCGGAGCGGGCGAGCTTCGTGACCGGCTGCGCCTGGAACGTGGACGGCGGCGCCGCCGCGGTGATCTGACGCCCGCGTCCGCTCAGGGCTGCTTCGCTCCGGCTGCGGCCTTTTCGAACCCCGCTGCCGAGACGCCGCGCCCGGCGAGCGCCTGATAGCCGACCTGCGATTCGAACCGCTGCACATTGGCCGAGTGGATTCCGATCAGCGCCGCATTGCCGTCGCGCAGCAGCAGGATCGGTCCGCCCGATTGCCCGGGCGCGGAATCGCACATGTGGGTGATCGAACCGGCGTCGGGCCAGTCGACCTTGGCGGGACATCCTTTGTGGACCGACAGCACGTACTGGCGATCCTGCCCGTAGCCCGCCAGCGCCACTTCTTCCCCGCTCCCGGAGGCCGGAAGATCGGCGCTCTGGACTGCCCTGATCGGAACCGGCTTGGTACCGAGGGCGTCGCGCAGCGTCAGGATCGCCCAATCATTCTTGATCATGTCGGGGGCGATGTAGTCGTAGCGCGGACGATCCTCCACCTTGAACTTGAACAGCGGCGAGATCACGAAGCTCTCGGCGATCGAGTGGCCGAAGAACTTCTCGCCCGACTGCCCGACGACGAAATGCACCGACTCCGGTTTCGCCCAGTTATTCACGCGCGTGTTGAAGAGGCAGTGAGCCGCCGTTACGACCTGCCGCGGTCCGATCAGTGTTCCGGTGCACAAACCAAGGAATGACGGTCCGACGACGTTGATGCGGCCGATGGCCGACCACGGCCATTGGTCGGAGCCCATCGGGACACGATGATCCGTCGCACCGAGCAGGCCGGAGGGACGCGCGGAGGGCGGCGCCAGTTGCGCGTCCGCGGCGGCGATCCCGGCTGCATACGTCAGAGCGGCCACGGCCACCATGCGCACAAACCACCGGCTCACCGCATCGCGCTCCGTCTTCGCGACCGCCATCGATCCGCACAGCCGAAACGTCGCATGCCGGTCACGACCGGATCATGACACGCGCTCACGCCCACAGGCGCTCGCCCTTCATGTCCTTGTAGAGGTCGGCGACGTATTCGCCGTAGCCGTTGAACAGCAGCGTCGGGCGCCGGTCGCTGGTGCCGATCACCTGCTCGGTCGCCTGGCTCCAGCGCGGATGCGAGACCTCCGGGTTGACGTTCGCCCAGAAGCCGTATTCGGACGCCTGAAGGGCTTCCCAGAACGTCTTCGGCCGCTGGTCCGTGAAGATCACCCGCGAGATCGACTTGACCGACTTGAAGCCGTACTTCCACGGCAGCGCCAGCCGCAGCGGGGCGCCCTGGGACTTCGCCACCGGCTTGCCGTAGGCGCCCGTCACCACGAAGGCGAGATCGTTCATGGCCTCCGCCATGGTGACGCCTTCCACGTAGGGCCAGGGGTACCAGCTCGCCCGCTGGCCGCTCGCCATCTCGCGGTCGAGGAAGGTCTCCATCCGCACGTACTTGGCCGACGAGGTCGGCTTGGCGAACTCGACGAGCTTCGCGAGCGGGAATCCGGTCCATGGGATCGCCATGCCCCACGCCTCGACGCAGCGGTGGCGATAGAGCCGCTCTTCCAGCGGCATCTTGCGGATGAGGTCGTCGATGCCGACTTCCTGCGGCTTCTCCACCATGCCCTCGATCTTGACCGTCCACGGCCGCAGCTTGAGCGCCTGGGCGGCGCGCGCGATCGATTTCGAGGACCCGAACTCGTAGAAATTGTTGTAGGTCGTGTTGATCCCCTCGTCGGTGACGGGCCGGTCGAGCTTGTACTTCTCGTTGCGTTTGGCCGGATAGAGGTTCGCGGTCGGATCCGGCACGTCCGTGACCCGCTGCGCCATCGCGGCCGCGGGCGACAGCGCGACTGCGGCCGCACCGGTTGCCAGCAGGAAGGCGCGTCGATCGAAGAACAGATGCTCGGGGGTCGCCATGTGCTCCGGCAGTTCCCAGCCGCGGCGGCGCATGATGTGCATGGGGTGTGCTCCTCGAAGGTCGTGTTGGAAGGTCTTATTAAATCGTTGAATCCTAGCTACGGGCGAAAGCCCTCACCGGCAAGTCACACTTGCGGGAACAGGGCCGTGACCGGCGCGCCATATCGGCGCATTCCGGCCGGCCGCCGCAGCCCGCAGCTCAAATCCCATAATACCACTTTTCGGCGCCCAACCCGCATTGAATAGAGGCCCCGCCACAGGGGCGGGCCGGGACGCCCGCGCTCCCGCCTCACCGCGCCGGCTGCAGGTACTGCTTCTCCAGCATGACATGCACGCCCTTGTGCTCGTTCACCACCTGGGTGACGCGCAGGTCGGCGGCGAGGCTGCACAGCATATAGGCCTCGTGGCGCTCGAGCGTGGTGCGGGCCTCGATGAGATCGAGCATGGCGCGCAGCGCCACCACCACGCAATCGTCGAGGTCGGGATCGAACGCCATGGTGATGACGTGGGTCGGCGTCTCGGCCATCGGCCAGGCGAGCTTCATGTCGTCGCGCACGGTGAGGCGGAAGCGGCCGATCAGGCCGGTTTCGATGGCGTTGACGCAGACCTCGCCGTCGCCCTGGGCGCCGTGGCCGTCGCCGACCGAGAACAGCGCATTGTCGACGAACACCGGCAGGTAGAGCGTGGTGCCGGCGACCAGCTCCTTGTTGTCCATGTTGCCGCCGAACTGGCGCGGCTGGATGCTCGACACCGTGCCCCAGGCGCGCGGCGGCGCATTCGCCATCACGCCGAAGAACGGCCGCAGCGGAATGTCGGTGCCCCACGGCAGCCGCCCCACCATGCGGTTGCGCTCGAGCGCGACGTGGATCATGTGCGGCTCGGCGAAGTCGTGCGGCAGCGCGCCGCGCAACGGCCGGCAGGCGGTGTAGCCCCAGTCGTAGTGGAGCGCGATGTCCTCGATGTCGACCTGCAGCACGTGGCCGGGCTTGGCGCCGCGCACCGCCACCGGGCCGGTGCACATGTGCCCAGGCAGCATCCGCCGCGTCTTGGCATTGTGGATGTCGTAGAGCGCCTGTGGGATGATGGCGGGCGGCGGCGGCAGCGCATCGGGCGGCCCCGACACCGTCGAAATCGTCACCACGTCGCCGCTGCCGATGGTCGCCGTCGGCGCAAGCGTCGCGTCGAGATAGCCCCAATGCACCGTCGCGGCGCCCGCATCCACCCGCACCGTCATGTCGATCTCGCCCCATCTCGTTTCGGCGGCGCCGCAGCCCCGCCGCTCATCGGCCGGCGATCCATGATGGAAGACGCGCACGCCCCGCACAAGTGGCGGGATGGCGTAGTGGCGGCACGAAAAAGTCGGGCGGCAAAAAAATCGCCGGGCCCGACGAGGCCCGGCGGAGTTTTGCCGATCATGGGGATCGGCAATCACCTTCCAGAGGGGAACAACTGACCGCAACAGGGTGCAAAGAGAGGCCGTATTCTGGGAGGAATGCGCAGCCGATTGCCGTCAGCAAAACGAATATGACGAGCGCATCCGTCGCGATCAACGCGCCGAGCCGCATGACTGCCATGCCGGTCATCGGTGCGACAAAGCGCGCGCCGTCGCTTCCGTCTAGAAATTCCAGCGCTGCGCCTTGCTGACCAGGAAGTCGCGGAACGCCTGCACCCGGGCCACCGACTTGAGCTCTTCCGGGTAGACGAAGAAAGCGTCGAGCGCGATGGTTTCGGAATCCCCGAACAGCTGCACCAGGCCGCCGTCTTCCTCGACGATGTAATCGGGCAGCATGGCGATGCCGAGCCCGGCCTGGCAGGCGCGCAGGATGCCGATGATGTTGTTGATGACGAGGTGCGGCGCGCGCGGGCCCTTGCCGTTGCGGCCGACGTCCACCAGCCAGCGCGTGTTCTGCAGGTATGACGGCACGTTGCCGCCGAGCACCAGGAGGTGATGCTTGTCGAGGTCGTCGTGGGTGCGGGGCGTGCCGAGACGCTTGAGATAGTCGGGCGACGCGTAGGCGTGGAAGTGCACCGAGAACAGCTTGCGCTGGATCAGGTCGGGCTGGGTCGGCTGGCGCAAGCGTATGGCGACGTCGGCCTCGCGCATCGCGAGATCGAGCTCCTCGTCGGTGGTGATGAGGGTGATGCGGATGTCCGGATAGAGATCGCCGAACTCGCCGAGCCGCGGCGTCAGCCAATGCACCCCGATGCCCACCGTGGTGGTGATCTTGAGGTCGCCGTTCGGGCGTTCGCGGCTGTCGGTCAGCTTGGCGCGCGCCGATTCGAGCTTCATGAAGACTTCATGCGCGGTGCGGTAAAGCAGCTCGCCCTGCTCGGTGAGGATGAGGCCGCGGGCATGGCGATGGAACAGCGACACTGTGAGCTCCTGCTCCAGCGCGCTCACCTGGCGCGACACCGCCGACTGCGACAGGCCGAGCTGCTCGCCCGCATGGGTGAAGCTGCCGGCCTCGGCGGCCGCGTGAAATACCTTGAGCTTGTCCCAATCCATGATCGATCGAAGTCGCGTTTTGCGAACTCCCCCTGGTTGCTGCGCGCGCCTCGCCCGCGAGCCCGGAATCCGAGATTCCGGATGACGAAAGGATCCCTCTTCTGTGGGATTGGCGGTCACTCGGCCGCGACGCTTTCCACGTGATGTGCGGCGAGGAAACGCTCCGCCTCCAACGCCGCCATGCAGCCCAATCCGGCGGCCGTGACGGCCTGGCGGAATATGTCGTCGGCCACATCGCCGGCCGCGAACACGCCCGGCACCGAAGTTGCGGTCGAGTGCGGCGCGGTCTTGATGTAGCCGTTCGGTTTCATCTCGACTTGCGTGGCGAACAATTCGGTGGCCGGCGAATGCCCGATGGCGATGAAGATGCCGTCGGTCCGATGCTCGGTGACGGCGCCGGTCTTTACGTTGCGGATCGCAGCGCCCACGACCTTGGGGGGGCTTTCGCTGCCCAGCACCGTGTCCAGCGCGCTGTCCCAGATCACGCTGATCTTGGGGTTGCGGAACAGGCGGTCCTGCAGGATGCGTTCCGCCCGGAACGCATCGCGGCGATGGACGACCGTGACCTTGCTGGCGAAATTGGTGAGGAACAGGGCCTCCTCGACGGCGGTATTGCCGCCGCCGATCACCATCACTTCCTTGCCCTTGTAGAAAAAGCCGTCGCAGGTCGCGCAGGCGGAAACGCCGTGGCCGCGGAACTTCTGCTCCGACGGCAGGTCGAGCCAGCGTGCCTGGGCGCCGGTCGCGATCACCAGCGTCTCGGCCATGTAGACGTCGCCCGAATCGCAGACCAGCCGGAACGGCCGGCGGCTGAGGTCGGCGGTGTTGACGTGATCGGACACCAGCCGGGTGCCCACATGGGCGGCCTGCTTTTCCATCTGCTCCATCAGCCAGGGGCCCTGGATGACGTCGGCAAAGCCCGGATAGTTCTCGACGTCGGTCGTGACGGTGAGTTGGCCGCCGGGCTGGAATCCCTGGATCATGACGGGCTCGAGCATGGCCCGCGCCGCGTAGATGGCGGCGGTGTAGCCGGCGGGTCCCGAGCCGATGATGACGAGCTTGGCGTGGATGGTCATCTGCTTCTCTTTGGCGTCACGGCTATCCCGTCACGATGGCCCGTGGGGTTGCCGGAGCGCGGCGTCGCATCCGCTTATGTGGGGGATTTGCCAGAGCCATGCAAGAAACGCAACCCTTAATCCGCGGCTCTGGCGAGCCGATCACGGAACAATGATCGAAATCGCTGGTCGGGCCACCGATTTTCCGGTTCTGCCGCGACGGGAGTTCCGCGCTTCGCGCAATAATGTTTCGTAAACGCCGGCAACGTTGTAAATAAAGCTATGCGACGCCTGGACGCCATCGACCGTAACATCTTGCGCGAGCTGCAGGATGACGGCCGAATCACCAACGTAGAACTGGCCCGCAGGGTCGGCATTTCTGCGCCCCCCTGCCTGCGACGCGTCCGCAGCCTGGAAGAGGCCGGCTACATCAAGGGCTATCGGGCGCTGCTCGACGCGCCGGCGCTCGGCTGCGAGCTGACGGCCTTTGCGATGGTGCACCTGTCGAGCCAGGCCGAAGCCGATCTCCAGGCCTTCGAGGCTTTCGTTCGCCGCGAGCCCTTGGTGCGGGAGTGCTGGATGCTGTCCGGCGAAATCGATTTCCTTCTCAAATGCGTCGCCCCGAACCTGACTAGGTTCCAGGCCTTCGTCACCGATCTGACGGGCGCGCCGCATGTGCTCAACGTCAAGACCTCGCTGACCCTGCGCAACTCCAAGGACGCCCCGATGGTCCCGGTGGAGTTGTTGCACGCCCCGTCGGCATGACCGGCGACGCGCGACCGGCTCCCGACCGCCTGCCTATCGCGGTTCTGGTCGATCGCGAGGGGCTCGGCGATGCGCTCCTGCGGCTGCCGTTCCTGCGCGCCGTCAAGCGCGCCTGGCCGGACCGCCCGGTGTGGTGGATCGCAAGCCAAGAGACCGCGATGGCGCGTGAGCTCGCGCCATGGTCTGGCGCGCTCATCGAGCGCACCATCGAGCACGCCGGGCTGACGAAGCCGTTGCGGGAGGTCATCCCCCGGCTGCGGGCGATGCCTCCCTTCGACCTCGTATTCGATACGCGCGACCGTCTTGTGCCCGTCGCGCTGGCCCGGCTGTTGCTGTCCCATCGCGGCTTCTACGCGAGCCTGCCGTACGACCTGTTGTCGACGCGGCCCGCGTCGCGCGGGCCCGCTGATCCGCCCGGCATCGCGGCGCGCATGCTCGCGCTGCTCGAGGCCGCCTCCGGCGCCCCTGCCGATTGGCGTGGCGACTTCGAGATCGGCTCGGCCGCTACCCACCTCGCGACGTGGCGGCTTCCCGACGGGCAGACTTATGTAGGTCTTGCGGTCGGCGGCAGCGAAGGGCCCGAGAGCTGGCCGCTCGCCGCTTACATCGCCTTGGCGGAGCGGCTGGAGCGGGCGGGCTGCACGCCGGTTTTCCTGATCGGGCCGAAGGAACGCAGCTTGGTGGAAGTGCTGCGCGCCAGCGTTCCATCGGCCCTGTTTCCGCAGGCCGATCCGATCGATCCGGAGATCATGCCGCGTCCGCTCGAGCTCGCCATCGCGATCGGACGCCGCCTGGCGGGGGCCGTTGCCGACGACAGCGGCACCGGTCACCTGCTCGCCGCGGTCGGCACGCCGTTGGTCAGCCTATTCGGTCCAACCGACGCGGATCGCCGCCGCCCGTTCACGCCGCACGGCGTCGTGGTGCGGGCCCAGGATTTCGGCGGTACCGCCATGGAGGCGATCCCGGTCGAACCGGTGTTTGCGGCGTTGGAAGCCCTCATCGCTGACCGGTCGGAAGAGGCGTAGCGGCACCGCCCGCCGTTACGCGGCGGCCTCGCGAGGGAACGCGGCGGCCTCGCGCGCGCCTTCAGGGTCGTGGCCGGGCTCGACCTTGAAGCTCCGCGGGCTCTCGCCGCGCTGCCACAGCTGCCACATTGCGGTGTACGCGATCTCGATGTGCCGGCGCGACAGGTCGGTGTCGAACAGCGGGCAGCCGAGCCGGTTTTCCGCCAGGCGCTTGCGGATCTCGCCAAGCAGGTCCGGATCCTGCGCGAGCCACAGCGCGAGCGCCGCATAGTCCGCGAGGCTCGATGTGACGAGTTCGGGGAGCCCGACCGATTGCAGCAGGCTGGCAGCGACCCGGCCCGCGAAGGTATCGCCGCGGCACGTCAGCACCGGCAGGCCCGCCCACAACGCATCGCTGCAGGTGGCCCGGCCATTGTAGGGGAGCGTGTCGAGAAATAGGTCGGCGAGGCGATGCCGCGCCAGATGGTCCGGCTGCTCGGTGCGCGCGGCAAACACCAGGCGGGCCGGGTCGATGCCGCGCGCCGCTGCGACGCGCTTGAGATTGTCCTCGGCCCAGGCGTTGTCGTGCAGCAGCCACAACACGCTGCCCTCGACCGCGGTGAGCAGGCGCATCCAGGCGTCGAATACCGCCGCGGTGATCTTGCGGCTGGCGTTGAAGCTCGCGAACACGAAGCCGTGTTCGGGCAGCCCGGCCTCCTGCCGGGTCGGGGCACGCTCGCTGATCGGCCGGCGCGAATCGTTGACCTGGTAGCAGTCCGGCAGGCGGACCACCTTCTCGGCATAATGGCGTTCCTCACCAAGCGGCACCACCACGGCGTCGGCAACGATGTAGTCGATGAAGTCCGCCCCCATGGTGCCCGGGTGGCCGAGATAGTTCACCTGGATCGGAGCCGGCCGATGGCTGAGGATGCCGGGGCGGGCATCGCTCGTGTATCCGTCGAGGTCGACCGCGATGTCGATCTCAAGCTCCGTCATGAGCCTCGCCACCTCGCGGTCGCCGAGGTCGCGCACGTCCCGAAAGGTGTCGAGCGCCGCCACCACGCGGGCGCGGGTCTCGCTGCCATCGTCGGCGCTGTAGGAGATGCCGGTGATCTCGAAGCGCGAGCGATCGTGCCGCTCGAACAGGTTTGCGATCAGGTAGGACGTCGCATGGGCGCCGAAGTCCGCCGACAGATACGCGATGCGCATCTTGCAGTGGTTATGGACCGCGCGATGCACCGGCGCGGTGCCGGCAAATCTGAATTCGGCGTAGGTGCGCGCGCAGGCGAGTTGTTGCGCCGGCGTGGTGTTGTACGCCAGGAGCGCGCGCGGCGGGATGACCGCCTTCTTCGCCGCGATGCGACGCTCCAGCTCGGCCTGGATTTGCGCGGTCCGGGTCCAGTCGCAGATCGTCGCCGCGCAGTCCGCGTAGTCGCCGAAGGCGTAGGGCAGCGGCGTTCCGATCAGCAGCGCCTTGTCGTAGCTTTGCAGCGCCTCCGCGAGACGCCCTGTCCGCTTGAGAACGTTGCCGCGATGGTAGTGGGCCTCGGCATGCTCCGGTGCGATCGCGATCGCCTTGTCGAGACTGGCGAGCGCCTCGGGGTACATCCTGATTTCGTTGAAAGCCGCACCGCGATCGGTCAGCAGACGAAAATTGCCCGGCGCGATCGCCAATGCGCTTTCGTAGCACGCGATCGCTTCGAGGTGGCACTGCAGTCCCTGCAGGGCCTTGCCGCGATGGTGGAGCGCGTCGATGTCGTCGGGGCGAAGCGCCAGCGCGTGATCGTGGAGCGCAAGCGCCTCCTCGAAGCGCTTGAGCCTCTGCAGCAGCAGACCGCGATTGTCGCAGGCCTTGTGGTCGTCGGGATCGAGCGCGATCGCCCGGCAATAGCTCGCCTCCGCCTCGTCGAGGCGCCCGAGTTGCTGCAGGGCGATGCCGCGGTTGGTGAGCGCGGCGGCATGGTCCGGCACCTTCGCCAGAATCTTGTCGTACTCGCCAAGCGCCTCCTGATGGCGGCCGAGCCCCGCCAGCACCACGCCGCGCTCGAAACGCGAGCCCATGTCTTCGGGGCGCAGCGCCACGGCGCGGTTGAGGCTTGCGAGCGCGGCATCGTATTTCCGAAGTGCCGCGAGCGCCCGGCCGCGTCCGCGGTGGGATTCGACATGACCGCCCCGCAGCGCGATGGCGGTGTCGTAGCTCGCCACCGCCTCCTCGTGGCGGCCGATGTCGAACATCAGGCCGGCGCGATTGTGGTGGGCATCGGCATAATCCGGGCTGATGGCGATGGCGCGGTCGAAGCTCATGGCGGCCGCGGCCGGCCGGTTGAGCGCCCGCAGCGCCGTGCCGCGATTGTTCAAGGCTTCGACATGGCGCGGATCGAGGGCGAGTGCACGGTCGTAGGCCGCGACCGCCTCCTCGTTGCGTCCGAGCTCCTGCAGGACGATGCCGAGGTTCGACAGCACCTCGACCGAGGTCGGATCGACCCTGTTGGCGGCGGAGATCAGCGCATGGGCCTCGCCGTGGCGTCCCTGCTGGTAGCGCACCAGGCCGAGCAGGTGCAGCGCTTCGAATTGCCTCGGCTGATCGGCGAGAATCTGGCCGTAGAGCAATTGGGCGGAGGCGAGGTTGCCGGCCTGGTGAAATTCAAGCGCCCTGCCGAGCCGATGGTCGACGTCGATTGACTGCTGCTTGCCGTGAATCATGGCGATCGACTTTGCGGCGATTGACCGGACGCAACAGCGGCGCGCGAAAACAACCGGCCGGGAGGATCCGCGACCCCAAGGCGGCACGAATCAGTCGCATTCTACAATCGGTTGCGCCTGCTGGCGCACGCCGCGTGGCCGCCATCCCCGACAAAAAACACGCATTCGTCGGGGCTCGCGCGCATTTTCATCGGGCAACATCATCCGCATGCGCCCTACAGCCTGCGCCGGGAGCGCCGAAAAGCGTCATGCGCAATGGAAGGGGCGGCTGGCGGCTAGCGCCACTCCACCTTGACGACTTCAAAGGCCTTGGCGCCGCCGGGCGTGACGACCTCGACGTTCGCGCCTTTCTTCTTGCCGACCAGGGCGCGGGCCAGCGGCGAGGCGATCGATATCTTGCCGGCCTTGGCATCGGCCTCGGGCTCGCCCACGATCTGCCACACCGCCTTCTTGTCGGTGTCCTCGTCGATCAGGGTGACGGTCGCGCCGAACTTGACGGTGTCTCCGGACAGCTTGGAAACATCGATGACCTCGGCACGCGCGAGCTTGTCCTCGAGTTCCGCGATGCGGCCCTCGTTGTGCGATTGCAGCTCCTTCGCGGCGTGATACTCGGCGTTCTCCGAGAGGTCGCCGTGCGAACGCGCGTCGGTGATCTGCTGGATGATGCGGGGACGCTCGATCTGCTGGCGATGCTTCAGCTCGTTTTCGAGAACGGAATAGCCCGCCGCCGTCATCGGTATCTTGTCCATCGATTCTCGATCCTTTGACAAAAAAGCACCGACCGCGTGCCGGGTTCCTTGGCCGGCGACGCGATCCAGCTCGACTTCTCTGCCTACCCGTGGCCGTGCTGTCTCGGGGCGTTGCTGTTGTTCAACAAGGCTTCAACCCGCGAAATAGCTTTGCAGCGCCCGGACCTCAAACTCGCCTCCAAGATAGGCTTTGATGCCCAGCGCCGCCGCAATGGCCCCCGAAAGAGTGGTGTAGTATGGGACTTTATGCAAGAGGGCCGCGCGCCGCAATGAGCGGGAATCGGCCAGCGCCTGGGCCCCCTCGGTGGTATTGAAAACCAGCTGGACCTCGCCGTTCTTGATGGCATCGACGATGTGCGGCCGGCCCTCCAGCTGTTTATTGATTTTGGTGGCATGAACGCCGTTCTCACTCAGATACCGCTGGGTCCCGGATGTGGCAATCACTTTGAAGCCGAGCTGTGCCAACAATTTGACGGGCGCGAGGATGCGCTCCTTGTCGGCGTCGCGTACCGACACGAACACCGTGCCGGCGCGCGGCAGCCGCGCCCCCCCGCCGATCTGGCTCTTGGCGAAGGCGAGCTCGAAGGTGCGGTCGATGCCCATCACCTCGCCGGTCGAGCGCATTTCCGGCCCCAGCACGGTGTCGACGCCGGGGAAGCGGGCAAATGGGAACACCGCTTCCTTGACCCCCACATGTTGCGGCGCCGGCGGCTTCAGATCGAAGCCCGCCAGCGGCTCGCCGGTCATCACCCGCGCGGCGATCTTGGCGACCGGAATGCCGATCACCTTGGCGACGAACGGCACCGTGCGCGAGGCGCGCGGATTGACCTCCAGCACGTAGATGTCGCCGTCCTTGATGGCGTATTGCGCATTCATCAGGCCGACCACATTGAGGGCGAGCGCGAGCGCCCGGGTCTGACGCTCCAGCTCGGAGATCGTCGCCGCCGACAGCGAATGGGGGGGCAGCGCACAGGCGGAATCGCCCGAATGGATGCCGGCTTCCTCGATGTGTTCCATGATGCCGGCGATATAGGTGTCGCGTCCGTCCGCGATGCAGTCGACATCGACCTCGATGGCGTCGGAAAGATAACGATCGATCAGCAGCGGCCGTCGTTCCGACACCGCAAGTTCGGACGGCCGGTCGAGATCGCCCGCAAGGCGCGCCACATAGCGCTCGAGCTGCGGTGAATCATAGATGATCTCCATGGCGCGCCCGCCCAGCACATAGGATGGCCGGATCATGATCGGATAGCCGACCTCCTCGGCGATCGCGCGTGCCGCCTTGGGGCTGGTGGCGATGCCGCTCTTCGGCTGCCGGATGTTGAGCTTGTCGAGCAGCTTGTTGAAGCGGTCGCGATCCTCCGCAAGGTCGATCGCATCCGGCGACGTGCCGAGGATCGGCACGTGCGCGGCTTCCAGCGCCGCGGCGAGCTTGAGCGGGGTCTGGCCGCCGAACTGCACGATGACGCCGTGCAGCGTGCCGTTGCGGCGCTCGGTGTCGACGATCTCAAGCACGTCCTCCTCGGTCAGCGGCTCGAAATAGAGCCGGTCCGACGTGTCGTAGTCGGTCGACACTGTTTCGGGATTGCAGTTGATCATGATGGTCTCGTAGCCCACCTCGGCGAGCGCGAAGCAGGCGTGACAACAGCAATAGTCGAATTCGATGCCCTGGCCGATGCGGTTGGGGCCGCCGCCGAGGATGATCACCTTCTTGCGGTCGGTCGGCGCCGCCTCGTCGGCGGGCGCGCCCGCGAAGGGCGGCTCGTAGGTCGAGTACATGTAGGCGGTCGGTGACGCGAACTCGGCCGCGCAGGTGTCGATCCGCTTGAATACCGGACGGATGCCGAGCGCGTGGCGCCGCTGCGTCACCTCCTCGCGCGCGAGGCCGGCGAGCCGGGCCAGCCGGGCGTCGGAGAATCCCATGGATTTGAGGCGGCGCATTGCGCCGGCGGTCGCCGGCAGCCCTTTCGCCCTGACCTCGGCTTCCATCTCGACGATGCCGCGGATCTCGGCGAGGAACCAGGGATCGATCTTGCAGGCGTCGTGGATCGTCTCATCGGTGATGCCAAGGCGCATCGCCTGGGCGACGATCAGAACCCGGTCGGGCGTCGGGACGCCGAGCGCTGCCCGGATGGCGTTCTTGTCGTCGCCTTCGCCGAGCCCCTTGATGCTGATCTCATCGAGCCCGGAGAGGCCGGTCTCCAGCGAGCGCAGCGCCTTTTGCAGCGATTCCTGGAAGGTGCGGCCGATCGCCATCGCTTCGCCGACCGATTTCATCGAAGTGGTGAGAACCGGCTCGGCGCCGGGAAACTTCTCGAACGCAAAGCGCGGCACCTTGGTGACGACATAGTCGATGGTCGGCTCGAACGAGGCGGGCGTTGCCCCGCCGGTGATGTCGTTCTCGATCTCGTCGAGCGTGTAGCCGACCGCGAGCTTCGCCGCCACCTTGGCGATCGGAAAGCCGGTCGCCTTGGAGGCGAGCGCGGAGGAGCGCGACACCCGCGGGTTCATCTCGATGACGACGAGACGGCCGTCCTGCGGGTTGACGGCGAACTGCACGTTGGAGCCGCCGGTCTCGACGCCGATCTCGCGCAGCACCGCGATCGAGGCGTCGCGCATGATCTGGTATTCCTTGTCGGT
>Ga0209415_10012182_pt1 | contig 14367 bp, 10 predicted proteins | sample PeaSoiSIISIP2007_FD_187696 | JGI IMG/M metagenome (GOLD analysis project Ga0209415, IMG submission 187696) | Peat soil microbial communities from Weissenstadt, Germany - SII-SIP-2007 (SPAdes) (version 2) | ecosystem: Environmental > Terrestrial > Soil > Wetlands > Peat | place: Germany...
TCCGTGGTGCACACCCGCGAGGTTGACAAAGACGGGCGATCCACTGTTGCCGTGGAACGCGTGGAGGTCAGCGAGGAAAAGCTTCCCTTCCTTCTGTAGAGTCGTGTTTAACTTCTCTTCAGGCAGCATTGCGATGACCCCCTCTCTGACAATTGGTTCCATGCGGATCGTGCCGGGAAAATTCGAGAAGTATCCGGCAAAGACGACAGGGTCTCCAACTCCAATGTCGCCAGACGCGATCTGGTCGGGACCAACTATCAGGCTCAGCGGGACCTTGAGGTAATCGCATTGCTTTTGATCCGGCGCAAAAGGCAGAACGGCGAGGTCGACGGCCTCGTCTGAGGGAAAGAACCAATGAATTCTGCCGCCCAGGGGGATTTGCTTCACCGCGGATTCGTTGCCACCCTCTGGCGAGACAAGATTCATTCGCAGGACTACCTCTTCCCCCTCATGCGGAGTGCCCGACTCGATGCCCGGTTGAGCGACGTGTCGATTCGTAACTAAGTAGCCAAAGCCTTGGTTTTCGCCAAGCCTCTTGTCAGGGACAAATACGAAGAAGCAAGTCCCAATAACGCCACTCGGTGTAGAACCGTCATGGTAAGTCACTTCCAAGAAGCCAACCGTCTTTCGGATTTCGGCCGTCGCAGGTGGCCTTGGTGCCGGCGCGTTGTTCCCGGGCTGCTGTGATTGCAAGGGCTGTTGGGCTAGAGATTTGAACGCTACTAGGAAGATAAATGAAACAAGAGCCAGAATGCGGAGACGTCTCATCTGCGCAAACCTCCTAGCCATAGAACGCGCGCACCTCGCAATCTTGCAATATTCCCCGACCGGCGCGTGGCGCGTCTTTTCGCATGTTTTGCCTTTTACTTCCCGCACGCGCGGATGATACCGCTGGTAATCTGAGTCGCAGAGTAACATGGGGCGCTTCGAGCGCCGCGCAAAGCGCAGCCTCACTTCAAAGGCCGTGACACCCGGCCTACTCGGTTTGCACCTTAAGCTTCACACCCTTAATCAAGAGCCACAAAGCAAATCCAAATTCCGCAATGAACATAACCGGATACAACGGGTACGTCATTTTTTCGTGGCCCGGGAAAAGGCATAACTGGAAAAAACAAATCAGCAGGCACAAACCATCAAGAATTAGCAATATTCCCAGGATCCGTGGAAGGAACTCCGACTTAACAACTAAATAGCCAAGAGGAAAGAGCCAAGCGCCATACAACAGCGTCGTGATCATATTGCCGGCACCGCTCAAATTGAGAAATAACATCGCCTGGGCTTGCAACTGATCCGCTCGAAAGACCTTCAAGTACTCAGCACCACTCAAGAGCGGCAGGGCAGCAAAATGAAACAGAGTGAGAACGCACTCGATGGCCACACCCGCCAAGTTAAGTAACAGAAACAATAAAGCGAGGTTCTTACCAACAGGTTTTAATAAGACGTATAACGCCCAGGCCGTCAAAAGAAAAAACAACGCGGCAATCACTTCGCTCATGAACCCAATACGGAATAGCCGCTCCGAAGCCATGATATTCCTGGCTGTTGCGGCGGCGTCCCCTCCTGCAATTGGTTTGCTTTGAACGAAGGAGGAAAAAGCAAAAGTCACTATGTAAATGAGATACAGCAGCCCTGCTATTCTGGCAACCTTGCGCTGTGACATATCGTCGATACGGATTGTCATCTCAATTGCTCCAGGGCGGGTGGGCAGGTTTTCTGGACGACTGGCATTTTACCTTCCGCACGTGCGGATGATAACACCGGCAGTCTTCACCGTGGAGTAACTTGCGGTTTCTAAATTGCGGCGCGAAGCGCAGGCCGGATCGAGACTAAACCGCGGGGAGGGCGCCTTGCCTAGCCACGGCGACGGCGTCGCGCGTCGAGTTCTTGACGTTGTACATGGCTTCGTCGGCGAGGTGCAGGAGTTCGATCTTCGTTTTTGCGTCGGTGGGATAGGCGGCGATGCCCAGGCTGGCGGTGACGTGAATGTTGAGATTATCTTCCTTGAGCCAGACGGTCTCCCGAATCATCTTGTGCAAGCGGCGCGCGACGATGCAGGCGTTTTCCTTCGAGGCTTGCGGCAGAACGATTACGAATTCGTCTCCGCCGTAACGGAACGCGAAATCGATGAGCCGGCAATTCCCCCGCAGCATCTGGCCGATCTCCGCCAGTAATTTTGATCCGACCAGGTGGCCGTGCGTGTCATTGACTTGCTTGAAGTGGTCGAGATCCACAAAGACGAGCGAGAATTCGTAGCCGTAGCGCTGGCTGCGGTAAATCTCCGTTTCGAGAATGAAATTCATGTGGCGGGCGTTGTAGAGCGCGGTGCAATCGTCCGTGATGGTCAGCTCGTGGATGCGTTTTACGTGCCGCGCATTTTCGAGGGCGATGGCGGCGAAATCGGCGAGCGCTTCCAGCAGCGCGAGGTCGCGATCGTGGAAGCCCTCCGTGCCGACGCAATTGATCAGCTCAATGACGCCGAGGCAGTGATCGCGATAGCGCACCGGCACGGCGACGATCGACTGCGTTTCCATCTTGGTCTTCTCGTCCACCTGTGAGAAGAACCGCGTATCCTTACTCACGTCCGGGACGATGACCGCTTTCTCGTTCTGCGCAACCCAGCCCGCGATGCCCTGGCCCATCTTGATGCGGATGTCCTTCAGCATCTGGGTGTTTTTGCCGACGGCCAGCTCGAAGTAGAGCTCGTTCTTGTCCTCGTCCACGAGCAATAGCGACCAGGTATCCGGCCGCAGAAACTCGTCAATTTTTTCCATGATTGTGCGGAGGACTTGATCGAGCTGGAGGGAAGAGGTAAGCGCCTTGCCCAGTTCATGGAAGACGGCGACCTCGCCGGCCTCGCGTTGTTCGCGGGCAATCGCCGGATTCCTGCGGCGTTCTATGCCGGTGAATTGATTTGTCTCAGACACGGCCCGGCTCAACTCCGACAGGTCTTGAGGGTGGCCCGGACAGACCGGGCGCAGGGGCATCCTCGATTATAAGACGCCGCTTTTTGTCCACGCAACGCCGAGTTCACGCTTGGTTTCCGAACTATAAGTGTGCCGAAATGAACGTGCCCAAAGGCGGCACGCTCCCTGCAGCCTGAAGCGCGCGAAAGGCCGGCGTCAATTCGCTTTGCTGGTCGTGAGAATCCAGGCGGAAATGTCGTCAATCACGTCCGAGGAAACGTGGCCCGGTGTGCTGTATTCCTCGGAAGTGGAAGGCCCCGTGCCGGCGATGAAAAAATGGTTCAGCGCGGGATAAGACTTGAGCGTTACGTTGGCGTGTCCCGCGAGCCCCTTTTTCCATCCGTCGAAGTCGGTTATGGTGACCTGATAATCCCGCTCGCCTTGCAGCACGAGCATGGGAATGGTGAGGTGGGAGGCGACGGCCACCGGATCGTATCCCCGCAGATCGAGCCAGAAGGCGCCGGTTTCCTGCATTCCTAGAAACGCGACTGGATCCGAGGGCTTCAGATCCGGGCTCTCGATGGTTTTCTCGCCGGCCTCGGCATTCGCGATGTCCTTCTGCGCTTCATCCGGAGGCACGTGCTGCGCGGCCACCAGATAACGAATCATTTCCACAGCCAATTGCTCGATGGCCCGCGTGTTGCCGGCCAGCAGAATCAAACCGGCGACTTGCGTGTCTCCCGTGGCGATGCGCGGTGCGAGATACGCACCCAAGCTGTGCCCGAGCAAGTAAATGTGGTGGGGATCGATGCCTTGCTGGCTCGCGAGCAGCTTCACGGCCGCGCGGGCATCGTTGATCGTTTCGTCGTCAACTGTCATTTTTGTCGGATCATCCGCGCTAGCGGGACCGTACTGCCTGGTGCGCTTGATGTATCGCAGGACGGCGACGCCGTGGGAAGCTAGCCCCCACGCCAAATCCTTGAAAGCTTTGTTCGGTCCGAGGGATATGTCCTCATCTTGCGGGCCCGATCCTTGCACGAGAACGACGGCGGGAAACGGGCCTGCGCCCACCGGCATCGTCAGCGTGCCCGGCAAGTCCCAATGAGAGTAGGTGACCGTAACCGGCTGCTCTTTGAATTTCGAGGTGTCTGCGTAAGGCGGCGCAATCCACGAAAACGTGGTTTCGGGCGCCGCAAAATCCAGCCCCCCGATCCGGCCGCCCGAGTCAAACACGAACACCACATTGAGCGGGGTCTGCTCGAAATTGCACGCCACCGTCACGACTTCCATTTCCGAAGACGACCTCGTACTGACGCCTGCGATTCCCTTGAAGGCTCCCACGTGCGCCAGCAAGCCGCTCCAGGCTTGAGCGAGTTTCCCAACGGGAAGCGCAAACGCCATTTGCGTGTTGTATTGGGCCTCGACCGCGCTAAACCGGCCCGCGGCCATGTCCGCGACGTCCTGCTTCGCCAGCGCTTCCAGATCCAGAGGCGCGGGAGTCGCCGGAGGGGCCTGTGCCCGGAGCAACGACGATCCAAGAATGCTCCAGCAGGCGAAAACCAGCACGGCCATGCCCAATGCTTTACTCACGAATCCCCCTTGAAATCGGAACCACCGGCGGAAGTGCGTTGAGGTGTGATCGGTATCCGCGTGGCGCCAAACAACACTACACGCCGGGCCACGGTCTTGGCAACTCTTGCCGGCTCTTTTTCCCCGCATTGACACTCTCGCGCGGCCCGCCTATATTGCCAGGAGGCCTCTTTTCCGATGGACGAACAGCGCACCCCTGCACCGACCAAGGACAGCTTCGGCGAGCATCTCCGGCGCGAACGCGAAATGCGCGGCGTTACTCTGGACGAAATCACCGCCGCGACGCGCATCGGCACACGCTTCCTGGAAGCATTGGAGAATGAACAGTGGGATCGCCTGCCCGGAGGCGTCTTCAATCGCGGTTTTGTTCGCTCCATCGCGCACTATCTCGGCCTCGACGAAGAAAATTTGCTCGCCGAATACATGCACGCGACCAGCGGACTGACCAAGCCGAACTCCTGGGTTGCGCAATCGCATATGCATACTGAGCCCGACCGGCGCTGGGTGCCTGGGGCCGTGGTGCTGTTAATCATGGTGGCCATGGCCGCTGGTGGATGGGTCGGCTGGCGCCACTACCGCGCGGCGAAGCGCGAGCGCGCCGCGGCGCTGGCGCTGAGCGCGACGCTGCCGGCTCCTCAGGAAATTGCGCCGCCCGCTCCCGCAGCCCCCGCGACGACACCGGCGTCCACCAATCCTTCGACTTCTCCTAATGCGACGGATCCGACGGCGGGTGCCGCGATGACGCCCGCACCGGCGCAAGATCCCACGGCTCCTCTGAAACTGAAGATCGAGGCGGGAAAAACCACCAGCGTGCGCGTGCTCGCCGACGGCGTGAAATTATTCGATGGAAAGATTTCCGCAGGCAGCTCGATGACGTTTGAAGCCATCGACGAGTTTGAAGTATCGGCGCACGACGCGGGCACGCTGCTGATCGAGCTGAACGGCCAGACCATGCCGCCGATCGGCCCGCCCGGCAAACCCGGAAAGATCACGTTGACTTTCGACAGCTTGACGCAAGCGACGGGAGCAGGCCATTAGCACCGCCGTACACGGCGAGATTCGGTCCGGCCACGCGACGCACGAGCGAAAGCTCGCCGTTTCCGCGGGGGCGGGGTCACTCCCGACGGAAGAGCGCGTGGAGGTCCTGGCGATCCTCGCGAGCGATGCCGACGAGCAGATCCGGGAGCGTGCCGCCAGCGTACTGATCGAGCAGCCGGTCGAGAACATTCTCTCCACTTTGGCCGTGCCCGATCTTGCGCCGCAACTCTTCGCCTTCTGCGCGGTCCACTTTGCGGAGAAGCCGAAAGTCGCGGATGCCATGGCGAAGCACAAGCTCTGTCCTCCGGATCTGCTGCGCATCATCGCGTCGCACCTCTCGACCAGCGGCATCCAGGATTTGTTCGATAACCTGGAACTATTGAGCTCGGCCCATGGCTTGGCGGCGGCGCTGAGCAAGTCCCCCGCTCTCAATGCGGACCAGCGCGTTCAGCTCCAGGAAATTCTGAAGACGAGCCTGGAAGCGGAGAGCGCGTTCGCTGACGGCGTGACGGACGCCGAGACGGACCCCTCGAAACGCGTGACGCTGATGCAGCGGCTGGCGCGCATGAACGTGGTGGCCCGCGTGCAAACGGCGTTGAAAGGCGACAAGCAGGAGCGGTCGGCGCTGATTCGCGATCCTTGCAAAGTGGTGCAGCGCGCGGTGCTGCAATCGCCGCGAATTTCCGAGAAGGAGATCGAGGCGTTCGCCGCGATGAGCACGCTCAGCGAAGAGGTGCTGCGGCAAATCGCCAACAACAAGCGCCTGCGAAAAAACTACGCGATCACGCACAACCTGGTGTTCAATGCGAAAACGCCGCTGGACGTTTCCCTGCACCTTCTTCCCAACTTGACGCTCCCCGACCTGAAGGCGCTGGGCATGAGCCGGAATGTGCCGGAGACGCTGCGGAAAATGGGGGCGCGGCTTCTCGTTCAGCGGAGCGTGCAAAAGAATTCGTTTCAGGATTGATTTAGAGCGCCGCGTGCGGTGCGCGCGAATTTTCCGTTCACAAGAAGGAAGAATCAAACGGCTTCGGAAGTAGCTGTGACATCCGGTAGATTTCCACTTTCCCTTTCAAATTCGCCAGGATCACTTCGGCATCGCCGCAAAACTCCCAAATGATTTGCCGGCAGGCTCCGCAGGGAGGCGTGAGCGTCTCCGTATCAGCCGCGACGGCTATAGCATTGAATCCGCGCTCGCCCTCGGACACGGCCTTGAAGATCGCCACGCGCTCGGCGCAGAGCGTAAGGCCGTAGGTGGCGTTCTCGACGTTGCAGCCGGTGAACACGCGCCCGGATTTCGCGCGCACGGCCGCGCCCACGCGAAAGCTTGAGAATGGGGCATGCGCATGTTCTCGCGCCGCGCGCGCGGCGGCGATCAAGGCGTCGTGGTCGCTCATGTGGCGTCTCCAAATGCCCTGCTCGGCGCAACCGGCGCGGACAGTTCCGCCGCGATGCGCGGGATCACGGCGTTCAGCAGCGCGACGAATTGGCTCTTCACGCGCTCGCCCGTCTCCAGCACTTCCTCGGCTGTGATCGGCTGATCGAGAATTCCCGCGGCCATGTTCGTCACGCAGGAAATCCCCAGCACGCGAATGCCAAGATGCGCCGCGGCGATCACTTCCGGCACGGTGGACATCCCCACCAGATCCGCGCCGATCGAACGCAGGTAACGAATTTCCGCAGGCGTCTCGTAGCTTGGCCCGGTCAGTGCGGCGTACACGCCCTGTGCGATCTCGACGCCTAGCCGCTTGCCTTCCTCGAGCGCGAACTTCTGGTAGGCCTTCGCGTAGACCTGCGTGAGATCGGGAAATCGCACGCCGAATCTTGAATCGTTGGCGCCGATCAGGGGATTCGTGCCCTGCAAATTGATGTGGTCGCGCAGAACCACAAGGCAGCCCTGCTTGTAATCGCGATTGATTCCGCCCGCTGCGTTGGTGAGGATGACCGCCTGAATGCCGAGCCGCGCTAGAACGCGCATAGGAAAAATCACTTCGCGCTGCGAATAGCCTTCGTAGAAATGCACGCGCCCTTGCATTACGGCGACGGGCACGCCGCCTGCCTTGCCGAGCACCAGGCGTCCTGCGTGGCCAATGGCCGTGGAGCGCGGGAAGTGCGGAATTTTCGCGTAGTCGATGCGCGTGGGGCCGTGCATGGCGTCCGCAAAGCCGCCGAGGCCGCTGCCGAGCACCAACGCAATTTTCGGCCGAAGCTTCGTGCGCGCTCGCACGAATTTCGCCGCGCGTTCGGCTCGCGCGAACTCTTCGCCGGATTTTGCCGTTGCGGAGCGGCGCGGACTCATCTCAGAAACATTCCCACGATCGAAGCGGACATCAAATTGGCCATCGTCCCCGCCAGCATGGCGCGGATGCCCAGCCGGGCCAGATCGCCGCGCCGGTTCGGGGCCAGCGCGCCGATACCGCCGATTTGAATGCCGATCGAACTGAAATTCGCAAATCCACAAAGCGCGAAGGTCGCAATCGTGAAGGAGCGCGGATCGAGGACGGATTTCATCGGCCCCAATTGCGAGAACGCCACCAGTTCGTTCAGTACCATGCGAATCCCTAGCAGATTGCCGATATTCCGGCAGTCGTGCCACGGAATGCCGATGATCCAGGCCACCGGCGCGAGCACCCAGCCGAAAATCTGCTGCAAGCTCGATGGAAACCACCCCATGTGATGTAGAGCGAGAAAATTGTGCGCGCCGCCCATGATTCCATTGGCCAGCGCGATGAGCGCCAGGAATGCGATCAGCATCGCGGCCACATTGATGGCCAAGTGCAAGCCGTCGCCTGTGCCTCGCGCGATGGCCGCCAGGAAATTGGTGTCTTTTTCCATCTCGGGCAGCTTGACGCTGCCGGCGGTCCTCGGCTGCTCGGTCTCCGGCACAAACATTTTTGCCATCAACAACGTCCCCGGCGCCGTCAAGATCACCGCCGTGAGGATGTTCTTGGCGACCGTCTGCCGCATCACCAAATCATTGCCTGCGAGCACCGCGATGTACGCCGCCATGATTCCGCCTGAGACGTGCGCCATCCCGCTGGTCATCACCGTCATCAGCTCCGACTGCGTCAAATCCGGCAAGAACGGACGGATGGTCAGCGGCGCTTCTGTTTGCCCCATGAAAATGCTCGCCGCGACGTTCAGAGATTCCGCGCCGCTCGCGCCCATCACGCGCTGCATGATCCACGCAGCGCCCCTGATGATGACCTGCATGATTCCCAGGTAGTAGAGCAATGCGAACAGCGAGGCGATGAAAATGATCGTCGGCAACACTTGAAACGCGAAGATCGTCCCCAGCGACGATCCATTCTTCCCGAGCTCCCCGAAAACAAATTCCGAGCCGGCATAGGAATAGCCCAAGAGCTTGTTGACGCCTTTACCGGCTTCCTGAAAGAGCCACTGCCCCCAATTGACGCGCACCACGAAAATCGCGAGCGCGAACTGCAGCCCGAGACCCCACAACACAGTTTTGAGTTTGATTGCGCGGCGATTCGTCGAAAACAGCCACGCGAGTCCCAGCATGGTCAGCAGGCCGAGGATGCCAGTGAATCGCCCCATCGCTTGCCTCCTTGGAATTCCCCCCGGTGCAGCAATCGCAGCATTCTATGCCAACGCCCGCCGCGCCGCCCGGAAAAGTGTCATTCCGACGGCTGGAAACTGTCGAATTTAGGGAGGGGCATTCTTCCTGGAGGAATCTCGTTCGGCCTGTGAAGCAACTCGCTAGACAATCACTTTCTCAGGCCCCAATGACGCGGCTGACCAGCACAAGCAAACTCGCCGGGGGACGAGGCTCGATCCGATAGGCGGTCTCTACCAGGCGCCGCGCTTCGTCCAGACGCCCCTCTGAGTTGTAATGGATCGTGCAGAGCGGTTCGCCGCGATGCACCGGCGCGCCGACTCTTTTGTGAAACTCGAGTCCGACGGCGGGGTCCACCGAGTCTTCTTTTTTCTCGCGCCCTCCGCCTAGGACGACGCACGCGATCCCCAATTGTTCGCACTGCGTCGAGGTTACGTATCCGTCCGCCGGACTCTCGATATCGAGGCGGTGCGCCGCTCGCGGCAAGCGGCGGGGATCGTCCACGACTTTCACGTCGCCGCCTTGCAGCCTCACGATTTCGCGGAACTTGTCCTTGGCCCTGCCGGACGCGATCAATTCCGCCGCCAGCTTCTTCCCTTCCTGGACGTTCTTCGCTCGCTCGCCCAGCACAAACATCCACGCCGCCAGCTCGAGGCACAGTTCGCGCAAATCGTGCGGCCCACCGCCGCTCAGGACGTCGATGGACTCGGCAATCTCCATCGCGTTTCCGGCCATGCGTCCCAACGGCTGGTCCATGTTTGTCAAGAGCGCCACGACTTTCTTGCCCATACGTCGCCCCGTGTCCACCATCAATTCCGCGAGTTGCGCCGCATCTTCCGGCTTCTTCATGAACGCGCCGGACCCCGTCTTGACGTCCAGCACCAGCGCGTCAATTCCTTCCGCCATTTTCTTGCTCATGATCGAAGCGCAGATCAGCGATTTGTTCTCCACCGTCCCGGTGACGTCGCGCAAGGCGTAGATCTTCTTGTCCGCCGGCGCAATCTCCGCCGTCTGGCCAATCAGCGCGCAGCCGCACTCGTCCAGCACCCGCCGGAACTCCGCGAGCGGCAAATTCACGTTGAAGCCGGGGATGGATTCCAGTTTGTCCAGCGTCCCGCCCGTGTGACCCAGCCCGCGCCCGCTAATCATCGGGACGCGCAAGCCGCCCGCCGCCACTATCGGCGCGATGATGATGGAGGTCTTGTCTCCGACCCCGCCGGTGGAATGTTTGTCCACCTTCCGCCCGGGCATGTCCGAAAAATCCAACACTTGCCCCGAGTGCAGCATCGCTTCGGTCAGCGCGGCCGTTTCGGCGGCGTTCAGTCCGCGCACGAACGCGGCCATCAGGAACGCGGACATCTGGTAGTCGGGGATTTCACCTCGAGTGTAGCCGTCGATGAGCGCGCCGATCTCTTCGCGGGAAAGCTCTTGCGAGTCCCGTTTGCGGCGAATCAGGTCAACGACGCGCATGTGACTCGGAGTCAGTTCGCCGCCCGAGAGGCGGCGCCAGGGCTATCGCCAGTCAGGCTGGGCAAAAGCTCGATGTGAGGAATCTCCGCCGGGCAGCGCAACCGCCAGGGCAGCACGATCGTCCCCAGCCCCCGGCTGACGTAAATTTGTGTGTCGGCCAGGCGGTCCCAGCCGATTTTGTAGCGGAGCCGCTCGGGGGAGCGTCCGTAGGCGAAGCTGCCGATTACCGGGAAATTAAGCTGCCCCCCGTGCGTGTGACCGGAGAGCACCAAATCCGCGCCGTATCGCGCAGCGGCCCGGATGATCTGCGGGTTGTGGGCCAATAGGATCTTTGGTGACCGCGACGGGATGCCGCTCATCGCGCGGCGCAGGTCGGCGCCGTAACCGTGATCGTCCACCCCGGCCAGCGCCAGTTCCTCGCCGCGGAAGCACAGGCGCACGTGCCGATTTCGCAACACTTCAATTCCCTGCCGGTCCAGTGCGCGGGTAATCCCATCCGCACTCACTCTGAAATCGTGGTTCCCCAACACCGCCAGCACGCCATAGCGCGCCCGAAGCATTCCCAACACTTCCGCCACAGGCTCGACACAAGCCCGCGAATAACTCACGAAATCGCCCGTCAGCGCGACCAGATCGGGCTGCAAGGCATTGGCTAGCGCCACGGCTCGCGCCGCCGCTTCGAGCGGATAGAATTTGCCGTGGTGGATGTCACTGAGTTGGACAATGCGCAGCCCGGAGAATGAGTTAGGCAGGCCATTCAACCAGATGCGTTGCTCGCTGATCTCAATCCGGGCGTCGGACGCCCACACCGACCGCTGGGCCTTCGCGGCGCGCAAAGCGTAGTCTTCGATTCCACCCTGCTGCCAGCGGCTGCGCCAACGGCTGAAGCGTACGGCCAACCCTGCGTCGTTCGGTGTCGGAAATGTCCAAGTCTGACCCATTCGCCCTCTGAGACGACAAAGGGCAGGCTAGCACCCGCACATAGGGGCGTCAATGAAACCGTCGTTATAAGTTCCCTTTGGTTATTCCCGGATTGGCACCCTCCGAACGACCTACTTGGACGGGGCAGGAGGTGTGGCAGGAACCGGCGGCGATGTTTTCTCGCGAAATCGCCAGTAGGGCAAAAGTAGGATTGCCCGCGTGATCCAAACGGTGGCTAGTACATAGATGAACGGATCCGGGTTCGCGGATCCTGACGGAGGAAATGCACCCTCGAAAATCGGAGATTGCAAGCGGAATACGAGCGCCACACCCGCCGCAATAATCGTGTCGGACAGGAATATCCTGGCCAGCCTGCCCCGCACAACCGTTCGAGGCGAGACGCTGGTGACCGCGCCAACGCTTGGCGCGCCAATAGCATCTGCGAGACCAAACTCCGTTCGTCCAACCGAGGGCAGCTCCGAAGCTGCCGATGGTGTCCCCTTATGCCATCCTTCGAGGTCCAAGCACAAGCGCCGAGTCTGTCGCCTCATTTCCAGCATGGACCGCGCGCGAAACGCCCGCAGATTAAACGTGTGCTCTTGGCCAGATTCGTCTCGCCACAAGACATATACCGATGGGGTCCCGAACCAGCCCACGGGGCCCGAGCCCAGCGAGACCCTTGAAATCCCGGCGCGGGGAAGCGAGAAGCGAGTTTCCTCGCCCCAGTAGTAAAGTCGTTCGTCTGTTGCGGCCAAGAAGCCGAGGTCCCATGCCCAGTTCCCCTCGTATATGCGCGGTCCGGAATCGGGCGCCAGGCTCACGAAGAGCCCATCGCAAATTGCAGGCGGCGCCCCATCCTTCTCAAATTTATCGCGGAGGCGCCTCTCGAGCTTCAAAGCTCCGCTCATCGGGACTGAATTAGCGAGAAGCAGACCGCAACCGATCGTAAGAAGAGTTCCGGCAAGATAGGCAAAGGAGAGCGCCGCACCAGAAACGTTAGCCCATTCGAGCAGCAAAGCGACGGCCGCTGGTACCGACGCAATCGTCAAGATCATGGTCCAAGACGCGAACGAGTTCTGCCTCGCTTTGAATCGGGTAGAAAAGAGCTTCCCGGAAAGCGCAATGTTGGCGGGAATCGAGTAGATGTCCGCCGGCCGAACAGACGACAGATTCAGTAACTCGGGAATGCGCGCCTCTGAAATCCCACCAGCGCGCGCGAGGCGCCTTATGCGTCGCATCGTCGAAGGGTGTGTCAGCGTCTTCTCGTCCAATTTCCCCCAGTGAATGGGCATTGTGTTCAAGCGCGAGATCCGCGCGAGGGCGGTCATCATTGCTTCGGCGTCTCCCGTCAATTTGACGGAACCCGCGTCCGCAGTGAATTCGTTTTGGCGCGACACGAAAAACAGCACGAGCAGCACAAGGCCATAAACCAGCGGCCCCAGCGGGATCCAGGGTGGGGTGAACTGCTCCGAATTTGACTCCGCAGCGACCAACGCCAACATGCCACCCATCAGCACGAATTGGCGGATGTACGCGTGCCTCTTCCGAAGATGGGTCATCTCATGGCCGATCACCGCGTCCACTTCGCGCTTGCTTAGATTCTTCACCAGATAATCGGTTAGGAAAATCATGTTCGCCGAATGCGCATAGGCGTTGGCAAGGCGCAGGGTTTCTGCGGGAAAGACGTAAAGCTGGTTCAGCTTCGCACCTGCCTTCCCTGCGATCTCGAAGGTCCGGTCGCGCAACTCGCCGGACGTGAGTGCGTGCAATTCGATTCCAAAGGCCCTCGCGCCCATCCGTTTGGCAATCGCCCACGCAAAAAATGCTCCCATGAAGAGCAGCACGGAAGTTCCCGCGTGCCCAGCCAACTCCCCAAATCCCAGCGCGGCCAGTGACATTGGAAGCACGAATCGCGCGACAGTCCAGAACGACTGGCGGAGCGCTTGTCTTCCTGTACGTGTCGCCCCCCGAAGCGATTGAATCGGAGTGGACAAAGCGAGGCATAAGAAATAAGCAGCGGCAGCCAGGAACCAAAGCAATATCCAAGGCACAATCGAAGCGATTGCCGGATCGCCAATGAGATTTGCAGGAACGAGAAACCCGAGGAAGGCGTCGGCGCGTAACAAGTCAATCGCCGCCCACCAAACGAGCACTCCTCCCATTGCAGTCCATCTGAGAATGCGTACATAGGAGAAAACGATTGTGGGCTTCGATTCCTCAGAAGCGCCTCGGGCCCTTCGTCGCAACCACAACATCGCTAGGATCGGGCTGATCAGCAGGATTCCCAAAATCCCCACAATTCGGGCGATGCCGGTGGAATCGTAGCCATAGGAGAAGCGGATGGCGCGCGGCTCGCCCGGCGCGCCGGTCAGACTGAAGCTGCAATTATTGAGAGTCTGAGAAGTATTCTCACCAGTTGCGGGAATATCGCAGCGAGAACCGCCATAGGAGGGAACCAATACACTCACTGCTATTTCGTCAACACCGGCGCCTTTCAGGAGCGTCTGGATCGGCGCGAGTTCGACCTGTCCCGTGAACTTGAATCCCCGGCGGTCCAGCAGCAACTCGCAGCTCGCGTCCAACCCTTCCAGCCCCTCATCCTTGTAGAGTGAAAACTCCATCTTTCCAGGCGGGCAACCAAGGACAGCCGGTAGTCCCTCGCGAATCTCGACTTCTCGCCCCGCCTCATAACAAAAACTCACCTCCCGCGACTCGAAGCCCTCCCTGTTTGCTTCGATATTTAGGCTGCCCAGGTGGGGCGAACTGCAATCGGGTCCCTCCCCATCATCCGACTGCGAACCTGAATTCGAGGTTTGGGCGTGTGCTGGCGTTGCAAGCGGCGCCAAAAACAGGAGCGCGAGCGTGAGA
>Ga0209415_10012183_pt1 | contig 14366 bp, 14 predicted proteins | sample PeaSoiSIISIP2007_FD_187696 | JGI IMG/M metagenome (GOLD analysis project Ga0209415, IMG submission 187696) | Peat soil microbial communities from Weissenstadt, Germany - SII-SIP-2007 (SPAdes) (version 2) | ecosystem: Environmental > Terrestrial > Soil > Wetlands > Peat | place: Germany...
CCGATGCAGGCGTTGCGCAGGTGGCCGACGTGGGCCGCCTTGTTGGGGTTGGTGGCGGTGTGCTCGACCAGGGTCCGGCCCCGGGGCGGCGCCTCGCCGGGAAGCAGCACCGGCGTCTCGAGGTCCAGCCCCAGCGCCTGCTCGATCACCGCCGCCGCCCACACCCGGTCGTCCAGCCGGCAGTTGACGTAGCCGGGCGGGCTCACCGTCCACGCCGTCACGAAGTCGAGCCGCAGCTCCTCCAGCCGCCCGCGGAGCTCCCCGGCGATCTCGATCGGACGCCGCCGCAGCACCCGGGCGGCCCGGAGCGGCGCCGGGGTGGAGAAGTCGCCGAACTCCGGCCGGGCCGAGCGCTCGAATATCGCCTCGACCTCCTCCCCGACCCCGGAGGAGGCGAGAACGGCGCGGAGCGCGCGGATCAGCTCGGTGCGCACGTCGAGCATGGGCTCGGATCCTACTCGGAGCCGCCGGGGGCGCTTCTCCGCTCGGCCCGCGACGGGCTCCCCGCCCCCGCCGCGAGCGGCTCGGGGAACGTCCCGCTGCGGTGGGGGGCCCCAAATGGGACAATGCCCGGCCGATGGGCACGATCCGCCACTGCGTGGTCCCGGCCGCCGGGCTGGGCACCCGCTTCCTCCCCGCCACCAAGGTCCTCCCCAAGGAGATGCTCCCGGTGGTCGATCGCCCCGTGATCGAGTGGGCGATCGAGGAGGCGATGGCCGCCGGCGCCGCCGAGATGGTCCTGGTCATCGCCAACGGCAAGGAGCTGATCCAAGCTCACTTCCGGCGCCAGCCGGAGCTGGAGCAGGTGCTCGAGGCCCGCGGCAAGCAGGCGGAGCTGGCCGCCGTCCGTCACTCGCAGGAGCTGGCCCACATCCGCTACGTGCTCCAGGAGAAGCCGCTCGGACTGGGCCACGCGGTACTCTGCGCGGCCGATGTGGTGGGTGACAATCCCTTCCTGTGCATGCTCCCCGACGACCTGTCGCACGCCCCGACACCGATCCTGGCCCAGCTCCGGCAGGCCTGGGACGAGGTCCAGGCGCCCGTGCTCGCGCTGATGCGGGTGACCGGTGACGAGATCTCCCGCTACGGGTGCGCCACGGTGGCCGAGCGCCGGGGCCGGCTCCACCGGGTCACCGCCGTCGTGGAGAAGCCGAGGCCCGATGAGGCTCAATCAGACCTCGCCATCATGGGCCGGTACGTGCTGACCCCGGGGATCTTCGACGCGCTGCGCCGGACCCCGCCCGGGGAGGGTGGCGAGATCCAGCTCACCGACGGCATCGCCGGCCTGCTCGACGCCGGCGAGGTCTGGGGGCTGGAGTTCGAGGGAGAGCTGCTCGACGTCGGCACCCTCGACGGGTGGCTGACCACCAACGTGCGCCTGGCCCGGGAGCTGGGCCGGGCCCCCGCGCTCCAGGCGGCCCTGGCATGATGCGGCTCCTCCGCCGCGAGTGGGGCGCGGTCACCTTCGTCGCCACCGTCCTGATCGGCGCGATCGTGGTCGGCGCCTCGTTCCTCGTCGGCGCCGGCCACGGCAACACGGCCCCCACGCCCCCTCCCTGCCCGTCCTACACGCCCTGGCAGACCCCGGTGGCCGGAGCCACGCCGACGGCGACGCCCTTCGCCTTCGCCAACTGCTCGCCCCCGCCCACCGAGCCGCCGCCGAGCGTGAGCCCGACCCCGACCCCGAGCCCGACCGCGACCCCGAGCCCGTCCGCCTCCGCGTCGGCGTCGGCATCCGCGTCGGCGTCGGCCTCCGCGTCGGCATCCGCGTCGGCGTCGGCCTCCGCGTCGGCGTCGGCCTCCGCGTCGGCGTCGGCCTCCGCCTCTGCGTCGGCCAAGGCGTCGGCGAGCCCGACCCCGACCCCGGGCTAGCCGGCCTCCCCGAGCCCCCACGGGCGGAGCGCGCCCCTCACGAGGAGCCGAGCTGGCCCTCCAGGGTGGGGATCGGCGCGGCGGTGCACACCGATCCGGGCTGGCCTCCGGTCACCTTGCAGATCCCGGCGGTCAGCCAGTTGGCGTTGCCGATGATCGCCTGCGCCACCTGATTGCTGGTGTCGGTCAGGGTGTTGGCGATCTGCTGCCAGGTCATCCCCTGGAGCAGCTCGGGGTTCACCCCGCTGCCGCTCAGGATGTAGCTGTTGCCGAGGTCCTGGAAGGGGATGCCGCCGGTCTGGCTCGAGTAGGGGGAGGTGTCGTAGGTGGTGACCAGGGTCTGCTCCGCGGCCGTCGGCGTCTGCAGCGTGTTGCCGTTGCGGTCCTCGCTCTCGATCGGCGCGAAGTCCAGGTACTGGCTGGAGTAGCTGGAGCCGTAGAAGGTGAAGGTGTTGGTGTTGGGGTAGTCATCGGCGCTGGAGTCCGACATGGTGAGGTGCAGGTTGCTGAACGTCCCGAAGCGGCTGAGAGCGATCACCACGCTCCAGCGCTCGGCGGCGCAGTAGGGGCAGTACTCGGCGCCGTAGTAGAAGAGCTCGGGGCTGCCGTTCGGGCCGGTCAGCGCCGCCGGGCTGCCGGTTACCGGTTCGAGAGGATCGCTCACCCCGCCCGCCGCGATGGTGCTGGACACGCTGGGGCTGACCCCGGTGACCGCGGCCAGGACGGAGGCCGGCGCGAGCTGGTTGGAGCTCGACGAGGAGGTGCCCTTCGACGGCGAGGAGCTTCCCAGGACGATGAAGACGACCACGACCGCGACCACCACCACGGTGAGCCCGCCGCCCCAGCCCCAGGGGCTCTGCCACCAGGGGCGGGCCGGCGTGACCCGCTGGGTGCGGTAGCGCGACGGGGTGGTGGACGCCCTGGGAGTCGTCGACGCCTTGGGGGTCGCCGGCCTGGGAGCGGGCCCCGGCTGTCCCGCGGGGATGGTCCCGCCGGATGTCGCTTCCTCGCGGCGGCGCTTGGAGAGTCGGGCCATTCCTAACCTCGGATCAATGGAGCCAGCTGCGCGAATGGTACAGGTGGACGGCCGCCGTCACCTCCGGAGCCGCCCTCACCGCGTGCCCTCCGCGATGGGGGCACCGCCGGTTTGGAGACGCGCCAGCGCGGCCAGGAGGCAGAGGAACACCAGCACATGGACGCTGGTGCACCACTCGCAGAGCTCGTGGAGCTGGACCAGCTCGGCCCAGACGAAGTAGAGGACCGAGATGAGGCCCAGGACGGCCCACAGGACGTGGACGGGCCGCAGCCACGACGGCTCGGGGAGCCCGCGCCGGGCGCACCGGATCGCGATCGCGGCCAGGGCGCCGCTGACGATGAACCAGACCATCCCGGGGACGGTGACCGGGATCGAGGTGCCGGGCACGGACGAGTACTGGCTCTTGAGCACCCCCTCACAGTTGACGAACCCCCCATTGGTGCAGATGGGCGCCACGCCCGCATAGTGGAGCGTGGTCAGGTAGACCGAGATCCCGAGCCCGATCACCCCGACCGCGAGCAGGAACCAGGCGCCCAGGCCGGCACCCCTCGGCTGGCCCACTGACAAGGATCCCACGGGCGCGTCCTCCGGGGTAGGGAAGGGCCGGCCGGACGCGGGAGAGAGGCTCAATGCGGTCAGCCGCCCGCCCCGGCGTCGGCAGGGGTGGCGGGGTCGGAGGCCAGCGCGGGCATGGGGTCGTCGGGGTCCTTCACATCGACGTTGTCCCGCCACCAGAGGTCGACGGCCCTCTCGGTGTCGGTGCGGCTGCCGCCATTGTCGATCACCCAGGTGGCGAGGTCGCGCTTGCGATCGATGGGGAGTTGGGCCGCCAGGCGCTGCCGGGCGGCCATCTCGCCGAGCCCGCCCCGCTCGCGCAGCCGCCGGAGCTGGGTGGCGGCGTCGGCGTAGACGAGCAGCACCCCGCCCGGGAAGTCGGACTGGCGGTCGCCCTCGAAGAGCAGGGGGACGTCGACGGCGATGAGCGGTGGCCCGGACGCGACCAGCGCCGCGACCCGCTCGGCGATCCGGGAGAGGATGAGGGGGTGGGTGAGCGCCTCCAGGCGGCGGCGGCTCGCCGGGTCGGCAAACACGATGTTTGCGAGCCCGGCGCGATCCAGGCGCCCGGACGGGGTGAGCAGCCCGCGACCGAAGGCGCCGACCACCGCTTCCAGGCCGGGCGTGCCCGGCTCCACCACCTCCCGCGCGATCTGGTCGGCATCGACCACGGCGGCACCGTGGACGGCCAGCATCGCGGCCACGGTGGACTTCCCGGTGGCGATGCCGCCGGTGAGGCCGATCATGCGCACCGCCGGATCATGCCTCGCGGCGCGGTCTGGCTGGCAGACCTCATCGCCGGCGCGCTGATCGCGCCGGTCCCCGCCCTCGGTGCCGGGGTTTCGGGGTCAGCGAATGATCGGCTCCGCGGTCGGGGCGTACGCCTGGCCCACCAGGTCGACGCGGCCCAGGGACCTGGCGAAGTCCAGGCATGCCGAGCGCGTGAACCGGAGGTGCTTTCCCGGGGTGTGCCAGGCCTGCAGGTGGCCCTGGGCCACCGCCCGCCGGAGCGTCGACCGCGAGACGCCGCAGAGGGCGGCCGCTTCCCCGGTCGTCAGGATCTGGTCCTCGTTCTGACTCATCGTGGTTCCTCCCTTTCCGTCAGCCCCCCGGCTGACTCCGACGACTTGACCGTGTCGGACGTTTACCAGTGTACAGGGACTTTGGCGCGCTTGTCTCGTTCCCCCTCGTTTTGGGTTCTCCCCCCAAGACCGGACGCGCCAGAGGCTTAGGTGAGAATATCAGTGGGCCAATCGGCCCATCCGCGCCCCCAGCGCGTCATCCGGGGCCCCTGGGGACGCCCCGTATACTGGCCGAACGTGATGTGTGGCCCACCGGGGCCGGAGGACCAGCGGATGTCGGCGCGGGTGCGGGATCTTGTCCATCGGCTGGTCGAGAGCGTCGGCACCGTGATCGTCGGCAAGGATGCCGAGATCGAGCTGTGCGTCATTGCCCTGCTCTGCCGGGGACACGTCCTCATCGAGGACGTTCCCGGCGTCGGCAAGACCATGCTCGCCAAGGCCCTCGCGCGGGCCAGCGGCTGCTCCTTCGAGCGCGTGCAGTTCACCCCCGACCTGCTCCCGGGCGACGTCACCGGGGTCTCGGTCTTCGACCCCCGGACCACCGGCTTCGAGTTCCGCCGGGGCCCGGTCTTCGCCCAGGTCCTGCTCGCCGACGAGATCAACCGGGCCTCGCCGAAGACGCAGTCGGCCCTGCTCGAGGCGATGGAGGAGGACCAGGTGACGGTGGACGGCCAGACCCACCGGCTTCCCGAGCCCTTCATCGTGCTGGCCACCCAGAACCCGATCGAGCTGGGCGGCACCTTCCCGCTCCCCGAGGCGCAGGTGGACCGGTTCCTGTTCAAGGTGGACCTCGGCTACCTCCCGCTCGACGACGAGGTGGCGATGCTGGATCGCTTCCAGATGTCCTCGCCGCTCGACGACCTCCTGGCCGTGACCACGCCCGAGGAGCTGGCGGAATGCCAGACCGCCTGCGCTGCCGTGTACTGCGATCCGGCGCTCAAGGAGTACTGCGTTCGCCTGGTCCAGCGGACCCGCCAGCACCCCGACGTCGCCCTCGGAGCCTCGCCCCGGGGCAGCCTCGGCCTGCTCCACTCCGCCCAGGCGCGGGCCGCCGCCCAGGGCCGCGATTTCGTCCTCCCCGACGACCTCAAGGGACTGGCGGCGGGGGTGCTCACCCATCGCGTGATCCTGACGCCCAACGCGGAGCTCCGCGGCGTGACGGCCTCGAGCGTCATCGACGAGGTCCTCGCCGCCGAGGCCGTCCCGACGGCGGCGAGGCGGCTCGCATGAGCAGCCGGGCGCCCCTTCTCGCCGTCCTCGTCGTCCTCAGCTTCTTTGCCGGCATCACCGGTGTGCGCCTCGCCTACACGCTGGCCTACGCCCTGCTCCTCCTGCTGCTGGTCGCCTGGATCTGGTCGATGGTCCTGGCCCGGCGCCTGGAGGTGCGCCGGGAACCGCCGGTGGGGGCGCACATGGTGGGGGAGACGTTCACCGAGCGATTCGGCCTGCGCAACCGCAGCCCGCTGACCCTCCCCTACTGCGAGGTCCACGACCGGAGCCGGATCCCGGGCTACGCGCCGGGACGCGCCTGCGCTCTCAACCCGGGCGGGTCGGTGGTCTGGAGTGCCCGCGGGGTGTTCACCCAGCGGGGCAAGATCGGGTTCGGGCCGCTGGAGGTCCGGCTCGGCGATCCCTTTGGTCTCTTCCCCAGGACGGTGCGAGTCCGAGAGACCGGCTCGGTGACGGTCTACCCGGCCATCCACCCGGTCGACGCGATGCTCCGCCCGGTGTGGATGGGCGGCTTCTTCGGCGAGGCCCACCACGGCCGTGGCCTGGACGTCCCCCCCGACGTCTCCTCGGTGCGCGACCACAACCCCGACGACGGCCTCAGCCGGATCCACTGGCCCTCCACGGCCCGGGCCGGCCGGTTGATCAGCCGCCTCTACGAGACCCATCAGAGCTCCGACGTCCTGGTCGTGCTCGACCTGAGCCGGGGGTCGCACTTCGGGGAGCCTCCCGAGTCCACCCTGGAGTACGCGGTGTCCCTGGCCGCCTCGATCTGCCACGCCGCCCTGACCCGGGGCCAGGCGGTGGGGTTGGTGACCAACGACCGGCTGGGGACCGCCATCGGGCCCGGGCGCGGCGAGGCCCAGCGGCTGCGCATCCTCGAGTTCCTGGCGGGCGCCCAGGACACCGGTCGCCGGCCGATCTCGGCCACCATCGCAACTCATGGCAGGGGCTGGCAGGGGCGCGGCGGCCTCATCGTCGTGACCAGCGACCGCGACCCCGACTGGGTGGAGGCCGTCGTCGAGGTGGGCGCGCGCGGGCAGCGGCACCTCGCCGTTCTCGTCGAGCCGACCAGCTTCGGGGCGTCCGGGCCGCCGATGAGGGTGGGTGCCGCCTGGCGGCTGGCCCTCGACTGGTGGATCGTCAGGCGCGGCGACGTCCTGTCCGCGCCCCATCGCACTCGCGCCGCCGGCATGTGAGCGGGCGCCGCCGGAGAGCCCCGTGAGCAGCTACGGACCCGGGCCGGTCTCCAGCGGGCGCTGGGGCCAGGCCGTGGCCCAACCGGCCAGGGCGGGGCCGACCCCTGCGCGCCGTCCCGCGGCGGCTGAGACCAGGGCCCGGAAGCCGCGCCCCCTGATCCGGCCGGAGGTGTTCCTGGCGGCGACGGAGCCGGTGGCGCCGGCCGGGATCGGCGCCTACCTCCTGGCCCTCCTCCTCATCGTCGCCACCACCGCCGCGGTGCTCGCCGGCGGCTGGATCGGGGGTGCCCAGGCCACCGTGCTGGTCGCCGTGGTGGCGGTCGTCGAGGCCATCCTGCTGGGACGCTCCGGGGTCGGTCGGTTGGTGGCGATGGTGCTCGCCGTTCCGCTCTGCGCCGCCGTCGTCGTACCGACCACGATCGGCCTCATCCCGGCCACGGTGCGCCAGGGGGGCTGGGAGCACGCCGCCGGCGAGTACATCCTGGAGGCCTTCGCGGGCCTGCTCTCCACCGGGCCCAACCCCTTCGTCCAGTGGGCCTTCATGGTCGGGCTCTCGACCATCCTCTGGCTGTGCGGCTACTGGCTGGGCTGGGTGGCATTCCGCGAGCAGCGCGGCGTCCTGGCGGTGCTGCCGGTGGTGGTGGTCCTCGCGGTCAACGTCCTCAACGCTCCCTCGGTCACCAGCCGCTCCGGGCCGGGCTCGTCGATCGGGCTGGCCGAGGTCGCGGCCGTGCTCGCGGCCGTGCTGGTCGTCGGCCTGGCCCAGCTCAGCTCCCTCGCCTCGGAGTGGCGTGCCCGGCGGGTCCCCACCCTGGACGGGCTCCGGGGCCGCTTCACCGCCGCCCTGGTCGTCGCCGCCATCGGGGTGGTCGCGGCCAGCGTCCTGATCCCGCCGCTGACCTCCACCGACATCTCCGCCAACCTCTTCGGCGGGGGTCATGGTCGCGGGAGCGGACCGGGGGGGCAGGGTCTCGCCACGGTCGGTTTCAGCTCGGTGGTGGCGCCGGGTGCCGCGCTGGTCAACGATCCCGTCCCCGTCCTCACCTACTACACCGACCAGGGGCAGAGCGCCTACCTCGCTGCGGTCAACGACACCGTCTTCCTCGACGGGAGCTGGATCCCCGGCTTCCAGTCCGGCCAGGTCCCCTCCGAGATCGCCCAACCCGTGCCCGCCGGGTCGATCCCCCGCGACACGAGCGCGCTGGGCGGCTCCCGGTCCACCGCGACTGCCCACCTCAGCTACGCGCACAGCGCCGCCAGCGCCACCGCGGGCGCCGGGGCGAGCCTGGGGCTGTACCCCGGCGATCCGTCCTCGACCAGCCACGCCGGTACCGCGGTCGGTCAGGTCGACCTGGTCCCCGCCGCCACTTCCACCCCCTCCCCGGCCCCGTCCGGGGGCTACAAATGCGTGGGGGACACCTGCGCGGCGGGCAGCTCCATCATCGCTCCCTTCCTCACCGTCGACGAGTTCAACCTCGGGAACGGCACCGTCACCAGCCTCGTGACCGCCGGCTCCACGAGCACCGCAACGGTCCTCCAGCTCGAGGCCGCCGGGATCTCCTATCCCTCCTGGGTGACCGGGGACGCCGTCCCGCTGGTCGCCAGGGGGGCCTCGGCCGCCGACGCGGCCCAGGCGGCGGCCATCCTCAAGCTGGCGCAGCAGTGGACCCAGGGGGCCACCAACCCCTACGACGAGGCGGCGGACATCGAGAGCCACCTCCGCGGCCCCGGCTTCACCTACACGCTGACCCCACCCAGGACCCCGGCCGGGCAGTGGCCGATCGTCTACTTCCTCGACACCAGCCACCAGGGCTACTGCCAGTACTTCGCGAGCGCGATGGGCGCGATGCTGCGCAGCCTCGGGATCCCGGCCGTGCTGGTGACCGGCTACGGCCCGGGGACCGCGACCGGCCACTTCACCTCGGCCCGCCAGCCGATCTTCCAGGTGACCAGCACCGACGCCCACGCCTGGGTGGAGGCGTACTTCCCCGGCTACGGCTGGGTCCCCTTCGAGCCCACCCCCCCGTCCCTGTACGGTGGCTACCTCTCCTTCTCCCGCGGGGGGGCCGCGCCGACCCCGAGCGTCGGGGCCCTCCCGAGCAGGTCGATCCAGCCCGCGCGCCCCACCCCCACGCCGGCCCCCACGCCCTCCGCGGGCGGTCCGGCGAGCGGCCCCCCCCGGTGGCTGGTCGGGCTCCCCATCGGGCTGGCGCTGGTCGCGGTCCTGCTCCTTGCGGGGCTCGCATGGTGGCGGCACCCCCGCTCCCTGGCCGGGGTCTGGCGCCGCCTCACCCTGGCCGCCCGGGTGTCCGGGGTCGACCGGGATGCGGCCGAGACCCGCAGCGCGTTCGCCGGCCGGCTCTCGCTGGCCCTGGGCGGAGGCGGCCCGCCCCTGCTCGGTGCCGAGTTGGGGACGGTCGCCGCGGTGAGCGGCAAGGCGGAGTTCTCCCCGGAGGGTCTCGACGACCCTGATCGCCGCCTCTGGCGGGACACCTGGGCGTCGCTCGCCCCCGCCATGACCCGGTTGCTGCGCCGCCGGCTGCTGCGCCGCCGCCCTGCGGTCTAGTGCCCACCAGCTCGTCGTGGCTCAACCTGGTGGAGAGTGTCTTCGCCGACCTCACCAAGCGACGCCCGCGCCGGGGAACGTTCCCCAGCCTCGACCACGTGGTCGCGGCCATCATCGACTACCTCGATCACCGCAACCAAGACCCCAAGCCCTTCGTGGGGACGGCCTCAGTCCAGAGCATCCTCGCCAAGCTGCGCGGTTGTATGCCCATCACTGAGGACGTTCCCATCCACCAGATGACGAGGGTCGACAGGACCCGCACCATCTCCCCTCCGAACCCCGGAAGGAGTCCCCTGCCATGACCACTTCCCGCGACCAGGACGCCGGCCGCGTCGCCGTCATCACCGGTGCCTCCTCGGGCATCGGCGAAGCCACCGCGCGGGCACTCGCAGCCAGCGGCTTCCGCCTCGCCCTGCTCGCCCGCCGCGCCGACCGCATCCAAGCCCTCGCCGACGAGCTCGGCGGCCGCGCGATCGCCATCCGGGCCGACGTCACCGACCGGGCCTCCCTCGTGGCCGCGGCCGAACGCGTGAAGGCCGAGCTCGGCGGCACCGACGTCCTCGTCAACAACGCCGGCATCATGCTGCTCGCCCCCTTCACCCCCGCCCGCCACGACGACCACCGCCGCATGGTCGAGACCAACCTGATCGGCGCGATGAACGCCACCGAGGTGTTCCTCGACCAGCTCCGCGACGGCGGAGGCGACCTCGTCAACCTGTCCTCGGTCGCCGGTCGGACCGCCCGGCCGGGCAACGCCGTCTACGCCGCCACGAAGTGGGGCATCAACGGCTGGTCGGAATCCCTGCGCCAGGAGCTCCAACCCGACGTCCGGGTCATGGTCATCGAGCCCGGCGCGGTGGCCACCGAGTTGACCGATCACATCACTCATCCCGACGCCAAGCAGGCAGCTGAGCGCATGTACGAGCAGCTGGCCATCACCGCCGACGACATCGCCGAGATCATCACCTTCGCCGTCACCCGACCACGCCGCGTGACTCTCAACGAGATCCTGGTGCGCCCGACCGCGCAGCCGTGACCCGACCGACCCGCGATTCGTCGTCAGAGCGACAGCCTCCCGAACCGCCTGCCTCGCCACCACCACCGAGGAGCACGAACATGCCAGCAGAGCCCACCCCCGCACAGCAGCTGATCGGCGACTTCGCTCCGAAGCTGGTCTCGCTCACCGACGACGTGCTCTTCGGCGATGTCTGGGAGCGGCCAGGGCTGTCCAAGCGCGACCGCAGCCTCATTACGGTCGCCACCCTCGTCGCCCTCTACCGCACCGACCAGATGGCGTCCCACATGAAGCGGGCAATCGACAACGGCCTCACCGTCGAGGAGCTTGTCGAGGCGATCACCCATATCGCCTTCTACGCCGGCTGGCCCAACGCTATGACGGCCATCACCACCGCCAGGAAGCTGTTCGAGCAGACCAGCTAGTTCTTGCAGTCGCCGTCGAGGTGCCCTGCTCGACCAGGGTCGCCTCGGGTCCGCCCATGGATGAGGCAGGGTCCCGGCAACGCTGTTTTCATAGGTTGGGGACAACGCCGGAGTGCAGCCGGGTCCTGCTTGGCCATCCCCCAGCGTGTGCGCGAGATGCCATGTCAGTCAACGTCGGCGGGCCTCGTCACCGGACCGTCGGCACTCGCCAGTGGGGGGCCCTGGACCGCGCATCGGGCGCTGGGATCAGCGCCCGCCGCCCGCCCTACGCGCTCAGATCCAGGGTCAGCAGGTCGTGGGCGACCAGCGCCCCCGGGATCGACACCCGACCGGAGAGGTGATTGAGGGAGAGGTGATTGAGGATGAATCTCACCCGGGGATGCTCCCTGACCAGCGCCGCCACCTCGCCCCGCCAGAGGTGGCCGCCCTCCACCGGACCGTCCACCCCCGAGCATTCGCAGACCAGCACGTCCACTTCGTCGGCGAGCCGGTGCAGCCCGGCGCAGAGCGTCGTGTCGCCGGTGAAGCCGACCCGCACCCCGCCCCGGGTCACCGAGTACGCGAGGGAGGGGCAGGTGCTGTGTACGACGGAATGGCTGCGCACCCGACCGCCCCCGATCTCGACGTCGCTGCCGTCCTGGAGGACCACGTAGCGCGGTGCCACCACCTCCTCGACCCGGCGCTGGGTGGAGCCCCCGAAGCCGGCGACGGTGAGCCGGCGGACCAGCTCGCGGGTCCCGACCGGGCCGGCGATGGCGAGCCGCCCGGGCTCCGGCGGTTGATCGGCGTGGGCGAGCGCGCCGAGGAGAAGCGGCAGCATCCCGGTGTGGTCCATGTGGAAGTGGGTGAGCAGCACCACCTCGATGTTGTGGATGCGCAGCCCGAGCCGGGGGAGCAGGACGTGGGGCGGTGCGCCGACGTCGACCATCACGCGCTCATCCAGGACCGCCGAGGCGTTGAACCCGCAGCCGCTGAAGGCGCTGCCGCTGCCGAGGATGGAGAGCCGCACCGACACGTCCCAAGCCTACCCGGAGCCGGGCGGTGCGGCGCGCCCGGTGTGGCGCGCCCGGTGAGGCGCGCCTGGCGCGGCGGGTGCGGGCGGCGGGCCGGCGCGGCATGGGCCGGTGCGGCGTGGGATGCGGCCTCGGCACCGGCGGCAGCAGGGTGGAGGTCGCTGATCAGTCGGCCTCGAAGCCCCAGTCGAGCAGCCGCGTCTCCTGCACCGGCGCGTTGCCGGCGTGGAGCAGCACCGCCAGCAGCCGGTGCCTACCGTGCACCGCCATCCCGACCAGGCAGTAGCCGGCGTTGCCGGTCCAGCCCGGCTTGATGCCCACCGCGGCGGGGTCGTCCTCGAGCAGCTCGTCGAGGTTCTGGAGCTGGAAGGCGGGGTGATCCGGGGTCGCGGGAAGGTCGATGGTTCGCGTGTCGACGATCTGGTCGAAGAGGGGATACCGGTCGTAGGTGAAGGTGGCGATCACCGCCAGGTCGTAGGCGGACGTGTAGAGATCCGGGTCGTCGAGCCCGGAGGTGTTGGCGAAGTGCGAAGAGCGCAGGCCGAGGGCGGCGACCTGGGCGTTCATCGCAGCCACGAACCGGGCCTCGCCCACGGTGTCGACGGCGATCGCGGAGGCGGCGTCGTCACCGCTCGGGAGGAGCATCCCCTCGAGCAGCTCCTGGACGGTCAGGACCTCGCGGGCCCGGAGGCCCATGACGCTGTCGTCGCCGGCCTGGAAGAGCGCGGCCCGGGTGATGGTCACCTCCTGGTCAGGGCTGAAGTTCTCGAGCGCCACCAGCGAGGTGAGCACCTTGGTCGTGCTCGCCGGCGGCAGCGCCACGTGGGGCCGCAGCTCCCAGAGGATCTCGCCGGTGTCCATGTCCACCAGGATGCCGGCCCTGGCCGCGATCGGCGGAGCCCCCCGCGGCATCGCCGGGGGCTTCCAGAAGTCGATGCTGCCGGTGCTCACCGTCATGTCGAACCACGGCGGAGCCTCCGGCGTCGGGCTCGGGATCGGCGTGGCCGTGGCCGCAGCGGGGGCGGACACCGCGGCGGGGGCGGATGCCGCGGCGGCGCTCCCCCCTGCCGGGGCGGTCAGGGCAGACGAGCCCGCGACGGCGCCGGCGGCTGCCGCCGCCATGAGCAGGAGGGTGATGCGGAGCGGGTGCGGCGCCATCGGGGGACCGCCCGCATCGTAGTCCCGTCCGCGGCGCAGGCCCGGTCCCCATCGCAGCCCACGTCCAGGTCGCCGCCCTCGGCCCAGACCGGGCGTCCCGCCCTCGCCGCGGCGGTTGGCCCCGGAGACGGCGTGGTATCCAGACGACATGCGCCTCGATCGATTCACCGAACGTTCCCAGGAGGCTCTCCAGGCCGCCCAGACGGCGGCCGCCAGCCTCCAGCACCCGACCGTCGAGCCCGAGCACCTCCTGCTCGCGCTGCTCCACCAGGACGAGGGACTGATCCCCGCGCTGCTGCGCCGCCTCGAGGTCCAGCCCGAGACCCTGTCCGCGCGGCTGCAGTCGCTGCTCGACTCCCGGCCCAAGCAGATCGGCGTCGCCGAGCCGCCCATCGGCAGCGCGCTCCGCGCCGTCCTCATGGCCGCCTTCGACGAGATGGCCCGGCTCAAGGACGAGTACGTCTCCACCGAGCACCTCCTGCTCGCCATCGCCCGCCAGCCCCAGGGCGATGCGGCGCGGCTGCTCCAGCAGGCGGGGGTCACCCCCGAGAAGGTCTACTCGACCCTGGAGGCGGTCCGCGGCTCGCAGCGGGTGACCGACCCCAACCCCGAGGCCAAGTACGACGCCCTCGACAAGTACGGGCGGGACCTGACCGACGCCGCCCGCCGGGGCAAGCTCGACCCGGTGATCGGGCGCGACGGCGAGATCCGCCGCGTCATCCAGGTGCTCTCACGAAGGACCAAGAACAACCCCGTCCTCATCGGCGAGCCCGGGGTCGGCAAGACGGCGATCGCCGAGGGCCTGGCCCAGCGGATCGCCAGCGGCGACGTCCCCGAGGGCTTGAAGGACCGCCGCCTGGTGGCCCTCGACCTCGGTGCCATGGTGGCGGGGTCCAAGTACCGCGGCGAGTTCGAGGACCGGATGAAGGCGGTGCTCAAGGAGGTGACCTCCTCGGACGGCCGGGTGGTCCTCTTCATCGACGAGCTGCACACGCTGGTCGGCGCCGGCGCCGCCGAGGGCGCCATGGACGCGGGCAACATGCTCAAGCCCGCGCTGGCCCGCGGCGAGCTGCGCTGCATCGGCGCGACCACCCTCGACGAGTACCGCAAGCACATCGAGAAGGACGCGGCCCTGGAGCGGCGCTTCCAGCCGGTGATGGTCGACCAGCCGTCGGTCGCCGACACCATCTCCATCCTCCGCGGGCTCAAGGAGCGCTA
>Ga0209415_10012185_pt1 | contig 14364 bp, 10 predicted proteins | sample PeaSoiSIISIP2007_FD_187696 | JGI IMG/M metagenome (GOLD analysis project Ga0209415, IMG submission 187696) | Peat soil microbial communities from Weissenstadt, Germany - SII-SIP-2007 (SPAdes) (version 2) | ecosystem: Environmental > Terrestrial > Soil > Wetlands > Peat | place: Germany...
GACGGCACCCTCTTCACGCCGCAGCAGGGTCTCAATCCACCCGCCCACGGGGTGCTGCGGGGCGCGAGGACCGGCGAAGCGGGCCTCGCGGACCTCGAGATCCCGACCCGTCTCGAGCCCTTCGCCGACGACCGCGACGACCGGCTGATGCCGTTCCGGCTCTTCACCCGGGAGTTCGTGCGCGGGGTCGAGGAGGGAATCTCGCCCGCCCCGAACTTCTACGACGGTTTCCGTTGCCAGCAGCTGCTCGATGCCGCACGGGAGTCCTCGGCCACCGGACGCAAGGTCCTCGTCCCGAGCGCCTGAGCCCGCGGGCCGGCGGCCGGGTCCTCCGGCAGCCGTGGGACGATGCCGGGGTGCGATTCCAGACCGAACACCGTTTCGACGCTTCGATGAACGCCGTCATGGACGTGATGGTCGACGGGGACTTCTACGCCAACCTCGACCTGCCCGATCTCGGACGTCCCGAGGTCCTCGCCGAGACGAGCGGCTCCGGGCCGGAAGACGGGAGGGGGCTACGGCTGCGCTACCACTACACCGGGCACCTCGACCCGATCGCGAGGAGCCTCCTCGGCGGCGGCGATCTCTTCTGGCTCCAGGACGTCCGCGTCGACCCCGCAGCGGCCAGCGGACGGCTGGACTTCGCCGCCGAGTCCCAGCCCGACCGCCTTCACGGTTGGGCCGACCTCGTCTTCCGCGCCTCCGGCAGCTCCACGGTGCGCGGCCTCGAGGGCGAGGTGGTGGTCGCGGTCCCTCTCGTCGGGGCGACGGCCGAACGGCGCGTCATCGACGGGTTGCTCGCGCGGCTCGAGATCGAGGCCGGCGCGATCGACGCTCAGCTGCGCACCGGCTGAGTCGCCACCGGCCTCAGCCGCACGACGGTGACGAGGCGGGGCGGTACGGCGCGCTTCGCTGCAGCCGCCAGATCTCGAGTCCGGACCCGGTCGCGCTCGGCTTGCCGAGCGCCGCGGTGAAGAGCCGCTCCACGGTCGTTGTCCCCGGGCCCGCCGGTGCGTAGACGACGGCCCCGACCGCGTAGGTCCCGAGATACCGACAGAGCGCCGCGACGCCGTCGGTCCCCGGCAGCGGGGCCGGGTAGTGGCGCGGCCTTCCGGCCTCGGCGGCCGTCAGCTCCTCCTGCACATACGGGGGCCGGAGCAGCGGCGGGTAGAACTGTCCGGTCGTGCCACGGCCGTTCACGGTCGCGTAGCCGCCCATCAGCCGGAAGCCCATCTCGTCACCGGCCTGCCAGAGCATCGCGACGTCGAAGGGCGGATCGGGGTAGGGGTAGGCGAGGACGACGGCCCCGTTCGGGATCTCCCGGGCGAGCGTCGCCGCCACGCCCGGGGCGAGGGCGGGCCGCTCGTCGTCGATCGGCGCCCGGGGCAACAGGGCGAGGACCGACGCGGCCGTGAGGGCGACGAGGCCCACTGCGACGGGGAGACGCGACCTCGCCGCAGGCGTCAAGGCGTCGCCCACGAGGGCCCGGTCGAGGCCGATGGCGAGGGTCATCGCGGCGAAGAGCGCGACGTAGAGGCCGAAGCGCGCCGGGATGGTGTTGTCGAGAACCGGCAGGTGGCCGAGGATGGCCTCGGGGAGGGGAACCCCCGTCACGTGCCCGTCGACCTCGAGACGCCCGCCGAGGGACCCGAGCAGGGCGACGACGGTGAGCGCCCCGACGCTCACGACGACCTTGTCGCGGCGCTGCCGGACGACGAGGACGACAAGGAGGATGACGAGGGGGATCCCGAGATAGCCGCCCACCTCCGCGCTGCCGCCCGCCGCGAGGATCGGCGCGGTCGCTCTCGCCGCGGCGCGCACCGCCGCCGCGGGCGCGAGAAGTACGGACGGACCGGGCAGGAACGGTTCGAGGAGATCGGTGCGGAACGACTGCAGGTGCGTCACGGACTCGAGTGGTCCCCGCAGGTGGCCCGGCCCCGCCAGCATCTCGTAGAGGGGCCACGCGGCGAGGAGCCCGAAGGTGACGGCGGCGCCGGCCGCGGCCCGCGCGCCGTGAGCGAGGCGTCTGCGCACCTCCCGGGGGAACGCGGCCGCGAGTCCGACGAGCGCGACGGCGCCGAGGATCGCGGCATCGCTCAGCACCTCGGGGCTGATGAGGAGCTGCGCGGCCGCGGCGAGCCCGACCCCGATGCCGACCGGCACCGCCCGGTGGCGCCGGGAGACGAAGGCGTCGTCGAAACCGAGCGCGAGGAGCGGCGGGATCGGCACGAAGACGAGGTTGAGGTGTCCCTCCGCGTGCAGGTGGGTCGCGAGGTAGGGGCCGAACCCGTAGACGAGGCCGCCGATCGCGGCGGTGAGCGGTGAGCGGCACCACCGCCGCAGCACGAGGAACATCGAGCTCGCCGAGCTGAACAGCGCCAGGCGGAGCGCGAGGTTGAGCGCGGCGATCGGGCCGAGCCCGAGTGTCACCGGCGCGAGGAGGACGCCGAGGAGGGGCGCCGAGGTGTTCGAGGCCAGGTTCACCCCGGCCGGGTAGTCGAGGTAGTTCGTCACGAACGGGTTGTGGCCGTGCAACAGCGCCCACGGCGTGTACTCGAGGAACCACGCCATCTGTGGGGCGTCCCCGACGCCCCCGATCGGGAGCTTGGTGTTGTCGAACGGCGAGATCGGCGAGAAGAGGAGGAGCGCGAGCACCAGATAGAGCACGATCACGAGCACCGCCCGACGCACATCGGCGCCCCGGCGGCCCTCGCCGGGGACGCCCGCGGGTGGCGCGGGCCGCGTCTCGGTGGTGAGGTTCGACATCGCGGGGTCATTCTCACCGCGCCGGGGGCCCTCGCCCCGGTTTCCCGTCTCGGCCCGCCGGACAACGGGCGCGGCGGGAGGAGTAGCGTTCGCCGCGTGGCGCTACCCACCTCGACCCGGCCCCGCTACCCCGACATCAGCCCGAAGGCCTTCGAGCATCCGGCGGATCGCGCCGCGACTGCGGCGCTCGGCACGATCCCCCTCCTCGACCGGGTGTTGAAGAAGTTGAGCGAGCTCCGCTTCGAGCGGGCGTTCGAGCAGCTCCTCCTCGCCGACGCCGTCCACCTCGGCGAGCGCCAGCTCCCCAAGCTGCACGAGTCGCATCTCCGCGCGCTCGACGCCCTCGACGTGCCGGTGCGCCCCGAGCTCTACCTCCGCCAGCTCGACGGGATGAACGCGATGACGGTCGGTTCCTCCAAGCCCGTCGTGCTCGTCAACTCGGGCCTCGCACGCTGGATCGAGGGGCCGCAGCTCGACGCCGTGCTCGCGCACGAGGACGCGCACGTGCTCTCGGATCACGTCCACTACGCGACGGTGCTCCTCATCCTGCAGCGTCTATTGCGCACGGGCATCGGCCCGATCGGGCGGGTCCCGCTGCAGGCGGTCGTCCTCGTCCTGCTCGAGTGGTTCCGCTGCGCCGAGCTGAGCGCGGATCGCGGCGCGACGCTCGTCGTCGACGACCCGCTCGTCACCTGCCGGGTGCTCATGAGCCTGGCCGGCGGCGGGGTGGACGGCCTCGACCTCGACGCGTTCCTGCAGCAGGCGACGGAGTACTCCGAGACCGACGACCTCCTGTCACGGCCCGGCCGCTTCCTCACCGAGCTCACCCGCACCCACCCCTACGCGGTGCGCCGCGTCGGCGAGCTGACGCGCTGGGTGCGGGAGGGCGACTTCGACCGGATCCGGTCCGGCAGCTACGTCCGCCGGGGCGAGGAGCCGCCGCCAGGGGACCAGTTCCGCGCCGCCACCGAGCACTACCGCCGGCGGTTCCTCGAGATCATCGACCGTGTCGCCGGCGGCGTGCAGCACCTCGCCGGACAGTTCAGCACCTGGCTGCGCGGCGACGGCAGCGAGGACTGACCCTCAGGGACCGCGGGCGCGGGTCACGCTCCCGCACTTCGCCCGGCACACGCGGCTAACTCGATCCTCCGCCCTCGGCGAACGGGAATCCCCCCGTCGGCGACAGGGCGCCGTCGTGGCCGACGACGAGCGCTTCGTAGGCCGAGCCGGCGAGAAACTCGAGACCGGGGAGCCCGACGACGCAGAGCGCCGTCGCGAGCGCGTCCGCGATGCCGAGGTCGGGACCGACGACGCTCGCGGAGGCGGCGTCGGCCCGCGCCTCGCCCGTGTGGGGGTCGATGAGGTGCTGGCCCCGCTCGTAGCAGCCCGAGGTCGCGATCGCCGCACCGACCGCGACGACGGCGATGAGGCGGTCGCGCCGGAACGGGTCCTGCACGCCGATCCGCCACGGCTCCCCGGTCTCGGGCCCGCCGAAGACGGCCACGTCACCGCCGGCGTTCACCATCGCCGCGCGTGCCCCGGCCTCCTCGAGGATCCTCGCGGCCCGCGCCGCGGCCCAGCCCTTCACGAGCCCTGTCGGGTCGACACCGCCCGGCATCGACCAGGGGTCGAACCAGCCGCTCGAGAGCTCCCTCGCCGCGCGACACCGCCCGAGCACCTCGGCGATCTCTGCGGGCCCATCCTCCACCGCCATCTCGCCGCGGCGGATCCTGCTCATCGGACTGTTCGGCTTCCAGGTGCTGAACACCGCGTCGACGCGGAGGAGATCGGCTCTCGCATGGGCGAGCGCGACCCAGCCCTGTTCGGGGGGGAGCTCACCGAGATGGACCTCGAGCGAGATGACCGTCCCCATCGTCTCGACGAGCTGTCGCAGCACCCCGTCGTCGGTGGTCACAGCACGCGTTGCCGGCTGCCGGGGGGCCGCCGGACACGCGGCCGGGCCGGCGCGGCGTTCCGCGGGGGCCCGGCCGGTGTCATCGCGACCTCTAGCCGAACAGCCTCTCGGAGGCGATCCGCGCCCCCTCGCCGAGGGCCTTCAACTTCCCCCAGCAGACGTCACCGCTGCCGACGCGGCTCGCGAGTCCGCAGTCGGTGCCGGCGATGACGTTCTCCTTGCCGACGACGTCCGCGTAGCGGATGATCCGCTGTGCCACGAGCTCGGGGTGCTCGATGATGTCGGTGGCGTGGCCGACCACGCCGGGCATGAGCGACTTCCCGTCGGGCAGCGGGTGCTTCTGGAAGACCGTCCACTCGTGCTCGTGCTGGGGGTTTGCGGCCTCGATCGAGTAGCACTCCGCCTTCACCTTCAAGACGATGTCGAGGAAGTCCTCGAGGGGGATGTCGTCCGCGTGGGGGCCGTGCTGGCTCCCCCAGCAGATGTGCAGCCGGACGAGCTCCTCGGGGATGCCCCGCAGTGCGTGGTTGATGGCCTCGACGCGCAGGTCGGCGTACTTGCGGTAGTCCGCGACGGACCACTCCGGGAACATCTGCCAGCCGTCGGGGAGGTCCGGGTCGTCGACCTGCAGGATGATGCCCGCGTCGGTGATCTGCTTGTACTCCTCGTGCAGCACGTCGGCGATCGCGAAGAGGAACGCCTCGTCGTTCGGGTAGTGCTTGTTCCAGAGCCAGTGCTCCATGGTGCCCGGCGCGATCGCGGGGAGATAGGCCTCGACGTCCCGCCCCGCGGTCGCGGCCTTCAGGCGGTCGATGTCGGCCTGGATCGCGTCGTGACCGGTGTAGGCGACGTCGTCGACGACGAAGAACGTGCCGCCCCCGCCGCCCCCTCCGGCCTGCTGGTTGGCGCCCTGCTGGGTCGCGCCGCGGCCGGTGGCGTAGAACTCGGGGAAGTCGCGCCGGTCACGGCCGTTCACCGGTGCGCGGTGCGGCTGCTCGCCGGCGGCCCACGTACCCTGCTCGATGCCCGACATGCGGTCCCGGATGTAGCCGGAGAAGCCGCCGCGCTTGGAGATCTCGCCGTCGTTCACGCACGAGATGCCGATGTCGATCTGGTGGTCGACGACCTCTTTCACCGCGCCGGGCAGCGCCGCGTCGAACTCGTTCTGTTTGTCGGACCCACCGAGCCAGAGCTGCTGGAGGTTGGCCGGCCTCGGGAGCACTCCCGCATGGGAGACGTGGATCCCGTCAAGGCTCCGCTTCATCGCGGTCTCCTTTCGAGAGAGGGCGAACCGGACCGGGGTCGGTCGATTCGGACAGCACCGTAACGAATATCTCCGGCCCACGCTCGGGCGGGCCGGCGAGTGGACAGGTCGGCCGCGCGGGACCGGTGCGGAGGTGCGGCGCCGCCGCCCGCTTGCCGTAACCTTGAGGATCCGCCGCGACTGGCGCACGGGTATGCGAGAGCGCACCCGGTCGCGGGGCCGGACAGGTGTCGCGCGCCCCGGCGAGCCAGGAGGAGCGTGTGAGCGACAGCGCCGGCACCCAGCCAGCCGGCCGGGCCAAGATCGAGGACTTCGACGACGCCGTCGCCTACCTCGAGTCGCTGCGGCCCGGTGACATCCACCCCGGCCTCGAGCGCATCGCGTGGCTCTGCGAGCGCCTCGGCCATCCCGAACGCGCCTTGCCGTTCATCCACGTCACCGGGACGAACGGCAAGGGCAGCACGAGCCGCCTGGCCGCCGCGGTGCTCACCGCCACGGGGCGCCGCACGGGCCTGTTCACCTCCCCCCATCTCGAGGTGATCACCGAGCGCATCGCGATCGACGGGGTCGCGATCACCGAGGCAGAGTTCACCGAGCTCACCGTGAGGCTCGCGACCGAGCTCGAAGCCGCGGTCGCGGACCGGCCGGGGGCGCCCACGCACTTCGAGCTGCTCACCGCGCTCGGCTTCGCGGCGTTCGCCGACGCGGATCTCGACGCGCTGGTTCTCGAGGTCGGCCTCGGAGGCCGGCTCGACGCGACGAACGTCGTCGACGGCCAGGTCGCGGTGATCACCAACATCGCCCTCGACCACACCGACGCTCTCGGCGCGACGCGCGAGCTCATCGCGACCGAGAAGGCCGGGATCGTCAAGCCCGGCGCGGTCGCGGTCCTCGGCGAACAGGACCCGGCGGTGCGGGCGGTGCTCGAGGACCGTTGTGCTCAGGTGGGGGCGACGCCGTGGCGACTCGGCGAGGAGTTCGCGCTCCTCGAGAACGTCGCGCACCCCCGCGGGCGCCGCATCACCGTCGTCACCCCGACCGGTCGCTACGAGGACCTCGTCGTCCCCTTCCACGGGGCGCACCAGGGTCGCAACGCGGCCTGCGCGTTGGCGGCCCTCGACGGCTTCCTCGGCCGCGCCCCCGAGCAGGATCTCGTCGCCGGGGCGTTCGGCGCCGCGGCCAACCCGGGACGCTTCGAGCTCATCGCCGGCTCCCCGCCGCTCGTGATCGACGTCGCGCACAACCCGCACGGCGCCGCCGCGCTCGTCGAGACCCTGGACGAGGTGTTCCCCGGGCGCGAGCGGGTGCTCGTCGTCGGCATCAACCCGCACAAGCAGGCCGAGGAGATGCTGGCCGTGATGCTGACCGGGACGAGGGCCGTCGTCACCACCCAGGTGTTCGACGCGCCCGCGATCCCCGCGACCGCACTCGCGAGGATGGCCGAATCCCTCGGCCATCGACTCGTGCGGGCCGCACCCGACAGCCGGCAGGCGGTCGACCTCGCCCTCGAGCTCGCGCGCCCCGACGACGTCATCGTGTGCACCGGGAGCCACTACTGGATCGGGACGGTCCGCGGCTATCTCCAGGAGCGCCGGGCCGAGAGCTGAGGACCGCTCCGAACCGCCGCGGAGCGGTTGTCCCAGCTCGCACGGCTCATCCGGACTGTCGGGCGGGGCACCACCGGTAGCGTGGCGCCATGTCCGCGCGGTGCCGACCGACGACGACGCCCCCTGCCGGCCCCGACGGCGGGTCGAGCCGAGCCCGGGTCGCCCGGTGACGTCCGGGCCAGTGCTCGCGCTCGGGGAGCGCGACGAGGCCTTTGAGCGCACCATCGCGCTCGGCCGTGACCTCGTCGGCGGCCTCGGGACCGTACTGCTCGGGACCCCCGACGCGATCGGCACCGCGGTGGCCGCCGCGCTCTCCGGCGGCCACCTGCTCATCGAGGACGTCCCCGGCGTCGGCAAGACGGTCCTCGCCCGCGCGCTGGCGGTCCTGCTCGGAGCGGAACTCTCGCGCGTGCAGGGTCATCCGGACCTGCTCCCCACCGAGGTGACCGGTGTCTCGGTCTTCTCCCCCGGCGACGGCACCTGGGCCTTCCGGCCCGGCCCGGTCTTCTCCCACGTCGTGCTCGTCGACGAGCTGAACCGCACACCCCCGCGTACCCAGGCCGCGCTCCTCGAGACGATGGAGGAGCAGCAGGTGAGCGTCGACGGGGAGTCCTGGCCGCTGCCGCGGCCGCATCTCGTGATCGCGACCCAGAACCCGCTCTCCCAGCTCGGGACCTATCCGCTGGTCGAGAGCCAGCTCGACCGGTTCGCGCTCGCGACGACGATCGGGTACCCCGACGCCGAGACCGAGTCACGCCTCGTCCTCCACCACGGCGGCAAGTTCGCCCTCGGCGCCCTCGAGGCGGCGTGCACCACGGCGCAATGGCTCGAGGCGCAACGGGCCACCGAGACCGTCAGTGTCGCGGCCGCGGTCGCCGATTACGCGGTCCGGCTCAGCCGGGCCACGAGGAGGGCACCGGGCGTGCGCCTCGGTGCGAGCCCGCGCGCGGCGATCTGGCTCATCCGCGCGTCACAGGCGCACGCCGTGCTCGCCGGGCGTTCGTTCGTCACCCCCGAGGACGTGAAGGCGGTCGCGGTCTCCTGTCTGGCGCACCGTCTCGTCACCGACGGCGGACTCGAGGAGTCCTCGGCGGTCGTGAGGGCCCTCCTCGAGTCGACGCCCTCCCCGCGGCCGTGAGCCCGGGGTCCTGAGCCCCGTCGTGAGCCCGTCGTGAGGCCGCGGCCGGGCGGTCGTCTGGGCACGTTCCCCAAGCCAGTGCGGGCGGTCCGTTCCCTCCTCCGGGCCGCCGCGCTCGTCGCCGTCCTCGGGTTCGTGGCGCACAACGGCGGCGCCGGGTGGGTCCAGGCGCTCGCCGACCTCGTCGTCGGAGCCGTCGCGGTCGGGCTCCTCGCGCCGGGCCTCCTGCTCGGGCGGGCGGTGCTCGTAGCGACCGCGTCGCCCCCCGACGCCACCGCGGGAATGCCGGTCGAGATCGGGCTGCGTTGCTCGGCCCGGCTCCGGGTCGTGCCACTCGACCCGCCCGGACCGGAGGTCTTCGTCGGTCCGTCGAGAGGCCCACGCGCACCTCGGGGGGACACCTGTGTCGTGCTGGCTCGCCGTGGCGTCTACGGCTCGGCCGTGCTCGAGGTCGCGACCGCGGCGCCGTTCGGCATGCTCTGGTGGAAGCGGCAGGTGACCGTGGCGCTGCCGGGCGAGCTCTGCGTCGCGCCCCGCCTCGGCCCCGCCGTCCCCGCCCCCTCCGCCGAGGGCGGGGACCCGGGGACGACCCGCAGGACGGCCTCAGCCTCGGGGGGCGTGCACGGCGGCGTCCGCCCGTACCGCGCCGGCGACCCCCGACACCGGGTCCACTGGCCCGCCAGCGCGCACGCGGCCGAGCTCATGGTCCGTGTGGTCGACGCCGAGGAGGACGAGCAGGTGGTCGTCGAGGTCAGCCTCCCCTCCGACGCCGACCTCGCCGACGAGCTCGCCGAGCGCGCGCTCGGGACCGTCGTCGCGCTCCAGGACCGGGGCTCGCCGGTGCTACTCGTGACGAACGAAGCCGCTGGCGAGCGTCGGGGCCCGGTAGCGGACCGTCGTTCGGCCGGCCGGCGCCTCGCCCGGGCCCTTTCGCGCACGGGAAGCGAGGTCGGGCTGACGCTGCGCCGAGAGGGATCCCGGGGTCGCTCGGGGTGAGACTCGTCGACGCCGTACGGCGCGCCAACCGCCCGGGGGAGCCCGAGAACTCGATCGCGCTGCGGGCCGCCTGTGCCGGCACCGGGCTCGCCGGGATCGCGGCGTGTTTCGCCGAGGACGAGCTCTCCCTGGCGGTGGCGTTCGCCTCGGCCGCCGCGGTCGTCGCCGGGACGGTCTTCTCGCACCTCACCCGCACCCATCCCCGCCAGTTCATGAAGCCGGTCCTCGCGGCGGGGGCCCTGCTCGCGTGTGTGGCGTTCTTCCGTTCGCTCACGAGCCAGGCCGTCTACGACGTGAGCGGCGTGGAGGACCCCCTCGCGGTCCTCTTCGCCTGGATCCAGGGCGTGCACGCGTTCGACACCCCGGCCCGACGCGACCTGGTCTTCACCCTCGCGGGCTCGACGACCTTGATGGTCGTGGCCGCGGCCCAGGCCACCGACCTCGGCTTCGCACCCTACGCATTGTGCTGGGCGGGACTCGCCGTCGCGGGGCTCTGCGGCATGTGGTCCTCCCAGAGCAGAGGCGGGCGGGCCTCCGCCCGCCAGATCGCCGGGTCCGTGAGCTCGACCGCGGCGGTCGCGTTCGCCGTCCTCGTCGCGCTGCCGGCCCCGCACATCTCCGGCCGTGTCGACTTCCCCCAGAACGGCGCCGGCGGCGCCCTCATCACGGCCCCGGGCGGTCTCGTCGGGGACGGCCGCGCCGCGTCCGAGCCGGCGCGGCCCGGATCCCCGGCGGGCCCGACCCGGGTCGGCGGCTTCCTCGGCTTCGCCAACCGCCTCGACACGGCCCTGTCGCCGGCGGTCGGCGACGAGGTCGTGATGCGGGTACGCGCCGAGCGGCCGTCGTACTGGATCGGGGAGACCTTCGACCATTTCGACGGAATCAGCTGGTCGACGACGGACCTCCCGGTCAGCCTCCCCGCGGGCTCGCCCTTCGTCGTGCCGCCCTCGATCGGTGGCGCGCTGCCCACCGACGCGGCACCGGCCACGAGCGACCTGCAGACCTTCTACATGGTGCAGAGCTCGCCGAATCTCGTCTTCCACGCGGACGACGCCGACGAGGTGTGGTTCCCCGTGCGGAACCTGTTCGTGCGGGCCGACGACTCGCTCGTCTCGCCGATCTCGCTCGGCCCGGGTGCGATCTACACCGTCCAGTCCGAGGTCGCCGAGCCCACCGCGGCCGAGCTCGCCGGGTCCTGGCCGGCCGGTTACGCGCTCCGGCCCGCGACGGCCGACGCGCTGCGGGCCGACCTCGAGCTCCCCGGGCCCGACCCCCGGGTGGCCAAGCTCGCTCGGGCGGTGACGGCCCACGACCGCTCCACCTACGAAAAGGTCGAGTCGCTCATCGGTTGGATCGGGGCGCACACGCGCTACTCGACCGACATCCCTCCGCTCCCCCCCGGCGTGGGCACCGTCGATGAGTTCCTCTTCGGCGATCGGATCGGGTTCTGTGCGCAGATCTCGAGCGCGTTGGCGGTGATGCTCCGCTCGCTCGGCGTCCCCGCCCGCGAGGCGGTCGGTTACGTGCCGGGGCCCTACAACCCGATCACGGACCTGTACGACATCGAGGCCAAGGACGCGCATGCCTGGGTGCAGGTGTGGTTCCCCGGGTTCGGCTGGCAGAGCTTCGACCCGACGGCGGTCGTCCCTGCCGCCAACCCCGCCCCGGGTGCGACGATCGCGCACGAGGCCGCCCACGTGCTCGGCGCGGTGCCACCCCTCCCCGCCGGGGCGGTCCTCGGCGGTGCCGGCCTCGGCGTGGCACTGCTGCGGGGTTGGCGGCGGCGCCCGAGGAGCTGGGCCGAGGCGGTGACGAGGCGCGTCGAGCGCGCCGGCCGCCGGCGCCGGCGCCCGCGCGGTGCGGGCGAGACCCTCTCGGAGTACGCCCGCGCCCTCGACGCGGGATCAGCGGATCCCGCGGGCCACTGGAGCGCGCTCGCCGACGTCGTGCTGGCCGCGGCCTACGGGCCGACGGGGCCGACGCCGGGGCTCCGGGCCGACGCGGAGCGGCTCCTCCGCCTCGCCCGCTCGCGCCACGCGCCCCGGACCGTCGGCCGGTCGGCCCGGCTCGACTGGCGCTCGGCACGAGGGGCCCTCAGCGCCGGCGGTAGAAGGGGAGCTCGACGACCTCGGTCGTGACCACCTCGCCGCGGACCTCGACGAGCAGCGTCGTCCCCGGCGTCGCGAGCGACGGCGCGACGTAGGCCATCGCGATCGGCACGCCGAGGCTCGGCGAGGGCGCACCGCTCGTCACGGTGCCGACGGGGGACCCCGCGGGCCCGAGGACCGGGTTCGCCGCTCGCGGCGCGCGACCCGCGCTCCCCCGGAGGCCGACGAGCGCGCGGGTGCCCGGTGTCACCGCCCGGCGGGCCAGCGCGGCGCGCCCGGTGAACTCGGCGGGCTTTTGAAGTGCCACGAAGCGGCCGAGACCCGCGTCGTAGGGCGACAGGTCGCGGGTGAGCTCGTGGCCGTGAAGCGGGAGGCCCGCCTCGAGGCGGAGCGAGTCCCTTGCGGCGAGCCCCGCGGGGACCACCTGCCCGCGGCCCTCACGGAGGATCTGGCGATGGAGCGCGTGCGCCCCCGCGTTGTCGACGAAGAGCTCGAATCCGTCCTCGCCGGTGTAGCCCGTCCTCGACACGAGCACGTCGAAGCCCCCGATCACCGCTTCGGTGACCCCGAAGCGCAACGGGAGTTCTCCTCCGCCGGTGAGCCCACGCGTCACCTCTGCGGCGAGCGGCCCTTGCAGGGCGAGGAGCACGGTCGAGCCGGTGCGGTCGCGGACCTCCGCCCGCCGTCCGGCACCGGCCGCCGTGATCGCCCCGAGGACGACGTCGCGATTGGCCGCGTTCGCGACGACGAGGAGGCGGTCGGGGCCCAGTCGGTAGACGACGAGGTCGTCCTCGACGCCGCCGCGGTCGTTGCAGGAGAAGCAGTAGCGGGCACGCCCCGGGCCGAGTGCGGCGACGTCGGCGGTGAGCGTCGCATCGGCGACCGCGACGGCGTCGGGGCCCTCGAGGGTGATCTCTGCCATGTGGCTGAGATCGAACAGCCCCGCCGCCGCTCTCGTTTGCAGGTGCTCGCCCCGGTCGCTCCCGTAGCTGATCGGCATCCACCAGCCCGCGAAGCCGCCGAAGCGAGCGCCGAGCCGGCGGTGCTCGTCCTCGAGTACGAGGTGCACCGGCTCGCCGGCGGTCCCCCGGTCGCCCGGGCTCACCGCGCCCACGGGACCGGTCCCGTTTGCGCGTAGGCCTCGACCGGCGGGCAGACACAGATCGGGTTGCGGTCCCCGTGCGCGAGGTCGAGACGCTTCACCGGTGAGAAGTACTTCGTCCAGCCGTGCGCCGCGCGGAGCCGCTCGACGGGGAACGCGGCCGTCTCGCGCGAGTAGCTGTGCGCCCAGTCGCCGGCGAGCTCCTCGGCGGTGTGCGGGGCTCCGACGAGCGGGTTGTCGTCCCTCGGCCACTCACCGGACTCGACGCGGGCGATCTCGGAGCGGATCGCGATCATCGCCTCGCAGAAGCGGTCCAGCTCCTCCAGGTCCTCGGACTCGGTCGGCTCCACCATGAGGGTGCCGGGGACCGGGAAGCTCATCGTCGGTGCGTGGAAGCCGTAGTCGATGAGGCGCTTGGCCACGTCCTCGGCCCGGATCCCGGCGCGTTTGTCGAAGGGACGCAGGTCGAGCACGCACTCGTGCGCGACCAGTCCGCCGGCGCCGCTGAACAGCACCGGGAACGACGACGAGAGCCGGTGCGCGACGTAGTTGGCGCTGAGGACGGCCACCCGCGTCGCCCGCGCGAGCCCCGGACCTCCGAGGAGGCGGATGTAGGCCCACGAGATCGGCAGGATGCCCGGTGAGCCGTAGGGCGCGCCGGAGACCGGGCCGATCCCGCTGCGCCGCTCGGGTTCGGCCGAGAACGGGTGGCTCGGGAGATAGGGGACGAGGTGGCCCGCGACTCCCACGGGGCCGACTCCGGGACCGCCACCGCCGTGGGGGATGCAGAAGGTCTTGTGCAAGTTGAGATGCGAGGCGTCCGCCCCGAGATCCGCGAGGCGCGCCACGCCGATCAGGGCGTTCAGGTTGGCGCCGTCGAGGTAGACCTGCCCGCCGGCGTCGTGCACGAGCCGGCAGAGCTCGGTGATGGTCGCCTCGTAGACCCCGGACGTCGAGGGGTAGGTGACCATGAGGGCGCCGACCCGGCCCGGCCGTGCGTCGAGTTGGCGCCGCAGGTCCGAAAGGTCGATCTCGCCGGTGTCGGTGCAGCCGACGACGGCCACCTCGAAGCCCGCGAGCTGGGCCGAGGCGGGATTCGTCCCGTGCGCGGAGGACGGGACGAGGCATACGGTCCGTTCGGACTCTCCCCTTGCGAGGTGGTAGGCCCGGATCGCGAGGAGCCCGGCGAGTTCGCCCTGTGAGCCCGCGTTCGGCTGGAGGCTCACCGCCGCGTAGCCGGTGAGCTCCGCGAGCCACCGCTCGAGGTCGGTGACGATGCGGCGGGACCCGGCGGTCTGCTCGGGCGGTGCGAACGGGTGGGGCGAGGCGAACTCCGGCCAGCTGATCGGCTCCATCTCGACCGCCGCGTTCAGTTTCATCGTGCAGGAGCCGAGCGGGATCATCGTCCGGTCGAGGGCGAGGTCGCGGTCCGAGAGGCGCCGCATGTAGCGGGTGAAGGCCGCCTCCG
>Ga0209415_10012186_pt1 | contig 14364 bp, 10 predicted proteins | sample PeaSoiSIISIP2007_FD_187696 | JGI IMG/M metagenome (GOLD analysis project Ga0209415, IMG submission 187696) | Peat soil microbial communities from Weissenstadt, Germany - SII-SIP-2007 (SPAdes) (version 2) | ecosystem: Environmental > Terrestrial > Soil > Wetlands > Peat | place: Germany...
CTCACTCTTGAAATATGACATATAGTACATATGCTGTCAAGTACATATAGCAGTTATCGTTTCTCCGCCGGCTCGTGCTCAGGTAGCCGCCGTAAGCATTGCCTTCCACGAATCCTCATCGTGCCCGACGCTCAACAGCTTTCCGCCGCGAACCAAGGGCAGCCGGAGCAGGCTCGGATCCCGCTCGATCCGCTCCAGGAGGTGAGTATCGCCCATCTTGAGGTATTTGAGGCCCGCATCGGCATAGGCCTTGCCCTCGGAATCGAGCAGCGCGGCCAGACCGAAACGATCCACGAACCTCTTGATTTCGCCGCGAGCCATGGCCTTCTGCTTCAAGTCCACAAACTGAATCACGACGCGACGCTCCTTGAAAAACCGCTCGGCCGCCCGAGTCGCCTGCGAACTCTTCATGCCGAAAATCTGAACGCCGACCATCTTCTTGCCATAATATCGGAGTATGTCAAAACGAACGTTACCCACAATCACGCTGCTCGCCGCTGGAATCTGCGCCGGACTTTGCTCCGGGCAGGGCGTCACCGAGATCACACTTCCCGCCACGCGGATATTTCCGGAGAGCATCACATCCACCGCGGACGGAACCTTGATCGTCGGGAGCCTGGGGCACGGCAACGTGCTGCGAATCGCGCCCGGAAAGACTACTGCCGACGAGTGGATCAAGCCCGGCACGGGCGGATTGAATAGCGTTCTCGGCGTCTTCGCGGACGAGAAGGGCAAAACGCTGTGGGTCTGCTCCAACAATCTGGAGAACAAGGGTGAGGCGACCGCTGTCATGGCCTTCGATCTGAAGAGCGGCGCGCCCAAGGGAACTTACCGCTTGCCGGGCGACATGGCGCTTTGTAACGACATCGCGGTGGCATCGGACGGAACTGCGTATATCGCGGACACGCGCCAGAACAGCGTCCTGATGCTCAAGCCCGGATCGAAGACTCTCGAGGTCGCTGCGAAAGATCCGCTTCTTGCGGGCGCCGACGGACTCGCGTTCGGCGATAAGACCACGCTCTATGTGAACAGCGTCACTGCCGGCAAGTTGCTTCGCGTCGATCTCGGCCCGGACGGAAAGTCGAAGAAGATTACCGATCTCAAGTTGTCCCGCGCGCTGGATCGGCCTGACGGCATGCGGGCCATCGGGGCGCACCGGCTGCTGCTGGCGGAAAACTCCGGCAAAATGGACATCGTGACATTCGAAGGGCCTGAAATGCAGAATGCCAGGATCACGACCATAAAAGAAGGCCTGGAGGCCACTCCCGGCGTGACGGCCACGCGCGGGATGGCCTGGCTCATCGAGGGGAAGCTGAACTACCGCAACGATGCGGCGTTCAAGGACAAGGATCCGGGGACCTTCAAAATGGTCGCGGTTCCGCTTCCGAGGAAGTAGAGCGGCTACTTGAAGCTCGGCGGCACGTAGGAAACGCTCCCCGCACCCACCGATACCCAACTTGCGCCATCAAAGAAGGCTGCCGAATTTACAACCGCGGCGGTGGTTGTCGATATCAGGTTGTAGTCATACCAGAAATCGCCTCCCACGATCTCTTGGCTGACCAGGTAGTAGACGGTATCGGGCTGCAGTGTGATGGGATTTGCCAAAGCCGCATAGGAGAATTGTCCGGCTGTTCCTCCGGCCATGATCACGGAAGTCGAGCCGCCAGGGACGTCGGTTCCGTCCGAGGCGTTCACGAACTTGATGGTGTGAGTTCCGCTGTTTCCAGGCGCGAAGGCCCTGCCCAGTTCCGATACGGTGACGGGATAATCTCCTACGGTCAGCTTCATTCCCACCCAGCCGGCGAAATCGTGCCGTACAGGCTGAGCATTCAGGTTGTAGGCGGTCACGAATGGCGTACCCGGATCCGGCGGCGGCGTATCCGGCGAACTGACCGAGTACTGGAAGTTGGGCGGTCCATAGGAGTGGGCCGGCTTATGGATCGGCTTCCAATAGGAACTGTTGGGTGAATAGACGGAGTCGTTCACCGTCGCGTCGTTGGTGTAGGTTACAGGACCCCAGTCGAACCAGTTATCGCCACCATCCCCCTCGTTGCTGACCAGGTAATAAGTTGTGCCGGGCTGCAACGTGATCAGATTACTCAAGGCGCTATAGACGAACTGGCCTCCCGTACATCCGGCCATGTTTACCGAGACGGAGGCGCCGGCGATATCGAATCCCGTGTTCGAGTCCACAAACTTGACGATGTGCGTTCCGGAATTTCCGGCGACGCAGATGCGGCCCATGGATGAGACCACCAGCGGATTCGCGCCCACGGTCATGATCATTCCCACCCAACCGTCGAAATCGTTGCGCGCTGCACCTGGAGTGCTGGACGTGATGAACGCGGTGGTCCCCGAAAGAACGTTTAGTATCGCGGCACTGCTGTTCACGCTCCCGCCGGCGTTGGTTACGACGGCCCGGAACTGTGTGCCGTTATCGGAGGCTTGCGTCACGGGAGTGCTGTAAATGCTCGACGTGGCCCCGGGGATATTTGCAAACGATCCACCGGACGGCTGCGATTGCCATTGATAGCTCAGCGTAGTGGTGGAGGCCGCAGCGACGGTAAAGGTCGCCGTTTGGCCGGCTAAAACCGTGGCGTTCTGCGGATTCTGAGTAATCAGAGGTACCGCCGGCGGAAGGCTGCCGGACGAAACCGTGTATTGAAAATCGACCGGCCCATAGGTTTGGCCGGCCGACCCAATGATGGAATAAGAAGCTCCGCTGCCGTACACGGCGGATGTCTCGGTGGCGTCGCTCGTGGTTTGAACGATGGTGCCGTTGTAATCGTCCCAGTGGTCCCCGCCGGAAGTCTCCTGGCTCAGGATGTAGTAAGTGGCGCCCGCGTTGAGTCCAATCGGGCTGCCCAGGCTCGCATAGGCGAAGCTGCCAGCGACTCCTCCGGCGGTCGAAACGGAGACCGACGCGCCGGGCAAATCGACCCCGGATGCTCCATCCACGATCTTCATGAGATGAGACCCGGCGCTGCCCGAGACCACGATCCGGCCCAGAGCGTTCACGATCAGCGGGTTCGGTCCCACGTGGATGGCCATGCCGATCCAGCCGCTGAAGTCGTTGCGCGATGTACCGAACACTTTTGACGTTACAAATCCCGCGGGACCCGTGTTGACCGGCGCCTGCACTGTCAGTGTGGCCGCACCACTGTTCACCGAGCCGCCGCCGTTGGTGACGACGCATCGGAACTGGGTTCCACTATCAGAAACCTGGGTGACCGGAGTCGTGTAGCTGCTGGAGGTGGCGCCCGGGATGTTCGCAAAGCTTGCTCCACCCGCCTGCGACTGCCATTGGTAACTCAAGCCTGTGCCAGTGGCCGTGACGTTGAACGTCGCCGTCTGGCCGGCCGTGACCGTGGCGCTGATCGGATCCTGAGTAACGACGGGGGCAGGAGGTGGAGGCGGTGGAGGCGCAGCACCAACGGTGTATTGGAAATCGACCGGCCCATACGTTTGGCCAGGCGTACCGATGACGGTATAGGTAGTTCCACCACTGTACACAGCCGACGTTGCCGTCGCGTCACTGGTGGTGTGAATCGTCGTGTTGCTGAAGTCGTACCACGCGTCTATGCCGGAGTTTTCCTGGCTTAGGACATAGTAGAGAGAGCCGGCGTTGAGCGTGATCGGGAACGCCAAGCTGGTATAGGCGAAACTGCCGGATACGCCGCCAACAGTGACCACCAAAGCTGATCCGCCGGGGACATCGATGCCGGTCGTTCCATCGACGATCTTCACCGTGTGCGTATGGCTGTTGCCCGGAGCCACGATCCGGCCGACAGCGCTCACTGCCAGAGGACTCGCGCCCACACGGATCGCCATCCCGACCCATCCGTCATAGTCGTTGCGCGGTCCATTCACCGTCTTTGACGTCACAAATCCCGCGGGACCTCCGCTGATCACGGGCTGCACCGTCAGCGTTGCCGCACCACTGTTCACCGAACCGCCGCCGTTAGTCACTACACATCGGAACTGCGTGAGGCTGTCGGTGACTTGGGTCACGGGAGTCGTATACGAACTTTGCGTTGCTCCCGGAATGTTCGCGAAGCTCGATCCCCCAGGCGCCTGCGACTGCCATTGATAGCTCAGGCCCGTGCCGGTGGCCGTGACGCTAAACGTTGCGGTCTGGCCGGCCGTGACCGTCGCGCTGATCGGATCCTGAGTAACGACTGGCGGAGGAGGTGGGGGAGGTGGAGGGGGCGGAGGCGCAGCGCCAACCGTGTATTGAAAATCAACCGGCCCGTAAGTTTGGCCCGGCGCGCCAAGGACGGAGTAAGACGCTCCGCCGCTGTACACGGCCGACGTCGCCGTCCCGTCCGTCGTGGTCTGAATGGTTGTGCTGTTGTAGTCGTACCACGTATCAAGGCCGGAGTTCTCCTGGCTCAGAACATAGTAGACTGAGCCGGCGTTGAGCGTGATCGGGCTCGCCAAACTGGCATAAGCGAAGCTGCCGGATACTCCACCGGCAGTCACAACCAAAGCCGATCCACCGGGCACAGCCGTGCCGGTCGCTCCATCCACGATCTGCACCAGGTGAGTATGGCTGTTGCCGGGAGCCACGATCCGGCCTAGAGCGCTCACAGCCAGAGGATTCGCCCCCACATGAATCGCCATTCCGACCCAGCCGTCGTAGTTATTGCGCGGTCCACCTACTACCTTCGACGTGACGAATGCGGTCGTGCCGCCTCCGCCACCAGCCGACTGCACCGTCAGCGTAGCCGCGCCACTGGTGACCGGTCCGCCGCCGTTGGTCACGACAGCTTGGAACTGCGTGCCGCTGTCGGATACTTGGGTAGCAGGGGTCGTATACGTACTCTGGGTCGCTCCCGAAATATTTGAAAAGCTCGATCCGCCGGGCGGTTGCGACTGCCACTGATAGGTCAGCCCCGTACCGCTCGCGGTTACGCTAAAGTTCGCCGTTTGCCCGGCGGTAACTGTCGTGCTTTGCGGCGACTGCGTAATCACCGGCGGCGAAGGTCCTGCGCTAGCCGTGCCGAAGAAGATCCCGCTGATGACCGCATTGGTCCCGGCCGTGCAGCTGATCGTAATCGTCACGTGTCCCGTGATGCTGTAGACCAGATAGGTCCCATTGGTGAAACCCGACAACGTCCGGCCGTCCAGCATCACGCCGCTTGTGGCATCGCGAATGGTCACCGTTTCCTGGCGGCCGGCGAGGTCCCAGTCGACCGCGTAAATCGCAACCTGACGCGGAAGACCGCCGGCCAGGTTCACATCCAGCGTGAAGGTCGCCGGGCTGTACCAGGTGGCGGCCACTCGATCCGTCGCGACACTCTTTTGTAAGCCGCGAACATCGGTGGTGGATTGCGCCCAGACCCAAAACAGATTCCCGGACGGAGTCACGGTTGCATAGGCCGGAGACGCGGCGGCGTCTCCCAGCACGTTGTATCCGTCGCCACCGTAGGCCGATTTCCAATTTCCCTGCGTGGTCGTGTCCGCCTTGACGAATTGAGCGACCGCCGCACCGCCAGACGGAGGCTGCAACGTAACCGATGCCGATGCAAACAAGCTCGAGTTCGTGGCGTTGGTCGCTTGGACCAGTACCGTCTGACCGCTGCTGATCACAGCCGGCGCCTGATACAGGCCGCTGCTCGAAAGTGTTCCCACACCCGGACTCAGCGACCAATTGACGGACTGATCGACCTGGTTGTAGATCGTCGCCGCGAACTGCTGCGTCTGACTCTGACCGAGCGTAACCGCGGGAGGCGCCACGGAGACGGATCCAGGCGTCTGCGAGGTATGCGCCACTGCGAAGAACTCGCCCCTAGGCTCGTCGATGTACGATTCCGATGTTCCATCGTAGTGATAGCGCAAGGTGTTGTTTACGCCCTCATCGCCTGGGATAGGATTGCCGCTGGTGTCATAGGTCCACCAGTCGCCGACCAGGAACACATTCTCGTTCGTGCCATCGGTGGCCATGCTGGGCGTGCGCCACACGGTGCGACCGAGCTGATCGATGAGAAGACCGTGGTCGGTAATCGCGTATCCCGTGGAGGGATCGAGTGACACGCTCATCAGGTGATAATCCTGGCAATCGGGAGGCAACGTGGTGTCGGCCTCATCACAGCCTTGATGCCCGATCGCTCCACCCGCCCGCTGATACCAGAAGATGCTGTTATTCCCCAAAGCCGCGCCGATATAACTGGGACCAATCCACTTCAGGCTGGTGAACGCGCTCGCAGGGACTGAACTTGCCGTTGCCAGACTCGAGTCGAACTGGTACAGCATTCCGCCCTGGCTGTAAGTGAAGACCGCCTTGGTCCCGCTGATCGCAGCCATCCACTGGATGGCCCGGTCGGATGAGTCGGGAGTGTTCGAGTCCTGCGCTACGTTCGTCGGCAGCACGTTATCGTATCTATCGATCACTTGCGTGTCGTGGTGAATGCGGTGCAGCGCGCCGTTATCGTTGTAGATGCCGAACCATACATCGCCCGTGGCATCGACAAACCAGTTCAGCGAGGCGCCGAACGTACCGTAGACCTGCCCGAGATTCACTCTGGTCGCCTGCGTATCGGTCGCGGCGTTATAGCGGAATACGTAGCTCACCTGTCCGGCGAGTCTGCCTGTGGCGAACGCGTAGATGTAGTTCTGGACCGGGTCGACCGCGATACCGGAGTACGCGTCATAGTTCGGATACATCACTCCGTAATCGTGGAAGCTGCCGACGGGCGTGCCGAAGTAGTTGTTCGATCCGTTGTCACTGATCCGGTAGCCGACGAGATGCGCTCCGGTATAGCCAAGGATGCCGTTCGGCCGCTCATCCGCACCGAAATGCGTGGTGAAGAACAGCCAGCCATGCATCTCCTGAATGTCGGCGTGGATCTTACCTTGCGGGTTGGTCTGCGGATCCTCGCCGCAGATGGTGGTGATGTCCTCGGCGAGCATTGTGAGTTGCTGCGTCGCCGGGCTGTACTTGAAGAAGGACGCCCCGTGATGAGCCGACTGGGAGGCGCTGGCAAAGTAAAGGTTGCCGTCCGAAGCATACTTTATCCCTTCCCACTGGCCATCCAGGTAACGCACCTGGCCGCTCAGGGGATAGGACTGGACGGTCTGATTCTGGGCGGACACAAAGCCGGCCAGGGAGACGGCCAGCATCGCTAATGGGACGCCACGAGACAAGCGTCGCGTGTTCTTCTGTCTGATCACCATGCCCGTTCTTCCGGAAAGTGACTCACTTCCGGCACAACTCCGCCAGGAGGGTTTACCAGGATTGCTGGCTTGCCTTTCAGCCGAAACACCCACCTTGGCTCAGCGAGTATGGCAGGCACGTCCAACCAGAACAAGAGGTTAGTGGGCTGTGAAGACTGGTAGGACTGGTACGGCTACTACTCCCGCCCACAGCGCGTTTGAGGGCCTGGTTACAGTACGAGGGGAACTTAGTTGCTCTTGGGGGCAACCTCGTCAATTTTGACGCCGACGTAGTATTCGGCGCCTTCGCAGGTGCAATACCTGGCCTCACCGTAGGCTACGGAGTCAGTCATGTGGATGCGCAGCAACGAGCCCGGAGACATGTGAAACGGGATGCTCAGCCTCAAACTAGCTTCGCCGACATCAAGAATACGAGCCTGCACGGCACTTCGCGGCTGCGGACTCAGAATATCGATGACCGTATCCCCTTCACAGGCGATGCGCCCATCGCTGCGACGGTCTACACGACCGAAGTGCGCCTTACGTGATGACGTGGGTATCGCCATACACCCCTCCATCACCCAGCCTACCAGCGTCCCGGCCCGAGAACGCTCGGGGAAACACCTGGGTCCCGATGCGTGTTTACACTGAGTTTCGCTGGTAGACTGTGGGGAATGACGCGCGGGGCCCTGCTCGCTCTCTGTGTGATCGCAGCCGCGCACGGAGCCGCCGCCCAGTCACTGGCTGGCATTCCCATCATTCCCCGCCCCGCTGTGGTGCGGCATTTGAACGGTACCTTTCTGCTGGGCCAGTCGGCTGCGATTTACGCCGACCCGGGGGCGCGGCCCGTGGCCCTATGGTTCGCCGAACAACTCCGCTCCGAATTCAGAATCGCCGCGGGCGTAACCAGTGAACCTGCGCGCGGGCGCGCGTTCCGCTTTCTTCTCGATACCAGCCTGCCCGAGGAAGGGTACCGCTTGCGGATCGAACCGCGCGGCGTCACCATCCTTGGCCCTCCCGCCGGATTGTTCTACGGAGCGCAATCGGTGCTCCAGCTCGCGGCGGCGCGCAGCGTGGCGGCCTTCATTCTCCCGGCTGCCGAGATCGAAGACCAGCCGCGATTTCCCTATCGCGGTCTGCACCTGGACACCTCGCGCCACATGTTCCCCGTGGAGTTTCTGAAGCGATATCTGGACTGGATGGCGCGCTACAAGTTGAACCGGTTTCACTGGCACCTGACTGACGACCAAGGCTGGCGGATCGAGATCAAGCAATATCCGCGGCTGGCGGAAATCGCTTCGCTGCGGAAGGAAACACTGGTCGGCCACGCACCGCAGTCGACCAAGTACGACGGCAAGCCGTACGGCGGATTCTATACGCAGGAGCAGATCCGCGACGTGGTGGCCTACGCGCGCGAACGATTCATCACCGTGATCCCGGAGATCGAGATGCCGGGCCATTCCCTGGCCGCGCTGGCGGCTTACCCGGACCTGGCTTGCACCACGGGCCCCTTTGAAACCGCAACCACGTGGGGCGTATTCAAAGACGTCTATTGTCCCAAAGAAAACACTTTTCAGTTCCTCGAAAACGTGCTGACCGAGGTCATGGAACTGTTCCCTTCGCGATATATCCACATCGGCGGCGATGAAGTCGAAAAGGACCGCTGGAAAGAAAGCCCTGATGCGCAGGCTGTGATCCGCCGTGGAGGTTTGAAGGATGAAAGCGAGCTCCAGAGCTACTTCATTCGCCGCATGGAGCAGTTCATCAATTCCAAAGGCCGGCGGATGATCGGATGGGACGAAATTCTGGAAGGCGGTCTGGCGCCCGACGCCACGGTGATGAGCTGGCGCGGCGAGGAAGGCGGCATCGCAGCGGCCAGACAGGGCCACGATGTCATCATGTCACCTGGTGCATACCTGTACTTCGACCACTACCAGGGCGATCGCAACCAGGAGCCCCTGGCCATCGGCGGAATGCTGCCGCTCGAAAAAGTGTACAGCTACAATCCGGCGCCCGCGGCTCTGAACGCCGAGGAGCAGAAGCATATCCTGGGCGCGCAGGCCAATGTCTGGACCGAATACCTTGCGGAACCTCGCCAGGTGGAATACATGCTGTTCCCGAGACTGTTCGCGCTGGCCGAGGTGGCGTGGTCGCCACAAGCTCAGCGGACTTATCGCGATTTTCTCAGCCGCGTGCCGCCCCAGCTTGCGCGGCTTAAACGGCAAGGAGTGAACTACAGGCCCCTATCTGGCCGCAAATAGGGCCACATCGACGTCGCCAAACGGACCCAGCAAGCGGCTGCGCCAGCCCGTGAACTCAGGCCGCGCGGCAAACCAGTCGCGCCATCGCCGAGCTTCACCAGCATGAGCATAGATCAGGAATCGCCCGGCAGCAGGCAGCGTGCTCCGTGCGAGAATTTCCGCATATTGCGTCCCGGCGGGCGATTCGCCATATGGAAGCAGATACGGTGTCCCGTTGACCGGATACACGTCCAGCGTGCAATACAGATACCCCGGGAGCGGATACTCGGGCGTCCAGACCGGCGGCTTGGCTTCGATGAATGGGCTGACGACCAAGACCGGTGTCGACGATGGAAGCGCCAGCGCATTGGCGGCCCTCGCAGCTCCGCGCCAGTCCGAGCCGTGATGCGGCGGCCAGAGTTGTGTCCACTGCCCGCCGAAGATCAACGCGGCAATTCCCATCGCTAGCGCCAGTGGCTGCCAGCGGGATCGGGGAATGAAAAACGCGGCCGCCGCCGTGGCAGCCAGTGCTGCGCCCGGCAGCGCGATGGAGACGTATCGCGGCGTGAACACGCTGATGCCGCTGATATGCGAGTACGCGAACAAGCCCAAGGGCTGCACAAGCCACCATCCCGCGATCAGGGCGATCGCGGAGGACGCCGGGACCGGGTCGACGGGAGGTGCGCGCAGCCATCGCGCGTAAACCAAAGCCCCGAGTGCGCACGCCGCGAACAGACGGATCTTGAACGTTTCCCCCAGCTCGAACCAAGTGGGCAGCGGCGCGAAGACGTGCGACGCGGCGTCCCGGCTCATCGCCAAGGCACTGTAGGCCACTGGCAACACCGCCAGCACTAACCCCGCGCAGATCGTGACGACTTGAATCCACGAAGCTTTCCGGTCAGATCGCACCAGGAAATAGATCGCGTACACGACATAGAACGGCCAGTAGACCAAATGCACCCGCCACAGCAGCGCGCCGGCCGCGAGGAAGAGAATTCCATCCAGCCACTTCCCCGAGTCGAGCCAGCGGATCAGGAGCCAGAGACTTGCAGCCGCCACGCAGGTTCCCAGCGCGTAAGGCCTGGCGTCGGCAGCCTCATAGTTGAAGACGCGAAGAGTGAGGCACGCGATTACCGCAAACCATGCGGCTTCAGGATGTATCAACCTGGCGGCAACGAGCCCGATGAAAAACAGCGCAATGGCCAGAGCGATCAGCGAAGGCAGACGTTCGACCGCTTCGGAGAATCCAAATATCGCTTCCGACGCACGCGGCAGCCAGTAGTAGACCGACCCGATCGCCGGCGCAATGATCGCCAACGACGGATGGCCGGCTCCGTGATGCACCACGAACGCCGTCTCCGCTTCGTCCACCCAGAAGCTGGATGTGAGCGGCATTATCCACATGCGCGCGATACAAATCGCGAGCAACAGTGGTAATGCTACCCGTCGGATCACCGTCCGAAGCTCACCCGCGCTCCGGTGCTGAATATCGCGTCGTTCTTCTTGCGGCCCACGACGGGATCACTCAGGTAACGATCGCTAATGGTGAGCTGCCACGAAAGCCACTTGCGGATTGCGGTCACGCCTGAGATGTCGAAATTCATACGGTACTCCCCAGTATTGGAAAGGTTCGTAAAGTAATCGAGCTTCTGCTCAATGTGCGTCGTGGAGCTAAACTTGTGGGCGAAATTGTCACCGAGCAGCAGTTCGGCGGAGGTGCGATTCAGTCCGGTGGAGAAGAATTCCCGATCGGCGGCAGCGCCCACGCGCAGATCGAGCTGTGTCGGCATAGTCGCGATGGCGTGATAGCCGCCGCCGCCCGCCGGAGAGAAGCGCAGGTCCAGGTCCTGGAACTGGTCGGATTCCAGATCCACGGAGCCGAAAACGAACGCCTTCTTGTTCAGGTTCAAGTTGTAGGCGACGCCCCCGCGCTTGGAGTTCGCGGTGGTCTGCGTGGTTCCGCCCGAGAAATCGCTGGATGAAAAGATGGAAGTGTAGTAAACGGCGATCTTATCGCGAGTGGTGGAGCGCGCGGCGTTCGTTGAGAGCGTCAACGTTTCGGTGTTGGCATTTCCGCGGCTGGCGGCGAATCCCAAGTCGAGATTACCAACCCACAGGTCCACCAGACGCGGGTTGCGAAAGTGATCGATCTCGGCCTGGGCCTTGGTCTGTTCGTCACTGTTGCGGATGAACTGGATGGATTCCTTCGACGTAGCGACAACCCCCGACGTCTTAGTCGTGACGTTAAATTTTCCGCCCACGGTTTCGACCGATCCGACGATCATTTGCCCATCGCTTAGGCCGAAGTACAACGGGCCAGGAGCGGAGATGGCGGTGATCGAATCCCACTTGAGCGTGACCTCGCCGGCGGTGTCGGTTTTGATCACCAGAGCCTTGGTATCACTGTGTAGAACAGATCCGGTGATTCGGTCGCCATTGGCGAGTGTGACCTGATCCGCCCAAAGAGAACACGCACAGAGCAACGACGAGGCTGCGATAAGAACTTTCATTCCCTCAGCTTAGCGAATTGACACGAGCAAATTATCGATCAGCCGGACCTCTCCCAGCCATACCGCGGCGACGACGCGGACAGCGCCGTTGATCCCCTCGACCGGCTGAAAGGTCGCGGGATCGACGATTTCCAGATACTCGACTCGAAGCCGCCCCAGCAGCGCAATCGCGTCCTGCCTGACAGCGGCCGCCGAGCGCGAACCGCCGCGGATTAAACGCTCCGCTTCACACAACGCCTGATAGATAACGGGCGCGATTTGGCGATCATCGGGCGTCAGGCGCTGGTTGCGGGAGCTCATGGCGAGGCCATCGGGCTCGCGCGCGGTGGGAACCGGCATGATCGCGATAGGAACGTTGAGATCCGCCACCATCTTCTGGATCACGGCCAGTTGCTGCGCGTCTTTTTCGCCGAAATAGGCCCGGTCCGCCGGAACAATATTGAACAGCTTGGCGACCACCGTTGCCACGCCACGGAAGTGGCCGGGGCGGAATTCTCCTTCCAGGCGCGACGAAAGGCCGGCGACGGCTACCGAGGTCAGCGGGTGTCCGGGGTACATTTCCTTGGCATCCGGGGCGAACACCGCGTCCACACCCAGGCGTTCGCAAAAAGCAAGGTCGGTTTCGAGATCGCGCGGGTACTTTTGAAAATCGTCGGGACGTTCAAACTGGGTGGGATTGACGAAGATGGTCGCGACCACGTAGCCGGTCTCTTCGCGCGCGCGTCGCATCAACGCTCCATGCCCTTCATGCAGCGCACCCATCGTCGGGACCAGGCCGATGGTCAATCGATGCCCGCGCGCCGCGGCGATATGCTCGCGCGTTTCGCCGATAGTCTTTAAGAGGATGACACTCACTTCGGAAATCGGCCGCTGCGCACGTCGTCGATGTATTCACGCGCGGAGCGGACCACTTCCTTGCCCAGCTCGGCGTAGCGTTTCACAAAAGACGGGGTGAATTCGTCGAACAATCCGAGCACGTCATAGCTCACCAGCACCTGCCCGTCGCAGTGCGGTCCAGCGCCGATGCCAATGGTGGGAATGGTCAGAGCCTTACTGATTTCGCCCGCGACGTCGGACGGAATCGATTCCAGAACTATCCCAAAAGCTCCGGACTGCTCGACGATTCGGGCTTCCTCCAAAAGTTTTTCGGCGGCGGCGCCCGCGATCTTCTTAAAGCCTCCCAGTTGATGCACCGACTGCGGCGTCAGACCGATGTGCCCCATCACGGGTATTCCGATCTCGACCAGCCTCGTGATCACATCGGCCGAAGCCTTGCCGCCTTCGAGCTTCACCGCCGCCGCGCCGCCTTCCTGGATCAAGCGGCCCGCGTTACGCACCGCGTCGTCAACGCCGGTCTGATAGCTCAAGAACGGCATGTCGGCGATCAGCAGCGCGTGCTTCGTTCCTCGGCGAACCGCACGGGTGTGATGCACCATCATGTCGAGCGTGACCTCGAGCGTGGTCTCCTGCCCCATGATCACCATGCCGAGCGAATCGCCCACCAGAATCGCGTCGACCCCGGCACAGTCCAGGAGTCGCGCCATGGTAGCGTCGTAGGCGGTCAGCACGGTGATCTTCTCACCGCGCTGCTTTATTTCGAGAAGGTCCGGGATGCGGACCGGCTTAACAGACTGCTTCATGGCTACTCTAATTTATAGTAGCTCAGTCACTTAGGGTTCCTTGACATACCGCGTCGCGCTACGTGTATACTGTATATGGGACTGAATTAGTCTTACATGTTGAAGCTAACTAAGAAGGCGGACTACGGGCTGATCGCCATGCGCCATTTGGCGTGCCAGGCTAAAACCGCCTCGGCAAAGGAGATCGCCGACCGGTACCGGATCCCGTTGCCCTTGCTTTCCAAGGTGCTGCAGACGCTGGTACGAAACGGCCTGCTGGTGTCCGAGCAGGGCGCAACCGGCGGCTACAAGCTGTCCCGCGATTCGCACGAGATAAACGCGCTGGAAGTGATCCGCAGCATCGACGGCCCGATCATCCTGACGCAGTGCTTCACCGAACACGACGAGCCGACGGAGTGCGACCAAAGCGAGATGTGCCCGGTCCGCGAGCCGCTGCGAAAAGTTCACGAAGGGATTCTGCGGTTGCTGTCTGGAATCACGATTGCGGATTTGGCATCGGACGATATGTCCATTCCGGCAATCCCAAGCATGGTTTCGAGCATCCAACCCTCTAGACCGGTAACAAGATGAAACTACCTATTTACATGGACAACCACGCCACCACGCCGGTAGATCCGCGCGTGTTCAAGGCGATGACGCCGTACTTCACGGATACCTTCGGGAACGCCGCCAGCCGCAACCACAGCTTCGGATGGGTCGCGGAAGACGCCGTAGAAAAAGCCCGTAAACAGGTGGCTGACCTGATCGGCGCCAACAACAAGGAAATCGTTTTCACCAGCGGCGCCACCGAATCGAACAACCTGGCGCTCAAGGGCGTCG